>Ga0308176_10002886_pt1 | contig 10884 bp, 7 predicted proteins | sample PhyCR2_3_FD_203890 | JGI IMG/M metagenome (GOLD analysis project Ga0308176, IMG submission 203890) | Soil microbial communities from UC Gill Tract Community Farm, Albany, California, United States - DLSLS.C.R2 | ecosystem: Environmental > Terrestrial > Soil > Agricultural land | place: USA... | reverse complement strand
CGGGCTTCTGTTCAACCTCGGCCTCGCGGAACACATGGCCGGCCAGGAAACAGAATCGATTCCCCACTTCGAAGGGGTTCTGAAAGCGCAGCCGAACTTTGTTCCCGCGCTTGTCTCGCTCGGCGCCGCGAGACTCGCGCTGAACCAGCCCGAGCAGGCCGTTTCGCCATTGCGAAGAGCAGTCGCGAAAGACTTCGGAAATCGCGACGCGCGCGGCATGCTGGCCGACGCCCTCGCCGCCGCCGGCCGTCTCGATCAGGCCGCGGAGCAATACCGCAAGCTGAGCGAGTTGTCTCCGGATGACCCGCGTGCCTGGTATGGTCTGGGCAACGCATATCAGTCCATGGCGCGCGAGGCCTTCGATCGCATGCAGAAGGTCGACCCGAAATCGCCGTACGTGCTTGCGCTCGTCGCCGATACGAGGGTGCAGCGCCGTCAGTATCGCAGCGCCTTCTTGTTTTATCGCGAGGCGCTGAATCGCTTGCCTGACGTACACGGCATTCACGCCGCCATGGCCGAGGTCTATCGCAAGACCGGGCACCCGGAATGGGCCGCCATTGAAGACCAGAAGGAGCAGAAGCTGCCCGCGCCGGATTGCAAAGCGCACGCGGCCGAGTGCCAGTTCGTCGGCGGCCACGACGTGCAGGCGGTCGAAATTCCGATTACCGCCACATCTTCGCTCGAATCGCTCTACTGGCGTTCGCGTGCGGCGAATGAGCTGGCCCTGCAGGCGTTTTTCCGGCTCGGCGAATTGCCGCCGTCCGTCCAGATGCATGAATTGAAAGCGCAGATCGCGCGCGACCGGAACCAGCATCTCGAATCCGTGAAGGAGTGGCGCGCTGCGCTCGAACTCGCGCCGGACGACCCGCACCTTCACGAGGAGCTCGCGGCTTCATTGTTTCTGGCCGCCGATTACCGCGGCGCCATCGCCGAAGCTGAAAAGCTCATCGCGGCCGGCGTAAAATCCCCTCAACTTTACTTCGCGATGGGCGATAGTCATCTGCGCCTCGAGGAACCGGAAAAAGCCGTCTCGTATCTCGAAAAAGCGCTCGCGCTCGATCCGAAAATGCTTCCGGCTCACGCCTCCCTCGGGCTTGCTCTCTCGCGGATCGGAAAAAACGCCGAAGCCATTCCGCACCTCGGAAAGGCGCTTGATCTTGATGACGACGGCAGCCTGCACTACCAGTTCGCCCGCGCTCTTCAGGCATCCGGCCAGCCCGAACGCGCGCGAGCCGTGATGGCGCAATATCAGGACATTGTGAAGAAGAACGAGGAGCAGAAGGCGGAGGTCGCGCGCGAAGCTCAGATCGCGCCGCCGCAATGACGCGTTTTCTGATCCTGCTGCTTGCGGCCGCTGCGCCCGCGATTCGATTCCGCGAAGTCGCCGCGAAGTCCGGCATCAATTTCGTGCTCGAGAATAATCCGACTGCTCGCAAGCACATGATTGAGACCATGCCGGGCGGAATCGCGGTCTTCGACTACGACGGCGATGGCCGCCCGGATATTTACTTCACCAACGGAGCATCCATACCATCCCTCGAAAAAACCTCGCCCAAATACTGGAATCGCCTGTATCGCAACGAAGGCGGGATGAAGTTTCGCGATGTCACCGAACAGGCGGGCGTCGCAGGCGCGGGCTATTCGATGGGCGCCGCGGTGGCCGACTACGATAACGACGGTCTGCCCGATCTGTTCGTCGCCGGCGTCAATCGCAACATCCTTTATCGGAATCTGGGAAAGGGCCGCTTCGAAGATGTAACCGGCAAGGTCGGAGTCAAAAGCGGCGAATGGGCGGTTGCCGCCGGCTGGTTCGATTACGATCGTGATGGCAGGCTCGATCTCTGGGTAGTGCATTACGCGAAATGGTCGCCCGCCTTCGATCGCTTCTGCGGCGACACCTCGCGCGGGCTTCGTATCTATTGCCACCCGAAGTATTTCGAAGGCCTCGCCAGCACGCTGTATCGCAATCGCGGCGATGGAAGCTTCGAAGACGTGAGCGAACGGTCCGGCATTGCCAAATATTCCGGTCGCGGCATGAGCGTGGCATTCGCCGACTACGATCAGGATGGCTTTCCGGATGCCTTCGTCACGAACGACAACATGCCGAATTTCCTCTTCCACAACAAAGGCGATGGAACTTTCGAAGAGGTCGGCCTGCTTTCCGGAACCGCGCTGCGCGATGCCGGCAAGCCAGTCGCCAGCATGGGCGCGGAGTTCAAAGACTACGATAACGACGGCCGTCCCGACATTGTCGTCACCGCGCTGGCAGGTGAAACCTTCCCGGTTTTCCGCAACGTGGGCAAAGGCGCGTTTGCGGATGCGACTTTCGATTCGAAGATCGGCGCCATAAGCGTGCGGCACAGCGGCTGGGGTCTCGGCCTGTTCGATTTCAATAACGACGGCTGGAAGGATCTCTTCTCCGCCAACTCGCACGTGAACGATATCGTCGAGCAGTTCGAGCCCGCGGTCTACCGCGAAAAAGACGCGGTCTTTGTGAACGAAAACGGCAAATTCCGGGATGTCTCCGAAGAAGCCGGCCTCTCGCTCGTCCACGCGCATCGTGGCGCGGCGTTCGCGGATTTCAATGGCGATGGCCGGATCGACACCGTCGTTTCCTCTCTCGAAGAGCCGGCCGAATTATGGGAAAACGTGAGTCCCGAGGCCGGTCACTGGATCATCATCCGCCCACGTGGAACAAAATCCAATCGCGATGGCATCGGCGCCCGCATTCGCATCGGCAGTCAGTACGCCGAGATGACAACCACGGTCGGCTACGCTTCATCCGCCGACTGGGGCGTGCACTTCGGCCTCGGCGCGCTCACAACAATTCCGAAAATCGAAATCACCTGGCCGAGCGGCAAAGCGCAGACGCTCACGAACGTGAAAGGAGACCAGGTGCTGGTGGTTACCGAACCGGATTAATACAGGTTTACGTCGAGCCCAACGTGCCGATCGTCGGGACGAACAGCTGTACACCAGCTTCAGCCGCACGGCGAGATGAATCGAATCGCCAGGCGACGGTGTGTCTGAGCGTCGGCATTGGATAGGGCAACAAGTTTCGTGCGTCCCTTGCCGCCTGCAGAGCGTCTCGTTTATAGCCGAAGTGAAAGTGCTGGTGGATAAGATCTGGCCGCGCTGCACCATTCTTTTGAGCAGACCCTCTATGTACCATGGAGCTCAAGTAGATTCGCGATCCCGGTCATCACCGTAGAAGTTCTCGCGTTCCCGCGGGAGATATTCTTCGCCGCCTCCTAATGCGGCGAAAACCTCCTCGCCGATCCCGCGAAGAGCGAGGAGACCCGCATACCGCGAACATTCCGGTTCCAGTGGCCGAGATCATAGAAGAAAGCCACTGTGTTCCCGGCGCTAAGGCGACGTCTGCCGCTCGATCAGCCGGAGGGCGTTCTCGGTCTGGAACTCCTTTCCGCCGAGCGTCCGGTAGACACGGGGCAGATTTCTTTGAAGATGGAGGGCTTTGGCGACATCACGGGCCACGATGCGAACCGTGTTTTCGTGGCGTTGCCGGGCAGGCTCTACATAGGTCCGTCGGACATAGGCTCGTATCAGATCGGCCTGCGACATAACGTATTCAGGATAGCGAACCGGAGCTATTTTGCTGCTTTCATGGCCTGAAGCACCTGCATGCCCTGTTTCGCAGGCTGCGAGTTCGGGTCGATTCGGAGGGCAGTTTCGAATTCGGTTTTCGCTTCGTCAAGCCGCGCCATTTGCGCCAGCTCCATGCCTATTTTTCCGTGAAGTTGGGGGTCGGCGGGTCGGAACTGGAGCGCGGCGCGGTAGCGGTCGAGCGCGTCCTGGTGCTTGCCGCCGTTCGAGAGCGCATCGCCCCAGAGCAGTAGCACTTCGCCCAGATGGCGGGCGGCCTTCGAGTCGTCGGCTCGCTCGGTGAGCACCTGCTTGAAATCAGCGGCGGCCGCCTCCCACTCTTTGTTGGCGGCTTCGGCGCTGGCAAGATCGAAGCGCGCGTCTGTGTAGGAGGCATCCAGCGTGAGGGCACGTTTGAAATGTTGCTCGGCGTCGGCCGGTTTTCCCGCCGAAAACAGCGCAATTCCCAGCTCGGTCGCCCCCACGACGCTATTCGGATTCGCCGCCGCGGCCTTTTCGAAATAGGGGACGGCGTCTTGCGGCTTTTCGTCGCTCAGAAGCAGATCGCCCATGGTGAAATTGGCCCCGAAATCGTTCGGATATTTCACAAGCCGCTGGGTCACCACGGCGCGCTGCAGCACCGCGCGCTGATCGCCATCGGCCACCGGCAGCACCTGCAGCCAAAGGTGCCCCATCTCATCGGTCGCCTGATTACCAGCCCGGACTTCTTTCGGCGGACGGTTCGGATTGCGCGGATTTTCGGCCGTGTTGTCGTAGCGATACCGCATCGAGATCACGGTTCCGGCCGGGAGTAACAGCGGTGTTTTGAGCCGGAAAACGCCCTGCCAGCTCAGATCCCAGTTCGGGATGCGGATCAGCCATTTGCGCGTTCCATCCGGCAGGGTTGCGTAGCCCTCGAGCAGCTTTGCCAGATAATGCGCGTGCGGATAGATCTCGAGCACGTTCACGTCGATGGGAACGCGGAAATCGTCGGAGACCAGAAAATCCTTCGCCCCGGCGGGGATATCGATCATGCCGTCGTGCTCGAGCTGGATCAGCATGGGAAATTTCACCTGCGGCTTATCGGTGAAATAGAGGCCGATTTCCGGGCTGATCGTTTCCGGTTTTCCGGTCGGCCGGAGGTGCACGTTCAGCACGAGACTCATACCCGGGTCGGCGCGCCATGCCATCCCGTCCGGCTCGACCACTGGTTCGCTGCCCGGCTTCCAGGAGAGGAAGTGGCCGTCCGGGTCGAAGGTGGTTTCTTCGACGGTCAGGTCCATGCCGGGAAAGCCTGCACCGGGAATGGCTTCCTGGCGGCGCGTCGCGCCCGAGCGGTCGAGGATGACGTTCGCATGGTGGAAGACCCGGGGATTGCCGGGCCGGACCTCCATCGCTTTTACCCACCGGGTCGTCGTAATGGGGACGGGCAGAATGAAATTCCAGAAGACCTCAGGACCCTCGGCATAGAGTTGATACGGTTTGGCGACGCGGAGAATCAGGTCCGGCGCGCCGCGCTGCCATTCACTGGAAAATTTCGGAGGCGCGGGCGCGTGAGCAGCCGAGCCGGCGGGTGCGCCCTGCGCGACCCACGCCTGAATGAGCTGGATCTGGGCGTCCGTGAGACGGCGCTCTTCGGCGAAATCGCCGTGCCCCGGCTCGGGCAGCCAGGGCGGCATGTACCTCCGCTTCGTGACAGCCGCTACCTGCTGCGCATGGCGGCGCACATCTTCATATGTGACCAGCGAAAATGGCCCGGATTGACCCGGCCGATGGCAGGGCGTGCAGTTCGCGTAGACTATCGGGGCGATCTGGCGGTAAAAAGTGACCCGAGGCGCAGGGCCTGCGGCCATGGCGCGCACTGCCGTCAGGGACAGGAGCAAGGTAAGCGCCCGACTTCCGCACATGCTTGAGAAATGATACCGCTCGCGCTCGCCGCAGCCGCCTGGGCGTCGCATAATCAGGAGCGATGCCCCTCCATCCGCAAGCGGGACAGCCCGCGCCGACCGACTTACTGATCGACCCCGCCGCGCTCGAGCGGGAATATTACGAACGGAAGCCCGATCCGGCCGACCCCGAGCAGCGCGTCAGTTTCGGAACCAGCGGCCATCGCGGCACGCCGGGGAACGGCACATTCACGGAAGCGCACATTCTGGCCATCACGCAGGCGATCTGCGAATACCGCAAAGCGCAGGGAACCGATGGGCCCCTGTTTATGGGCAAAGATACGCACGCGCTCTCCGCCGCGGCGCAGCGTTCCGCGCTCGAGGTGCTGGCAGCGAACGGCGTCGAGACGTTTATTCAGGAAGATGACGGATACGCGCCCACCCCGGTCATATCGCACGCCATTCTGGTTTATAACCACGAGCGCGAGAGCGGGCTGAGCGACGGCATCATTATTACTCCGTCGCACAATCCGCCGGAGGATGGCGGGTTCAAATACAATCCGCCGGAAGGCGGTCCGGCCGATACCGAGACGACCGGCTGGATCCAGAACCGCGCGAACCAGTTGCTGCGGGACCACAACCGCGGCGTCAAACGAATCGCTTACGAGGCCGCCATGAACACGCCCACCACGCACCTGCGCGACTACGTGCACGACTACGTGGAAGACCTGCGGCACGTGATCGATATGGACGCGATCCGCGCGGCCGGATTGAAGATCGGCATCGACCCGCTCGGCGGCAGTTCACTGCCCTACTGGGAACCGGCGGCGGACATGTACGACCTGAACGTGACGGTAGTGAACCAGAAGGTGGATCCCCGCTTCGCGTTCATGACGCTCGATCACGACGGAAAGATCCGGATGGACTGCTCGAGTCCGTACGCGATGGCCAGCCTGGTGAAGCTGAAAGACCGGTTTGATATCGCCTGGGGGAATGATCCGGACGCCGACCGTCACGGAATCGTTACGCGCTCGGCCGGCCTGATGAACCCGAACCATTACCTGGCGGTGGCGATTCGGTACCTGCTGGGGCATCGCGCGCAATGGCCCGCGCGGGCGGTGGTGGGGAAGACGCTGGTATCGAGCAGTCTGATCGATCGCGTTGTCGCGGATCTCGGTCGGACGCTTTGGGAAGTTCCCGTGGGATTCAAGTGGTTCGCGCCGGGACTGTTTTCGGGCGATTGCTGTTTCGGTGGCGAAGAGAGCGCGGGCGCGAGTTTTCTGCGGCGGAATGGAACGGTGTGGTCGACCGACAAGGACGGCCTGATCCTCGGGTTGCTTGCCGCGGAGATTACCGCCGTGACGGGTAAAGATCCGGGCGAGCATTACAAAGAGCTGACCGACCGGTTCGGGACGTACTTCTACGCAAGGATCGATGCGCCGGCTTCGGCGGACGAGAAGAACGTGCTGAAGAAGCTTTCGCCGGAAGCTGTCACCGCGGGGCGGCTCGCGGGCGATCGCATCACTGCGAAACTGACGCGGGCGCCCGGGAACAATGCCGAAATCGGCGGTCTGAAAGTAATCAGTGAAGGCGGGTGGTTCGCCGCGCGACCTTCCGGCACCGAAGATATTTACAAGCTGTATGCGGAGAGCTTCCGCAGCCAGCAGCATCTCGACAGCATCATTTCCGAAGCGCGACAAATCGTGACGCAATCGCTGGCCGTGAACGCCTGAGCCATGCGCCCCGTCGTTTATTCGCTGACCGCCAGTCTGGATGGTTACATCAACCGTGCGGACGGTACGCTCGACTGGATTAGCACGGATCTCAGCATGCCGCCTGAGCAGTTTTTCCGGGAGAAATTCAGCGCGTTTGATTCGGTGATTATCGGGCGCAAGAGCTATGACACGATGCGCGCGATGCCCGGAGGCGGCGCGTATCCGGGGATGACGAATTACGTGGTTTCGAGAACTATCGCGCCGGGCCGGCGTGATGGTTTCGAATTCATCTCGAGCGATCTGAAGGACTGGGTGGAAAAGCTGAAGAACGCGCCCGGAAAGAAGATCTGGCTCAGCGGCGGAGGGGAACTGGCGCGGAGTTTTCTTGAAGCCGGGCTGATGGATGAAATCGAAATCGCCGTTCAGCCGATTCTGCTGGGGAAAGGCGTGCCGCTGTTTCCCGGGCCTTTTCCCGAATCGAAGCTGAAACTCGAACGCGCGGAAAGGCTCGGCAGCGCGATCGTACAACTCGCGTATTCCGTAAAGCGGTGATTATTCGCAGCGGAAAGTTTTGACCGGATCGAGTGGCCGCCCACCGGGCGCCGACGCACAGCCGGTACTCACTGAGATCAAGACTGAGGTGACGCAGGCGCGCGAGCAGGGTGATGTCGGCGAAGCTATTGACCGCGATTATTCGTAGCGGAGCGCGTCGACCGGATCGAGGCTCGCGGCCTTCACGGCCGGCCAGACTCCGAAGAACAAGCCAATCGCCATCGAGACGAGGAATGCGGTGGCGACGGCCCATGTGGGCACCGATGTCTTGATCGACGGGACGAGCAAGCCGACGAGCAGCGTAATGCCGAGCGCGAACACAATGCCGGCGATACCACCAACGCCGGTGAGCGCCATGGCCTCTGCGATGAACTGGCTCACGATATCGAAACGCCGCGCGCCGAGGGCTTTACGCACGCCAATTTCGCGTGTTCGCTCGGTGACGCTGACCAGCATGATGTTCATCACGCCGATGCCACCCACCAGAAGCCCCAGACCCGAAATGGCGATTGCGATCAGGCCGATGAGACCGGTGATCTTGTCGAACTGCTGAATGATCTGATCGGGCGTAGAGATGTTGAAGTCGTCCGGCGTACCCGGTTTGAGGCGGCGGGCTTTGCGCAGGATGTCCTCAACCTCTTCATAGGCGTCCTTGCGCATTCCCGACTTCGCCCTGGCCGTGATCATATAGCGTTCGATTTCCGGATATCGGGACTCGCCCGTTCCGAGTGGAATCGTAATCTGCGTGTCGGCCGAGTTCTCTCCGAAGAATCCGCCTTTGGCTTTGGCCGCGACGCCGATTACGGTGAATTCGGCGCCGTCGAGCATGAAGGTGCGGCCTATTGCGTTGCCATCGGGATAAAGCGCCTGAGCGATGTCGTAACCGAGTACCGCCACGTGCATTCGACGCGCATCTTCCTCAGCGGTGAAGTAGCGGCCCTGGTCGAATTCGTGCGGGGACAGCTCGATCGCGTTCGCGTCTGTAGCGACAATCGAAAGGTTATCCGTCTCGAAACCGGGGACCTTCGCGGCAATGGGGGAACCGTTCGAAACCGGCGGGATGAACAAGGCTACGGATACATCCCGAACCGTGCTGCTCCACCGCATGATCAGATCCGCATAGGACTTTTTTATCGGCCTGCGCCGCCTCTCCTTCAACTGTTCAAAGGTCTGGTGAGGATCGCCGCTGGTTTTGAAAATGAAAATATTGTCAGGGCCCAACTCGTCGAAGAAGGTAACTACGCCCGCCCGCAGTCCGGTGAGAAGGGAGGAGACGGTAACCACCGTCGTGATGCCGATGATGATGCCCAGAATGGTAAGCCCGGAGCGAAAGCGATGCGACCAGATCGCATCGAGGGCCATGCGGATGTTTTCCTTCGGGGCGACATTCATGTTTCCGCCCTCATGGCCGCAATGGGATCGAGTTTCGAAGCTTTCGATGCCGGATACCAGCCACTGACGACGCCGACGGCGGCCGATACGAAAACGGAGAGCAGAACGTAAAATGCCGTAACGTGCAGGGTGACGCCGAACGCGGCAGTGAGGATGCGGGTGACAATGGCGCCAAGCAAAACGCCGAGCCCGCCTCCAGCCGCGGCCAGTATCACTGCCTCGGTAAGGATCTGCAGCATGATGTCGAACCGGCGGGCGCCGAGGGATTTGCGAATCCCGATTTCGCGGGTGCGCTCGGTGACGCTCACCAGCATGATGTTCATGATGACGATGCCCCCCACCACGAGAGAAATCCCCGTAACGGGCACGACTACAGCCGCCACCATCTTCAGCATGTTATCGATGAATCCCCGAATGGCGTCTGGCGTCAGGAAATCGAAGCGGTCTTTGGAGCCGGGCCGCTGGTGAAAGCGCGAGCGAAGGGCTACGCGCGTGACGTCCATGGCCTGGTCCATGGAAAGGCCGCTCATGGCCTTCGGGCGCCCGAAGATTGCGATTGAGCCCGAGGCGCCGAAAATCCGAATAAACGCCGTAATCGGAATGTAGGCAGAGTTATCCTGACTGCGGCCAAAAGCCGAGCCCAGCTTTTCCTGCACCCCGACTACGGTAAATTCGAGGCCCTGAATACGAAATGTTCTGCCCAGCGGCGAGGCTCCACCGGGGAAGAGATTGGTTTTCACATCGTCGCCGATCACCGCGACATGCGAGGCGTTCTGTTCCTCCGTGGGAGTGAAAAACCGGCCTTCGACGACATTGATGTCACGGATATCGGCCATATCCGCGGAAACACCAAGAATGGAAGTGTCTTCAAGCGTGTAGTTCTCGCGCTTCGTATCGGCCGTGCCCTGCTGGTAAGGGCTGTAGAGCGTGGAATCTCCATTGATCGATTTCAGATAACGCTCGTCCGCCAGTTTGAGCTGCTTGTTGTACTTGATTTTTTGGAAGTACTGAGTCCGCGTCATCCCGCCAGCGGCCGCGACCTGGGCAAGCAGGAAGGACTCGCTGCCGAAGGCCTTCGCGGTGCTCTCCTGGGCGTAAACCCCGAGCCCGTCGATGGCCGATCCAACGAGGATTACGCTTGCCACGCCGATAATCACGCCCAGCAGCGTCAGAAAACTGCGAAGTTTGTGGGCGCGAATCGAATCCCAGGCAAGCGAAATCGCGCTGCGGATCTCATACCCGACGCGAGCCGTGCTTTGATTCATGTACTCTCAGGATATCCTGATTGAAAAGTACGGATTCGCGGACGGTTTCGTTCGCCCGGTCTACTCATCATCTCTTCATGCGCCCGCCTCTGCTTCGAATCCTGCTGGGAATCGAGTATTTGATCGCCGTTCAGGTTCTGATCGCGTTCTGGAGCCATGCCGGCGGCCAGTATCACCTGGAGCTTATGTTCTGGCCGTGGAAAATCACGATTCCGCTGGCGGGCGCAGCGCTGGTGGTGGCGATGACTTCGGGGCTGGCGCGCGGTTTGAGATGGAGGAGCGCACGAATCCTTCTGATGGGAGTGAGCCTGCTGCTGCTGATGGTGGTGGCGGGCTTCGTCACGTACTACTGCCACGTGAACGAGCCCACCGACCAGGATGACGACGAGCAGCCGGCGCAGATCACCAGGACTGCCGAGGCCACTCGGAGTGGCGGGTACAGGGGTTTACCAGGTCCGGCAGGATTTGGCC
>Ga0308176_10002885_pt1 | contig 10890 bp, 8 predicted proteins | sample PhyCR2_3_FD_203890 | JGI IMG/M metagenome (GOLD analysis project Ga0308176, IMG submission 203890) | Soil microbial communities from UC Gill Tract Community Farm, Albany, California, United States - DLSLS.C.R2 | ecosystem: Environmental > Terrestrial > Soil > Agricultural land | place: USA... | reverse complement strand
GCCGCCGACGGACTACAGCAACCCGCAGGTGTGGCTCTGTCGGCCCGGCCGCCCTGGCGCGTGCGACGTAGATCTTTCCACGACGGTGATCGGTCGCGACGGACGCGCCACTGTCGAGCGCGCGCCACTGGATCCTGACGCGCCGGTGGACTGCTTCTACGTCTATCCCACGGTGTCGACGGACACGACGACGAACAGTGATCTCGTACCTAACGAGACAGAACGCAATGTGGTGCGACTGCAGCTGGCACGGTTTGGCACGAAGTGTCGGTTGTTCGCACCCATGTACCGGCAACTCACCCTCGCGGCCATGGGTCGTGCCAACGCCGCCGGCATCGAGTCTCCCGATTTCCTGGGTCTCGGGTACCAGGACGTCCGTGCCGCGTGGCGCTACTACCTCGCGCACGACAATGGCAATCGCGGGGTCGTGCTGATCGGGCATTCGCAGGGGTCCGCGATTCTGATCGAGTTGATCCGCCGCGAGATCGAAGGTACGCCAGCACAGGCACGCATCGTCTCCGCGTTGCTCATCGGCGCACCGGGAGGCGTCCTCGTGCCCCGCGGGCGAGACGTCGGCGGGACGTTTTCGCACCTGCCGCTCTGTCGCGCTGCCACACAGACCGGCTGCGTCGTGGCGTATTCCTCTTTTCGCTCGACCGCACCGCCGACGGCGGCGACGCGCTTCGGGATGTCGGCGGACTCGACGCTCGTCGCCACGTGTACCAATCCTGCAGCGTTAGGCGGCGGCGAGGCCATCCTCAATGGCTACTTCGACGCGAAAGGAGAAACTGCCCTGCCGATGGGGCCCGCCGAGCCGTGGAAGGTTGGCGGACAACCCATTGCAACGCCAATGGTGCGTGTCGCGGGTCTGCTGAAAGCGCAGTGCAAGTCCAACACGTTCGCGACGTATCTCGACGTGTCGGTCGAGCGTGGTCCGGACAGTCCGGCAAGCCGCGACATTCAGGGCGACCTGGCGGAGGGGCTTGGCCTCCATCTGGTCGATATCGAGGTGGCAATGGGCAATCTGGTCGATCTCGTCGGCCAACAATCCAGGAGCTACCTGGACACGACTCGCCGACGCTAGCTGCAGGGGAGCACCAATGCGCAAGATCAGCGGTCCGATGGCGGACCGCATCAATGCCGCGACGAAGTATGTGGTCACGCACAGGCCGGAGAGGCTGGAATGGGGCCCGGTCGTGGGGCTTGGACCGGATTTCGTGGATAGCCTTCGCAGTCTCAAGGCGAAGGACGGCGCGGACCTGATACTCGCAGGCAGCTCGACGCTCACGTCAACGCTGCTCGAGCATGGTCTTGCGGATGAGGTGAATCTGCTCGTCTATCCGGTCCTGCTCGGCACAGGAAAACGTTTCTTCGCCAAGGGAACTCCGGCCCGTGCATTCACGCTCGAGGGCACGCAAGCTTTTCCGACCGGCATCGTCGTCAACACGTACAAGGCCGCGGGGCCGTTGCAAACCCGAAATGAGGCGCGTTAGGCCATCACACGGACGGGCTCAGCGCAGGTAACGCCGCGCAACCTGTTCCAGTCGGTCGTCGCCCGCCGCCTCCGCGGCCGCGCGAAATTCCTCGACGTACGCCCGCAGCCGTGGCTCGCCCCAATAGTATCCCGTCGCGCGTTCGGCGAGCTGCGTCTCATTGACGCGTGCCGCCTCGAGCAGGGCTCGCGCCGCGGCCCGGTCGTACTCGGGGTCATCCCGTTGGGGGAGATCATAGTGGCGGCGGGGCATCTCCCCTTCCGCGTCGTCTCGCAGAAACGCCATTGACATGCGTGCGGCTCCGATCGTCAGTTTGGCCAGGTCAGGATCTCGGAAGATAGCGCGTGCCGCTTCCGGATCTGACCCACTCGTCCACTTTCGCGTGGAGCACTCGTGACCAGCCTTGCCCATCGCATGTTAATGGTCGTGCTCCTGGCAGCCCCGATTCAGCTGCTCGCGCAGCAGATTCCGAGCGGCGAGTATACCGAGCGCCGTCGAACACTGATGGAACGGCTTCCCGACGGAATTGTGCTCCTTCACGCCGAGACCCGCGACAAGCCGGAGAGCGAGCCGAGCTTCATCCAGGCTGCGTCGTTTCTCTACTTCACTGGCCTGAGCGGCGTGCCTAACGCCATCCTCGCGATCGACGGACCTCGCCGCGAGGCACGGCTCTTTACTCCGCCGGAACCACGGGCGTTCGGGTTCCCCGTCGACAGCGTCGTGCCCCACGCATCGAGCAGCGCCACGCTCGGCCTCACGCAGATCATCTCGTGGGATTCGCTGATCCCCTACGTTCGGCGTCGGATCGGCGACGGGGTGAAGAAGCTCTACGTCGACGAAGCGCGGCGCCCGGGGTCGAGTGGGGTTCCGCAAGGCATGCGCCCTGTCGCGGGAGATCCCGTGCTCTGGGCGCAAAGTCTCTCCGCCGCGTTTCCCGACGCCGAGATCGCGAGCGCTGCCGCGACGCTGCGCGAGCTCCGCTTCACCAAATCGCGCGCCGAGGTGGACGTGCTTCGCGACAATGCACATGCGACGGCCGGTGCCGTGCGCGCCGCGATGCGCGCCGTCGCTCCAGGCGTTCGACAGCGACAGGTCGAGATGCGCGCGGCACAGGCGTGCATCGACGCAGGAGCCGTCGGGCCATCGTTCTGGCCGTGGACGATGTCCGGTCCTAACGCGCACATCCCCATGCTCGTGCGATCCGTCTATTCGTACACCCAACTCGACCGCACGATGAAGAGCGGAGAGACCGTGCGAATCGATCTGGGCTGCGCGAATCATGGCTACGGCGGCGATGTCGGCCGAACCGTTCCGGTGTCCGGTACGTTCACCGCGGGCCAGCGCGAGATCTGGAACCTGCTCATCGACGCCTATCGCGTCGGCATCAAGACGATGAAAGCAGGGGTGACCATCGCGCAGGTCATGGCCGCGAGCCGCTCGGAGATCGAGCGGCAAGCCGCATCGCTTCGAACGCCCGAGGGGAAAGAGGCTGCGAGAATCCTGTTGGCGCCGGACGGGATGTCCGGATGGAGTCTCCACAGCGTGGGCGTCGAGAGCGGCGAGACGCCGCTGCCGACGCTCGTCGACGGCGCGGTGATCGCGTTCGAGCCGATCTTCTCGGTCGGTCCCGATGCCTACTATCTGGAGGACATGATCCACATTACCTCGACCGGCGCGGAGATCTTGAGCGCCGGCCTTCCGTACACGGCCCAGGAGATCGAGGCGGCGATGCGGAGCCGTTAGGCGCGCCAATTTCCTCGACGCGCTGCGAAACGACTAGGGACTCCCGGGCTGTGCGCGCGCGCGAGCGAACAGGATGTTGAGCACGCGGACTCCACTCACCCCACCGCTTCCGTCGGGAACAAACGTCAACACCGTCGGGCGAGCGCCCTCGCTCGACTTCGTGCGGAACGCCTCGAAGTTCACCGGCTCGAGCGGCGTAGCGGGATCGGTGACGACTGCGGCCTGCAGGGCGCCATTCTCGAACGTGACGCGCACGGTGCCATAGGCCGAGTCGACGTACGTGCCGGCGTAGCGCTCGAGCGGGAGCGACGGGGCCGACGTCCCACGCGCGGCGGTTGTCGCCGTGGCTGCGGTGGGTGCTCGCGGGCGCGCAAAGATCGGCTGGAGGTCCTTGCTCCAGTCGCGCCGCGGACCATTCTCGAAGAGATCGAACACGCTGTACATCAACCCGTGTCGGATCTCCGCGTGATCGAGGTTCTCGAGCACGTAGACGCCGAGGCGCTTGTTCGGCTCGATGCCGATGATCGCGCACAGGCCGTTGATGCTGCCCGTGTGCATCCACACCTGCTGGCCGCGATAGTCCTGGATGAACCAGCCAAGCCCGTAGCTGAAGAAGTCGGGCTTCGCGAGCTGCAGCGCCGGGTACTCCGCCATCGGCGCCTCGATCTGCGGCGTCACCAACTCGGCGAACGTCTTCTGTTGAATCAGGCGCTTGTCGCCGACGCGGCCGCTGTCGATCACGAACCGCATCCACTTGGCCATGTCCGACACGCTCGACCACACGCTCCCTGCCGACGCGACGCCATCGGTGGACCGTATCGGGACGACCGCGACGGAATCGTTGACGAGGGCGTGCGGTACCGCGACGTTAGGCTTGCCCTCGATCATCGAGACCAGCGGCTCGGTCTCGTTCATGCCTAACGGCTCGAAGATGCGCTTCCGGACGAACTGCTCCCACGGCATGCCCGAGACGCGCTCGATGATGAGGCCGTTGAGGGCGTACAGGACGTTGTGATATTGCCACGCCGAGCGGAACGACGCCGTGGGTTTGATGTAGCGAAGCCCTCGGATGATGTCCGCCTGGCTGTACTTCCAGTTCGCCGCCCAGAACAAATCGACGCCCGGCAGGCCGCTCCGATGCGTGAGCAGGTCACGGATCGTGAGCTCGCGCGTGACCCACGGGTCGGACAACTGAAGCTCGGGGATGTACTTCGTGACGGGGTCGTCGAGCTTGAGCTTACCTTCGTCGACGAGCATGGCGATCGACGCCGACGTCATCGCCTTCGTCGTCGATCCGATCGCGAAGCGCGTGTGCTCGTTGGCGGGCTGGGATGTGCCCTTCTGCAGCACGCCGTAGCCCTTGGCGAAGACGACCGAATCGTCTTTGACGACGGCGATGGCGAGTACGGGGACGCGCCAATCAGCGGCGGCCTTGGCGACGTACTTGTCGAACGCCGCCCAGTCGGGTTTGGCCTGCGCGGCGAGCATCGTCGGCGCCGCGAGGAGCAGCGCTGCCATCAGCCGCGTCAACAATCGACCTGCACTCACTTGACCATCCTTGCGGTAAGAATTTGAATCCAGCCTCCAAGCATCCGCCAATGATGATGACCGATCAAGCGGTGGGAAAGGAGCATCCATGACCGGTGAGCCGAATGAGTGAACTGATCACGATCACTGTCGCGAACGAGTTCGTCTTCAGGGCGAAGCTCCTGACCGATCGCGCTCCCAACACCTGCGCGGCCTTCATCGCCTTACTTCCGTACCGGCAGCAGCTGGTTCACGCGATCTGGAGCGGCGAGGCATGCTGGATTCCCCTCGGCGACTTCCAGCTCGGTGTCGGCTACGAGAACCACACGAGTCATCCGTCGCGCGGCGATCTGCTCTGGTACCCGGGCGGAATCAGTGAGACGGAGCTGCTCTTTCCCTACGGCTCGACACGATTCGCCAGCAAGTCCGGTCAGCTCGCCGGCAATCATTTTCTCGAGATCGTGGAGGGCAGGGAACGACTCGAGGAGATGGGGCGGCACGTGCTGTATCACGGCGCGCAGGACATCGTGTTCGAGGCCGGGTGATTCGACGGACCACTCGTCTGGCGCCTGAAATCATCCTCGAGGCAACACAACACCCTGAGTGACCTGTGCGCGACGGGTCGGGAACCAACGTGGCATGCGGCAAAAGTTTCAGCTCGATATTCCCCGGCCGCTCGAAGGAGTCTTCGACTTCCTCGCCGACTTCCGCCACACACCGGAGTGGAACGAGCTGTCTCTCCGCGTGCAGAAGATCGATGACTCGCCGATTCGCCAGGGAACGCAGTTTCGTGAGTCACACAAGACGCTTGGCGACCTGACGATCGAGATCGTCAAGCACGACCGTCCGCGGGTACTCTCGTTCAAGGTCGTGGGCCGCCAGGCCGCGATCGCCGGTGCCGTGGCCTTCAAGACGGTTGCCAGTGGTACCCGCGTCGACCTCCTGACCGACACGGAGTCGCGCTCCTTCCTCGGCACGCTCGGCTCGATACTCAGTGGTGCGCCCGCGTGGCTCAACCCGTCGGCGGGAGACTTGCTCACGAAGGCGATCGTCAGGCGCGTCGAGCCCACGGGCGTGCACGTAGCGAAGTCGTCAGGCGGGCCTACGGTACCCGCCATTCTCATCTCTCGCCTCCCGCGCGGCGATGACCCGGACTGGAGCCGCGCCCGGAGCTGGCTCGGCGGCCGACCACGGTTAGGCAGCGTTCCCTGGCCACGCGCGGGCGCCAGCAAGGTGCCAATGACGCATGTCGCGTGGATAGATCTCCGGCATCTGCACGAATGCGCGGGAACCATTCCGCTCCCTAACGACGGTGCGCTGGCGTTCTTTATCGTCGGGCTCCCACGCGGTTGTCAGGGCGCGGTGCTCCATGTAACAGAGACGAACGCGCCGGACACCGATCCTCCGCAGGGAGCCCCGCCTGCCTACGTTCCTTATGGCGAGGTATTTCCATTCGATGCGACCGTCGGTGCACGCACATTCCCTCGCTGGCCCGTCGAGCTGACAACGCTCGCCGCGCAGTCGCCCTTCGAAGAAGAGGATCTTGGCATCGTCGTTGATCGACACATGAAACGCCGTCAGTACTTTTTCGACGCTTCGGCCGCACGTACGGCACTCGGCGACACGTCACTGCCGACGTATTGGCAGAGCGCGCGACAGCTCGCCGATCACCTGACGGCAGCGGTATCGCGACTCGACACGCTCCGGGCCTCGAAGGCGAAGCTTCACAATGCCGCCGAAGCCCTCGCGTCGTTCGATGCGGGGCGTGCTGCGTTCATCGCGTTCGTTGACGACGTGGAGCATTGGGCTGGGCGTCGGCTCATGTGGGATGAGATGACACCAGGCGAGATCGGCCAGCTCGACGTCCTCCTCGCACGGGCCAAGGGCGAGTTTGGTGCGTACGCGCGCGCCTACACGCCTAACGCGGTGAAGAATCTCGAAACGGCGGCACTGCGAACGCTCGCACACGCCGAGAACCCGGCTGCATGGACGGCGCTGCCGGTGCCCCTGCGTGGTCTACTCGACCGCGACTACCGTCTTCCGACCAACGACTGGCATCAGATGTTCGGCCGCAGCGTGGAGATCCAGGACGCGGCGGCGATGCACCGCGGCGACCATTTGCTCCTGCAACTAGTCTACGATGACCTCATGGAATGGGTCTTTGGCGACATGGGCGCATTTCAGTTCTGGATCTCGCCGGATGATCTGAAACACCAACGGTGGTCTCGCGTGCAGCTGACGTTCGAGTCACACTGAGCCGGGCCGCGAATGATTGTTAGGCAGCCGGAGGGCATGGTGATCCATCGGCGTGACCTGAGAACGCTGAAGCCGCCTCCAATGGTCAATCCCCATCTGCGCAGATCACCCCGAACGGAGGCGATGACCTGACGTGCGCCCGCAAATTCTGCTTGCCTTGCCGGTCCTGGCCGTCCTCGGCGCCGGCACGCCCGCCTCGCAACAGCGCGTCACTCCCGTGGAAGGCGTGTGGCGACTCGTCGAGGAGGTCGACCGCCGGTCCGACGGCTCCGTGATCAAGACCGGCCCCGCCGCCGGTTACAATGGCCTCCTGATCTTCACCGCGAGCGGCTACATGTCGTCGACGATCATGCCGAAGGGCCGCACGTGGCGGCGCGACACCGTGACCGCGGCCCAGCTGCGCGACACGTTCGAGGAGGCGAGCGCGCACGCCGGGCGTTACGAGTGCGACACCGTGAAGCACACGGTGCGAATGGAAAGCGTCATGTCCCTCGATCCCGCCGACGAGGGAAAGTGGGACGTCGTCGGATACGGCGTGCAGCGTGACACCCTGGAGCTCTCGGGGCAGTGGACGTATCAGGGCGAGAAGCTGACGTTTACCGTCCGATTGGCGCGCCTGAAATGACTATGCGCCGTTGCATCTCGTTCGCTCACAACTCGTGAACCAACCATTGCGTTGCTCGTTCCGACTCTCGCTCGCCGCCGTTGTCGCTCTCGCCTGCGCGGGACATGCGCCGCGAACCGTCAATCATTCGGAGCGTCCGCCTGCTCGATATCTCTTCGCCTGGGCCGGTGACGAAGACCGCGAGGACAGCGACTTTCTCGCCGTCATCGATCTCGCGCGGGACGGCGACCGCTACGGAACCCTCGTCGCAACGACACCCATCGGCGAAAAAGGGCTTTGGCCGCACCACACCGAGCACGAGCTCGGTCCGACCCAGATGTTGTTTGCGAATGGATTCGCCGGCAATCGCACCATGCTGTTCGACCTTCACGACGCACTGCATCCAAAGGTGGTGGAGCGATTCAACGGCTTCGCCGGCCTCACGTTTCTTCACAGCTTCGCGCGGCTTCCCAACGGCCACATCGTGGCGACCTTCCAGTCGCACGGGCCGAACAACGAACCCCCTGGCGGCATTGCGGAGCTCGATGAACGCGGCCAGGTAGTACGCTCCCGCTCCGCCGAGGATTCGACGGCGGACCAGACGACGTTACGGCCTTACAGCCTGGCCGTTGTCCCCGCCCTCGATCGCGTCGTGGTCGCGCTCACGTACATGCCCATTCCAACATGGCACCCCCTGCGCGGATCGATCGCGCACGACCATGCCGGAAACCAGGTGCAGGTGTATCGGCTGTCCGATCTCGCGCTCCTGAAAACGATCAGGCTCCCGGCGAACGACGGGCCTAACGAGCCGCGCGTGCTGCAGGATGGTCGCACGGTGCTCGTGAATACCGGCGCGTGTCGCTTGTATCACGTCGCCGGCCTCGATGGAGCCGAGCCGCGGCTCGAGCTGGTACATCGCGAAGAGCAGAGCGGATGCGCGATGCCGCTCGTGATCGGCGACTACTGGATCCAGGCGAATGCGGGCACGCATCGCATCTTCTCGCTCGACGTTCACGACCTCGCGAACGTGCGCGCCATCTCGTCGGTGACGCTGGACGATCGTCAGCGGCCGCATTGGCTGGCGACCGACGGGTCACGAATCGTTGTCGTCAACGAGCCTGGGCCGACAGCGGAGCGTCGCCTATGGATGCTGAAACTCGATCGTGCGACGGGAGCGCTCGCGCTCGACAGCGCGTTTCGTGATGCAGGATCGACACGCCCGGGCATCGCGTTCGATCGAGCAAACTGGCCGCATGGCGCGACGGGCGCCGCGATTCCGCACGGTACCGTGTTCGGACGCTAACGCTTGAAGTGCGCCCGGATGCCGGGATCCGCCGTGCGCCAGAGCAGCGCTAATCGGTCGTCGTATACCGCCGCGCGCGCCGTGTCGCCGCGTTGCTTGTAGAGTTTAGCCAGTCGAGCGAGACCAGGCCCAAGCTCCAACGCGTCGGTCGCGCTGCGACCGAGCGACGGGACTGCGAGGTATCGCTCATACACTGCAATAGCGGAATCGGCGGCGCCGAGCCGATCGTAGAGCCTTGCTCGCAAGGGCTCTGCCGTTGGGGGAATACCCGGATCGTCATACAATCCGACGTTGAGCGCCGGTGTTTGGCTCGCCTGCTGCAGCTCGGCCAAAGCCTGCGGAAATTTCCCTTCGGCCTCGTACAGTGCCGCGCGCGTCCGTGAGATCATCCATAGATCCGGCGCGCGATATTCCTGGGGAAATTCGCGCTCGTACTTCCTGAGCAGCGTCCAGCCGCTGCGCGGCTTACCGGCAACGGCGTACAAGCGCGCGAGCGTCAGATACGGGCGTGCCAGCACGTCCAACGCGTCGAGTGGATGCCTAACGAGCGCGCGATCGACTTCACGCAGGCCGGTCCGGTCACCAGCGGCCAGCCGCAGTTGCGCGATCGCCATCGCGACCTCGAGCTCTGATCCCACGTCCCCGGCGATCCGCATTGCGTCTTCCACCGAGCGAAGATGGGTGATCGCTTCCTTGAAGCGCTCCTGCATCGCGTCGATTTCGGCTTGGAGCTGTAGGCTAATGGGCGAGGCGGCGCCGCGGCCGGCGAGCGCGTGCGCCTCCTCGTAATGTCCGGCGTACGCGAGGAGACGCGCGGAGGCGTTCAGGACAATCGGATGGTCGGGGTGACGTCTGGACGCTTCGTCGAGGACCCGCTCTGCGCCGGATACGTCGCCTAACGCGTACAGCACCCGCGCCAGGAGTGCTTGATTGATCGCTGTCGGGTAATGCGCGCGCGCCTCCTCGAGGACCGAACGGGCGGCCGCGGTGTCACCGCTCACGAGCAACGCATCCCCGAGCGTGGCGTACAGTCCCGGCCCGCCGACCGGCTCCTGTTCCATCGCCGCGAGGTGCTTCCGTAACGCGGTAATCGCCCGAGGGAGATCGCCGACGGCATCCCGCTCATAGGTCCCCTCCACCGCGTAACGCTCCGACTCCGTCAACTGATCCCGGAGCTGATAGGCACGAATGAGCGGCCGAATCCCCTGACGGCGTGCCATACCGCCGTTGCTGGCGGCGATCCAGAGATTGAGATGAGCAGTCGCGAAGTTGGAATCCAGCGCGATGGCATCATTGAGAAGGGTGACGCCCGTCGCGAAATCACCGCGCTGAATCGCCCGATGCGCCTCCACGTCCTTGCGCAACGCTGGGAGGGACGAGGTCGTGAAGGCGTACAGGGAATCAGTCGCCCGAATGGAGGTCAGCGATTCGCCGATTCCGCCGCGAATCCCCTCCGCCAGGCGCTCGACGGCAGGGAGAATCGCCGTCGTGTCGCGCGCGATCTCGGACGCACCGTAGATCGCGTCTCCCGTCGACGCTTCGATCAGCGAGGCAGTGATCACGAAGCCCGCTCCCGCCGCGCGCACCTCGCCCTGGAGCGTGGCGTTGATGTCCTGACGAACCGCGACCTCGCGAGCCAGAGTATTGGTGAGATGTTCACCCGGAGCCCGCCCCATCCGGCGCAGGGCGTTGTCGACCGTCTCCTGACCGGCGATGCTCACCAGCCGCGATCGGGCGAGCTCACTTCGCACGACCTGCGTCACCACGTCCCCCAGGGTCGAATCTCTCGTCAGGTCGGCGAAGTCGGCGACGATCAACCGTTGATGGATTCGCGTTGCTGGGGCTGGGTGTGCGCCGATCAACAGCCGCCACCCGCCGAGGCCCACCAGAGCGACCAAGAGCCCGGCAACGAGATGGCGCGCGCCGAAGTGCCGCCAGGACGTTGCGGCGGAAGAGCCGCCTGC
>Ga0308176_10002883_pt1 | contig 10891 bp, 8 predicted proteins | sample PhyCR2_3_FD_203890 | JGI IMG/M metagenome (GOLD analysis project Ga0308176, IMG submission 203890) | Soil microbial communities from UC Gill Tract Community Farm, Albany, California, United States - DLSLS.C.R2 | ecosystem: Environmental > Terrestrial > Soil > Agricultural land | place: USA... | reverse complement strand
TCTTTAATTCCTTCGCTTCATTGCTTTCGGCAACCGCCTTCACTGCCGACCAGAGTTCAGAATTGAGCGGTATCGAGCTGTAGAAGGCGCTCACGGGGCCCTGAACACTGTTGTAAGCGGCTCGGAGTTCCGGCGTTGTTGCTACAGCTTCGAGATGCCGAACCGTGCTGATGGCGAAGTCGAGCGGCTCCGTGGCCCCGTCCAGGCCCATGAGGATGTCCGTATACGTCCGGGGCGTCTCTCCCGAGGCAATCCGGGACAGCGCTTCCCTGCTCTGATCGACCAGCGTATGAATAGCGGGTTCAACCATGTCGGCTTTAATCGAATCAAAAGGGATGGGCGTTTCTCTCGTTAAGAGTGGGTTCGCCGTTTTCACGTCCGCGAGCGTTATCTCTTCCATGTTCCTTTTACCAGACCCGGCAACCCCGGGCGGCATACATCTTGTCCCCAGCTTTGCACCCGAATGCTTCGCTGAAGGCGGGCAGATTGGTTACGACACCGTTCGTCCGGAATTTGCCTGGCGAATGGGGATCTGTCTGCGCGCTTACCCGAGCCCGTTCCGGTCGAACGTTTTCACACCACAACTGACCATAGGCAATGAAGAACTGTTGTGACTGCGTGAATGCGTCCGCTTTCCGGGTCACCGGGATGCTCCGTTTCGCGAGGTCGGCCATCAACGCCTGGTAAGCGAGTCGGATCCCCCCGTTGTCGGCCGTGTTCTCACCCAGCGTGAGCTTTCCGTTCAGCTCGACTCCCTGAACCGGGCTGAAGCTGCCGTACTCATTCACAAAGCAATCGGCCAGCTTCTCGAACTTCTCACCGTCCTCTTTCTGCCACCAGTCTTTCAAATTCCCTTTCGCGTCGAACTGTCTGCCTTCATCGTCGAAGCCGTGCGTCAGCTCGTGACCAACCACGACGCCCACAGCTCCATAGTTAACCGCGTCCGAAGCCTTGTTGGAATAAAACGGCGGTTGCAGTATACCGGCCGGGAAGTTGATGTTGTTCTCGGTGGGGTTGTAATACGCATTCACCGTCGGCGGCGACAACAGCCATTCCTGCTTGTCAACAGGCTTGCCGATCTTGTCGCGCTGCCGCTTACTCTCGAATTCATTCGCGCGATACCAGTTTCCGAAATAATCATCTTTCACAACCGTGACGGTTGAGTAATCCCGCCACTTGTCCGGGTATCCGATCTTGTTCGTAACGGCTTGCAGTTTGACGAGAGCAGCCTTCTTCGTCTCCGGGCTCATCCAGGTGAGAGAGTTGATGTCGATGGCCATCTGGTTCTCGATTTCCTTCACCAGCGCGAGCGTTCGCGCCTTCCCTTCTTCTCCGAACGTTTTCTCCACGAACTTCTGACCAAGAGCGTCGCCCAGTTCGTCGTCGACCGTCGCAACGCAACGCTTCCACCGGGGCCTCAGTTCCTTGGTGCCGGCGAGCGTTCGCCCATAGAACTCGAACGTTTCATTCACGAAGCTTTTCGGGAGCAGCCGGGAGCTTGCGTGCACGTACTGCCAAACCAGGTAGTCCTTTAAATCGCCCAGGTCCTGGGTTTGCAGCAGCGCGTTGAAGCCCTTGATGAAGTCCGGTACCGCCACGTTCAGCTTGCTGAACTCAGGCGCGGAAAGCTGAGTGAAAAAGCGGTTGAAGCTGAACTGGGGTGAAAGCGCGGCAAGTTCCGTTTTCGTCATCTCGTGCACAAGCAGCTGGGGGTTTCGCCTCGACGTGACATCAAGCGATGCCTTCGCCAATGCCGTCTCAACCGCCATTACCTTGCCTGCTTTTGCCGAAGCTTCCTGGGGAGAAATGCCGATCAGCTCGAACATTTTCCCGATGTGGGTAACGTACTTCTTCCTTACCTCCTCCGATCGGGCATCCGTTCGGAGATAGAAATCTTTTTCCGGCAGGCCAAGTCCGCCTTGATCCACATCGCCGATATACATTGAGGCATTCTTTGGATCGGCATCCGGTCCGAAACTGAAGAAGACATAAACCTGCTCGTTGTGCAGGTGCGCTACTTCGTCCGACAACTGGCCTTTATCGGAAAGAGCAGCGATCCGGTCTAACTCCGGCTTAAGGGGTTCGATGGCGCGTTTCTCGATGGTCGCTTCGTCGGTGCAGGACTGGTAAAACGCTCCGATTTTCTGGTCAATGGGCGATCGGTCCGGATGCGCTTCCGAATCCTCCAGGATCTGGCGGAGCGTGGCCTGGTTGCGTTCAAACAGCTGGTTGAAAGTACCCCAGCTGCTCTCGTCAGCGGGGATGGGATGAGTCTTCAACCAGTTTCCGCAAGCATATTGATAGAAGTCCTGGCAGGGATCTGCGCCTTTGTCGATCGCTTCGAGATCCAGGCCGGTTTCTGAACTCGACGTCTGAGGCGCTTGCGCACAGGCGAGAGCAACACACACAGCGGACCATGAAAGCACCCTGAACGTCGACATAAACCTCACTGAAGATTAGTTTAATCGCGGGACTCGGATTGTGTTGCCAGCGAGGCCCGAGCTTTCGCCCGGCGGTTTGCCCTGCTCCTCAACAGCCACAGGATCGCTAGGGCAACGCAGAACAATAAGATAACCGGTACCGTGTAGCGGTGCGTCACGACAATGATGGACTTCCAGTTCTCGCCGAACCAATACCCGAGCGAGAGAAAAAACGCGACCCAAACCGCTGCCCCGAAGTAGGCGAATGGTGCAAAAATCCGAAATTCGAGCCCGGACATTCCCGCAACCAGCGCAGTGAAATGACGAACACCCGGAATGAAATATCCAACACTCAACAGCCAGTTTCCGAATCGCTTAAACCACTGATGAACGCGCTCAATCTTCGCGGGGGTCAGGTGAATGAACCTGCCGTACCGCTCGACCGCCGCGTGTCCCAACGTCCGGCCGAGTACATAGCTGACCGAAATACCGCATACGGAACCTGCGAAAGCCGACCCGAACGCGAGCACTGGATGCCATTGCCCCTTTGAGATCAGATAGCCGGAAAAAACAAGCAGGGTTTCGTCCGGCACGGGCAACCCCACAATGCCAAGCACGAGAAGAACAAAGAGTCCTGTGTAGCCGTATTGTGAGATCCACTGCGATAAGGACTCCATGCGACGGCAACCGAAGGATACCAGCAGCTTGCGCTACGATTCCGGTATGGCTGAATCCGAGGGTAGAGTCTTCGAAATCAAGTGTCCCTGTTGTGACACAACGCTTCAGATCGACAGCGCAACCCAACTGGTCATCAATCATCGCGAGGTGGAAAAGAAACCGCTTATAGAAGACCTGACCAGTGCGGTTCAACAACTGAAGGGTGAAGCAGCGCGCCGCAACGATGTATTCGAGAAGAGTTTTGCGTCGCACCGCGTGAGCGAACAGGTGCGCGAGAAGAAATTCGAAGAGCTACTCCGCCAGGCTAAGGAAGACCCTTCCGCGCCAGCTCCGAAGCGGCCGTTCGATCTCGACTGACGCTGCTTATTTCAATACGCTTCGGAAATCGCCCCGCGCCAATCGGCGCACAAAATCGAAGTCGCCGTCCAGAAAGTCCAAGGCGGGCAGCCGCTGAACTTCCACCCACTGAATCTGTTCGAATACCTTGCCGATCAGTTGGCCTGTGTACCGCGGAATAGAAAAAAACAAAAGATGAACACGGCTTCCGCTCGGGTATTCGTGTTCATAACGCGCCAATTCGGTGCCTACGGTCGCTTCAATCTGCAACTCTTCACGAAGCTCCCGCACCAGCGCCTGCTGGGGCGTCTCGCCCGCCTCTACCTTCCCGCCCGGGAACTCCCATTTGAGAGGGTGGCGATCCGCGGGCCGGCGCTGCCCGACCAGAATCTGACCGTCGCGATGGATGATGCCGGCTGACACGAGCAGCGGTGTCCGCGATTTCATTGGCTGACTATTCAGCGGCGTTGAGCCGTTCTACCTAGGCCGCAACGCTCGTGGCGATAAGCTGCCGCAAAACGTAAGGCAGAATGCCACCGTTCCGGTAGTATTCAGCTTCCTGCGGCGTGTCGATGCGAATCTTGGCTTCGAATTGCTTCTTTGTGCCATCGGGTGCCTCAGCGTGGACCGTTACAATCCCCGCGCCATTGATCGCGCTCGGGATATTCAGAATCGAGAAGATTTCCTCGCCCGTTAGCCCCAGCGTGTCCCGGGTCTCACCTTCGACGAACTGAAGCGGTAAGACGCCCATCTGCACCAGGTTCGAGCGGTGAATCCGTTCGAAGCTTTCCGCAATGACCGCCCGGACACCCAAGAGCAGAGTGCCCTTGGCAGCCCAGTCGCGGGAAGAACCCGAGCCGTACTCTTTCCCGGCGATCACGACCAGCGGCACCTGCTCCGCCTTATACTTCATGGCAGCGTCGTAGATCGACATCTGCTCGCCGTCGGGCATGTGCCGCGTTATTCCGCCTTCCACGCCGGGCACCATCTGATTCTTCAGCCGGATATTTGCGAACGTGCCACGCACCATCACTTCGTGGTTGCCGCGCCGCGCTCCGTAGCTGTTGAAATCCGCCGGTTTTACTCCAAGGCTGATCAGGTATCGAGCCGCGGGACCGTCGAGCGCAATCGACCCGGCCGGAGATATGTGATCCGTAGTAACCGAATCGCCCAGGATTGCGAGTGCCCGAAGGCCGCTCAGATCGCGAACAAATGTGAGGGGATCCACCAGAGTTTCGAAATAGGGTGGCTGCTTGATGTAAGTGGAATCGTTGGTCCACTCATAAATGCTGCCTTCCGGCACCTTCAGGGTGCTCCAGTTTGTATCGCCGCGGAACACTTCTGAGTACTCCTTCGCGAAGAACTCGGTTCGCGCCGACGCTTTCACGACCGCATCCACTTCTTCGTGGGACGGCCAGATATCTTTGAGATAGACCTTCTTGCCCTTTTCGTCCTTCCCGAGAGGATCTTTCGTGAGGTCGATGTCTACCCTGCCCGCGATGGCGTAGGCGACCACAAGCGGGGGTGATGCCAGATAGTTTGAACGAACCAGCGGGTTTACGCGGCCCTCAAAATTGCGGTTTCCGCTCAGCACAGCCGCAACGTTGAGTTTCCCTTTCTGAACAGCCGAAGCGACATTTTCGGGCAGTGGTCCGCTATTCCCGATACACGTGGTGCAGCCATAGCCGACCAGGTGGAAGTTCAGAGCTTCGAGGTATTTGGTGAGCCCGGCGTCGTTCAGATAATCGGATACGACTTTCGAGCCCGGAGCAAGCGACGTCTTCACCCAGGGCTTCGCCGTGAGTCCCTTTTCAACCGCCTTCTTTGCCACAAGCCCGGCCGCCACCATCACCGACGGATTCGATGTGTTGGTGCAGCTTGTGATGGCCGCAATCACGACGGCTCCGTCCTCAATCTTCTCCTGATGGCTGTTGACGCTGACTTCCGCGGACTTCTGAGATTCGGTCAGACTGTTCAGGAAATTCGAGCGTACGTCGTGAAGCTCGATCCGATCCTGCGGCCGCCGTGGACCGGCCAGCGACGCAACAACTTTAGAAAGGTCGAGTGAGAGCGTATCGCTGTAAACAGGATCCGGAGAATCCGGCGTCAAGAAAAGCCCCTGCTCTTTGGCGTATGCCTCTACAAGCGCCACTTGTTCGGGCGAGCGATTGGTTAGCCGCAGATACTCGAGGGTTTGCTCGTCGATCGGAAAGAACCCGATGGTCGCTCCGTATTCCGGAGCCATGTTGCTGATCGTGGCCCGATCCGCCAAAGGCAATGCGGCAACACCCGGGCCATAAAATTCGACGAACTTACCGACGACACCCTTTTTCCGCAGCATCTGGGTGACGGTTAACACCAGATCCGTTGCCGTCGCGCCTGCGGGAAGTTTGCCGCTTAACTTGAAGCCGATCACTTGGGGCAGCAACATGGAGATCGGTTGGCCCAACATGCAGGCTTCTGCTTCGATCCCGCCGACACCCCAACCGACTACACCGAGTCCATTGATCATGGTTGTGTGGGAATCCGTGCCCATCAGAGTGTCCGGGTAGGCCTGGAGCACACCTTTTGACGAGTCGCTGAAAACCACGCTGGCCAGATACTCGAGATTCACCTGGTGGACGATGCCGGTATCGGGCGGGACCACGCGAAAATTGCTGAAGGCCTTCTGCCCCCAGCGGAGAAACGCATACCGCTCCTGGTTTCGCGAGAATTCCAGCAGCGCATTCGCATCGAACGCGCCCCGCGACCCATACTCATCCACCTGAACCGAGTGGTCTATGACGAGGTCGGCCGGTATAAGCGGATTGGCAAGTTCAGGATTCGCACCCAGCCGCTTGAGAGCATCCCGCATCGCCGCGAGGTCTACGACGCAGGGAACGCCGGTGAAGTCCTGCAGCAGGATACGTGCCGGGCGGAACTGGATCTCCTGAGCTGAGGTTTTCGAGTCCCAATGGGCCACATACTGGATGTCGCTGGCCTTGACCGTACGGTCATCCTCGAACCGAAGCAGATTTTCGAGCAGCACTTTGATGGAATACGGGATCCTGGAGATCTTGATCCCGGATTTAGCCTCGAGTGCGCTCAACCGGAAGATCTGGAAATCACGGTTGTTAACGCGCAGCGTTCCTGCAGCTCCGAAACTGTTCTTACTGGCCATTACATTCCTAGTGTAGGATGACTACCGCCTCACATATATAAAGGCTGCTCAATCCCAAGCACGTGCAACGTTCGGAGTAATTGTCTGCGCACGTATTGCGTGAGCCAGAGCAGAAAAGCGCGGCGTTCCGGGTCTTCTTCCGTGATGACCGGCTGCTCATGATAGAACGTGTTGAACGACTGCGCCAACTGGAAGGCGTACTTCGCGACGTGCGCGGGTTCACCGGATACGATTGCCCGCGCGACGGTACTCTCGGCTTTCGAGGCCAACAGAGTCAACTGCCATAAACTCTCGTTTTCGAGTTGCTGCCGTAAGAGCTCGTGCGACAACATAAGTTTGAAATCGGGCAAAGACTCTCCACGATCCACGAATTTGCGCAGAATATTGGCGGCTCGCAAGGCCGCGTATTGCACGTAGGGTCCCGTTTCGCCTTCGAAGCTGAGCGCTTCATGGAAATCGAAGGCGATGACGGAATTCCGCGTGAATTTCAGCATGAAATATCGCAGCGCCCCTACGGCAATTTGCTCGGCGACCGTGCGCTGTTCCGCCGGATCCGCCTCCGGATGGCGGTCGACAACTTCCGCGAGGGCAGTTTCAATGAGCTTGTCGATCAGGTCGTCGGCTTTGACGCCCAGGCCTTTGCGGCCTGAGACTTCGACGTAAGGCCGCGCCCAATCCTCGTCAGGGAGTGCGATGCCCATTTCCAGGCACGTGCGCGGAGTGAGTGCGACCATCTCGTACGAGAAGTGGATCGAGGCATCTGCTTCCCGGTTGTAATCAAGCGCACGCAGACCCGCCACAACCACATCCTGCAGATAAGACTGACGCGAGTCGATCACGTTATACACACGGGAACCTCGTCCAAAGGAGGCGCCGTGCTCAGAACCGGGCCGATCCGTTGTGATCCAAACCTGATGGCCATCAGGATATGTTGACCAAGGGCGGTAGAAGAAGTCCTTCCCCAAAAGCCCGAATTTCCACAGCTGGTAAGCGATGTCCTTTCCAACGTAAGTGACCGTGCCGTTCGAGCGAACGATCACCTTGCTGTCGTCTTCGGATTCTTCCCTTTCGACTTCTTCCGCTTTCTCCACGTTCCTGAACGCGGATGAGGGCATGACCCAGCAGTTCTTGTTCTTACCTTCCGTTTCGAAGTAAATGGCTTTGCGAGCCTTCAAGAGCTCAAAAGCGGTCGCCCAAAATTGCAGGTGAAGAATTTCGCTTTCGCGAGGCAGAACGTCATACTGGATGCCCAGCCGGCTCATCGTTTTCAGGTGGGCAACCGCAATGGTATCGGCCACGAGGTGGGCCAGATCGGACAGTTCTCCAGAGCCTACCTCAATCGCATGCAAGGTCTCCGCTCGCCACTCCAGGGCCTCCGGATGCTCCTTGTAGTAGTTGGATGTCCGCGCGTACAGATCCCAACAGAGGTAATCGAAGCGCACGGCAGGATCAGCGACCAGCCGTTGCACTTCGCCCAACGGTTTCCGTTCCAGGAAGTGGAATCCGACAACAACATCTGCCACCTGGACACCGGTGTTGTCGATGTAATTCTGCACCTCCACCCAGCGTTTCTGATCCCGCAACATACGCACGAACGTATCGCCGAGAACTGCGTTCCGAACGTGCCCGATGTGAGCAGCTTTGTTGGGATTGATGTTGGTGTGCTCCACGATGATCTTCTCGCGATTGGCGACCTCGCCGCCTTCTGTGATCTCCGTAACGGCCGCGGCCCCGAATGCGCCTCGATCAAGTCGAATGTTGATATAGCCGTTCCCGGCAATCTCCACGGATGCAACGCCTGGAATGTCAGAGAGACCTTCCGCGATCTCGCCTGCAATCTGGCGAGGCGGTTTCCGCAACTGGCGTGCCAGCTGAAACGCGACGGGAATGGCAAGCTCACCGAACGAATTCTGTTTCGGTTGCTCCAGCGAGACTTTCGCATTCAGTCCGTACTTCGCGGCCAGACTCCGTTCGACCTGGTCGATCAATCGTTCTTCGATGTTTTGGAACACTAAATCTCAGTATGCAGGAGGTATTTTCGCTGTTAATCGAAGATCCGGGTGTGATGCTCTAAGCCGTTACAATGAGGTGTGCCGAAAGTGACTTTCATGCCGGAAAATAAGACCGTAGAATTTGAATCCGGCAAGATGCCTTACAGCGATCACGGGAAACGAGGCTCTTTACTCGACGTTGCATTGAATTCCGATACCCATCTGGAACACGCCTGCGGCGGAAGCTGCGCTTGCACAACGTGCCACGTGATTGTTTTGGAAGGCGAAAACAATTTAAGCGAGGCAGAAGACGACGAACTTGATCGGCTCGATATGGCTCCCGGCCTCACCTTGCGTTCGCGTCTGGGTTGCCAGGCGGTTGTGAAGGGCGATGTAAAGGTTGAGATCCCCGCCTGGAATAAGAACTACATCAGCGAGGGTGGGAAGTCGATGTTGTGAACGCGTCCGCAGGGGCGCTATTCGTACCGCAAGGCCTCCACGGGATCAAGCCTGGCTGCCTTACTCGCCGGCCAGATGCCGAAAAACAGGCCCGTTCCGGAAGACACGATAATCCCCAACAGCGCTGCCCATAGCGGCACGCTCGTGTGAAGCGACGGGAAAATAAATCGGCTCAGCACCGCCACGATCCAGCCGAACAAGATCCCGGCCAGGCCACCCAACGCGGTCAGCGCGACCGCTTCAAGCAGAAATTGGAGCACGATGTCCGACTTCTTCGCTCCAATTGCTTTGCGCACTCCGATCTCTTTTGTTCGCTCGGTTACGGACACGAGCATGATATTCATCACGCCTATACCGCCGACCAGCAGGCCAATCGAGCTCAACACAACCATGACGATCGCGACCATGGAAGTAATCTGACGGAAGTCGGCCACCATCTGATCAGCGGTTGACATCGAGAAGTTATCCGGTTTGGAGAATGGAACCCGCCGGTCGATGCGCAAGATAATGCGTGCCTCGTCCATGGCTTTGGGTATCTCACCCTCATTTGCGTTCACGACGATGGTGACGTCCTTGATTTGCGGATAGTTTTTCTTGAACGTGAAGAACGGCAGAACGACACGTACATCGTCCTGCCCGAAAAACGAGGCTGCCGGGCGATTCATCGTGCCGATCACTTCGAACTCATGCCCGTTTACGTCGATCGCTTTGCCCACCGCTTCAAGGTTCGGGAAAAGCGTGCTCGCGACGTCTGCACCAATAACGGCAACAGGAGCACGGCGTCGGTTCTCCTCATTCGTGAAAAAACGCCCACTGCGCATGTCCACTTGGCCCTGATTGGCGTATTCCTCCTCAACGCCCATGAGATTGATACCGGCCCGATCGTTCCCTTTGTATTTGGCTGTGAGGATCTGGCTGTTACGGATCAGCAGCATGGGTGAGACTTGATCACACGCCGGGCACTTCTGCCGAATATCAAGAACGTTCTCGTACGTCAGTTCTTTTCGGGTCCGTTGTTCGCCGCTCAGAGCGTTGCCGCCGCTGATGCCAAGCGGCAGTTTAGAGATCATGATCGAGTTCGGCCCGAAGCTCTTGATGACAGAGGTGATGGTGGAATCGAAACCGGTCAGAATGGAACCGACCCCAATGATCGTGCCAGTGCCCATGACTACGCCGAGCACGGTCAGAAACGCCCGGGTCTTGTGGGCCCGGATTGTTTGGACGGCAAGGGAGGAGGCGTTAAAGAGTGCTCGAGAGTTCAATCTTTATTCCATCCTCAATGCTTCGATTGGATCGAGCTTCGAAGCTTGCCTCGCCGGATAGATTCCGAAGAACAGGCCAACGATGGCCGACAGTCCTACTCCGATCGCTACCGAAGCGAGCGGAAGCGCCATAGGTATTGAAGCAGCATTCCGTACGATCACCGCTACCGCCCAGGCGATAACTACTCCGATGAGTCCTCCGGTTGCGGACAGGGTTGCCGATTCCACCAGGAACTGGTTGAGGATGTCCGCTCTCCGGGCGCCGAGAGATTTTCTGATTCCGATCTCATGCGTTCGTTCCGTAACCGCCGCCAACATGATGTTCATGATGACGATGCCGCCCACCACCATGAAGACCGAAACGATCCCAACGGCAGTTGCGGCGATCGCCGCGGTCAGTCTTTGCCAGAGACTAGCGATGGAATCCGAAGAGATGATTCCGAAGTTGTCTTCCTGGTTTGGGCGTAGATGACGAAAGGCACGAAGCAGCATAGTCACTTCGTCCTGCGCTTCCAGGAGGTGTCCCTGGTCGACCGCCTTTGCGACCAACATCATTCCGCGCTGCGTTCCGAACATCTTGAAATA
>Ga0308176_10002882_pt1 | contig 10891 bp, 6 predicted proteins | sample PhyCR2_3_FD_203890 | JGI IMG/M metagenome (GOLD analysis project Ga0308176, IMG submission 203890) | Soil microbial communities from UC Gill Tract Community Farm, Albany, California, United States - DLSLS.C.R2 | ecosystem: Environmental > Terrestrial > Soil > Agricultural land | place: USA... | reverse complement strand
AAATCGCCGAAGGGGTCGAAATCCCCGAAGTAGGCGCGATTGGCGGCGAGGGTGGCGTAGTCCGGCTTGCGCAGGACCTTGGTGCCGCAGAGGGTGTCCTTGATCGGCTGGCCGAGGAGCCAGGAGAAGGCGAGGCTGAAGAACTTGTTGCCGAGCAGGTTGGCGAAGCGCATCGCCTGTTTTTCCATCGGATAGACCAGGCGCACGCCGTTGACGAATTCCCCCTGCCCCGAGCGGATCACCTCGTAGAAGCGGGGGAGGTCCTCGGGCGGCACGGTGAGGTCGGCGTCGAGGATCATCAGCACGTCGCCCGCCGCCTCGGCGAACCCCAGCCGGACAGCGTCCCCTTTTCCCTTGCCGGTCTGCTGGAAGGCGCGCGCCCGGCGCTCGGGGTGCGCCGCGATCTCGCGCTGGATGGCCTCCCAGGTCTTGTCCTTGGAATGCCCCTCCACGAAGACGATCTCGGTGCCGGCCCCCATCTCGGGCGTGCGGGCGAAGATGTTGGGGATGTTCCCCTCCTCGTTGCGCGCCGCCACGATCACCGAGACCACCGGCTCCTCGGGCAGCGGCCGGGGGGCCGGCCGGGCCACCAGGAAGTTGGCGAGGGCCAGGTGCTTGAACGGCCAGAGGCGCACCAGGAAGCGGTTGCAGAGCCCGGCGAGCAGCGGGATGGGCAGCGGCAGCAGCACCTCCGGCCAGTGGCGGATGGTCTGGAAGCCGGCCAGCCGCAGGAGGTTCCGGACGTCGGCGACGGTGAGCCAATTCTGGTAGAGCACCGGCCGGGCGAGCCCCAGGCGTGCCCCCATGGCGAGCGGCAGCTCCCAGAGGCGGCTGTAGAAGTTGACGATCACCCGCGTCCGGCGATCGGTGAGCGGCGCGATCCGGCGCAGCAGGCGCTGGACGTCCCAGGCGTCGTTGAGCAGGTCGGAGAGGATGATGAAGTCGAACGCCTCTTCCTGCGAGATGCCGCCGAGGCCGTCGAGCTCGTGCGCGTCCGCCTGGAGGAAGCGGAGACCGGGGTGGCGCTCGGCGGCCCGTTGCATCATCTCGCCCGAGAGGTCGACGCCGACGCCCACGGCCGGCTCGAGGGCGGCCAGCAGGTCCCCCTCGCCGCAGCCGATCTCCAGCACCCGCGAGCCGGGAGGGACCAGGAAGCGGTAGACCCGCTCCAGGCGGCGATGGTAGGCGCCGCCGAGGCCGGCGCGGCGGCCCCAGCGGCGGGAGACGGCGTCCCAGTGGGCGGTGCGCTCGCGCCGGTACTGCTCCTCGGCGGGATCGCGGCGGTCTGTCAGCTCCATTCAGCCCTTCCTTGACTTCGCTTCAGCGCGATGCTCTGCTTTCTTGGCGGGAAGATTACACGATGAGGCGCGGAAAACAGCTTCTGCCGGACGCGCTCACGGTGGCCGCCGCCCTGTTTCTCTGGGGCCTGTTCTTTCCCGGCCTGATGTCGAACGACTCCGTGGTCCAGTATGGCGAGGCGCTCACGGGCCAGTACCGGGACTGGCATCCGCCCTTCATGTCGATCCTGCTGCACCTCGTCCTCGCCCTGGGGGGCGGGCTTGGGGCTCTGATGCTCGCGCAATGCCTCGCCGGGGCGTTCGGCGTCCGCGCTCTGGCCAGGTCGGTGCTGGCGTTTTTCCAGGGGGACCGCCTTGCGGAAGACCAGGCCGCGTGGCTCTCCCTGGGGGTGCTGCTCGCCCTGCTGGTGCCGGTCACGCCGCTCGCCTTCTATCTGATGACCTTCTGGAAGGACGCCTGGGCGATGGTCTTCCTGCTCTGGATCGCCGCCCTGGCGCTCGACCTCCACCGGCGCGGACCGTCGCCCGGGCGGCTGCTGGCGGTTGCGGGGCTCGCGGCGGCGCTCGGGCTGGTGCGCCATAACGCGGTGGTCGTCCTGCCCCTGGTGGGACTGGCGGTCTGGATGGCGGTCCGGCGGCGGCTGGGCCGGCTGGCCGCGGCGTCGTGGGCGGCCGCGCCGCTGGCTCTCTTCCTGATGGCGGGCCCGCTGATTGACCGCGGGTTCGCGGTCCAGAAGTTTCATCCCGAGTCGCAGGTGATGGTGCTGGACCTGGTGGGGCTCTGCGCCGCCGACCGCGCCGACTGCCCGCGGCGGCTCCCCTGGACGTGGTCGCACGTCCTCGACGCCGGAGCGCTCGCCGCCTACCGGCCGGGAGACGTCGGCTTCGTCTACTGGGACCAGCCGCCGCACGTCGATCCGTCGATGGGCGACGACTACCCCCGCCTGCGGTCCGAGTATCTGGCGGCCGGCCGCGCGCGCCCCGGGCTGTTCGCCCGCGTCAAGCTGGAGGCGTTCAAGACCCTGCTGGGCTGGCGGCGGACGGAGTATTTCGTCCACGACACGATCGTCTGGAACCCCTACGGCCTCGCCCTGGGAGACGCCCTCGCGCCCCTCCGCCGGAGCCTCACCCTCACGGTGAGCCGGGTGAGCTGGAACCGGCGGCTGCGCTGGGTCTCCGGGGTCCATCTGGTCTGGATCCTGGTGAACGTGGCCTGGGTGGCCGGTCTGCTGGCGGCGTGGCGCCGCGCCAGGGAGGAGAGGTACGGCTTCCTGGCCGTCCTGATGCTGGTCCCCCTGGCCTACTACCTCTCCTATCTGGCCGCCACGCCGGGGCACGACTTCCGCTACATGTATCCGGCCACGCTGCTGGTCCAGTGCGTCACGGCCTCCTGGCTGCTGGGGGAGTGGGCTGCACGTACGCGAGCTCGAAGGCGGTCGATGACGCCTGGCCCCATGGGATCGCGCGGTCGGGGTGGACCGCCACCAGCTCGATCCTGATCGCGGTCCGCCGGCCGGGGCCGGGGCTCCCGAGCGGAATCTCGGTCCAGCCGCTCCCCGGCTCCGCGGCGATGTCGTGGAAGAGGACCTCCCGGCCGTCCACCTCCACCCGCTGCACCATCCGCTCGGGCGAGCCGCCGGGGTCGTACGGATCGCGGAGGCGAAGGACCAGCGGGAGGGCGGGGGCGGAGACGCGGAAGAGGCAGTCCGCGACAGCCTTCTCGCCGGGGGAGGGGTTGGCGTCGAAGGTCTCCAGCGTGGCCCCGGTCTCGGACGGATCGACGAGGCGCCCCCTCTCGACCTTGCAGTCGAGGATCCGCGGCAATCCCGGGAAGGGGCTGAGGCTGAAGCGGTAGGTGCGCGGCGGATCGACGTCGCGCGCCCGCGCCCAGGCGACGCCTCTTGGGGCGAGGAGGCAGATCGCGGCGGTGGCCATGCCGCCGAGGGCGAGAGCCACGGCCGCGGGGCGGCGGGACGAGCGGTCCGCCGCCTCCCGGGCGCCGAGCGCGATCACCAGGATCTGCAGCGCCGTGGACGCCAGGAAGTATCGCCCTTGCGTGACGGTGACGGCGTGGATGCCGACCTTGAGCGCGATGGCGGCGGCGAGGAGCCAGACCGCGGGGTGCCGGCGGGCCAGGAGCAGCGAGGCGAGGAAGAGCGCCAGGAGCAGCGGCATCTCGAAATGGAGGAGGGGGGACGCGAAGCGGGCGAAGGCGCGGGCGCGCGGTTGCAGGGGGGCGGGGAGGACCGCCGGGCTGGTGAGGCTCCAGATGAGGTTGCCCGCCTCGCCGCCGATGGCGAAGTCGAGGGTGAAGGCGGTGATGCGGACGGCGTGGAAGGCCGGTCTCGCCAGGGCCTCGCGGACGGCGAGCCGCATCGCCTGCCGCCTCATCTCCGGCGGATCCTCCAGCAGCTCCGGCTCGACCGCGGCGATGTAGGTGACCGGATTCCCCCAGCCGTTGATGGTCGAGCCGGGGATGTAGGAGCCGAGGACGGCGAGCCCGCCATGCTCTGAGGTGAGGGCGAAGCGGCCCGTGGCCGCGCGGCGCTGCAGGGCCAGGAGCAGCAGGGGGATGCCGGCCGCCAGGGCGCAGAGGAGGAGCGCGGCGCGCCATCTCCGGCGCCCGTTCCCGGCGGGAGCCCCGAGGGCGGCCCCCAGGAGCAGAGGGAGGAGCGCCACCAGCATCTCCTGGCGGATCGCGACACCCAGCGCGTAGAGGAGCCCCGCCGCTATCGGGTGGCTCTCGCGGCCGGTGAGCGAGCGCACAGCCAGGGCCCCCAGGGCGACGGCGGGGACCAGCACCCAGTTGTCCTGCGCGATGACGCTGGAGAAGAGGATCTGGCCCGGCCAGAGCGCGAGCAGACCCCCGGCCAGCAGGCGCACCCAGCGGGGCTGCACGCCGCGCCAGAGCAGGTAGGGGAAGAGGGGCAGAAGCCCGGTGGCGACCGCGGTCGAGAGGCGGGCCGCCGTTTCGGGGGCGGCCGGAAAGACCCGCAGGATCAGCGACAGGATGAGCGGCAGGCCGGGGCTGAAGAGGTCCCAGAAGAACCCCCCGTTGACGATCGAGCGGTCGCGCATCCAGAGGCCGAACTCGAGCAGGCCGTTGAAATCGGAGATCGGCGTGGTGGGGAAGACCGTGACGAAGGCGATCCGGGAGAGCAGCCCGGCGGCCAGGAGGAGGGCGAGGCCGAGCCATTCCCGGCGGGCGCCGCCGTCTTGACGAGCTCCCGGATCGATGTTCTCCTTCCTGGGATCGAGCGCTTTCAATCGACAAGAGAATATCAAAGACCTGCATGAAGATCCGGAAAGAACGGTGGCCCGACGTCCTCATGGTGGCCGTCGCCCTGTTCATCTGGCGGCTGTTCTTCCCCGGGCTGATGTCCCAGGACTCGATCTCCCAGTACGGGCAGGCGGTCGCCGGCCTGTACAAAGACTGGCATCCGCCGCTGATGGCGATCGTCCTCCGGACCGTCCTCGGCCTGGGGGGCGCCCTCGGGCTGCTGATGCTGGGCCAGTGCCTGGCCGGGGTGCTCGGGGTCCGCGCCCTGGCTCAGGGCTGCCTGGAGCTGCTCTACGGCGGCCGTATTCCGCCGGGCCGGGCCGCCTGGCTGCCGCCGCTGGTCCTGCTGCTCCTGCTGGCTCCCTGGAGCCCGCTCGCCTTCTATCTGATGACCTTCTGGAAGGACGCGTGGGCGGCGGTCTTCCTGCTCTGGATCGGCGCCCTGGCGATCGATCTGTACCGCCGGGGGGCGGAGCGGCGGCGGGTAGTGCTGCTGGTGCTCCTCTCGGTGCTGCTCGGGCTGGTCCGCCACAACGCGGTGGTGATCCTCCCCGTCCTCGGCCTGGCGCTCTGGCTGGGGCTGCGGCGGGCGGGCACCGGCCGGCGCGCCGCTCTTCTGGCGGCGGCGGCTCCCCTGGCGCTCTGGCTGGCGGCCAACCCCCTGATCGACACCTTGTTCCGCGTCGAGAAGATGCACCCGGATTCGCAGATCATGGTGCTCGACCTCGTGGGGCTCTGCGCCGCCAGCCGCGACATCTGCGCGGAGCTGCCGTGGACGCGGAGCCACATCCGCGACGAAGCAGGCCTCGCCGGCTACCGGCCGGGGGACATCGGATTCATCTTCTGGGACGATCCGAGTCCGGTCGACCGGACGATGCGGCTCGACTACCCCCGGCTGCGCGCCGAGTACCTGCGGGCCGTCCGGAGGTTTCCGGGGGAACTCGCGCGGGTGAAGCTCACGGCGTTCGCAACCCTCCTGGGGCTCGACCGGACCTCGTACTTCTTTCACGGCACGATCGTCGACAACCCCTACGGTCTGAAGCTGAGCGACCGCTTCGCCCCGGCGCGGGAGCGGTTGCGCGTGGCGGTGACGGAGGTGGGCGAGAGCGGCTGGCGCTGGATCGGCGGGGTCCATCTGGTCTGGATCGGGGTGAACGTCCTGGGGGTGGCGGTCCTGCTGGCGCTGTCGTTCCGGCCGGGGAGAGAAAGGTATCGCTTTCTCGCCTGCCTGCTGCTGGCCCCCCTGGGCTACTACCTCTCCTATCTGGCCGCCACCCCGGAGCACGATTTCCGTTTCATGTACCCGTCCACGCTGATGATTCAGTGCGTGGCGCTGTCCTGGGCGCTGGGCAGCGTCGCAATCCGGATCGGCCGCCTCCGCTGAGCCGGTCGCGGCTTGGGCATACCTCATTCTGCACGCCGGAGGCGCGAAAGGGCGGACGAGGCCCGTTCCTCCAGCCTTCGCTTCTCCGTCAGGGCACCACCAGGAAGAAAACGTCCCAGGTCGGGACGGGCCTCACGACTCCGTCGTGGACCGTCTTCCAGGCCCTGCCGAGGAACCTGAATTCGTTGCCATAGCGGTCGGTGCGGCGGCTCCTCCTATAGTCGAGATCGATCCGTTGGATGCCCGCTTGGGCGAGCGTCTCCAATTCCTCCGGTTGAGAGATCCCGTCGTGGTTCCGATCAGTCCACAACAATAAGGAGCCGAACGCCGGATCCGCAGAGTCCAGGTGGCCGTCCCCGTTGCCATTGAAAACCCAAGTGTCGAGTTCGGCCAATGCCTCGTAGCCGTTCAGGGCGCGAGCGCCGTTGGCGAGGCGGGTTGCGGTGCCGAAGAGCTCGCCGCCGTCGTCGATCGTGCCGTTCCCGTTGCGGTCCAGCGCCAGGAAACCGTCACCCCGATCGGTCCATGACATGAGATCCGGCATACCATCGGCATCGATGTCGAACCATACCGGATCGCCGAGACCCGTCAAATGAATGCCGTCATTCTCAAGGTCAATGAGGATAGGAGAAGGGTGGTCCTGGCAGAGGTTGTCGACGCAGTAGGTCTGGCAGTAGGCGTCGCAGTAGGGGGCGGTATATACAACCTCGCTGGAGGTCGTCCACATATTGTCGGCCACGGCGCAATCGTCACTCCCAACGGTTCGAGTACCGCCAGCATTACGAGCACCCATGATGTGACCGATGCAGGAGGGATCAGTGGCATCGGCTAACCCCAGAAGATGCCCGAATTCGTGAGCCAAGGAATCGGTGAGGGGAGCACAGGAAGCGCCGTTACTTTGATTCGTCCAGACGGAGACGGTCGCGGAAGTAATCTGCCCATACGAATCACGATTTAAAGCTGTTTCGCCACAACCTCCGCCCAAGGAGGTGGAGTTGCCGGAAACCCTCACGATCGAAACTGGAAGTCCGTCCGAGCCCCCGAATTCGAAGGGTGGGATATAAGGGCCGTAGCCCGGGCACCCTGACCAGTAGTCGATGGAGGTTTGAACGTCAAAGCTCGAAAACCCACTCATCGTTATATTGAACGCGCTTCCCGATTGAAAGGCCAGCCTGGTGTCCTGCACCGAGCAGTCTACGGCAAAAACTGGTGACAAGGCTGCTGCGGTCACGGCCAGGGCTACGAGCGCGGTCGGGAGAGGACGACCCTGAAAAGTCATCGTGCACCCCCGCCGGAATCCCGCAGCGCCCCGGTCGCTTTGAGCTGCTCCACCACGTCATCCAGGCTCCGTGCCGTCCTGATCTCGGGAGTATTCTTCAGGCGGGAAGGAAGAAAGAGCGCTCTGTTTTGGCTCTGAAAGAAGATTTGCTCGAGTCGCGGCGTATAAAGAGCTTGCTCGCGGTCAATGGGACCGATGTAGTCGAACAGAAGGATTTCATCCCCTGGGTGGGGCTCGAAGCCTTTTTCCGCATTGCAGAACGAGAGGGGGCCGATACTGAAATGAGCTACTGGATAGTTGATATAGATCGGAGATCTTGGCTTGCTGCCTTTAACGGCCCCGGAAACCTCCACACCCAAGAGGGATGTGGGCACTCCGGAGGCGAAGCCAGGGTCGATCGTGCGGATCGTGCCACGAAGAATGGATCGGGAGTAGGTTGCCAGGTCTTTGATGGAGGCGCTTGGATGATCGCCCCCCAGAAGCTCAGACGAGAGAATCTCGGATGTGCACTTGGACCGAGGTATATTGGTAATGGTGGGCCGGTTGCCTGTCTTGGTAACTTCTGACAAGCTTTGTTCTCCGAGCGAACGGCGTTGTTTCTCAACATAGCCGCGCAGATTGAAATCGTCGAGCATGTCGAGATCGATGATCTTCTCGGAATCTGCGACCATCTCCGCCGAAATCCATAGAGGAGGGCCCTGGTGCCGCTCGAACTTTGGCTCGAGAATCCCAGGTGCTTGAGCCTTGAGAGCGCTCGCCGAAATCACGATCGCTGAGCAGAAGAACATGGATCTGAGGAGTGGGCGCACGGAGAGCTCCTTTCTTGCGGACAACCTCGGCTCGCTGCATAGCATACAAGCCCGCCAGAACATTCTCAATGACACGTGTCTGAAAGGGAGGCCGGCGCTGTTCTCACCTCGGCGATTCATCGCTGGGCGCTCGGCGGGACCTTGCAGAAGCCCACCGGGCGGGCGCCGTAGCGTTTCAGGTTCTCGGCGTAGTACCTCTCCGGGGCGTGCTGGTAGAAGTTGTGGAAGAGAAACCCGGTCAGGCGCGGAGATCCCAGCACCGGCGCGAAGACCGTCCAGGCCTGCAAGGCCACGGTGAGGCCGAGGGCGGCCCACGCTCCCAGCCGCAACGGGCGGGGGAGCTGGGCGGCGCGGGCGAAGAGATACGCCACGATGGGGATCAGGGCGGCGACCGTCGGCTGGTAGAGACGGGAGATCCAAGCCCCCCGCAGCGGCCAGCCCTGGTAGGGCGGCGCGAGGTTGTTGAACAGGAAGAGCAGGGCCGCCGCGGTCAGCAGCGAGACCTCCGCCGGACGGAGGATCCGCCACTCCCGGGGGAGCCACCGGGAGGCGAGCAGAGCGAGCAGGACGAGCAGCGGCAGGAACAGGAAGTTGCTGTAGAGGGCGTTGCTCAGGGCCGCCTCCGGGACCTGCCGCAGCAGACCCCACCAGGCATGGAGATCGATGGGTGGCAGATAGCTCTTGAGGACGTTGAAATAGGCCTCGGTGTTCGAGTTGCGGAACGGCACCCGGAAGACCTGCCAGAGCAGGGCGGTCGTGGCCACGGTCGGCAGGAGCATGGCCGCGGCGAGCACGGCGCAGGGGGCCCAGAGCCGGCGCCAGAGCAGGAGCAGCACGGCGGCGGCGCCGAAGAACGGCAGCAGGTCGTACCCCGTGAACAGGACGCCGAGGCCGAGCCCGGCCAGCAGCGCCTCCCGCCAAGTGGTGAGCTCCTCGATCCGCCAGAGGATCGCCATGCAGAGCAGGCTGGCGGGGACGATGATGGCGTAGGAATACGGGGTCCCGGCCCAGTAGAACCACCCCGGGTAGGTGGCGAGCAGCGCCAGCAGGGTCCGCGGCGGCTCGGCCCCCAGGCGGCGGCGCAGCGCGCGCCAGAAGAGGGCGAGCGATCCGGCCGCCAGCAGCACGTTGGCGACCAGCCCGCCGGCGCCGAACCCGAGCTTCCTCATGAAGGGATAGGCGAGCAGCGGGTAGAGGATCCGCCGCAGCACGACGCTGAACTCCCACTGGTCGCGGGGGGCGCCGTCGAGCATCAGGAATGTCGCCTTGAAGTGGAAGTGGTCGATGTTCAGCAGGTATTTGCAGGGCTCCCAGACGTACGGCTTGTTCAGCGTGGCCCCGTAGGGGGCGAGCGTCCCCGTGTTGGCCCAGACCCCCAGGGCGAGGAGGAGGCAGGCGGCCGGCAGCCAGAGAGAGCCGCGCCCGGTCGCGCTCAAGGGTCGGGGAGCCTCTCCAGGACGGTGTAGCGGCGCTGCATCTCCGGCGAGATCTCCTCGCGCAGGACGCGGAACGGCCGCCCCGCGATCAGCCGTTGGACGTCCTCCCCGGTATAGCGGAAGGTGGCCGAGGGGTAGGCCCTGGAGAGGGCGTGGTCGGGGGTGAAGACCACCGCCTGCTCTACGCCCGAGTTGGGCCAGTAGAAATCGGCGTAGAGCCGTCCGCCGGGCTTGAGGAAGCGCGCCAGGAAGCTCAGATTCCAGCCGGCGAGCTGGAAATTCTGGTGGATCCAGAAGTAGCGGCCCACCACCGTATCGATGGTGCCGAAGAAGGGGGCGAGCCCCGTACGGTCGGCGACGTGGACGTAGGAGCAATTCGGCGGTGAGACCAGGCGGGCGACCTTCAGCGCCAGGGTGCTGTAGTCGGTGCCGAGATAGTGGTCCACGTAGCGGCCGAGCAGCTTGCCGAGATTGCCGCAGCCGCACCCCATCTCCATCACCCGCCGCCCCCCCAGGGCGTCGGCGTCGGCGTAGAGGCTGATCGGCCAGCCCTCGCGGATCTCCAGGCCGAGCATGGCGAGCGGTGAGGCCGGCAGCGGCGGCTTGCGGGGGTAGTCCGTGTACGGGGCGAGCTGGACCTCCCATTCCTGCCGCAGGTACTCGATCCACTCGGCGTTCCAGCGCTCGATCTCGCGCTGTGTGCATTCGAACGGCGGCGAGGCCGGAAGCTCGTCCGCGGGGCCGGCGGAAGGCGAGAGCGCGCGGCGGACGCCCGGGATGGAGAAGGGGAGCTTCATGGCGGTTGTTCACGGTCTGGGCGAGCGGCGGGATGGTAGCACAGCGCCCCCTGCTACAATGGCGCCCGATGAGCGGCCAGCCGATCCCCATCCGTCCCTTGGAGCCCTCCCCCGAGCCCATGGAGCTGGACATCTCCGTCCTCGTCCCGGTGCGTGACGAGGCGGAGACCGTGGAGATGCTGGCCTCCCGGGTGGCGGACGTCCTCGAGCGGCTGGGCAAGAGCTTCGAGATCGTCTTCGTCGATGACGGCTCCGGGGATGGCACGCCGGCGCGCGTGCGGCGGGCCCGGGAGCGCGACCCCCGGGTCAAGCTGGTGCGGCTGCGGCGCAACTTCGGCAAGGCCGCGGCCCTCTCCGCCGGCTTCGATCACTCGACCGGGCGGATCATCATCACCATGGACGGCGACCTCCAGGACGATCCGGACGAGATCCCCCGCTTCCTGGCCGCCCTGGAGGAGCAGGATCTCGACCTGGTCTCCGGCTGGAAGCGGCGGCGGCACGATCCCATGAGCAAGACGGTCCCCTCGCGCCTGTTCAACTGGGTGACCCGGGAGCTGGCGCAGGTCGACCTCCACGACTTCAACTGCGGCTTCAAGGCCTACCGCCGG
>Ga0308176_10002881_pt1 | contig 10893 bp, 9 predicted proteins | sample PhyCR2_3_FD_203890 | JGI IMG/M metagenome (GOLD analysis project Ga0308176, IMG submission 203890) | Soil microbial communities from UC Gill Tract Community Farm, Albany, California, United States - DLSLS.C.R2 | ecosystem: Environmental > Terrestrial > Soil > Agricultural land | place: USA... | reverse complement strand
CGCCTCGGTGCCGGCATGGCCGCCGCCGACCACGATCACGTCGTAGCGGGTGGGATGGATCATGGAGAGGTCGCATGGCGCGCGGAAACAGGAACGTGCGTATGGTAGCGCTTCGGCCCGGTCGCCTGCGCAAAATCAACGGCTTGGCACGAATGCTGCTTCACCTCTCATGCACTTTCCATGGGCAGACGCTGCGCGAACCCGCGCGCCGAGGCTGGGCAGACAGGGGCCCGACCGCGTACCAGGAGAGGAAGCATGACGGCGCCGTGGGTTCCCCACGGCGCCGTCGCCTTTTTCGGCCCTGAAAAAACCAAACCCCGCCGTGTGGCGGGGTTTGGCCTTGCTTAGATCTGGCGCCCGGCGGTCTCAGGAACAGGGGGAATCCAGGATGACCGTGTTGCCGGGCGCCAGAAACCGGAAAGTTGCGGGCGTCGACGCGATCCGTCGCGACTGTGGAAGCGATATTCCCAGTCCACCCGTGAATAAAAAGTGACTAATTCCGGCTTTTTTTTGTAAGGGTTCTGACGCGCAGCGTCAGCTGGCGAGGGCGCCGAAAGCACGAATGTGATGGCAATCACCTTCTGGCACGGCGGTTGCAGAGCTCGCTTCAACCCAGCTGCTACGCCGTTCAAAACCATGAACACCAGCTTCGACTTTCAGCCCGTCTACCCGCGCCACGATCTGATGATCGAGATCGGCAAGATCCAGATGGCGATGGAGCACCTGGCCGTGCGCAGCGAGCAGGAACGCCAGCAGTTGCGGCCGCGCCTGGAATCGCACATGAATCGCCTGTGCAGTGCGTTGAACCAGTTGGCCGCCTGAAGCTGCTGTTCCTGTTCCTGTTGCTCTTGCAGGAGCGCCGTTGGGCGCGACGGTGATGCAAGGTGCGGCATGGCGGTCGCGCCCACGGGCGCTCTTGCAACAACACCATTAGAATTGCTGCCGCCTAGCCCTTGAGCATGTTGCCGACGATTTCGGCCAGGTTGCGCGAAAGCCGCCTGTCGGCCAGTGCCGCCACCGCCGCATGGGCCTGTTCACGACGTCCCGGTTCCAGTCGCTGCCAGCCATTGAACGCAGTCGCCAGTCGCGCCGCCACCTGCGGGTTGAGCGCATCCAGTTCGATCAATCGCCCGGCCAGCAGGCGATAGCCTTCGCCGTCGGCGCGATGGAAGCCGCTGGGGTTGCCGCGCGCCCAGGTGCCGTAGAGCGCCTGCACCCGGTTGGGATTCTTCAGCGTGAACTTCGGGTCATCCTGCAGCGTGCGCAGGCGCGCCAACGCCGCGTCGCCCGGGATCTGCGCCTGCACCGCGAACCACTTGTCCAGCGCCAGCGCATTGTCCGCGTGGCGTTCGCGGTAACGGGCGAGCGCCTCGGTCGCCTGCGGCGCCTCGCTGCGCACCAGCACTGACAGCGCGGCGAGGCGGTCGGTCATGGTGTCGGCGCGGTCGTACTGGGTCGCAGCAAAAGCCTGCGCGGTGGCGGCGTCGAGCAGCACCAACAGCTCCAGCACGCGCCGCTTGAGTCGGCGTCGGGCCTGCGCCGATGCATCCAGCGCGGCGCTCGCCTGGGTGGTCAGCGTGCGGTAGCGCTCGGCCAGTACCGCGGCGCCGATGCGCCCGGCCAGCTCGCGCTGCAAGGTCTGGCGCAGCGCGTGGATGCGCGCGGGGTCAACGTCGGTCTCGCGTTCGGCCAGTTCGATTTCGCCGGGCGGGGTGAGCAGGTCGCCCAGCAGCGCCGGGTCGAGTCCGCTCTGATCGAACAACCCGGCGAGCGTGTCGCCCCACACCGTCAGCGCCTCGTGGCCGGTGCCGTCGCGCAGTTCGGCGTAGGCACGCCAGGCCAGCTGCTGGGCAGCCTCCCAACGATTGAAGCCGTCCGTGTCGTGGGTCAGCAGCAGCGCCAGTTCGGCGGGGACGTAAGCGGATTCGAGGAGTACCGGCGCGGACAAACCCCGCAACAGCGAGGGCACCGGCGCGCGCCCGATGCCGGCGAAAACGAACGTCTTCTCGGCGGCGTCCAGCACCACCACTTGTTCGCTCGCGCCGCCTTCGAGTGGCAGCATGCGGCCGTCCGGATCGAACAGCGCCAGCTTGACCGGAATCGGCAGCGGTCGCTTGTCCGGCTGGCCGGGCGTGGCCGGGGTGTGCTGGCGCAGGGTCAGCGTGTATTCGCGACGGCCCGCGTCGTAGCGACCTTCGGCGGCCAGGCGCGGCGTGCCGGCCTGGCCGTACCAGGCCAGGTAGGGCGACAGGTCGATGCCGTTGGCCTCGCCCAGCGCGCCGAGGAAATCCTCCAGCGTGGCGGCGCGGCCGTCGTTGCGCTCGAAGTAGCGGTCCATGCCGCGGCGGAAGCCTTCCGGCCCCAGCCGTCCGGCCAGCATGCGCACCAGTTCGGAGCCCTTCTCATACACCGTGGCGGTGTAGAAGTTGTTGATCTCGCTATACGCGGAGGGACGCACCGGATGGGCCAACGGGCCGGCGTCCTCCGGAAACTGGGCCCGCCGCAACAGCGCGACGTCGTCGATGCGCTTGAGTGACGCCGAGTTCAAGTCGGCCGAAAACTGCTGCTCGCGGAATACCGTCAGGCCTTCCTTCAGCGACAGCTGGAACCAGTCGCGGCAGGTGACGCGGTTGCCACTCCAGTTGTGGAAGTACTCGTGTCCGATCACCGCTTCCACCGCGCGGTATTCGTCGTCGGTGGTGGTGTCCGGGTCGGCCAGCAGGTACTTGGCGTTGAAGATGTTGAGGCCCTTGTTCTCCATCGCGCCCATGTTGAAGTCGTGCGTGGCGACGACGTGGAACACGTCCAGGTCGAAGTTGCGACCATAGGCCCGTTCGTCCCAGCGCATGGCGCGCTCGAGCGCGTCCATGGCGTAGTCGCAGCAAGCGATCACGTCGGGTTCGGCCCAGATCACCAGCTTGACGTCGCGGCCGTCGGCGGTGCGGTAGTCGCGCTCGATCCGGTCCAGCCGGCCGGCGACCAGCGCGAACAGGTAGCAGGGCTTGGGGTACGGATCGACGAAGCGCGCCCAGTGGCGCCCGTCCGCCAAGTCGCCGGCGCCGTCGGGATTGCCGCCGGCCAGCAGCACCGGGAAGCGCGCGCGTTCGGCGCGCAGGGTGACGGTGTACTTCGCCAGCACGTCCGGCCGATCGGGGAAAAAGGTGATGTGGCGGAAGCCTTCGGCCTCGCACTGGGTCAGCAAAAAGCCGCGCTCGCGCGAGCCGGACAGGTACAACCCTTCCAGCGCGGTGTTCGCCGCCGGCTGCACGCGCACGCGGGTCTCCAGCACGCTGCCGTCGCGTGCGCCGTCGATTTCCAGCACGTTGTCACGATAGCGGTACGCCTGCGCGTCCAGCGGCTGGCCGTCGAGCGTGATGGCAAGCAACTCCAGGCCTTCGCCGTCCAGCCGCAACGGTCCATGCTGTGCCGGATCGCGCCTGAGCTGCAGGCGCGCATGCACTTCGGTGCTGTCGATGCCGAGATCGAATTCCAGCGCAATCGCGTCCACCTGCCAGGCGGGCGGGCGGTAGTCGGCAAGGCGGATGGGCGAGGGGGTTTGGTCGTCGCGAGCAGTCATGGCAAAGCAGCCGCTGGGGAAGCGCTCAGGCTAACATGCGACGCTTTCGCGACCGGATAGGACATGGCTGCTTTCGACGTCGCCATCGAGTGGCTGGAGGCCCAGCCCGTGGTGGTATTGAACGACGCCGCGCGTGGTCGGCGCGTGCGCATCGCGCGGCACGGTGCCTGCGTGCTCGGCATCGAGGCGATGCTTGGCGGACGCACGGTGGAGCTGGCCGATGGCCACTGCAGCGCGGCCGACGTCATCGCGCGGCCGGGATCGCGGTTCGCGTTGCTGGCGCCGTTCGCCAATCGCGTGGCCGACGCGCGCTATCGCCTCGATGGCCGCGAGTACGACCTCATGCCGGGTGCCGTCGGTGTGACACGGACCAGCCGGCATGGTTTCGTGCGCGATGCGGATTTCGCCATGGCCGCGCTGGGCGCCGACGCGCGTGGCGCGCAGGTGCAATTCGCCACCACGATCGAGCCGCAGCCCGGCTATCCGTTCGTGCTGGACCTCGCCGTGCGCTACACGCTCGATGCCGCGGGCCTGACCCTGGAAACCACGTTGCGCAATCTCGGCGGCACCGCCGCGCCCGCCTTTGTTGGCTGGCATCCGTATTTCCGCGTCGGCGAGTCGCCGCTGGCGTCATGGGAACTGATGATCCCCGCGCGGCAGGTAATCGGCACCGACACCGGCCACATCCCATTGCCGGGCGAGGCGGCGTATGTGCCGATCGAGCAGGCGCCGCAGCTGGACTTCCGCCAGCTCCGCGTCATCGGTGCGCTGGAACTCAACCACACCTACGCCGGCCTGTTGCCGGACGCCGATGGCCGCGCGCGCAGCCGCCTGCGCGATCCGGCCAGTGGCATCGGCATCGCCCTCTGGCAGGAGCGCGGCGTGCTGTTGGCCTACACCGGCGACACGCTGGAACGCGGCGCACGCACCTCGCTCGCGCTCGAGCCAATGGAAAGCCTGCCCGATGCCTTCAACCGCCCCGACTGTGCCGGGGCCCTGCGCCTTGAACCCGGTGCCGCACGCAGCTTCCGTTGCGGCGTGGAGATCGACCCCGCATGACTACCGTTGCCCTGCCGAGCTTTGCCCAGATCCAGGACGCCGCCGCGCGCATCGCCCCGTACGCGCGGGTGACGCCGGTGGTGCGCAGCGACGCGCTCGACGCGCTGGCCGGCGCGCAGCTGCACTTCAAGTGCGAAAACCTGCAGCGCGGCGGCGCGTTCAAATTCCGCGGTGCCTGCAACGCGGTGTGGGCGTTGGATGAAGCCGCCGCGGCACGCGGCGTGGTCACCCATTCCTCCGGCAACCACGGCACCGCGCTGGCGCTGGCGGCGGCCACTCGCGGCATCCGCGCGCATGTGGTGGTGCCCGAGGGTGCGGTGCGCGCCAAGCTCGAGGCGATCGAGCGCGCTGGCGCCGTATTGCACCGCTGCGCGCCGACCCAGGCCGCGCGCGAGGCGACCACCGCGCAACTGGTCAAGGACACCGGCGCGGTGCTGGTCCATCCCTATGCCGACACCCAGGTCATGGCCGGGCAGGGCACCATCGCATTGGAACTGCTGGCGCAGGCGAGCGGCCTGGACGTACTGGTCACGCCGGTCGGCGGTGGCGGGCTGGCTTCGGGCGTGGCGATCGCCGCGCATGCATTGCAGCCGGAGCTGGCGCTCTACGCCGCCGAGCCGGCCGGCGCCGCTGACGCGGCGCGTTCGCTCGCCCGCGGCGAGCGCGTCACCGACGTTGTGCCCGACACGCTGTGCGATGGCCTGCGTGCACTGATCGGCGAGCCCAACCTGGCTGCGTTGCGCGAACACCACATCGCGGTGATCACGGTCAGCGACGCCGAGACCATCGCGGCGATGCGCCTGCTGTGGCAGGAGCTGAAGCTGGTGGTGGAAGTCTCCAGTGCCACCGCGTTCGCCGCGATCCTGAAGGACCGCGAGCGCTTCGTCGGGCGCCGCGTCGGCGTGGTGCTGACCGGTGGCAACGTCGATCTGGACGCGTTGCCCTGGTAGCCGATCACCGGTAGGGGCGCACCTTATGCGCGACAGCACGCTGCGACGGTCCCCGCGGTCGCGCCCAGGTGCGCTCCTACAACGGACGCGCGCGGCGCTTGCCTGACATGCCCACGCCGACCACCGCGGCCAGGCCCGCCAACACCAGCACGATTCCCACCCACTCCATCGCATCGGGCTGCTCGTTGAGGATCAGCCAGGCCAGCAGCACGCTGACCACCGGTACGCCAAGGCTGGACAGGCTCGCCACCGTGGTGGGCAGGCGCTTGAGCACCACCAGCCACAGGCCCCAGGCGACGGCTGAAGCCATCACGGCGCTGTAGGCGAGCGCGCCAGCGAACGCCCAGTTCCACGTAATCGAGCGGGAGGGGACCAGCAGCGCCACCACCCCCAACACCAGCGCGCCGATCAGCATTTGCCAGCTGGTCAGCGCCAGCGCAGTCACCGCATGGCGCTGGAACAATCGCTTGCTGAGTACGGTGCCGCCGGCCCAACCCACGCCGCCGGCGAGTGCCAGCAGCGTGCTGAGCGGGCTGCCCAGCCCCCGCCACGGTTCGAGGATGCATAGCAACCCCGCCGCGGCCAGCGCCAGGCCCAGCCAGTGCCGTGCCGAGGGCCGTTCGCCCAGCAACGGCCAGGCCAGCAACACCGCCCAGAACGGCATGCTGTAGGCCAGCAGCGCCACGTGCCCGGCGCCGCCACCGACCAGCGCCCACTGCTCCAGCCCCTGGAACGCGGCGGTCTGGCACAGGCCGATCAGCACGGTGGGCAGCAGCGGCGGCGGGCGCAGCGACTGCCGGCTGAGCAGCATCGCCGCGAACAACACCACCGCGCCGAGGAGATAGCGCAAGGCGGCAAAATCGAACGGTCCGGCCCACGTCAGCGCCTGCTTCATCACCACCCAGCTGTAGGCCCAGATCAGGATGGTGCCGGTCAGCGCGGCCAGGGCGCCGCGCTGGGGAGAGGGGTTGGACATGGGAGCCGGACGCGCGGAAAGGGCGCCAGTGTACGCCGCGCCCTGCGCTACAGTGGCCGCCCGTTTTGCGCGAGAACTCCTGATGCAGCGTTGCGCCTGGGCCACCGACGAGCTGCTGTGCGCCTATCACGACACCGAGTGGGGCGTGCCGCTGCACGACGACCGCGCGCTGTTCGAATTCCTTTGCCTGGAAGGCGCACAGGCGGGCCTTTCCTGGCGCACGGTGCTGGCCAAGCGCGCGCGCTACCGCGAGGTGTTCCACGGCTTCGACATCGCGCGAGTGGCACGCATGAGCGAGCGCGAACTGGAGATTGCCCTGACCGACCCGGGCATCATCCGCAACCGCCTGAAAGTAAGCGCCACACGCGACAACGCCCGCGCCGCGCTCGCGGTGATCGACACGCACGGCAGCCTGGATGCCTACCTGTGGTCGTTCGTCGACCGCGCGCCGGTGCTCAATCACTGGAAGGCCAGCGCCGACGTGCCGGCGACTACGGCCATTTCCGACCGCATGAGCAAGGACATGAAGAAGCGCGGCTTCCGCTTCGTCGGCAGCACCATCTGCTATGCCCTGATGCAGGCTACCGGCATGGTCAACGACCACCTGGTCGACTGCTTCCGCCACCGGCAGGTCTAAGCACGCGCTTCACCCATGCGTCACCACGCGGGCGCTTGCATGGCCGACGGTATCCGCAAGTGAGGCGAGCGTGGCGACACTGCGCATCGGCATTTCCGGCTGGCGTTACGCACCCTGGCGCGGCGTGTTCTATCCGCAGGACCTGCCGCAGCGCGCCGAGCTCGAATACGCCGCGCGCCAGGTCGGCAGCGTCGAGCTCAACGGTTCCTTCTACAGCCTGCAGCGCCCGTCCAGCTATGCCGGCTGGCGCGAGGCCACGCCGCGCGGTTTCCAGTTCGCGGTGAAGGGGCCGCGCTTCATCACGCACATCAAGCGGCTGCGTGATTTCGAGGTACCGCTGGCCAACTTCCTCGCTTCCGGCGTGTTCGAGCTGGGCGCCAAGCTGGGGCCGGTTCTGTGGCAGTGCCCGCCGAGCCAGCGCTTCGACGAGGGTTTGTTCGAGCACTTCCTGCAAGCGCTGCCGCGCGACAGCGAGCAGGCCGCGGCGCTGGCGCGCGGGCACGACCATCGGGTCGACGGTCGCGCCAGCGTGACGCCTGATCGCAAAAGGCGGTGGCGCCATGCACTGGAGATCCGCCACGAGAGCTTCATCTGCGAGGCTTTCATCGCGCTGCTGCGCCGGCACAAGGTCGCGCTGGTAGTGGCCGACACCGCCGGACGCTGGCCGTACTTGGAGGACGTCACCGCCGACTTCATGTACCTGCGGCTGCACGGCGACGAGAAGCTCTATACCAGCGGCTACTCCGACGCCGCGCTGGAGCGCTGGGCGGCGCGCATTCGCGCCTGGTCACAGGGCGGCGAACCTACCGATGCGGTGCGTGCAAGCGACCGGCCGCCGCCCAGGCGCATCGGTCGTGACGTGTACTGCTATTTCGACAACGACGCCAAGGTGCATGCGCCGTTCGATGCGCAGGCGTTGATGCGCAAGTTGGGGGTGTGAGGGCGATGGTTCCCCCGCCCGGGGCTAGCGACTCGCTGCCCTGGCCTCATTCGCCTCGTTGCCCGGTTCCTCGTGCAACAACCGCCGGGTCACGCCGTTGGTCCAGCCGAACCCGTCCTGCAGCGGATACTCGCCGCCGCAACCCCCTTCGGCGCCTTCGCCATCGTGAGTGATCACGTACTTCTCCACCAGCTTGCTCTGCTTCTTGTAGAGGTTGCCGACCGTCTTCAGCCAGCGGCAGGCGATGTCGTCGGCGACCGGGATGTCGTAATTGCGCATGCCGCGAATGGCCATCCAGTGCAGCGGCGCCCAGCCGTTGGGCTGGTCCCATTGCTGGCCGCTGTCCGTCTCGCTGGTGCCCAGGCCGCCTTCGCGCAGCAGCCGGTCGCGCAATGCCTCGGCGGTGCGCTGGGCCTGCTCGCGGCTGGCCACGCCGACGAACAGCGGCACCGCCGTGGCGCTGTTGAGCGCCTCGCGCGGGCAGTCGCGCTGCCAGTCGTAGTCGAGGAACGCACCGGCCTTCTCGTTCCACAGCAGGCGCTCGCTCGTGGCCTTGCGCGCCTGCGCGCGTTGCTGGAATTTCTCCGCCTGCTGGCGCTGGCCCACCGCATGGTTGAGCAGGCAGATCTGCCGCTCCAGCTTGTACAAAAAGCAGTTCAGGTCGACCGGCAGGATCGCGGTGGTGCGAATGGTGGAAAGATCGTTGCCGTCGCACCAGCGCGAGCTGAAATCCCAGCCGGAAGCGGCGCCGGCGCGCAGCTCGCGGTAGACCTCGTGCTTCGGGCGCGGTGACTGGCGCGCGGTCAGCACATCCTCGCGATAGGACTCCTCGCGCGGCGAATCGCGATCGTCCCAATAGCGGTTGAGGATGCTGCCGTCGTCCAGGCACACGCAGTGGCGGCGGCTGTCGCCCGGGCGCAGGTCCTCGGCGCCGGCCATCCAGTAGTTGTATTCCTTGCGCAGGCGCGGCAGGTACTCGATCGCCTTGCACACGCCGTGCGCCTCGAACAACTCGACCATCAAGGCGAACATCGGCGGCTGCGAGCGGCTCAGGTAATAGGTGCGATTGCCGTTGGGCACGTGGCCGTAGGTGTCGATCAGATAGGCGAAGTTGTTCGCCATCGACGCCAGCAGGTCATGCCGCCCGCTCTCGGCCAGGCCGAGCATGGTGAAGTACGAATCCCAGTAATACAGCTCGGCGAAGCGTCCGCCCGGCACCACGTAGGCGTTGGGCAACGGCAGGATCGACGAGTTGGCCGGATGCTGGTGCGGGTGGCGGGTGAGCACGTCCCACAGGCTGTCGATGTGGTCCTTCAGCGACTGCCCCGGCGGCGAGACGTAATGGCTGGTGTGCACTTCGGGCGGCGCGAAATGCCGGTGCACGAAGTCGCCCAGGTCGAAGCCATCGTTGTCGCACTGCTCACGGTAATCCTCCAGGATCTGCTCCGGATCCTGGCGCGGCGCGCAGTCGACAAAGGTCTTGCTGTCGGTGAACACGCCGCCCATCTGCACCGCGACGAACAGCTCCTGGTAGCGGTCGGCCGGCGTGAGGGTGTCGGCCTTGGCGACGCCGGCCGTATTGGCTTCGTTGCGTTGCCGGGTGTCGTCGCTCATTGCTCGGCGTAATTCCACAGCAGGCCGCCGTCGACAAACAACGTGCTGCCGCTGATGTAGCCGGCATCATCGCCGGCGAGGAAGGCCACCGCGCCGGCGACATCCCCGGGCGAACCCAGCCGCTGCAGCGGAATGTTCCGCAGCAGCGCCTTCATCAGCGCCGGGTCGCTCATCAGGTGCGCATTGATTGGCGTCTTGATCGCGCCGGGCGCGACGTTGTTGATGGTGATGCCCAGCGGCGCCAGCTCGACCGACAGATCGCGCATCAGCATCTTCAGCCCGCCCTTGCTGGCGCAGTAGCTGGCGAAATGCGGGAACGGCAGCTCCTCATGCACCGAGCTGATGTTGACGATGCGCCCGCCCTCGCCGCGCTCGCGCACATGCCGCGCGAATGCCTGGGTGAGGAAGAACACGCCCTTCAAGTTGACGTGCATGACCAGGTCGTAATCGGCCTCGGTCACGTCAAGGAAGCCAGCGCGCCGCTCAACCCCGGCGTTGTTGACCAGGATGTCGACACGACCCATCCGCGCGACCGCCTCAGCGATCACGCGCTGGTCGTCGTCCACCTTGCCGACGTCACCGGCGATCAGGCAGGCACGGACGCCGGTGGCCTGCACCTGCGCGAGGGTGTCCTTCGCCCGGTCGTTGGCGACGCGGTCCTCGACCACCACCGCCGCGCCCTCCTGCGCCAGCCGCAACGCGATCGCGCGGCCGATGCCCTGCGCCGCGCCGGTGACCAGCGCAACCTTGCCCTGCAACCCCATCGCGGCTCCTTCGGAAGTGGATGAGGTCGCCCACTCTAGGCCGGGCGCGGTGAAGATCGCGCCAGCGCGAGCGCGACGAAGGCTTTTCGAGGGCCGGCCCGATGCCGCGTCGCGAACCGCGGATCGCCATCAATCCGCCACCATCGACCGGCACCTCCCCGATAAAGTCACCCGTTGCCCGCGCCAGGCGGCTCGCCACCAAAAAGGAACTCGCATGCATCGTCTTCCCGGCCTGAACCTGCTGCGCGCATGGGCGATCGTCTGGGTGATGCTGTTTCATTCCTACATCGTCGGCGGGCTGGGCGAAGGCTTCGCCGGACTGCAACGCTACGGCTGGATGGGCGTGGACCTGTTCTTCGTGTTGAGCGGCTACCTG
>Ga0308176_10002880_pt1 | contig 10894 bp, 11 predicted proteins | sample PhyCR2_3_FD_203890 | JGI IMG/M metagenome (GOLD analysis project Ga0308176, IMG submission 203890) | Soil microbial communities from UC Gill Tract Community Farm, Albany, California, United States - DLSLS.C.R2 | ecosystem: Environmental > Terrestrial > Soil > Agricultural land | place: USA... | reverse complement strand
AGCACCTGGCCGGGCGACTGCTGCGCGACGGTCGAGCCGTCGAGCGGGCCGAGCGCACCCGTGCCGCCGTTGCCGAGCAGCGTGATCGCGAGGTAGATCAGGAGGCCGACGACCCCGAGGCCGCCGCCGCCCACGGCGACGTTGCCGCCGGGCAGGCGGAGACCGCCGCCGCTCCCGCGGACGTCCTCGACCTGCGATGGGTCCAGCCGTGCTCCAGGGCGGAACTTCATGGAGCTTCAACGCTCCAACGGCTCAAAGCGTCACGCTCGGCCGGCGCTATCTCGCGCGATCCGCGCGTTTGGGAATCCCACGCGAGGAGCACGGCCTCCGCCTCGGCGGCGCCGTCAGCGAGGTCGTGGGCGAAGCGGACGCTCGAGCGCCCCACGTCGACGATCCTCGTGCGGACGACCACCTCGCGCGTCCCCAGCACGATCTCGCGCCGGTAGTCGATGCTCGCGTGGACGACGACGTTCGGCCACGCCTCGAAGTCGCCGACCGTCGCCCGCAGCGCCGCATCGCGCGCCTCGTCGCAGTAGACGTGATAGACCGCGTGGTTGAGATGGCCGAGCGCGTCGAAGTCGTTCCAGCGGGTCGGGATCCGCAGTTCGTGCACCACGCCGTGGAACGATACGTCGAAGCGAACCCGACCTCGCGCCGACTGCACGAGGCGCGGGCGGGCGTCATGCCGGGTGGCAACACGCGGACCGTGCTGCACGTGCCGCCCTTTCCGCTGACGATCGTCCGCGGCGAGGGTGCGCACATCTGGGACGCTGATGGTCACGTCTACCTCGACTTCCTCGGCGAGTACACCGCGGGAGTCTACGGGCACTCGCATCCGGTGATCGTCGGCGCGATCCGCGCCGCGCTCGAGGACGGCATTGTCCTCGGCGGACCGAACCGCTATGAGCTCGCGCTGGCGGAGGCGATCTGCGACCGCATCCCGTCGATCGAGCTCGTGCGCTTCTGTAACTCCGGCACCGAGGCGAACCTGATGGCCGTCTCGCTCGCCCGTGCCGTCACCGGCCGCTCGAAGCTCGTCGTCTTCGAGGGCGGCTACCACGGCGGCGTGTTCCAGTTCGCGCACGGTGGCTCGCCGCTAAACGCCCCGTTCCCGTTTACCGTCGGCGCCTACAACGATGGTGCATCGGCGGAGCTCGTCGAGGAGGACACGGCCGCCGTTCTCGTCGAGCCGCTGCAGGGATCGGGCGGCGTCATCCCCGGTGAGCGCGCGTTCCTCCATGCGCTCCGTGACGCCACGCGCGCCCGCGGTGCGCTGCTGATCTTCGACGAGGTGATGACGTCGCGTCTGTCGCGCGGCGGCCTGCAGGAGGTCCTCGGCATCACGCCGGATCTGACGACGCTCGGCAAGTACGTCGGCGGCGGACTCGCCTTCGGCGCGTTCGGCGGCCGGCACGACTTGCTGGCGCGCTTCGACCCGTCGCAACCGGATGCGTACCAGCACGCGGGCACGTTCAACAATGCGGTGCTGACGATGGCGGCGGGCGTTGCCGGCCTGACGCAGGTCCTGACCGCGGACGAGATCGGGCGGCTCAACGGTCTCGGCGACCGGCTCCGCGACCGCCTGAACGCTGCCGGCGGCGACTTCTACGCGACCGGGTACGGCTCGATGGTGGGATTGCATTTCGAGCACGACGAGCCGGCGCAGCTGGCACTCCTGCACCTGCACATGCTCGAGGAAGGGTTCTCGTACGCGCGGCGCGGGTTCATCGCGCTGTCGGTGCCGATCACCGAGGCGGACGTCGACGGCTTCGCGGCGGCCGTCGAGCGGGCGCTCAGCTAGCCGCGGAGCTTCCGCACGCGCGACTCCGCCTGCGCGACCGCGTCGGCGAGGGCGTCGGCTTCCTCGCGCGCTTTGCGGGCCTGCTTCTCCGTCTGCTCGGCTGCGCGCTCGGCGGCACGCTGCTGCTGTTGGAGCTCGCGGAGCGCGGCCGCGGCTTCGCGCCGCGCGCTTGCGCTCGTCTTCGTCGCGGCCGCGCGTGTGCGCGCCTTCGGCGCGCCCTTCGGCACGTCGATCCCTGCGAAGGCGTCGAACCCGGTCGCCTGCGGCGGCGCGACGAACCGGCCGCGCGCGAGCAGCTCGCGCCCTTCCTCGGTGATCGCGGCGGAGCGGAGCCCCTCGTTGATCTGCGCGAGCGCCGACGCACTCGCGCTGCCGCGCGCGTCGCGGAGCAACCGCTCCGACGCCTTCGTCAGCCGCTTCAGCGCATCGATCTCCTTGCCACGGGCATCCTCGAACGCAGCCTTCTCGGCGCCGCGGAGGACGCCCGCCTGCGCCTGGCGCAACCGGTGGCCGGCGTCGAGGAGCAGGTCGACGTCCCGCCGCTCGCGACGCGCCAGCTGGTTCAGGGCCCACGCGGCGACGTTCGGCTTGCGGGCTGCCGCGAGCGCCTTCGCATCGTCGCCGTCGAGCTTCTTCGCCAGCCGCTTACGCTCGGCGACGAAATCCTCGAGCGGCGCTCCGTACAGCTCGTCGAGCGCGTCGTCGAGCGTCACCGTTTCTTGGCGGTCGTGCGACGCTTCTTGCGTGTCTTCTGCGACTGCTCGATGCTCAGGCGGAGCGCCTCCATCAGATCCGGCGGCGCCTCCTCTTCCTCCGGCTGCCGCAGCTCGTGCACGTCCTTGCCGCGCCGCTTCGCTTTGACGACCTCGCGCAACGCGTCGGTGTAGGTGTCCTCGTACTTCTCCGGCTGCCAGTCGCCCGAGAAACCGTCGATCAGCGTCAGTGCCATGTCGAGCTCTTTCTTGGCGACCGACGGGAGCTTGTCGGGGACGATGCCGGACGGCGGGTCGACCTCGTCGGCGAAGTAGAGCTGCTCGAGCGTCAGCGCGCCGTCGCGCACGCGGAGGCAGCCGAGGTACTGCCGGCTGCGCATCACGAACTTGCCGATTCCCGCGAGGCCGGACTTCTCCATCGCCTGCACGAGCAGCGCGTAGGTCTTCTCGGCGCCGTCCTGCGGGCCGACGAGATAGGTGTGCGCGAAGAACGCCGGGTCGATCTCCTCGTACGGCACGAAGTCCTCGAGGTCGATCGTGTGCTGTCCCTCGACCTGCACGGCGGCGAAATCCTCGTCGGTGAGCTGCACGAACTCGCCCTTCTTGAACTCGTAGGCTTTGACGATCTCGTCGTTCGAGACCGCCTTGTCCTCGAGCTTGCAGACCTTCTGGTAGCCGATCGGCCCGTCGTCCTTCTCGTGCACGAGGTGGAACTGCAGCTTGTGCTCGTGCACGGCGCTGAAGATGCGCACGGGGACGTTGACGAGGCCGAACGTGATCGAGCCGCTCCAGAGCGCGCGCGGGGCCATGGGCATCGTTCTCACCGTTGCCGCCGAGGGCAAAACTGCCGGTGCTAGGAGGCGCTCGCGCGCTGCTGCCAGCGCTGGTTCCAGTTCGCGCGGGTGAGACCGGAGACGAGGGCTCGCTGGACGATCCGCCCGGCGGCATTGCGGCCCGTGATGCTCACGCGCTGCGGCAGGTCCGTGAGTCGGAGCTCGAGCCGTGGTGCGTCGAGCGGCTGCGTGGCGCGGTCGACGTACTGCGAGCGCGCGTCCGGCCGCTCGCTGACCCGCGCTTCCCATGCCGAGACGCCGCGAACGGGCTCCCATTCGAGCACGACCGCTCCGTCGTCTGCGCGGGCGCGGACGGTCATGTTGGCGGCGATCGTCGGCTTCGCGCGGTAGACGTCGCGGCGCGCCACCGGCCGGGCCTGCGGCCGCTGCGGCGGGTCGGCGGCGAGCGAGCGCTTCGCGCGGTGGACGGCGAGCAGCCGGCGCAGCTGGCCGAGCGCGCGGCCGTCGGGATCGAGCGGCCGGATGCGCGACTCGAGGGTCGCAACGTCCGGCTCGATGCCCCGTGCGATCTGCGAGCGGGCCTCGTCGAGGATGGTTGCGAGCTCGTGCTGCATCGGTCGGATGCTAGACGCGTACCATCGGCAGGTCGATGTCCGACAGCAGGCTCGTCTACTCGACCGACGGCGGCGACCAACGGCAGCGTCGCGAACAGGGGCGGGCCGCCGCGCCGGACGGCGACGGCATCGTGCGTGTCTCGCGCGAGAAGACCGGTCGCCGCGGCAAGACGGTGACGAGCGTCCGAGGGCTTCCGCCCGCCGATGTCGCGGCTGTCGCCGCGGATTTGAAGAAGCAGTGCGGTGCCGGCGGCGCGGTGAAGGACGGCGTCGTCGAGATCCAGGGCGACCATCGCGACAAGGTGGCCGCGCGCCTGCAGGCACGCGGCCACGTCGTCAAGATCGCCGGCGGCTGATCAGCCGGTGAGCAGCTTGCCGTCGTACGTCAGCTCGCCGAGGTTGGCGGCGAAGTCGAACGTGCCTGCCTCCCGGATGTAACCGCTTGCGCCGGCGTAGGCGCCGGTGCCGCCGTCGATCACGCAGAGGTCGACGAACGCGTGATCGGCGCCGGCGAGGTCGAACAGCGCCGCCTCGTGGCAGGTCAGGTCGCCCTTGTCGGTGTGGATGACGGTGTGCGCCGCGCTGAAGCCGAGCTTCGACGCGTCCGGGAAGGTGTCGACGCTGACGATGCCCGAGCCGTTGATCGAGCCGGAGGCCTCGAAGATCGAGCAGACGCCGGTGGCGGAGCCGCAGCCGATCTGCATGATGTTGCGCATGTGCCCGTGCAGGGGCTGGACGTGGCCGCTCGACGTGGCGGACAGCGCCGACGGCAGGAACACGGCGGCGGCGACGGCGAGCGGCACCAACCCCAACAACGTCAGACGGCGGCGGCCGGAACGGGGTTGCATGTGAGCTCCTTTCGGAACGTGGCGAGGTGCCGATGTTCTCGCTCCGCGGCAGCCATTGCAACACCCCGTCTTTGGGCGGCAGCAGCCGAAGCAGTCGTGCGGCTTGTTGCCGGCGAGCGTCTGCGGGCCGGACGGAACGGCGCGAATGACCGCGTTGCCCAACTGGGCGAAGCGCCCGAGGTGCACGCTTCGTCTTGATTCTTTGACCGCGAGAAGGTGGGCAGTAGGCTCTTTGTCGGGATGCTCTGTCCAAGCTGCGGCACGGTGAACCTTGCCGGAAAGAAATTCTGCAAGGAATGCGGAACGTCGCTGGCCCTGGCCTGCGGATCATGTGGAGCCGCGCTCGTAGGCGACGAGAAGTTCTGCAGCGAGTGCGGTGCGCCGGTGACCGGAGCAGACACCGGCACGCCGGCGGCGGTTGTCCGCGGGGCTCCGTCGTCAGAGCGTCGCCTCGTCTCTGTTCTATTCGCCGACCTCGTCGGTTTCACGTCGTTGTCCGAGTCACGCGACGCGGAGGAGGTTCGCGAACTTCTCTCCCGTTACTTCGACACGTGCAGACGTCTGATCGAGCTGTACGGGGGGACCGTGGAGAAGTTCATCGGGGATGCGGTGATGGCGGTGTGGGGCACGCCGGTGGCGACGGAGGACGACGCGGAGCGCGCGGTGCGAGCGGCGCTCGATCTCGTCGCGGCCGTGTCGACGCTCGGACAGGAGGTGAACGCTGAGCACCTTCGGGCTCGGGCGGGAGTGCTGACGGGCGAGGCCGCAGTGACGATAGGCGCCACGGCCGAGGGGATGGTCGCGGGCGATCTGGTCAACACCGCCTCGAGGGTGCAGTCGGTCGCGGAGCCCGGTCTCGTCTACGTCGGCGACTCCACCCGACGGTCGACCGAACAGGCGATCGTCTACGAGGACGCGGGCTCGTTCGAGCTGAAGGGCAAGCAGGGCTTGACCCCGCTCTGGAAGGCGGTGCGCGTGATCTCAGGCGTCCGCGGCACGCTCAAGTCGCAAGGTCTCGAGGCCCCGTTCGTCGGCAGGGATCGGGAGCTTCGTCAGATCAAGGATCTATTTCACACGTGCGCCGAGGAAAAGAGGGCGCAGCTCATCTCGGTGACGGGCATCGCCGGGATCGGCAAGTCGCGCCTGTCCTGGGAGTTCTACAAGTACTTCGACGGGATCGCGCAGCTCGTCAACTGGCATCGTGGTCGCTGCCTCGCCTACGGCGAAGGAGTGACGTACTGGGCACTCGCAGACATGGTGCGCTGGCGGTGCCGCATCGCCGAGGACGAGCAGCCGGGCTCAGCTCTTCGGAAGCTCCAGTCGACACTCGAGGAGCACATCGCCGACCCGGACGAGCGCCGGTTCGTTGAGCCGCGGCTCGCTCACCTGCTCGGGCTCGGCGAGCACGAATCGCACGAGCGTCAAGACCTGTTCGCCGCCTGGCGTCTCTTCTTCGAGCGACTCGCGGACGTGCATCCAACGGTGCTGGCGTTCGAGGACATGCAGTGGGCGGACGCGTCATTGCTCGACTTCGTGGAGTACCTCCTCGAGTGGTCGCGCAACTCGCCACTGTGCGTGATCACGCTCGCCCGACCCGAACTGCACGAGCAGCGGCCGACCTGGGGCGCGGGCCACCGCAACTTCGCCTCGCTCTACCTGGAGCCCCTCTCGCAGGAGTCCATGGACGAGCTTCTGAGCGGACTCGTTCCCGGCCTGCCAGAATCTCTGCGGGGGCAGATCCTCGCCCGCGCGGAGGGTGTTCCGCTCTACGCGGTCGAGACCGTGCGGATGCTGCTCGACCGCGGCGCGCTCATCCAGGAAGGCTCCGTCTACCGGCCTGTCGGCGAGGTCGACGCGCTCGAGGTCCCCGAAACGCTTCACGCGCTGATCGCCGCCCGCCTCGACGGCCTGCCGCCGGAGGAGCGCCGGCTGTTGCAGGACGGATCCGTGCTCGGAAAGTCATTCACGCGCGCGGCGCTCGCCGCCCTCGCGGGGCTCGACGAGGCGGAGCTCGACCCGCTCCTCCATTCGCTCGTTCGCAAAGAGGTCGTCTCTCTTCAATCGGACCCGCGCTCGCCCGAGCACGGCCAGTACGGCTTCTTGCAGGATCTCGTCCGCCACGTCGCCTACGAGACACTCCCCAAGCGGGAACGACGTGCGCGTCACCTTGCGGCCGCCGACCACCTTTCCTCCGCGCCTACCGAGGAGGAACTGGCCGAGGTTGTCGCGTCTCACCTCGTCGAGGCGTACAGACTCGACCCCGACGCGGTCGATGCGCCCGAGATCAAGCGGCGCGCGAGGCTCGCGCTCGTCGGCGCCGGTGAACGAGCAGAATCGCTCGCCGCTGCGGCCGAAGCGAAGCGCTACTTCGAGCAGGCCGCGGAGCTGACGGAAGAGCCGCTGCAGAACGCCGAGCTGCTCGCGCGTGCGGGCGACATGGCCGGCCTTGCGGGTGATCCCGACACCGCCCAGCGGCTGATCGAAGAGTCGATCGCGATCTACGAGGCCGAAGGCGACACTCACGCCGCCGCCCGAGGCGCCTACAAGCTCGGACGCGCCATCGTCTTCACCGGTCGTCGAGACGAAGGACTCGAGCGGCTGGAGCATGCGTTCGAGGTCATCTCCGGAGACGAGCCCGACCAGGACCTCGCGATGCTCGCTGCGTTCCTCGGCCGCGCGTACTGGTTCAGCGGCGACCTCGAGCGCGCCGCCGCCAGAAGCGAGCTCGCGCTCGACATCGCCGAGGCCCAACGGCTGCCGGAACCGTTGGCGGCTGCTCTCCGGGCGAAGGCGGCCGTGCTCTTCAGCCGCGGTCACCGGGAGGAGTCGTTCGGCCTCCTCAAGCATGCGCTCGAGGTCGCGCTGGAGCACGATCTCGCAGAGCACGCGAGCACCTGTTATTTCCTTCTCTCCGACCGCTGCTTCCGCCGCGACCGCTACGCGGAGGCCCTGGGCTACCTGGACGAGTCGCTTGCTCTTGCGAACAAGGTGGGAAGCCGCCCGTTCGAGTGGGGAGTTCTCGCGGAGAGGACCTACGCGCTCTTCATGTCCGGCCGCTGGGACGAGGTGGTGGCGACGGCCGACGTGTTCACGCAGGAGCAGATCGATGCCGGCGGCGTCGTGCTCGGCCTGATGCAGTCAGGCGTCTACGTCCACGTCGAGCGCGCAGAGTTCGACGAGGCCCGTCGGATCTTGTCGCTCTTCTCGCGGGTCGTCGGCTCGACAGATGTCCAGGATCGAAGCACGTACCTCGCTGCGACTGCCGCGCTGGCGCGGGCGGAAGGACGCTTCACCGAGGCGCTCGCCGCCGGCTCTGCCACGATCGAGACTGCGCCTACCCTCGGCCCGGATTTCCAGGGCGTGAAGCACGGGGTCGTCGATGCGCTCGAGGCGGCGCTGGCGCTCGGCGACTCTGCGAGTGCGCACGAGCTGCTTGCGTTCATCGACGGTCTGTCGCCGGGCATCCGGCCGCCGTTTCTCGAGGCGCAGGCGCATCGCTTCCGCGCCCGCATGGCACGTGACGCGGCGGGCTTGGAGCGTGCCGCGCGCCTGTTCGGCGAGCTCGACATTCCGTTCTCGCTGGGCGTGACGCTTCTCGAGCACGCCGAGCTGATCGGGAGCGAGACGTCACGCGCAGAGGCGTGCGAGATCTTCGAACGGCTCGGCGCATCGCCCTGGCGCGAGCGAGCCTCGGAAGCAGCACCCCGAGACGAGTCACAGATTCCCGCCTGACGAGGCTGCAACGGGAAGTTGCCCCGGCGTCTTTGTCAGTGAACTTCGCCGGAGATGAATCGCCTGTTTACAGGAATGTCGTAGTGGGCCGGGCAGGTCTCGAACGTGCGACCTTGGGATTAAGTGGATGCATCCGGGTTTGCGTACGCTCGGGATGCCTCAGGAACCGGCCTCGTGAGTGTGGGCCGCGAGGCCGCGGGGCGCACCGTTCGGCCCGCCCCGCGGCGGCATCTCAGCCGATGCGCAGGCGGCGCGCGCTCGGCCGAGGCACGAGGCGTGGTATTCATCCGCGGCTCCAGTCCCCCGCCCAGACGTCGCTCTCGCCGCCGCATCGCCTCGGCCCAGCGAGCGTGAGCGTCAGCACGTCGCCGCTCACGCGCCATCTGTACCGGACCGGTTGGAACGGCTCGTCGCACCAGATGTTCCCTTCGCGAGAGTCGTGGTTGCGGGTGGCGATCCCGCCGCGCGCCTCCAGCACATCCGCCGCCAGATACGCGACATCGACGAGCGCGCCATGCTTCGTGGGGTCGAGGATCTGCCAGCCGACGCCATTGACCGTGAGTGTCCAGACGCCTGGGCGGCCCGACGTGCCGGCCTCCGCCACCGTCACGGTCCGCTTCCACGTCCCCGTCAGGTCAGCGGGAGGCGACGCCGCTCTCCCCACCAGTCCCGTCGACGAAGCCCTTGCCCGCGAGCCGTCCTTCGCGATCGCGAGGACGGTGAATGTGTGCGGCCCCTGCGCCAGCCAGGTCGTCACGAGGTAGTTGCCGTCGTACCCGAACGAGTACGGCCTGTGATGCTCGACCCAGGTCAGCTTGCCGTCGACGAGGAAGTCGACCTCACGGACTCGCGACTCCGGCCTGTTCGGGATACCGAGCCAGTGGATCCGGTGCGGCAGCACGCTTTTGCCCGTGAGGGTCGACCTGACGCTGAGCGGCGCTGTAAGAGCGTTCGCCGCTCCTGTGGCGACGACGAGGGCGGCCGTACCGATGGCGATGAGCCTCGTCATCGGATCAGCCCGAGCACACGAAGTCGGCGAAAAAAATCTTCGGCGATCCGTCGGAGTCGAAGGTCAAGTGGAAGATCGAGCTCTGCTTCCGGACGGTCCCATCGGCGTACGTCATGACGCCGTGCGCCGTGCCGCCGGCGGCCCCCTGCGTGGGACCGGGAAACTCGTCGTACGAGTGGCCGGTGAAGGTGAGGGTGCCGAGGAAAGCGCCGGGTTGCGGATCCCATGGGCCCGGGCCGTTGGCGACGTAGAACGTCGTTGCCCCGCTGACCTCGGTCGAGACGTGCACCCCGTCCGGCGGCGTCTCGACCAGACGATCGACGCCCATCACGACGCCGGGGCCCGTGCGCAGCTGCCCGGTGCAAGGATCGATGCCGAAGTTGTTCGTCGTCTCCGTCCACGCCTCTGTGGACGTCGTCGCGCCCACGCCGGCCGAGGCCGACGTCGGGACGAGGACTGCCGCGGCGATCGCGGCGATGGTGATGAGCTTGCGCATCTCTACTCCTTTCGATCGTCTACGGCGCGACCCAGATCGAGTCGACGACGCGTTCACATGGGAGGCCGACTCGCTCGCTCGACGTCTTCGCGTCTGCCGGTGAAGCCGCGTCGAGGAGGCAGAGCACGAGCTCGTCGGGCAGCATGTAGACGGCGCCGCGGAATCCCTTCTCGAATCGCGCGGCTGCGGCCCGGACGGACGCCTCCGTCGCACCGGGCCAGAAACACTTGGCCGTGTACAGCATGGGCCGAGCTTCCCGCCGCGATATCCCAGCGTTGTCCCAACGGCGCCCCGGGCCCTTCCCAACTCTCCGACGGCGAGGGAAACTCGATCGATCGCAGATGGCAGGCTCACGCCTCGAGTTCCGTCTTCTCGGCCCTCTCGCGCTCGTCGTCGACGACGCCGAGGTGGCGCTCGGCGGGCCGAAGCAGCGTGCGCTTCTCGCACTGCTGCTCCTGAACGCCAATCGCGTCGTGTCGCGCGCCCAGCTCGTCGGCGAGGTCTTTCCGGAGCAGAGCGTCAACTCGGCCGACCATGCGCTCCGGAATCACGTCTCGCGGCTGCGGAGGATCCTCGCGCCCGTCGCCGACGAGCCTCGGATCGTTGCACGCCCTCCCGGCTTCCTCCTGCGCGTCGCACTCGGCGAGCTCGACCTCGAGCGGTTCGAGTCGCTGCTCGCCCAAGGACGCGACGCGCTCGCCGGCGGCGACGCTGCGCTCGCCGCGAGCCTGCTACGAGACGGCGACGCACTCTGGCGCGGCCGGGCGCTAGCCGACCTCGAGCTCGAACCCTTTCTTCGGCTCGAGGCGGAGCGACTCGAGGATCTGCGGCTGGCGGCGCTCGAGACTCGCGTCGACGCCGACCTCGCGCTCGGGCGGCACGCCGAC
>Ga0308176_10002879_pt1 | contig 10895 bp, 8 predicted proteins | sample PhyCR2_3_FD_203890 | JGI IMG/M metagenome (GOLD analysis project Ga0308176, IMG submission 203890) | Soil microbial communities from UC Gill Tract Community Farm, Albany, California, United States - DLSLS.C.R2 | ecosystem: Environmental > Terrestrial > Soil > Agricultural land | place: USA... | reverse complement strand
CGGAATGTGCCGACCTGCATAGCATCGGGAAGCAATAATGGTTGCCGCCCAGAAGCGGGATATGGCAATAACAACCAATACTCATCGACTGGCGATTCACGATATGACGGTTTTCGTGCTTCGTTCGTGCAACGCCCCGTCAAGTGGGGCAATTATCGTGTTTCCTATACCTTCTCGAAAGCACTCGACAACGTAGGGGAGTTCTTTTTCAGCTCGCCCCTGAACAACTTCAACATCTGGCAGGACTACGGGCGCTCGGATGATGACGCGCGGCACCGGCTGACGTTTCATGGCTCTATTCACACGCCCTCCCGACATGCAAACACCTTTCAAGAACGTCTGATTTACGGCTTCGAGTTGACCACTGTCCTGCAGTATTACTCGTCCCTGCCGCTAAACATCACGACGGGCTCAACGACAGTGCAGGGCACAACTGCACGACCAGCGATTGGAGGCATTCCAATTGGCCGGAATGTAGGCTTCGGCGCTGATTTTCTGAATGTGAACTGCCGGCTTACCCGTACTTTTCAGCTATGGGATCGTGTGCGACTCGAGGCCATGACGGAGGCCTTTAACCTCACCAATCATGTGAATGCGGTCAGTCTCAACGCCGTCTTCGGCACCGGGGCCTACCCGTCGAATCCGGCACCTAATTTCCGGCAGTTCACAGCTGTGAGTGATCCGAGAGCCCTGCAGTTCGCGCTGCGGCTTGCGTTCTAAGGAGTCCATATGCACCTTTCTATATTCGCGACGGTCATGGCAGTCATGTTGCCCGTTGCCGGCACACAACCAAATCGCCAGCCGGCCATTGCCTCGACCTCTGGCTTAACTGCGTTGGTGTTTGGCAGTGGGAATTCCATCTGGATCTCGACTTCGAAGGACGACGGGAAACACTTTTCAGCCCCTCATGAAGTGGCCCAGGCGGCTGCGCTCGCTCTGGGGAGACATCGCGGACCACACGTCGCAATCTCTGGTTCAACGCTCGTCGTAACAGCTATTTACGGAGCGACTCCGGGCGATCCTTCGAAAGGTGACCTGGTGGCCTGGAGGTCGCAAGACGGAGGTCAATCCTGGACCGGGCCGGTGGTTGTCAATGATGTGCCGGGGGCCGCTCGGGAAGGATTGCACGCCGTTGCTGCGGCGCCAGGCGGAACCCTTGCCGCTGTGTGGCTGGATCTGCGAAGGCCGGGTACGAGGATTGTCGGCGCTTACTCGAAGGATAGCGGCCAGAGTTGGTCCCGGAACCATGTGCTTTACGAGAGAGCGGGCGGCACGGTGTGCCAGTGTTGCGCGCCGTCCATCGCCTTCGGTCAGGATGGCAGCGCAAGTGTCATGTTCCGGAATGTTGCGGGCGAAACTCGTGACTTGTACGTTTTGCATTGGGATCCCGGAAAACAGCCGACCGAACCGCGAAAAGTAGGAACCGGGTCCTGGGCGTTGAATGCGTGTCCCATGGATGGCGGTGGAATCGCCCAGCGGGGAAATCACATCGCAACCGCCTGGCGGCGAGACAAGACTGTTTACCTGACGGAAGGAGGAAACGAGGAGACAGCGATCGGTGAAGGTAAGGATGTCACAATTGCCCTGGGCCCGGGCGGTGCGTATGCAGCTTGGACGGGTGCGAATGGAATTGAGGTCCATGGGCCCGGACAGAAGGCCCCGCGTTCCTTGTCATCATCGGGTGCTTTCCCTGCCATGGCCGCGCTTTCGGACGCGTCCGTCTTGGCGGCGTGGGAAGACAAGGGCGCAATAGAAACGAAGATCGTGCGTTAGTCTTCTTCATCGCACTTTAAGATGGAGGAGTGCGCCGCCTCCGTGTTTCCGCAGGTCTTCGAGAATGCCTGACCTTTCCGCGGCAAGATCGGTGTACTCCTATTTATGAGCGGTTGCAAAAATTGCCTTTTACCCATCCAAGTTGCGGGTTCTCAAATTGACGCCAAGGGAGTTTGTGTCTCTTGCCGCTCCTACTCCAAGGAAGATCATTCGCAAGATGAGATCGCGCGAGCCGTTCGGGAAGCAGATCTCGAACGGGCGCTGAAAGACTGCCGCGGGAAAGGTGAATACGATTGCCTCGTCTGTTTCAGCGGCGGCAAGGACAGCGCATATCTTCTATACAAGCTAAGACGTGAGTACGGTCTTAAGGTACTCGCGTACACGACGGACATGAATGTTCCGGAGGTCGCGTGGGACAACATCAGACGCACCCTCGACAAACTCGACGTTGATCACATTTCGTATCGTCCGCCCCGAGACTTCTACCGAAAGCTATACCGGTTTCTGCTCACGAATCAGGAAGAGCGGGGCGCGGTACGGACGGTGTGCTACATCTGCGCGCCCTTGTTTGAGGGCTACGCCATCCGCGAAGCCACTCACCGCAAGATACCGCTGGTCGTTGCCGCCTACTCTCCCGGTCAACCCGATCCAGACCGTATGTTCTACGAGTTCCTTCCCGATCGCATCGCCAATATCGATTGGACTCCGCCCGAGGTGCGCGACAGCGGCCAGTTTTCCGACGCTGAACTTTCGCTCTTCTGGAACCCGCTGCAGTATCCGGAAGGAACGGCTTTCCCGCGCTACCTGGCACCGTTTCATGCATGGAAATACAGCCAGGAAGACGTCATGCAGAAGGTTGTCGAACTGGGATTAATCGTGGATCAGAAGCATGCGAGCCCCGTTCACAGCAACTGCCCGTTGAACTGGCTTCTGATGCATTCAGATCTGAAGAATCTGGGCTACAACCCGTATGCTCCGGAGTTCTCGCAACTCATCCGCGAAGGGAAAGCCAAACGATCGTATTGGAAGCCGAGAATTCCGCTTCTGAACTTCATGATCAAGCATAAGGTCCTTCTCGGAAAGCCCGCGAAGGAGTCAATGGAGTGGCTGGACCTGAAAGAAGAAGACTTGAAGATCCAGCGTCCGCCCGTCAGTGAATGGGGCCGTTTGCGGCGTCGGTGATTCGCACGCGAATCTGATCGCGTGGATGGATCTCGAATCCAAACTCCGCGATAGGATCGTTTGCGTACCGCGGAGTGAACGCCAATTGATAGCGCGAAAACATCTTCACCAGAATCATCTGCATGATCATGGGTGCAAGTCCTGCTCCTAAGCAGGTGCGAGGTCCACTGCCGAAGGGAAGGTACGCAGACGGATGGACTTTCTCGCCGCTCTCCGGATCGAACCGCTCCGGACGGAAGGCGGTCGCGTCCTTCCAAATCCGAGGATCGCGTTGCGTGATGTAGACCATAGGAATCACAAGAGACCGCGGTGGCACTTGCACGCCGTCGATCGTCATGCCTTCCGTGGCAAAACGCGGATAACCCCAGGAGGGCGGAAAGAGGCGCAGCGCTTCTTTCACGACACACTGGGAGTATCTGAGCTTTCCCAAGTCCTCGGCCGTCAGGGCACGACCCTGAAGCAGTTCTTCGGTTTCTTCCGCCATTTTCCTTTGGACGTCAGGATGCGAGGCGATCAGGAACACCATCCACCCGAGCGACGTGCTCATGACGCTTGCTCCGAAATAGATGGAGAAGATTTCGCCGAGAATGTCTTCATCGGTCCACGGAAGACCCGAACTATCGTGTCTCAGTTGCAGCAAGTGCGAAAGTAAATCTTCAGGTGGACTCGCCATCGCGCGTCTTTCGCGGATCCAGCCGAGGAACGACGATCGCAGGCGGCTGATACTGTGATTGAACCGGATGTTGTTCCGTAAGGGCAACCAAAGTGGACTGGGATGGACGAAGTGCAGGTCCACGAAATGCGTATCCTCTTGCATTCGTTGCAAATGCTGTTCCGGCAACTCGAGGTTGAAGAACATCTTCAAGTCGATCTGAGTGATGAGCAGCTGCAGCGGTTTGAATGAATCGAAGGGCGCTCCGGACGTGGCATGTGCATGCCAGCTGTCCAACATCTGATCTACAGCGGGAATGCCGCTATTCGTCCAGCGAAGAAACTCCGCGCGCTTGAAGAGGGCCTGTACCTTCTGCCGGCGTTCTTTCCAGTCGTCCGCGCCTTCCAGCACATACGCGCCATTTCCCATGACAGCTTTCACCCGCGGCATGATCGCCGGGTATTTTCTGCCGCGTACCTCAGGATGATTGAACAGCTGCGCGACGTGCTCGGGCTCGCGCAGACAATAGACGCTGATCGGAAACCCTTTGAGCCGGACGATCCCGCCGCGATCGAATCCGCGACGCACGCGTTCGACAATCCGCTTCATCGGGAGAAAGAACGGCGTGTAAACAGTGGCGACGGTCGCCGGCATCAGCCAGCCTTTCGCACCGGAGCCGCGGTTGAGTCCAGCCCGTAGCGACCCGGACTCAATACTCCGGCCGGATCGAGCGCTGATTTCAACTGTTGCGCGAGCGCGCGGAAGTGCCCGGATTCACCCAGGATGCGATCCATGTACGCCAGACTGGTGCGGTACTGCGGATAGCCAGCCATCAGCGTTGCAGCCGCAACCTCGTCATAGAGTGCTACCGCTCGGGCGCTCTCTTCCGTGTTCTCTTTGTCGTACAGAATCTGCATCAGAACCATGACCGATCGCGGATTCAGATACACGAATACAAGTGACAGATCAAATCCGTGTTTCTCGAACAGAGGCGCCGTGAGGTCAATTACCGTACGCGTGTGCGAACCGCTCATGGGTGCGACGGGAGCGAACCAGATCAAACCGCAATTGTCGCGGGCGGGATCCGGGTTCGACGGCGCCGGTCCAGCACGTCGCTTGGTGTAAGCCAAATCCAGGCTCGACGTCCCGGGAATGCCCTTGAACACCGGATAGAACTTGAGAAGTGACGCCAGAAGCTCTTCGGGAGACTTGGATACGAACCTGTTCTTCAGAGTTCGCAAAGCCGCATACTTGAAGGAGGATCGACGGGCCTTCCTCATCCGGTTCAGCAGTATCTGCAGAGCCTTCGCCTTCCGGTCATCGACGAAATTCACTTTGCCGTAGCGCGAGAACTCCCGTGCAATGCGCTTCTTATTGATGGCCACCTGCTCTTTGGGGCCGTAGATCCCGCCCGACAACATCCATGGCGCGAGGTGGAGCTCTTGGCGTAGCCGCCGCAGTTGCGCTTCCGAAAGGTTGCGGCGTCCTTCGAGGCGGTCATACGGGTAAGGGAACGCCAGGGCAATGCCCATGAACGCATTGATCATGTGCACGTTGCTTGTGATGGTTTTATCAAGCGCGAGGCGCCGGATAGAATCGATCACGTCCGGGTAAGCCGCTTCGTCCCGGACTTCGCAGGTGAAACAGTAAAACTCCTCCGGCTCCGGCATGAGCCATATTCCGGATCGCACGACGATGCCCAGATTCGACTGGCTGAAAAGACCGTCAAGATAAGGACCGCTGCCGTACTTATAAGTGTGCAGGACCTGAGAATTCGGAGGACCACCGCCGAGCGTGACCAGTTCTCCATCCGGAAGCACCACCTGCATTCCGCACAAGCTGCCGAAGTGATCCCCGTTCTGCGTGTAGCCTTGTCCGCGCTCGAGAGCGTTGCCGATGACGCTACCCTCGGGAGTGGAGTCGGTGCAGTCTGCCCAAAGCCTGATGCGTTTTTCTTTCAGATGCTGATTGAGTTCGCCATAGCTCGTACCCGGCCCGATGACCGCGTACGCCAGATCCTCGTTGACCTCGCTGATCTCGTTGAGCCGCTCAAGAATCATGATCACGGCGCCGGATTCCAACGCGCAAGTCGTTCCGTATCCCCAATTCTTTCCACGACCAAACGTCCAAAGTGTAAAGCCCATCTGGTTCGCGAGGCGGACAATCTGTTGGACCTCGTCGATTGAGCCCGGGAAGACAACAGCGGAACACTGCTTGTCCCATGGAATGGTGCAACGCGAGTAACGCTCCAGGTCCGCCGCGGATGCCAGCACATGGGTATCGCCGCAAATCGCACGAAGCCGGGAATTGACACCGGACACTTCGATACTCACGGCCGTGCCTCTGCGCGGCGCTCATCAAAATATTTCATCAGGATCGGTAAGTAGCTTTTGGGTTCTGAAAGAGTCAACCCCAGCTTCGAGAAGAAAGCGTCGGTCGATTCGTTTTCGAATCGCTGGGATTCATCCAGGTAGTCGAGAAAGTAAGGAAGGGTATTGAGAGAACGGCGCATCTTTTGCGGCAGGAACGGACGAAGCAGCGGCAGGGCCTTGCGAACCGAGGATGAAGGAACTAGCCGGAGAGTTGGCAATCGTTTTCCTTTGCTCTTTTCATACTCGCGCAGAAACTCGGAGAGGCTCGTGAGGGTTATGGATTTTGGCCCTGAAGCAAGATGAAAGATCTTGCCGCGTGTTTCAGGATGCAACATTGACAACACGAGCGCCCGTGCAACGTAGTCGACAGGAATGATATCCAGGCGAACATCGCCAAGGTGAGGCAGAATTCCAGCCGTTCGCTGACCGGTCAGGAATCCGGCGAGGAAATAGAACACCTGAAAGTGAATGATCTTTCCGGCTTGCGCATCGCCGACGACCATACTCGGCCGAAATACGGTTGCTGGGAACCCGGCCTGCATTTTGCCTAGAAGCCACTGTTCCGCATCGAACTTTGCATGCTCGTATGTGTTGTGGAATTGAGGTGTCTCTGCCAGGGGGCGTTCGGGAAGCGACTTCACGCTTTTTCCGCCAACACCCACGGTGCTCAAGTACTCGAGCTTTTGAAATTGGCCGGCTTCAATGCATCGCTCGGCGAATGCAACCACTTGTTGGATCGGTACCACAGAATCCATCCGCGCCACCTCAAGCGTCTGATTCAGGCGGACGTTGCCGGCCGAATGGATGATGTTGCTGACGGATGCCGTCCAACGCTCGTACGTCGCAGAGTCTAAGCCCAGCTTCGGCGTCGATAGATCACCGGCAGCAATTTCCACGCGCGAACTGAGCTCCGACGGAGACAAGTTCCAGAAAGCGCAAAGCTTTGCATAACGTTCTTCGAGGTGGGCCGGAGAGTCTGCGCGCAACAACAGTCGGAGGTGATCCGAAGTTTCACGTAAGCAAGCGAGCGCAGCACTACTCCCCACCGCGCCCGTCGCGCCAGTGATGAGAATGTCGCGGGCGCCCGTCATACTCCGGCGGCCTCTTCGGTGAACAGTGGTTGGAGGAGGTGGGCGTAGTTCCGTTCGATGATGTTGCGCCGAAGCTTAAGCGAGGAAGTCAGTTCTCCGGAAGGGATGTCGAAAGCGCGCGGAGCGATTGCGAACACGCGAACTTGTTCGTACGCCGGGAACTCTTTCGTCAATCGCTGGATCTCTGGCTCCAGTAATAAGTGCGCGGCCGCGGAGGCGGCCAACTGGTCTTTGGACTCGAACTTAAAGCCCTTCGCAGCGAGTTCGTTCTCGACGCGATCGGTCTGGATGGTGATGAGGGCCACAAGGTGACGTCGGCCGTGCCCAAAGACCACCGCTTGATCGATATAGGGTGAACTTCGTAGGGCTGCTTCAATGGCCAGCGGCGAGATGCGGCGGCCAGTGGAAGTCTTAAAGATCTCGGATGTGCGGCCTGTCAGCCAGAGAAAGCCCTCGCTATCTATGCGTCCGCTATCGCCCGTCTTAAAGAAGCCGTCTGGGGTGAAACGATCGTTCCCGGCCTCCGATTTGTAGTAGCCCGAAAAGACGCCTGGGCCTTTCACCTGTAGCTCGTTCTCTTCACCGATGCGGATCTCGTTCAAGGATAACGGCACTCCGACCGCCCCTATTCGGAAGCGTTCCAGTTGGTTCATTGCCATTGGGACGATGTTCTCGCTCATGGCATATCCTTCGAGGAGAGGCAAGCCGATCGCATGGAAGAACTCCATGATCTCCGGCGCCATTGGGGCGGAGCCGGTGAAAAGGATACGCGCGGCGTCGCCGATAAACCGGCGCCGTAGTGGACCGAGAACAATGCGGTTCAGCAAAGGACCGAGAACCCGGTCACCGACTCCCAAGGCTTGGCCCGTCTGCGCTGCCCTTGACCGTCGGCGTCCCATGTCAATCGCAGTGCGAAGGAGGGATGATTGCCAGCCTTTCACCGAGGCCAGCCCCTTGTTTATCTCCTGATAGGCCTTCTCATAGAATCGCGGGACTCCGATGAAGAAATGTGGCCTGATTCCGCGTGCTGCGTTGACGATTTCGCGCGGGTCAGTCACAAAGTAAGTAGTTAACCCATTCGTAATCGAGAGCAGGTTCAGCATGCGCTGAAACAGGCTCGAGAGCGGCAGCCAGCAGATGATCCTCGCCTGGAGTTGCCGCGCCTCGGGAAAGAAAGAGGCGATCGCTTCGCAAGCTTCGACCACCTGGCGATGCCGGTATAGGATTCCCTTCGGCGTGCCGGTCGTACCCGATGTGTACACCAGGGTCGCTTCGTCCTCCGGGTCAATGGGGGGAAGAGTCGGTCGATCTGATCCGGGGACGCTGCTGAAACGCAAGGAAGTCACGCTTCCCGGAACGTTGACCGGATCGTCATCGAGTAGTAGGACGAATTTTAAATTTTGTACTGAATCAGGTTGGAGCTTGGCGAAGTCTTTTGCCGTCGTCACCAAAGCACGGCTTTCGGAGTGGCCGAGCACGAATCGGATTTGATCTGGCGTAGCGTGCGCGTCGATGCCCACCACAACGCCCCCGGCAGCCAAAATTGCTTTGTCTGCAATCTCCCACGGAAGACTTGTACCCGCGAGGACGGCAATGCGATCGGCTTTCTTCAGCCCTGCCGATACGAACGCGTTTGCTACCTCTTCAACGCGACGCCAGTAGTCCGACCATGACCAAGCCTTCCAACCACCACCGGTTTCCCGTATTGCTTCCTGAAATGCGATCGCATCGGGCGACTCTTTCACGCGTCTTCGGGCGATCTGAGGAATCGTTGACACGATGGCTTCTACGAAACTTCTCCCTGGCGCGAACTCATTCGACGTTTCCGCTCCCGGCTGAGATAGAGAAGCGGTACCGGCCACGGCAGACGATCGGACATAGAATTCTCCGTGCTGTGTTAGTGGGCGTGTGCCGGAAGCATTGTCGCAGGCTCAACAAGCGCTATCGGCACTTGAGCAGTTTTGACGGGGCGTCGGCGCACCACTTCCTGAATTCCCTAACGTAGCACGATCGGTTCTGAACTGGAGGTGTGCCGACGCGGTGCTGCCAGGTGAGAACAGAGTGTCCTACGAGATGAACACAGGCGTAAGTCGCAAGTGACCGGCGTGCTCCGGGAGGAAGTCACGAAGCCTTACCGAGAATGGTTCGGCGTCAGTCAAAACGGGAGCCTTGGAGAGCGTGTTTCGCAGTTGATTGATGAGGGGAAGGAAGCGGGAGGCAGGAGAACGGTAATCGAACCGCAATAGCTCCATCACGCACTCGTACTCGGGATCGTTGTAGGAGGGCAGAGCCTCCCCGGCCGTTTCGAAACCCTGACCACCCAGGCGACGGAGCATGGAAGACGAAGAATGCCGGACCGTGGCTGTGCAGGAACCAATGCAGCCGCCCCAGAGTTGACCCAGCGCATAAGACCCGACCAGGATTTCGAGAGCAGCCCGCGTCCCTCGCCACTCTTCAGATAAGGCCCAGCCGCCTACTTCGACATAGCAGAGCCGCCCTTCACGGACGCATTTCAGGTCTGCTTCCACTGCGGCGCGAACTTTGCTTCCCCAGACGGGGTCTTTTGCCAGTGTGGAATGCGAGATTCGGAGCCGGTCGTAAGACACGTCGCTCCCGTGCACGAGATACCGGGCGCAGCCGATTACGTTCTTGTGTTCATCGAGCAGAAGCAAGTGCCAGCTTTGCTCGTCACCGGGCATGTGATGCCGACCCTCATCGTCCAACTCCCACTGTTTAATCGCGCCGTCCTTCAAATAGATCGAGCCACGCAGCCTTTGCATGCCGGATAAGAATTGGTCGTATAAGTGCTCGTCTTTTATGGGCTGGGAGAAATTATGACCGATACCGGAGTTGCGGGGCGCGAGTAGCTGAAATGAATAGGGTCCCATGAGGTGTGTGGCGGTGGATATTACAGTTGCTGGGTTAAGTACTTCGATGGACTAGGGCCTTCGATCCGGCCTCAGGACGCATAGATATACTTCCCCCGAATAAACGGTTTTCATCATTGTATTACCTTCCGAATATAGGAGGCAACGAAATCGCCCCTAGTCATCGCTTTTTAGCCGTTCGCGGGTAATCTCGACAAAGAAAGTGGGGTTTCAGAGCGGAAAATCTTACATGTCGGCAGGTAGTATTACTAGGATGCTGGCTGAATCGAGCGAAATTATTTTGCGCTGGTCCGATACTCCGTTGGCTCCCGCACGGGAATCACTGGTCGAACTGGTTCATCCTGATGACGCTGAGCCTCTCGTCCGGGCTCCGTTCAGAATCGGGGAAGACACTCCGGTCACGCTCGTCGCCAAAGGTTGTATGGTAAATGGAATCGTAAGATTCTGCCGCGCGGAAAAACAGTCTTATCTGATCGCTGTTTCAACCTGCGGAATCTCGGAAGAGCAATCCGAAACAGTACACTTCCGCGATCCAGGTGCGCTCGCAGTGGATGATTTCCTGACCGAAGAAGAAGAGGCTAAGATTCTGGAGAGTCTACAAGGTCTTTTGCGTATCCAGACGCGTAAGCCTGTATTGCCCACCCCTTTCGTCTTTCGCGCCGCCAGGCAGTTGTGGAGTTATACTGCTGCTCTTTTCGTGAGTCCAAGCGCCGCACGTCCAAGTTGCACCTGTTGCTGACAGTTCGGTACAGGCGCATCCGGAATAACGGCACCGCTCCGAACTCACCGCACGCGCGCTTGTGAATACGATTCCGAGCAGGCGGCCGGCGTCCCAAGAAAAGGAAAGCTCGTGATTCGAAGTTTCGCAGCGCCATACGGAATCAATTCCAGGCGAACCGGCTTGGCTGCGGACCGGACCGGGCTCACCGGTACAGCG
>Ga0308176_10002878_pt1 | contig 10896 bp, 8 predicted proteins | sample PhyCR2_3_FD_203890 | JGI IMG/M metagenome (GOLD analysis project Ga0308176, IMG submission 203890) | Soil microbial communities from UC Gill Tract Community Farm, Albany, California, United States - DLSLS.C.R2 | ecosystem: Environmental > Terrestrial > Soil > Agricultural land | place: USA... | reverse complement strand
GGGATCTGCTGGGAGGTGACCGCTCCGGCACCCGACCTCGACGAGTCCCTGGCTCGCGAGGCGCAGCTGATCGCGATGAGGATCGCCGCGGACCTGGACGTGACCGGCATCCTCGCGGTGGAGCTGTTCGAGACCGCGGAGCCGACGCCCGGCGCGGCCCTCGGGGAGTCCACCGGCAGGGTGCTCGTCAACGAGCTGGCGATGCGGCCGCACAACACCGGGCACTGGAGCATGGACGGCGCGGTCACCGGGCAGTTCGAGAACCACCTGCGCGCCGTCCTGGACCTGCCCCTCGGCTCGCCCCGCGCCCGCGTGCCGTGGACGGTGATGGTGAACATCCTGGGCGGGCCGCACGGCCGTCTCTCGGAAGACCTCTACGCGGGGTATCCGCACGTGTTCGCCCGCGACCCGTCCCTGAAGGTGCACCTGTACGGCAAGGACGTGAAGCCCGGCCGCAAGGTCGGACACGTCACGGCGTACGGCGACGACCTGGCCGAGGTACGCGAGCGCGCCCGCCACGCGGCCGCCTGGTTCCGCGGCGACCTCGGCGACGAGAGCGAGTGAGGATGGGCGAGGACACGCAGCCGCAGGTCGGGATCGTGATGGGGTCGGACTCCGACTGGCCGACCATGCAGGCGGCCGCCCACGCGCTGGAGGAGTTCGATGTCCCCTACGAGGCCGACGTCGTCTCCGCGCACCGGATGCCAGACGAGATGCTCGCCTACGGTCGCGAGGCGGCCGGCCGCGGCCTGCGGGTGATCGTCGCCGGGGCCGGGGGAGCGGCGCACCTGCCCGGGATGCTGGCCGCGGTCACCCCGCTGCCGGTGATCGGGGTGCCCGTCGCGCTGCGCCACCTCGACGGGATGGACTCGCTGCTCTCGATCGTGCAGATGCCGTCGGGTGTCCCGGTCGCGACGGTCGCGGTGGGCAACGCCCGCAACGCCGGCCTGCTCGCCGTACGCATCCTCGCGGCGTCCGACGAGTCCCTCCAGGCCCGGATGACCGAGTTCCAGGCCGCGCTGCGCGACGCCGCCCGCGAGAAGGGCAGGGCGGTCCGCGGCCGCTGACTCAGCCCGGCACCAGCCCGGTGTGCTCGGCCGCGAACGCGAGCAGGTCGGCGGTCTCCTCGGCGATGACGCCCACCGGCTTGCCCAGGCCGTGACCGGTCGCCGTCTCGATCCGCGCGAGCACCGGCGCCGCACCGGCCTGCGCGTGCTGCAGGGCGGCGGCGAACTTGAAGCTGTGCGCCGGCACCACCCGGTCGTCGTGGTCGCCGGTCAGCACCAGGGTCGCGGGGTACGACGTCCCGTCGACGACGTTGTGCAGCGGTGAGTACGCCCGCAGCACGTCGAACATCTCCGGGTCCTCGGGCGAGCCGTAGTCCGGAGCCCACGCCGCGCCGATCGTGAACAGGTGGAACCGCAGCATGTCCATGACGCCGACCGCGGGCAGCGCGACGGCCGCCAGCGACGGACGCTGGGTGATCGTGGCGCCGACCAGCAGCCCGCCGTTGCTGCCGCCGTGCACCGCCAGCTGCTCGTGGCTGGTGACGCCCGTCGACACGAGGTGCTCGGCGACGGCCGCGAAGTCGTCGAAGACGTTCTGCTTCGCCTTCAGCCGGCCGCCGTCGTGCCAGGCGGTGCCGAACTCGCTCCCGCCGCGCAGGTTGGCGATGGCCAGCCGGCCGCCGGCCGCCAACCAGCCCAGGAACACGGGCCGGTAGGACGCGAGCACGGGCACGTCGAAGCCGCCGTAGCCGTAGACGAGGGTCGGCCGCGGCCCGTCCGGCTCGACGTCGGCCCGGCGCACCAGGAAGTACGGCACCTCCGTGCCGTCCGCGCTGACCGCCCGGCGCCGCTCGGTGACCACCTCGGGCGGCTGCCAGTGGGTGTCGCCGACCGCCAGGTCGACCGGCGTGACCTGGCCGCCGCCCGCCAGCTCCACGCGGTACGACGCCTCCGGCGAGGTCACGCCCGACATCCCGACGAACACCTCGTCGTCGCCCACCTCGCCGTGCAGCGCCACCACGGAGCCGCCCGGGAGGTCGACCGTGCCCAGGGCCGTCCCGTCCAGGGAGTACCTCGTCAGCCTGGGCTGCACGTCGACCAGGTGCACCGCGAGCAGCTCGTCGCCGACGGCGGCGGCGTGCTGCAGGAGGTGCCCGGACTCGGGGACGACGTCGACGAGGTCCGCGGACGACAGCTGGCCGTCGGCCCCGTCGAGCTCGACCCGGACGACGCGGCGCAGCGGCGCCTCGTGGTCCGTGAGCAGGTAGAGCCAGGAGCCGTCGACGCGGACCGGCTCGAACCCGGCGTACGCCTCGTCGACGAGCCGCCTCGGCTCGCCGATCACCGCAGTGCCGCCGGAGGCGTCGTCCTCGGTCGGGGGGCTGACCGGGTAGACCCAGAGCCGGTTCTTCTCCGAGGTGCCCTCGTGGATGCTCACCATCAGCCGGCGGCCGTCGTGGGACAGCTCGGGAGTCATCGACAGGCGCGGGTTCTCCGGCAGCTCGAGCAGCAGCTCGTCGGCGTCCTGCGGCTCACCGAGCCGGTGCCGCATCAGCCGGCCGCCGGGCAACGCCTCCGCCTCGGTGCCGACCCCGCTCCCCTCGACGGGGTAGTGCAGGTAGAGGAAGCTCTCGTGGTCGGGCAGCCAGGTCGCGGTGCTGAACTTGACCTTGCGCACCTCCTCGCCGAGGTCGCGGCCGGTGGCCAGGTCGAGCACCCGGATGGTGGTCCAGTCGCTGCCGCCGTCGCTGACCAGGTAGGCCAGGTGGCGGCCGTCCTTGCTGTGCGAGTAGCCGGCCAGTGACGACGTGCCGTCCTCGGAGAACGTGTTCGGGTCCAGCAGCAGCCGGCCGCCGGCCTGCAGCTCCTCGAGGGTGTCGGCGACAAACCAGACGTCCTGCTGCTGGCTGCCGTCGTTGCGACCGACGACGTACCGGCCGGCGAGCTTGTCCGGCGTCCCCGCCCGCGGGCGGCGCAGCGCCGCGTGCATCACGCCGGCGAACCACTCCCGCGACGCCAGCGAGTCCAGGTGCGCGCGGGAGCACCGGTTCTGCTCGGCGACCCAGGCCCGGGTCTCGGCGGAGTCCGGGTCCTCCAGCCAGCGGTACGGGTCCGCGACCTCGTGCCCGTGGAGCATCTCGACGGTGTCGTCGCGGCGCGTGGGCGGAACCGTGCTCACGCGCGGGCTGCTCATCGCTCCCAATCGGTGCGCGGCCACTCGATCTTCGGGCAGGTGTCCATCACCATCCGGACGCCCGCGGCCGTCGTCCGCTCGAAGGCGCCATGGTCGACCACCCCCAGCTGGAACCACACGGCCTTGGCGCCGACCTGGACCGCCTGGTCCGCGAACGGGCCGGCCGCCTCCGAGCGGCGGAACACGTCGACGACGTCGATGTCGAAGGGCACGTCGGCGAGCGTCGGGTAACCCTGCTCGTCCAGCACCGTGGGCGCGTCCGGGTGGACCGGGACGATCCGCTTGCCCTTGCCCTGCAGGAACTCCGCGATCCGGAAGGCGGTGCGGTGCGGGTTGCCGGAGAGGCCGACCACCGCCCAGGTGTCGCAGGACTCGAGCATGAACCGGATGTTCTCCGGGTCGAGCCAGGGCGGCGTCGTCGGTGTCGGGGACGGGGTCGTCATGGACGGGAGGGTACCCGGGCACGGGTCTCCGGAAGCGCGGCTACCCGGAAGTAGCATTGGTGCCGTGAGCGACTTCCCCCTCTACGCGCTGTCCGAGGAGCACCAGGCCGTGCGTGCGGCGGTCCGGGCGGTGTGCGACGCCAAGGTCGCCCCGAACGCAGCCGCCGTCGACGAGTCCGGCGAGTTCCCGCAGGCGTCGTACGACGCGCTGGCCGCCGCCGACTTCGCCGCACCGCACATCCCCGAGGAGTACGGCGGAGCCGGCGCCGACGCACTGGCCACCTGCATCGTGATCGAGGAGGTCGCGCGTGCCTGCGCGTCGTCGTCGCTGATCCCCAGCGTCAACAAGCTCGGAACGATGCCGCTGCTGCTTGTCGGGTCCGACGACCTCAAGAAGCGCTACCTGGCACCGCTCGCCGCGAACGCCGGCATGTTCTCCTACTGCCTGTCCGAGCCGGAGGCTGGGTCCGACGCCGCCGCGATGAAGACCCGCGCGGTGCGCGACGGCGACGAGTACGTCCTGTCCGGGGTCAAGCGGTGGATCACCAACGCCGGGATCTCGCAGTTCTACACGGTCTTCGCGGTCACCGACCCCGCACCGAGCGGGCGCAGGCAGCCGGGCATCTCCGCGTTCGTCGTGGAGAAGGGCGACGCCGGTGTCTCGTTCGGGGCACCCGAGAAGAAGCTCGGCATCAAGGGGTCGCCCACCCGCGAGGTCTACTTCGACGACGTGCGGGTGCCGGCGGACCGGATGATCGGCGAGGAGAACACCGGGTTCGCGACCGCGATGCGCACCCTCGACCACACCCGGGTGACGATCGCCGCCCAGGCGGTCGGGATCGCCCAGGGTGCCCTGGACTACGCGCTCGGCTACGCCCAGGAGCGCAAGCAGTTCGGCCGGCCGATCGCGGACTTCCAGGGTCTGCAGTTCATGCTCGCCGACATGGGCATGAAGGTGGAGGCGGCCCGCCAGCTGACCTATGCCGCCGCCGGCCGCTCCGAGCGCAACGACCCCGACCTGACCTTCTTCGGCGCCGCCGCGAAGTGCTTCGCCTCCGACACCGCGATGCAGGTGACCACCGACGCAGTGCAGGTGCTCGGCGGCTACGGCTACACACACGACTACCCGGCCGAGCGGATGATGCGCGACGCCAAGATCACCCAGATCTACGAGGGCACCAACCAGGTCCAGCGGATCGTGATGGCGCGTCAGCTGCTTGCGGGTGTGCAGAGCGAGCTCTAGGCACGAGATCTCCCAGGAGGCAAGGCATCAGGGCCGCTCGACCCGAGCGGTAGACGGTGGCCAGGAGGCTAAGGTCCCCGCATGCAGTCGCTCGAGAGCGTGGTGGACCAGGCGGCGGAGAGCACAGGCTTCTCGGGCGCGGTCCGCGTCGACCGCGCCGGGCGCACCGAGCTGGTCTTCGTCCGCGGACTCGCTGACCGCGCCCATCGGCTTCCGATCACGGTCGAGACGCACTTCGCCACAGCGAGCCTCACCAAGGGGCTCACCGCACTGGTGGTGATGAGCCTGGTCGAACGTGGGGTGATCGACCTCGACACGTCGGCCCGATCGGTGCTCGGTCAAGACCTACCGCTCATCGCCGATGACGTGACGGTCGAGCACCTCCTCGCGCACCGCTCTGGCATCGGCGACTATCTCCTCGAGGACGCCGACGGGGACGTCTGCGACTACGTGATGCCGGTGCCGGTTCACCTGCTCGCCACCACCGAGCAGTACATCCCGGTGCTGGACGGGCACGAGACGGTGTTCGCCGCCGGCGAGCGCTTCGCGTACAACAACGCCGGCTACGTCGTGTTGGCCCTCCTGGCGGAGCGCGCCGGCGCGACGGACTTCCTCGAGCTGGTCAGGACCCGGGTGTGCCGCCCCGCAGGGATGGTCGACACGGCGTTCTTCCGCGGCGACGAGCTCCCCGGGCGCGCGGCCCGCGGCTACCTCGCAGTCGATGGTCTGCGGACGAACGTCTTGCACCTCCCGGTGCTCGGGAGCGGCGATGGGGGGAGCTACTCCACGCTCGCCGACCTGAGCGCCTTCTGGGACTCACTGTTCGCCGGACGAATCGTCTCGCTGGAGCGAGTCGCCGACATGGTGCGTCCGCGAAGCGACTGGCCGCAGGAGCGCCGGCGCTACGGTCTCGGCTTCCATCTGCACGCGACCAGCGACGCGGTCTTCCTGGAGGGGTACGACGCCGGCGTGTCCGTCACCAGCCTTCACCAACCGTCGACGTCCACCACGTACACTGTCCTCTCGAACTGGTCCAACGGTGCGTGGCCCATGGTCACGGTCCTCAACGATCAGCTCGGCACCACCTGAGGCCCGAGCCCGTCGAGAGCCACGGCGACCGATGCAACGCGTGGCCGCCGTGTGCCCGTGAGGTCAAGTTCTGCGTCCGAGGCTCACCAAGGGGTCGTGCGGGCCATCGCCAGCGCGCGGGACTTCACGAACGGGTCGGCCTGCATGTACAGCCACGGGCGGCCGAACCAGAGGTAGGCGTCGACGTAGTCGGTGGCCCGCTGCCGGTGCAGCGCCGACTGGCGCCAGCGGGAGCTCGCGACGTTCGAGGTGGGCGGGTAGCCGAGCGTCACGCACACCCGCTCCGTCTCCGACTCGCACACCTTGGCGTTGTCCCGGTTGCCGCCGCGCGCCTCGTTGAAGGTGAACCCGTAGCCGTTGGAGGAGGTGTTGATCACGAAGTGCTTGCCCGGGACACCATGGTCGGCGAGGATCCCGACGAGCCGGGTCCCGAAGTCGATGTTGTCGACCGTCCGCGAGTAGTGCGTCGAGTTGAGCGCGAAGCCGCGGGCGTACTGGATGCCGGCCGGCAGCAGGATCTGGGCGGCCTTCTCCGGGTCGTTCGACGGCCAGTCCGACGCGCCGGCGTCGATGTAGACGGCGGTGTTCGGTAGGGCGGAGAACTCGCGGGCGGCGTACCCGATCAGCTGCGAGGGCAGCTTCGACCCGCCTGGCGCGCACAGCGCGAACGGGCCGTCCGGCTGCAGGATGATCGCGGTGTACTGGGCGCCGACGGCACCGGCGAAGTTGTCGATCCACTGCTGGTAGCTGGCCTGCTCGTCGGCGGACGGGAGCGAGGTGCAGGCGTTGTGCTCCCAGGGCTTCATCCGGAACACGGTCATCTGCACGAGCGTGCTCGGGTCGCCGCCGGACATGTTCGCGATGTACTTGTCCACCTTCGCCGCGATGTCCGCGTTCGACGTCCACGCGCCGAACCAGGTGGCCCGCGGCCGGAGCGCGATCTTGCCGAGCAGCGTGTGCTCCTCGCCGGTGGAGCTCACGTACGGCGCCCACGCCTGGTCGGCCGGGCCCTTGTACACGCCCCACTTGCCGGCGAGCGGGTTGTCCGGGCGCGCCGGGGTCCGGTAGGCCGGGGCGCGGCCCGCCGTGACGGTCGACGCGGTGGCGGCCGAGGCGGTGCTCGTCGCCGCGGGCGCGGTGACAGCGGCCAGCGACAGCGCCGCGAGCGCGGCCACGGACAGCCGCAGGACGGTACGGCGGACGGGGAACCCCGTGCGGGCAGGCGGAACGGGCATGCTTCTCCTCGGCATATGTCTGACATCGGCAGGTTGCTCGCCGGTCTTGAGGGTCACCGGCGGGCGGCCAGCATGTCGAAGAACTTCACGTAGGCGGCGTAGGCGACGGGGTCGTCGTCGACCCGCAGCATTGTCTCCTCGTTGTGGAAGGACTGGTCGGCCCAGTTGTCCGAGCCCGTCCAGATGCTCTCGTGGGAGCCGGTGGCGTCGGTCCAGTCGGCCATCATCAGCTTGGTGTGGATCCGCTTGCCGTCCTTGTAGACCGCCGAGTGCACGGGGATGCCGTGCGCGCGGAGCGTGTCCTTGATCCCGCTGCCCACCGATTCGCCGGCGACGACCTCGATGTGCGTGCCGGTGTCCGCCTTGGCGGCCAGCGTCCGGGCGATCCAGCGGCCGCGGTCGTCCCACCAGGAGAACTGGGAGACCCGGATCGTGGTGCCGGGACCGTTCGGCAGCGCCTTGATCCGGGCCACCACCGGGTCGGTGGACTGCGTCGTGCCCGGCTTCGGGAAGAAGTACGCCTCGCCCTGGACGAAGTCCTCGACCACGAAGGGCTTCGAGACCGGCTTGTCGAGCTTCTGCACCGCGAACATGGCGGCGTAGTCGCCGTACACGTCCGGGCGGTTGACGTAGGTGTAGTTGTCGGAGAACTGCACGCCCGTGCCGTAGCCGGTGAGGTTCGTCGAGCCGATCATCACGACGTCCGGGGTCCGGCCGACCTGCGAGAACGTCCAGGCCTTCTCGTGCGTCACGCCGCCGGTGCCGCGCGCCGAGCCGTGGGCGAGGACGAAGAACGACGACTTGCTGGTGTCCGTGCCGAGGACGGGGACCATGGCCTTGGCCGGTCCCCACTGGCTCGAGTGGCTGTTCACGACGACCTGCACGTGCACGCCGCGGTGGTAGGCAGAGAGCAGCGCGTCCGCCACCCGCATCAGGGAGAAGGAGTAGCCGACGATCTGGATGGTCGCGCCCTTCGGGGTGTGCGCGATGTTCGCCATCAGCCCGTCGAGGATCTTGTTGTGCGCGGCGGTCGGGTCCCCGAACACGGCGCCCGCGGTCGGCCGGAAGGTGTCGCTGGTCGCGATGGTCGGCGTGCCGGTCGGCACCGGTGCCGGCGTGGGGGTGGGGTCCGGAGCGGGGGTCGGCGTGGGCGTCGGGGTCGGCGTCGGGGTCGGCGCCGGGGCGGGCGTCGCCGGGGTCCGGTTGGTGCCCGGCGTCGGAGGCAGGTGCGACAACGCCCAGAGGCGGGACCGGTTGTTCGCGGCCCACAGGGTCAACGCGCGTGCGCCGGAGGTCGAGTGGTTGTACGGCGCGCCGAGCAGCGCGACCGCGACGTGGTGGCCGTTGATGGGGGTGTTCACCACCAGGGTGTTCTTCGCGGCCGAGGTGTAGCCGCTCTTGCCCTGCGCGGTCGGGTACTTGTTCACGTAGTCGGTGGCGCGGTGCACGACGTGGGTCTGGCCGCCGACCGGCCCGAGGCGGTACGACGACATGCCGAGCACCGGCGAGACCACCGGGCTGGCCTGGGCGGCCCGCAGGAACAGCAGCAGGTCGTAGGTCGAGGAGTGTGCGCCCCGCGCGGTCAGGCCGCTGGGGTTCATCACCTTGGTGTCGTGGGCGCCGAGCGCCTCGGCCTTGGCGTTCATGGCAGCCAGGAAGGCGGCGCGGCCGTGCGGCGCCGAGCCCGCGATCGCCTCGGCGGCGTCGTTGCCGGACGGCAGCAGCATGCCGGCCAGCAGCGCGGTGCGGGTGTAGCGCGCGCCGACGGTCAGGCCGGCGCAGGTGCAGTACGCCGGGTGCGCCTCGGAGCGGGTGATCCGGTGCGTGGGGTTGGCCGGGACGAGGTCGGCGGCGGTCAGGGCGGTGAGCAGCTTGATCGTGGAGGCCTGCGGGAAGGTGTTGTGGCGCTTGTGGGTGGCGAGGATCGCGCCGGTGTCCATGTCGGCGACGACCCAGGAGCGCGCGCTCACCGAGGGAGGCAGGGACATCCGGGCGGCCGTGCGGTAGTAGGTGCCACGAGCCAGGTGCAGCGGCGGACGCGTCACCACCGGGGTGGACTTGGCAGCCGTGGCGGTGCTCGAGCCGCGCCCGGGCGAGGCGAGCGCACCGGAGACCGGTCCGGCGACCAGGCCGGTGACCGTGGTGCAGACCAGCAGGGCGGCCAGGGGTGAACCGAGACGACGGAGCGGACGGGGCATCGTCGGGCAGACCTTTCGCGGGGGCCGAGCACGGGCGTCGGGTCACCCGCGCACACGGCTGACTCACCTGATCGGCAGGTCGCGGCCCGATGTGATGAAAATCGTCCGTCTTGTTCACCGGTGCATGGCGCCGGACGTGGTAGGGCACGATCCGCGCATGGGGCAGGATGCCGCGCGCACCGTGGGGGTCGAGGAGGAGCTGATGCTCGTCGACCCGGCCACCGGTGAGCTCACGGCCGTCGCCGAACCGGCCCTGCACGCTCACCGGCAGGACGGCGACGAGTCGCCCGAGGTCGAGAACGAGCTGTTCCTGCAGCAGCTGGAGACGTCCACGGAGCCCTGCGGCACCGCCGACGAGCTGGTGGCCGAGATCCGGCGGGGCCGCCGCGCGGTCGGGGAGGCGGCCCGCGCGGCCGGCGCGAGCGCCGTGGCGATGCCGACGGCTGTGCTCGTCGACGACGAGCAGGACCTCACCCCGAAACCGCGCTACCAGCGCATCGAGGCAGAGTACGGCGAGCTGGCCCGCCAGTCCCTGGTCTGCGCCATGCACGTGCACGTCGAGGTGGACGGCGACGACGAGGGCGTCGCGGTGATCGACCGGATCCGGCCGTGGCTGCCGGTGCTGATCGCGCTGAGCGCCAACTCGCCGTACTGGCGCGGTGTCGACACCCGCCACGCGAGCTGGCGGTCGCAGATCTGGTCCCGCTGGCCCTCCGGCGGGCCGCAGGAGCCGTTCGGGGACGTGGCGGGCTACCGGCGGACCGCCGCACGGATGATGGAGTGGGGCGCATCGCTCGACCCCGGGATGCTGTACTTCGACGTCCGGCTCTCCGAGAGCTTCCCGACCGTCGAGATCCGGGTTGCCGACGTCTGCACCGAGGTGGACGACGCCCTGCTCGTCGCGCTGCTGGCGCGGGCGCTCACCGAGACGGCGGCGCGGGACCGGCGGTCCGGCGCCGAGCCGCCGGACTACCGGGCCGACCTGCTGCGCGTGGCGTCCTGGCGGGCCGGGCGGTTCGGTCTCGGCGGGCCGCTGGTGCACCCGCTGCGCGATGAGCCCGCCGAGACCCGGGAGGTGGTCTCGGCGCTGCTGGACCACGTGGGTCCCGGGCTCGAGGAGGCCGGGGAGACGGACCTGGTGCGCGACCTGTTCGAGCGGATGGTCAGCCGCGGCGGCGGCGCGACCCGGCAGCGCCGGGTGTTCGAGCGCACCGGCGAGCTGCGGGCCGTGGTGCAGGACCTCGTTCAGCGCACCGAGGAGTCCTGGGCCGACGCCGGCTGACCAGCCGGAGCCGGGTCAGCGGCGCGGGGTGGTGTTGCGGCGCCACTCCTCGGCGGCCCGCCGCTGCGCGGGCGTCGGCGACGGTACGACGCGCAGGGCGGCCCGGAACCGCGTCCCGCCGAGCCGGGTGGTGCCGGCCACGACGCAGACCCGGCCCTGGAAGAAGACGTACTCGCCGATCACGTAGTACGCCCCGGTCGCGTTG
>Ga0308176_10002877_pt1 | contig 10896 bp, 10 predicted proteins | sample PhyCR2_3_FD_203890 | JGI IMG/M metagenome (GOLD analysis project Ga0308176, IMG submission 203890) | Soil microbial communities from UC Gill Tract Community Farm, Albany, California, United States - DLSLS.C.R2 | ecosystem: Environmental > Terrestrial > Soil > Agricultural land | place: USA... | reverse complement strand
GTCACGGGCTGAGCCGCCCGTCAGCGGTAGCGCCTGGCCAGCGTGACCGCGCGCTGGCCGTAGTCCCCCCCGAAGAGCACGGCGTGCACCATCAGTGGGTGCAGCTGGTGCAGCCCGACCCGCTGGCGCCACTCCGCGTCGAGCCGGTGCTGCCCGAGGTAGCCGCTGATGACGAAGTCCAGGTGTGGGCAGCCGAACAGCGCCAGCATGGCCAGGTCGGTCTCGCGGTGGCCGCCGTGTGCCGCCGGGTCGATGAGCACCCCACCTCGAGGCGTCCACAACAGGTTGCCGGCCCACAGGTCGCCGTGGATCCGGGCCGGCGTCGCGCCGTCGTCGAACCTGCCCTCGGCCACCCGTCGAGCCACCGTCTCGAGGATCGCGGTCTCGGAGTGCCGGTACAGACCCTTGTCGACGCCCATCGACAGCATGGGGAGCAGTCGCTGTTCCGCGTAGAACTCGCCCCAGAACGCTGCCGGGCGCAGCTGGAGGGGCAGCAGCTCGGTGGCCGGCCCCAGGAATCCGTCACCCTCCCACCCCTCCGGGGGTGCCCCGTATGCCGGTGCGCCGGAATCGTGGGTCCGTGCCAAGGCCGCTCCGAACGCCTCCGCCGCCTGTGGCGTCGGGTTGACGAAGGTGAGCCGTTCGAGGTCGAGGTAGTCCGGTCCGTGGCCGAACACCTCCGGGACCGGGGCGCCGCCGGCGGCGGCGCCCAGCCACGCCAACCCGGCCGCCTCCCACTCGAAGTAACCCGCCGGCGCCGTCGCGCTGCCCTTGCGGAACAGCCTCCGGTCGCCTCCGGGTGGCACGCTCACGACAGGTCCCCGGTGAGGTAGCGCTGCACCGTCGGACCGAGGTCCTCGACGAGGTCGGCGCGTGAGGCGGTGGTGAACGGCTCGACCTGCAACAGGTAGCGCAGCATCGCCATGCCGAGCAGCTGGGACGCCGCCAGCCCCGCGCGGCGGTGCGCGTCGCGCCCGGTCAGGTGGGCGGCATACCGCGCCAGGATCTCGGTCTGGGCGAACTCGCTGAGCGCTCGCCGGGAGGCCTCGTGGGTGGTGGCGGAGCGGAACATCGTGAGGATCGCCGGCCCTGTCTCGGGTCCCTCCCACAGGTCGATGAACATCCCGACGAGTCTGGGGCCGGCGTGCTCGGCGCCGTCGGCGAAGGCCGCCTCGATGATCGCCGCGGGTTCGACCGGAACGTCCATCGCCGCGGTGAACAGGCCCTCCTTGCTGCCGAACCAGTAGGCGATGAGGGCGACGTCGACGCCCGCCCCTCGAGCGAGCCCTCGCAGTGTCGTACCGCGGTACCCGTTCTCGCTGAACGACTTCCGCGCCACGCGCAGGATGTCCGCGCGCGTGTCGGTGTCGCTGCCACGCGGTCCGGTCCGGGTGACCTGTCGTGCCATGCCGATCAATCTAGCCGCCCGATGACAGATTTCAACATCTGTTGATTTCCACTGACGTGAGGGGTAGCGTGCATTTCAACAAACGTTGAGACAAGTGACGCAGGAGGGAAGGAAACGATGACCAGCACCCAGCTCCGCAGCGCAGAGGCATCTTCTGCGCGACCGGCCCGACGACCTCACCGCGCTGCCGCGGCCGTCCTCGGCGCGCCGCTCCTCCTCGCCGCGGTGGTCGCCGTGGTGCTGATGGCGTTCGGCCTGCCCGCTGTGAAGGGCTCGCCCCACGACCTGCCCGTCGGCGTGGCCGGCCCGTCGGCGGCGAGCACCCTGGTCGTCGAGGGGCTCACCCATCGAGAGCCCGGAGCGCTGGCCGTGACCGGCTACGACTCCCAGGACGCCTTGGTCGCGGCGATCCGGGACCGCGACGTCTACGGCGGCATCGTCGTCGGGCCGAGCGGACCCACCGTCCTGATCGCCGGCGCCGCCAGCCCGGCCGTGGCCCAGGCCCTCACCGCGATCGGTCAGCAGCTCGCGAGCGCCCAGCACGCCACTGTCACCGTCCGCGACGTGGTGCCGCTCCCGGCAGCCGACCCGCGCGGGATCGGCGTCGCGATGGTCGTGCTGCCGCTCGTCATCGGCAGCATCCTGCCCGCCCTCGCCCTCGGGCGCCTGGGCGCGCGCCGCCGGGCCCAGGTCGCCGGCGCCCTCGTCTACTCAGTCCTGGGCGGGCTGTCCACCGCCGCGGTGCTGCACTACTGGTTCGGCAGCCTCGACGGGGACTACCTCGCCGAGTCCGGGGTGATGGCCGCAACCCTCGCGGCCGGGACCCTCGCCCTCCTCGGACTCCAGTGGGCGTTTGGACGGGTCGGGCTCGCCGTGGGTGCGGTCGCCCTCGTCCTGGTCGGGAACCCGCTGTCCGGGGCGATGTCGGCACCCGAGCTGCTCACCTCGCCGTGGCGGGAGATCGGTCAGGGCATGACCCCCGGCGCCGGGTCGCAGCTGTTGCGCTCGGTGACCTTCTTCGACGGGGCCGGAGCCACTGGCGGGTGGTGGGTGCTGGCTGCCTGGGCGGTTGCGGGGCTGGTGCTGGTCGCCCTCCCGGCGCGCCGTGGGCACTCGGCTGCGTCGAAGTGAGGTGACCGGCGGCAAGGCCGTAGGGTCGGGTCATGGCCCGACCCCACGCCGCCGCCATCGTCGAGGACGCCTGGCACCGGCGCGTCGACGCGGTCCTGCGCCACCGTGGCTGGCGGAGCCGGATCGTGGGCCACACCGGCTACGGCACCGAGGAGTTCGCCCGGGTCCTGGGACGCGTGCTGCTGGCCCGCAGGCCAGGCCATGAGCGGCCCGACCAACCCCGTGAGGACGCGACGGCCAGCACGGGGCAGCTGCGCTCAGCGGAGGACGAGCGGCGTGGCTGGCGAGCGTTCATCACCGCCCCTGCGATGAACGTGCCGGTGACGATCACATTGGGGGACAGCGAGATCCACACGCGCAGCGACCGAAGCGGATACATCGACGTGAAGCTCCGGGACCACGGGCTGACCCCCGGCTGGCACGAGGCACGGCTCAGCTCGCCGGATGCCGAGGACACGTGCGCAGCGGTCGTCGTGGTCGGGTCGGACCAGACGTTCGGGCTGATCAGCGACATCGACGACACCATCATCTCGACGTCGCTGCCGCGCCCCATGATCGCCGCCTGGAACACCTTCGTGAAGAGCGAGAACGCCCGCCATGTGGTGCCCGGCATGGCGACCATGTACCGCGAGCTGCTGGCAGACCACCCCGGCGCCCCGATGGTGTACGTGTCCACTGGCGCCTGGAACACCGCGCCCACCCTGACCCGGTTCGTGCGTCGTCACGGCTACCCCCCGGGGCCGTTGCTGCTGACCGACTGGGGGCCGACCAACACCGGCTGGTTCCGCTCCGGCCAGGACCACAAGCGTGCCTGCCTGCACCGGCTCGCCAACGAGTTCCCCAACATCCGCTGGGTCCTGGTCGGTGACGACGGGCAGCACGACCCCCGGATCTACGGCGACTTCTCCGAGCAGCGACCCGAACGGGTCGCAGCCATCGCGATCCGTGAGCTCACCCCCTCCGAGCAGGTGCTCTCACACGGCATACCAGTGTCGTTGGAGGAGTTCGTCCCCGCACGGGCCCGGCACCAGCGGGATGTGCCCGTGTGCCGCGCCCCGGACGGCTACGGCCTGTTGAGGCTGCTACGGGTCGCCCTGGGCGACACCGCGACTAGCGCGCGCTGACGTCCAGGTGCGGGGAGGGCGCACACCCGGCCCGCTCGCGCGGCAGCCCGATCGCGGTGAGCGGTGCACCCAGGGCGACCAGGACGGCGCACACGATCATGGCAGTCCGGTAGGCGGGGGCGAGGGACTGCGCCGAGGAGTAGTCGGCACCCCCCAGCCCGACCAGCGGCGGGATTGCGGCGACGGCCAGCAGCCCCGCCGTGCGCGCCACTGCGTTGTTCACCCCACTGGCCGTCCCGGCGAGCTCGTCGGGGGCAGCGGCGAGCACCGTGCCGGTCAGCGGGGCCACCGTCATCGACAGGCCGAGTCCCACGAGGCCGACCCCGGGCAGGATGTGAGCCATGAAGGCCGGCTGCCGGGGCGAGAGGGCGAGCAGGGCGAAGCCGGCCCCCGCGACGAGGGTCCCGGCGACCATGTAGCGGCGAGGTCCGTGCCGCGTCGCGAGCGTCCCGAACCGGCTGGCCAGCAGCAGCATCAGGATGCTCAGGGGCAGCGTCGAGGCCCCTGCCGCGAGGGGTGACCAGCCGGACACGTTCTGCAGGAACAGGACGAGGAACAGGGTCGCCGCGGACAGCCCCGCGTAGACCAGGAGCGTGACGGCGTTGACCGCCGTGAACACCCGGTTGGCGAAGAGTGAGGGCGGCACCATGGGGTGCTCGGTGCTCCGTTCGCGTCCCACGAACCCGGCCAGGCCGGCCACGCCGAGCGCACCGACGGCCAGTGGAACGAGGCCGGGGCTCCCGGGCGCGACCGTGAGCGCGTGGGTGGTGCCGGCCAGGCCGCCCACGGCGAGCAGCACACCGGCGGTGTCCAGGCCCCGAGCCGCCCGCGGGTTGCGGGACTCCGGCACGACCCGCAGCGCCAGCGCGACGACCGCGACGGCAAGCGGGACGTTGATCCAGAACGCCCACCGCCAGTCGTGGTCGACCAGCCAGCCGCCCACGACCGGCCCGGACGCGGTCGCGACGCCCAGCAGACCGGTCCAGGCACCGATGGCAGCCATCCGGTCCTCCCGGCGGAAGGAGGCCTGCAGGATCGCCAGGCTGCCCGGCACGAGCATCGCCGCGCTGACCCCCTGGACCGCGCGGGCGGCGACGAGCAGGCCGATGGTGGGTGACACCGCGCACAGGACCGAGGAGACCCCGAACCCCGCGACCCCCAGTGCGTAGACGCGACGGCGCCCGAACCGGTCGCCGAGCGAGCCGCCGAGCAGGATCAGCGCGGCCAGTGTCAGCGCGTAGGCGTTGACCACCCACTGCAGGCCGGCCAGCCCCGCGGACAGCTCGCGACCGATGGTGGGCAGCGCCACGTTGACGACCGTGGAGTCGAGCAGCGCGATGCTGCTGCCGAGGACCGTGGTGGCCAGCACCAGCCGACCCCTGCGCTCACCCATGTGGAGCTGGTCCTCCGGCGCGCACTCACCAGAGACGGCAGGCACCTGGCGCATTGCGCCATGCTCCCACCACGCGCGCAGGGCCGAGGCGGTGAGCCACAATGAGCGGGTGCCAGAGCTGCCCGAGGTCCAGGCGCTCGTCGACTTCCTCGCCGAGCGCGTCGTCGGCCTGGCCGTGACGAGCGTGGAGCTCGGCTCCTTCTCGGTGCTGAAGACCTTCGACCCGCCGCCGCAGGCGCTCAGCGGAGTCCCTGTCGACTCGGTCACGAGGCACGGGAAGTTCGTCGACCTCGACTGCGACGGCGTGCACCTCGTGTTCCACCTCGCGCGGGCGGGGTGGCTGCGCTGGTCGGACGCGATGCCCAACACCGTCCTGCGGCCGGGCAAGTCCCCGATCGCGCTGCGCACCCGGTTCTCCGACGGATCCGGTTTCGACCTGACCGAGGCGGGGACCAAGAAGCGGCTTGCGGCCTACCTGGTCCGCGACCCGTACGACGTCCCCGGCATCGCCACGCTCGGGCCCGACCCGCTGTCGCCCGACTTCACCCGCGACGCCTTCGCCGGCCTGTTGGGTGGCAAGCGTGCGCAGGTCAAGGGGCTCTTGCGGGACCAGTCGGTCATTGCCGGCGTGGGAAACGCCTACTCGGACGAAGTGCTCCACGTCGCGAGGATGTCGCCGTTCGCGCTCGCGTCGAGCCTCGACGACGAGGCGGTGGACCGGTTGTATGCCGCGTTGCGCGACACGTTGTCCGCTGCGGTGGGTGCCGCGTCGGGCAAGCCCGCGGCCGAGCTGAAGGACGCGAAGCGGGCGGGCATGCGCGTGCACGGCCGCGCGGGTCAGAACTGCCCGGTGTGCGGGGACGTGGTGCGCGAGGTGTCTTTCGCCGACTCCTCGCTGCAGTACTGCGCGACGTGCCAGACCGGGGGCAAGCCGCTCGCCGACCGCCGCATGTCGCGGCTGCTCAAGTAGCCGGGCTCCGGCCGCGTCGAGCGCGCGTTCCGGGCCGGTGACAGGATGGGCACATGGACGTTCCGCAGGTCTCCGTCACCGAGTTGCCCGACAACGCCGTCATCCTCGACGTGCGCGAGCAGGACGAGTGGGATGCCGGGCACGCGCCCAGTGCGGTCCACATCCCGCTGGGCGAGCTGCCGTCCCGCCTCGGCGACCTCCCCGACGACCAGGAGACGCTGGCGGTGGTGTGCCGCAGCGGTGGCCGGTCGTCGCGGGCGGTGGCGTGGCTGACGCAGCAGGGCTTCGACGTGGCCAACCTCGACGGCGGCATGCGGGCCTGGCACGGCGCCGGGAAGCCCCTGGTCGCGGCCGGCAGCCCGCCCACGGTGAAGTAGGCACGCGGTGGCGTGGTTCGGGCGGCGCCGCGGGTCCCAGCCTGCCCCCGAGCCGCGCGAGTCCCGCCAACGCGACCTGGCCGGGGCCGGCGAGTCGCTGGTCAGTGACGGCGCCGCGCTGCAACCCGTGGTCGACGCGGTCCCCCCGCAGGACCGTGCACGGATCGACGAGGCCGTCGCGGCCCTGCAGGCCGACGGGGTGGACCTCGACGACCTCGAGTCGATCGGTGCCGCGCTCGACGCGGCCTACCGCAGCTGGGAGTCGGCCCCGCTCGGCGCGCGCCCGGACCACGCCGCGATCGTCGAACGCTTCGCCCTGGCGATCGGGACCCACCTCGACCGACACACCGACCTCGACTGGCAGGTGGTGACCGACGTGTTCGGGACCGACCTCGCCTTGACCGAGGGCTTCAAGGGCACCTTCGTCGTGGTCCCGCACAACCTCGTCGCCGGCCGCTGGATGCGCGGCGAGACCCGGTGGGTCCCCGCCGTGGTCGGGCACCTCGTGCGTCGCCGCACCCGGCGCTGACCCGTCGCGGTCACTGCGGGCTGCAGCGCTCCGTCGCATCTGAGGGGTTCGGTGACCGCTTCTGAGGGGGTCGCCCCGATGTGCCGGGCGCCCGGACGGCGGGATGGTCGTCGTGTGGCCACCCGGCCACCCATCGAAGAACCACCGATCGACAAGGACACGACCATGGCACACTCACACAGCCTTCGCAGGGCCGCAGGGGCTCTCGGCGCGACCGGGCTGGCAGCACTGGTGCTGGCTGCCCCGGCGAGCGCACGTCAGGACCCCGGTAACGGGGGCACTGAGCAGAGCCCGGCTCCCGTCTCGCGCGTGCAGCTGACACCGCACGTCATCAACGAGGGCCTCCACTACTACGAGCTCGGTCTGGGCGCACTGGGCGGCGCCGCCGTCGTGGCGGCAGGCGCCGGAGCGGTCGCGGCCTCGCACCGGCGGCACCCGCACCCCGCCTGACCCGGGACCCAGGGCCGGCGCGCCGCGTGAGTGGGCGCGTCGGCCCTGTCGCGGGCCGCCCGGGCACGGCGCTGGGGTGCCCCAGTGGGCTGGTCAGCCGTGCCGGGTGCTGAGGGCCGCCAGCTCCACCCGGTTCGTCGTCCCCGTCTTGCGCAGCAGGCTCGAGACGTGCACGCTCACCGTCTTCTCGCTCAGGAACAGGCTGCGCGCGATCTGTGAGTATGTCTCGCCGAGGACCAGGTGCTCCAGGACCTCCCGCTCACGAGGGGTGAGGTGTGCTCCGTCCAGCGTCGGCGGGTCGACGGCCAGGTGGGCCGGCTGGCGCGGCTCGTCGGCCCTCCGGCGGGTGGTGGCTGCTGCGCCGAGGTGTAGGTGCGCCTGCGCTGCGACCTCGTCGACGAGCTCCAGGAGCGGCTGGGCTCCGAGGTCCGTCGAGATGTCCCTGGCCTCCCGCAGTGCCTCCGCGGCAGCGGCCCGCCTGCCCTTGGCCGTCGCGAGCACCCGCCCGAGGTGGAACAGGGCGCGGGCCCGGTCGTAGCGCAGCCCGGCGGCGCCGGTGGCGGCGCTCGCCTCCTCCCACAGGGTTGGCTCACCCGCCCGGTCACCGAGGCAGCGGGCCCGGTCTGCCGCGTACAGGGCGGCGAATGCCGGGCGGACCAGGTCCTGTGGGCCAGAGGCCGCGAACCGTGGCGGGTCGTCGCCCCGGAGCCGCTCGATGCGCCCCAGCCACTCGGCGGCGCTGCCTGCCGGGCCCGACACGGCGTGCAGGTCCGCCAGGTCGCCCGCGGCCTGCCCGGCCCGCAGCAGGTAGAGGTCCGCGGTCATCGGGTCGATGGCCGTCGCCTCCGCCATGCACTGCTCGACCACCTCGAGCGCCCGGACCGGGTCGCCGAGCGCGATGCTGCACAGCATCTCGCAGCCGAACCAGGAGTCTCCGACCACCGCGGGGCGCGGCATCAGCTCCTTGGCGCGGGCGAGGTGCATCCGCGCGACCCCGCCCTCACCTTGAAGGGCTGCCAGCACGGCCGCCCAGCAGCGCGCGCCGGCACTCCACCGCTGCGCCTGCCGCAGGCCGAGCAGCTCTCGCAGGGATGACCGCATCCGGTCCCAGCGGCCGAGTGCCAGGTCGTACTCGACGCCGGCCTCCGCAACGCCCACGGCGTCGTGCACCGCCCCGGCATCGCGCAGCCACCGGTAGGTGCTGGTCGTGAGCTCACCGGCCTCGGCATAGCGGCCCGAGGAGTCGTAGCAGTTGCACAGGCAGGTCGTCGTGCGTCCCACCAGCTCGCAGTCCTGGAGCCGACGAGCCAGGGCGAGCGCCGACTCGGCGTCGGCCGCCCCCTGCACCGTGTTCCAGCGGGTCTGCGAGCGCACCGCCAGGGCCCAGGCGAGCGCCGAGGACGCACCCAGCTCTTCGGCCAGGTCGACCGCTTCCTGGACGTGGACGGTCGCCCGCTCGGTGCGCCCGTTGAAGACCTCGCTGAAGGCCAGGTAGGACAGGGCCAGGGAGCGCTCCTCCGAGTGCGGCACCTCGTCGGTCAGGTGCACGGCCTCCCAGCGCTCAGCCAGCCCGAGACCGCTGGCCCGGCCCACGAGGTCCTTGAGGAAGGGGAGCGGGAGCAGCAGCCGACAGGCCTGGAGCGGGTTGGCTGCGCGGTCGACGCGCTCGAGCGCGTGCTCGTAGTGCTCCAGTGCCGCCGCGTAGTCGCCGGAGCGTTCGCAGGCGCGTGCCGCACGGGTGAGCAGCGCGGTGAGGTCGACGTCCTCACGCTCGTCTGCGGAGAGGTCCCTGACCAGGGAGACCGCTGTGGACAGGTGGCTGGCCTCTTCGGCGGTCGCCCCCACGCGTCCGGCCAGGTCGGATGCGACGAGGGACCACGTGAAGGCGTTGCCGTGGTCCTCGGCGAGCAGGTAGTGCAGCGCGAGGTGGTTGGCTCGTTCCCGGTCCGTCACCCCGGCTGCCTGCTCCCACACCTCCGCGCAGCGTCGGTGCAGGTCGAGCAGCTGCCACCGCTGGAGGGTGCCGGCGACGACCTCCGCGAGCAGGGGGTGGCGGAACCAGATGTCTCCGTTAGGGCGGGTCACGACCACGCCCTCCTCCTGCGCCTCGGCAACTGCCGGACCGACGCTCTCGGTGGCGAGCCCGTCGCGGACCGCGATCTGTTGCAGGACCGGGAAGGCGACCGGTCTGCCGCCCACGGCGAGCAGCCGCATCACCGCGCGCGCCTCCACGCCCAGCCGGTGCCACGACGCGAGCAGGGCGTCGGCCAGCGCGCTGGGTGGCGCCGAGCCGCCCTGCGGGTCCGGGTGCATCGTGAGCAGCTCGGCAAGGTAGGGGTTGCCCGCGGAGCGGGTGAAGATCTCCTCCACGGCCGGCAGCCGCGCCGGATCCAGGGCGGTGACCAGCTGCTCGGTCTCCCACAGGTCGAGGGGAGCCAGGTCGAGGCGGTGCACCCGCGGCATACGGGCCATGTCGGCGAGCCACCCGTGGAGGCGGCTTCCCTCGCCGAGCCCGGTGTCGCGGTTTGCGGTGAGGACCGCGAGGCGCTGCCGGGCCCCAAGCCCCAGGCCGGCCACCAGGTAGGCGACCAGGTCCAGCGAGCTCGGGTCCGCCCACTGCAGGTCGTCCACCACGAGCAGGGTCGGCCGGTCGGCGGCGAGCCGCTCCAGGAAGTCCGCGACCTCGAAGAGGGCCACGCCGCCGCTCTCGGCCGTGCCACCGCCGGACCCGGCTCCCCGCAACGCCGGGATCAGCTCGCCCACCGCGGTCGCACCCCCCGCCAGCCGCTCGCGGTCACCCGCGGAGGCGTTCCGGAGCCAGTTCCCGATGCCCTGGCTGAACGGCAGGAAGCTCGTGACGCTCGCGCCGAACCTCAGGCACTGGCCGGCCAGGACGTGGAAGCCACCTGCCCTGGCGCGCTCGACGGTGTCCCGCAGCAGGCTGGTCTTCCCGATGCCCGGTTGGCCGTGCACCAGCGTCGTGCTGGGCGAGGCCGCCTCGGCCTCGTCCAGCATGGTCTTGAGCAGGGACCGCTCGGCCTCCCGCCCGACGAGCGGCTGGGGAGCCATCCGCCCATGGTCGCGCCGCCAGCGCGGTCGAGCCTCCGTCAGGTGGACGACGACCGGCGACACGATCCGGCCGTATCGGCAAATCTCAGGAATCGGCTAGAGAGCCCCATACGCTGCGATCGTGGACCCGATTCGCAACCCCTACGCACCCGGCGCCGGCCAGCGCCCGCCCGAGCTGGCCGGTCGTGACGAGCAGCTCCAGGCCTTCGACGTCGTGCTCGAACGGATCGCGCGTGGTCGCCCCGAGCGCTCCGTGGTCCTCACCGGCCTGCGCGGCGTGGGCAAGACGGTGCTGCTCAACGCGCTTCGCTCAGCGGGGGTCCGGGCGCACTGGGGGACCGGCAAGCTCGAGGCGCGCCCCGACCAGCGGCTGCGTCGCCCGCTGTCGGCTGCCCTGCACGTGGCGGTGCGCGAGCTGGGCCACCCGGCCGGGGGCGAGGTGGAC
>Ga0308176_10002875_pt1 | contig 10901 bp, 13 predicted proteins | sample PhyCR2_3_FD_203890 | JGI IMG/M metagenome (GOLD analysis project Ga0308176, IMG submission 203890) | Soil microbial communities from UC Gill Tract Community Farm, Albany, California, United States - DLSLS.C.R2 | ecosystem: Environmental > Terrestrial > Soil > Agricultural land | place: USA... | reverse complement strand
AAATGGCGGTCAGCCGGCAGGTCGATCTTCTCGAACCCATCAATCTGGCGGAGCACCTCGACAAGGTCGAGCTCTACCTCGGCCAGGTCTGTCAGATCGCCGGGATCTCGAAGATGCAGCTCGACTACTGGACGAACAAGGCGCAGATCCCGACGAAGGGCAAGAAGCAGCGGATCTACGACATCGACGCCCTCGAGACCGTGATGCTGATCAAGCAGGCGAAGGACAAGGGCCTGAACCTCGGCGCCGCAATCGAGGCGGCGCGGAGCTTCCGCGAGCAGCACCCCGAAGCGAGCTGACGGCTAGCGGTTCGTGTGGAGCCGTTGCCAGTCGTCGTAGCGGTGCTCGAGCTCGAGCAGGATCGCTGCGAGTAGCGGCGCCCGCGGCCACTCTCGGCCGGTCTCGACGCGGAGCGCAGTCGCCGGCTTCGCTGTGCCGGTTGGCAGCTCCTCGTCAGTCTGGTTGACGTTGACGCCGATCCCGAGCACGACTCGACCCACGCTTGCCTCGGGCAGGATCCCCGCGACTTTCCGTCCTTCGATCAGGACGTCGTTCGGATGGCTCAGCTCTGCCCCGACGCCGGTCTCGGCGCTCAGGGCTGCTGCCACCGCGTCGCCCGCTACGAGCGAGAGCTCCGGCCAGAGCGCCATCGGCGGCCGCGGGTGGAGGAGAACCGAGAAGAGGAGGGCCCGCCCTGGCGGCGTCTCCCACGTGCGCCCCAGCCTGCCTCGGCCCTGCGTCTGGAGGTTGGTCGCCACCGTCGTCCCCTCGGCCTCGTCCGGCTCGAGCAGGCGCTGGGTAGACGCGCACTCCTCGACGAAGCGATACGGCCGTCCAAGGCGCCCGTGCAACAAAGGCTCGACGGAGCCCGGAGAGAGATCCGACACTCGCATCTAGACTAGTGCCGCCGTGGGGAGGATCAGGCAGCCGCTGCGTGAGCGCAGTCTCGACTACGCGAGCCTCAGCGACCCGATTCTCGTGACTCGCGCGAAGGCCGGCGACGCCCGGGCACTCGAAGCGCTCTGTATCCGGCACGCGCCCAGAGTCGAAAGGCTCGCGCGGCATCTGCTGCGCGACCCCGAGGACGCCCGCGACGCCGCGCAGGAGGCGCTGGCGAAGCTCTGCGTCCGTCTCAAGCAGTTCCGCGGCGAGGCGCAGTTCTCGACGTGGCTGCACCGGCTCGTGGTCAACACGTGCCGCGACGTGGCCGAGCGGCAACGGACGCGCGTCCACGATCCGCTGCCCGACGAGCTCGGCGCCGACGTCGACCACGATCCGACCCGCGGCGTGCGGATCGGCGAGCTCCGGCGGGAGCTCTGCGACTCGCTGGCGGACATCTCGCACGAGCAGGCGCAGGTGATCGTCCTGAAGGACGCTCTCGGCTACACGTTCGAGGAAATCGCGGCCGCTGCCGGCATGCCGGTCGGGACGGCCAAGTGCCATGCGCACCGGGGTAGGAACCGCCTACGTGAGCGGCTCGAGCAGCGCGACGTAGCATGACCGCCCCCGCAGCGCCCTTCGGGCGGGAGACGATCGAGTCGATCATCCCCCACCGGCCTCCCTTTCTGCTCGTCGACGAGGTGCTGGAGCTCGAGCCGGGCCGGAAGGTGCGCGGCCGCTTCCTCGTGCCCGAGGACGGCTGGTGGTTCCAGGGGCACTTTCCCGATCGCCCAGTGATGCCCGGAGTGCTGACCGTCGAGGCGATTGCGCAGTGCGGTGCGGTCGCCGTGCTCGCGGACGAGGCGAACCGGGGCAAGATCCCCTTCTTCGCCGGGATCGACGACTGTCGGTTCAAGCGGGTCGTCGAACCGGGCGACGTGCTGGAGCTCGAGTGCGAGTTCCTGCGCGTACGCGGGCCGATTGCGAAGGGGCAGGGCCGGGCGAGCGTGGACGGGGACGTCGCCGTCGAGGCCATGCTGACGGTGTTCGTCGGGAGCGAAAGCGGATGATCGGCGACGCGCGCAGCGACGTGCACGTCACCATCACAGGCCTCGGTGCGTACGCCCCGGAGCGCGTGGTCACGAACGACGAGCTCTCAAAGCTCGTCGACACCTCGGACGAATGGATCATGGAGCGCACCGGCATCCGCGAGCGCCGGATCGCGGCCGACTCCCAGGCTCTCTCCGACCTCTCGCTGCCGGCTGCGCAACAGGCGCTCGAGCAGGCCGGCAGCGGCGGAACGGACATCGACCTTCTGATCGTCGCCACGGTGACGCCCGACATGATGTTCCCCTCGACCTCAGCGATCCTGGCCGCCCAGCTGGGCGCAAAGGATGCGGCCGCCTACGACCTCTCGGCCGGCTGCACCGGCTTCATGTACGCGATCGTGCAGGCCTATGGGATGGTCGCGGCGGGCCTCTCGCGACGCGCGCTGGTGGTGGGCGGCGACGTGCTCTCTCGCATTCTCGACTGGACCGACCGCTCGACGGTCGTTCTCTTCGGGGACGGCGCCGGCGCGGTGGTGCTCGAGCCCGCGAACGAGCCGGGCTTTCTCGCGTTCGAGCTCGGCGCCGACGGCGCCGGTGGCGAGAACCTCTGGCTGCCGGGAAGCGGCTCGCGGCGCTTCGACGACCCGGACCGGCTGGTGAAGATGAACGGCCGCGAGGTCTTCAAGTTCGCGACGCGCGTTCTCGTCTCGTCCGCGGAAGCCGTGCTGGAGCGCCACGGGGCGAGCGTGGAGGATGTCGACGTCTATGTCCCCCACCAGGCGAACGTCCGCATCATCGACCACGCAACCAAGAAGCTCGGGATCCCGTCGGAGCGGGTGGTGATCAATGTCGACCGCTATGGCAACACGTCCTCGGGCTCGATTCCGCTCGCCCTGGCGGATGCGCAGGTCGACGGAAGGCTTCGACCCGGCAGCCTCGTACTCATGACAGGGATGGGTGCCGGTCTCACCTGGGGAAGCGCGCTCATGCGATGGACGTTGGACGGTGCGGCATGAACAAGATCGCCTTCTGCTTCCCGGGCCAGGGATCGATCGAGGCCGGCATGGGGCGCGACTTCGCTGAAGCGGTGCCGGCCGCAATGGACGTCTTCAGGCGCGGGAGCGCGGCAACCGGGCTCGATCTCGAGCGCCTCTGCTTCGAGGCGGACGCCGAGGAGCTCGTCGACACGGCGGTGCAGCAGCCCGCTCTCGTCGCGACCTCCCTCGCCGTGCTCGCGGCGTTGCGGGAGCGCGGCATCGAGGCGGACTTCGTGATCGGTCACTCGGTCGGTGAGTTCGCCGCTCTGGCGGCGGCCGAGGCGATGACCCTGGAAGAGGCGATGGCGCTCGTGCGCGAGCGCGGCCTGGCGATGGCCGAAGCCGCGGCGCGCAATCCCGGCTCGATGGCCGCCATCCTCGGCCTCGCGGATGACGTGGTGGAGGGCCTCTGCCGCAAGATCCTCGGCGTCTGGCCCGCGAATTACAACTGCCCCGGGCAGATCGTCGTCTCGGGCGAGCATCTCGCCGTCGCCGAGTGCATCGAGCAGGCTCAGAACCAGGGTGCCCGCCGCGCCGTCAAGCTCAAGGTCTCGGGCGCGTTCCATTCGCCCCTCGTTGCGCGCGCCGCCGACAGGTTGCGCCCCGCGATCGAGAAGGTGAAGTTCCAGGAGCCGGTGGCCCCGTTCATGTCGACGGTCACCGCCCGCGTCGAGTCGGCGCACCGGATGGGGCCGCTCCTCGTCGACCAGCTCACCGCGCCCGTGCGCTTCACGCAATCGGCGACGGAGCTCGTGCGCGACGGCGTTCGCACCTTCGTCGAGGTCGGGCCCGGCAACGTGCTCACCGGTCTCGTGAAGCGGATCGACAGCAGCGTCAAGGCCGTCTCGATCAACAGCATCGAGGCGCTCGAGCGGCTTCCCGAGCTGCTCGCCGAGTCACCGTGACGTTCTGCTCGCTCGAGGGCAAACGCGCACTTGTCACGGGCGCGTCGAAGGGCATCGGCCGCGCGATCGCGGAGGAGCTCGCTCGCGCCGGCGCGGAGGTCGTCGTGGGCTACCGCACCGGCGCCGACGAAGCGGAGTCACTCGCGCGCGAGATCGAGGGGCGCGCCGTCCAGGCCGACGTCTCGAGCGCCGAGGAGGCGGCGCGGCTCGTCGAGGAGGCGGGCGATCTCGACATCCTCGTCAACAACGCCGGTCTCACACGCGACGGCCTTCTGGCGCGCATGTCCGACGACGACTGGCGCACCGTGATCGAGACGAACCTTTCGTCCGTCTTCTACACGTGCCGAGCCGTCTGCCGGCCGATGATGAAGAAGCGCGCCGGCGCGATCGTGAACATCTCGTCGATCGTCGGCGTCCACGGCAACTGGGGCCAGACGAACTACGGGGCATCGAAAGCCGGGATCATTGGCTTCACGAAGTCGCTCGCGCGCGAGCTCGGCAGTCGCGGAGTGCGCGCCAACGTCGTCGCGCCCGGTTACGTCCGGACGCAGCTCACCGAGGTCCTGCCGGAGGAGGCGACGGCCGCGATGCTCGGCAACACGCCGCTCGGCCGACTTGGAGAGCCGAACGACGTGGCGGGCGCGGTACGCTTCCTCTGCTCCGACGAAGCCGCCTTCATAACGGGGGACGTGCTGCTCGTCGACGGTGGGTTGGGGATGTAGTGACTTCGGGGAACGGTTCTCTCAACGGACGCAGACGGGTCGTCGTCACCGGGCTGGGCGCGGTGACTCCGCTCGGCCTCGACGTCGAGTCCACCTGGTCTAGCCTGCTCGCGGGCGAGTCGGGCGCCGGCGAGATCACGCAGTTCGACCACAGCGACTATCCCGTCCACTTCGCGTGCGAGGTCAAGGACTTCGACCCGACGGACTGGATCGACCGCAAGCAGGCGCGGCGGATGGACCGCTTCACGCACCTGATCCTCGCGGCGGCGCGGCAAGGGGTCGCCGACTCGGGGCTCGAGATCGGGCCGGAGGCGGACCGGATCGGCGCCTCGATTGCGACCGGGATCGGCGGGCTGCGGTCGTTCCAGGAGTGCCACTCCGTGCTCGTCGAGCGCGGGCCGGACCGGGTCAATCCGTTCTCGATCCCGGCGATCATCCCCAACCTCGGTGCCGGCTGGGTCTCGATCGAGCTCGGAACGCGCGGGCCGCTGCTCTCGGAGTGCACCGCGTGTGCCGCCTCGAACATGGCGATCGGCGACGGGACCGACGCGATCCGGCTGGGCCGCGCCGACGTGATGCTCTGCGGCGGCACCGAAGCGGCGGTGTGCGAGGTGGGAATCGCGGGCTTCGGCGCAATGCGTGCCCTCTCCCGGCGCAATGACGACCCCGACCGCGCGTCGCGGCCGTTCGACGCGGAGCGCGACGGGTTCGTGATGGGCGAGGCCGGCGCTCTGCTCGTGCTCGAGGAGCTCGAGCACGCGAAGGCACGCGGCGCGAAGATCTACGCGGAGGTCGCCGGCTACGGCCTCTCCTCCGACGCGAAGCACATCACCGACCCCGATCCGACCGGCCCCGTGATGGCGTTCAAGATGGCGCTCGGCGACGCGGGCGTCGGTGCGGACGAGATCGACTACATCAACGCGCACGCGACGTCGACGCCGATCGGCGACTCGTCCGAGACGCAGATGCTCAAGTACGCGCTCGGCGAGGAGAGCGCCTACAAGACGCCGGTCTCCGGCACGAAGGGGGCGACGGGGCACTGCCTGGGCGCGGCCGGCGCGATCGAGGCGACGTTCACCGTTCTCGCGATTCGCGACGGCAAGCTGCCGCCGACGATCAACTACGAGGTCGAGGATCCGACCTGCGATCTCGACTACGTGCCGAACGAGGCACGCGACGCCGATGTGAAGGTGGCCGTCTCGAACAGCTTCGGCTTCGGCGGGCACAACGCCTGCGTCGTCTTCAAGCGCTTCGAGGAGTAACCCGGCTCCGAGGTAGGTTCCCAGGCGTGGAGCGTTGGGCGACCTTCGACTGCTACGGCACGCTGATCGACTGGAACGGCGGCATCGGGCGCGAGCTCGAGCGCCTGTTCGGCCCGGCGCGCAGCGGCGAGCTGCTGCGCGCGTACCACGAGCTCGAGCCGCAGATCCAGCGGGAGGAGCCGAGCCGCAGCTATCGCGAGTTGATGGCCGTCGCGCTCGCCCGTCTCGGGGTTCCCGCCGCCGAGCAGGACGCGCTCGCGCGCTCGTTGCCGGAGTGGGATCCGTTCCCCGAGGTGCCGGCTGCGCTCGAGGAAGCCCGCGCCCGGGGTTGGAGGCTCGCGGTGCTCTCGAACACCGACCGCGACCTCCTCGACGCCTCGCTGGCACGGATCGGCGTCGAGTTCGAGCAGACCGTCGTCGCGTCCGAGATCGGCTCGTACAAGCCGGCGGCGACCCACTGGGACGAGTTCTTCGCGCGGAGCGGAGCCGACCGTGACCACCACACGCACGTCGCCGCCAGCCTGTTCCACGACATCGCGCCCGCGTCGGCGCTCGGCCTGCGGACGATCTGGATCAACCGGCTCGGCGAGGAGGCCGAGCCCCAGCCCGACATCGAGCTGCACAGCCTCGGCGGCCTTGGCGAAAGCCTCGATGCGCTCGTGCCGGCGTGAGGGTTCGGCCGATCACACCGAACGATTTCCCGGGCCTCGCGGCATTTCTCGCCGATGACGAGACGCATCTGTTCGGCCGGCCGTCCCGCGTGGGCGTCGCGGACGTCACGGCTTGGCTCTCCGGCCCCGATCTCACGAGCGACACCTGGCTGTTCGAAGAGGACGGGAGGCTCGTCGCGGCGGGGTGGGTCGAGAAGGATCATGAGACCGGCATTGCAATCGGGATCGTCCATCGCGAGCGACGCGGCCGCGGTCTCGGGTCGGAGCTCGTCGATCGCAGCGAGGAGCGGCTTCGCGCGCTCGGCGTGGGGCGAGCCCACGCCGTGACCCTTGCGCCGGACCTGGCGGCCGGCCCGTTGCTGACCGGTCGCGGCTATCGAGAAGTGCGCCGCTTCTGGGAAATGACGATCGAACTCGGCGATGACCCCCCACTGGATCCTGTGCTTGCGGAGGGTCTCCGAATCGAGCCGTTCTCCTCCGAGCTCGCCGGCGCGTTCCACTCCACGCTCGAGGAGGCGTTCAGCGACCACTGGGAGTACCAGCCGCAGAGTTTCGAGGACTGGTGGCAGCGGCAGCTCAAGGGGCCAGATCACGATCCTTCGCTTTGGTTCGTCGTGCGCGACGGGGAGGCTGTCGTCGCCGCCACGCGCAACGACCCGGAGCGATCGGGCGGGGGATGGATCGGTTCGCTGGGCGTGCGTCGGGCGTGGCGGGGTCGCGGCCTTGGGAAGGCTCTTCTGCTGCGCAGCTTCCGCGAGTTCCACCGTCGCGGGAAGCGTCGCGTTGGCCTCGGTGTCGATTCAGAGAACCCGACCGGTGCGACGAAGCTCTACGAGAGTGTGGGGATGGTGGTCGACACGGAGCAGGTGGTCTGGGAGAAGGTGCTCGCGTGAACGTCCGCCCGTTCCTCGACGAGGATGCACCGGTCATTGCGGCGCTGATCTCCGCCGACGAGGAGTGCTTCTACGGCCGGCCCGGCCGCCTCACCGGCGCGGACATCCTCATGTTCCTGCAGTACTCCAAGGAGACGTGGATCTGGGAGGAGGACGGCCGCGTGGTCGCGAGCGCGTCGTTCGGGATGCACGGCGACGCTGCCAACATTCGGGGCGTCGTCGGCGACAAGGGACGCGGCCTCGGGACGGAGATCGTCGAGCGCGGCGAGGCATTCGCGAGCGCGGAGGGTGCGACGAAGATCCATGCGGGCGCCGCCGAGCCGGACGCAGCCGCGCGATCGCTCTTCGAGTCACGCGGCTATCGCGAGGTGCGACGCTTCTACCAGATGGCGATCGAGCTGACCGGCGAGCCGTCGCAGCCTGAGCTTCCGGCCGGGCTCGTCGTGGACGAGCTGCGCGACGACGAGTACGAGGCGTTCTATGCGGCGCTGAACGAGGCGTTCGCCGAGCACTGGGAGTGGCATCCGATGCCATACGACGAGTGGCTCGACCTCAGGCGGGGCCAGCACCGCGACGAGCACGGGCCCGTCTGGTTCGTCGTCCGCGACGGGGATGAGCTCGCTGCCGTCACTCGCAACGACGTGAGCGTCGCCGGCGGCGGATACGTCGGAGCGATCGGAGTCCGGCCCGCCTGGCGCGGCAAAGGGCTCGGCAAGGCGCTGCTCCAGGCGACGTTCGCCGAGTTCTGGCGCCGCGGCACGACGCGCGTCACGCTCGACGTCGACTCCCAGAACGCGACCGGCGCGGTCGCGCTCTACGAGCGCGTCGGCATGCACGTCGACACGTGCGGCGTCGCCTTCGAGAAGGCGAACGAATGAGCCTGCTTCGCGCTCGGTGTCCCGACTGCCGGACGCTCACCGCGGTCGCGATCGACGAGGGCTACGAGTGTCACCGCTGCGGCCGCACCTTCAGCGCCGGTCTCGTCCGCGTGCCGCGCGCGTGGGGCGACGGGGGCGAGCCGATGGTCGAGGCAGCCTCCCTCCCGCTCGACTATCCGGAGGTGGCGGTGGTCGAGGAGGAGACGCTCGCGATGCAGACGCTCGCGGTCGCCTCCGACCTACCTGCCCGCCCGCTCGTGCTCGGCGGCTGCTGCTGCGCCCACGTCGGTGCCGTCGAGGGCCTCGCGGCGAGGCATGGGCACGTCGCAGTTCTCTGGCTCGACGCGCACGGGGACCTCAACACGCCCGAGACCTCTCCCTCCGGCAACGAGTGGGGGATGCCGCTGCGCACGTTGCTCGACCGTGGGACGCTCGCGGCGGCCGACGTCGTGCTCTGGGGAGCGCGCAACCTCGATCCGCCCGAGGAGGAGTACATCGCAGCCGCCGGCATCGCTGACGACCCGGCCGCGCTGCTCGGCCGCGCCGAGGCTGTTTACGTCGCCCTCGACTGCGACGTGCTCGACCCGGGAGAGCTCGCGGTGTTCATGCCCGAGCCCGGCGGACCGACGCTCGATGAGGTCGAGCGGCTGCTCACCGACGTGAGGGAGAGCCGCAAGCTCGTTGGCGTCGGTTTCAGTGGGCTCGCCCCCGACCCCGCGAACGTGGAGACGCTCGAGCGCCTTGCCGCGGCTCTCGGCTACTGAGCGGCTCCGCAACCTCCCTCCGGGGGCATAGGTCTAAGCTGGCGACGTGGCCAAAATCGACGTCTCGGTCGAGACCAACGACCAGCCGACACCTCCGCCGACCAACCCGAACACCTGCCCGAGCTGTCACTCGCACTACCGCGACGACGAGCTCGAGCAAAGCCTCTGGGTCTGCGAGCAGTGTGGCCATCACTTCCCGATGCGGGCGCGGGCCCGGATCGCGTCGCTGACCGATCCCGGCTCCTTCACCGAGGAGGCGACGGAGCTGCACTCCGAGGATCCGCTCGGCTTCTTCGATCTTCGGCCCTACACCGAGCGCATCGCCGAGGCCGAGATGACGACCGGGCTCGCCGACGCGATGGTGATCGGCCGGGGAACGCTGGACGGGCGCCACTCCGAGCTCGCCGTCATGGACTTCGCGTTCATGGGCGGGTCGATGGGCAGCGTCGTGGGCGAGAAGTTCTCGCGCGCCTGCGACTCGGCGGCCGAAGCGGGGATGCCGCTCGTGAGCGTCACGAGCTCGGGCGGCGCGCGCATGCAGGAGGGGATCCTGGCGCTCATGCAGCTGCCGAAGACCGTGGCGGCGGTGGAGGACCTCCACGATTCGGGACAGGCGCTTCTCTGCGTGATGGCGCACCCGACGACCGGCGGCGTGCTCGCGAGCTTTGCCACGCTCGGCGATGTCGTGGTCGCGGAGCCGAACGCCCTCATGTCCTTCGCGGGCCCGCGCGTCGTGCAGGAGATCACCCGCGAGAAGCTGCCCGACGACTTCGGCCGAGCCGAGCAGAATCTCCGCTACGGCCAGATCGACGCCATCGTGCCGCGCTCCGAGCTGCGCGAGACGTTGTCCCGCCTACTGAGACTCTTCAATGGCCCCGACTGAGCACGAGCTTCGTCTGCGCGAGCGGCTCGGGCGGTTGAGGAACCTGCCGCTGCTGGGTGGCGCGCGGATCTCCGGCGAGCTCGAGCGGCTCCAGCGTCAGATCTCTCGGATCGGCGAGGAGGCCACCGACGAGGAGATCTGGCGCAAGGTCGAGCTGGCGCGCCACGACGACCGGCCGTACACGCTCGACTACGTGGAGCGGCTGCTCGACGACTGGTTCGAACTGCACGGGGACCGTGCCCTCGGCGACGACGGCGCGATGATCGCCGGCCTCGGCAAGCTCGACGGCCGCACCGTCGTCCTCGTCGGCCAGCAGAAGGGACGCGACATCCACGAGCGCGCCAGCCGCCGCTTCGGGATGCCGAACCCCGAGGGGTACCGCAAAGCGTGGCACGCGATGGAGCTCGCCGACCGGCACGGCTTCCCGGTGGTCACGCTCGTGGATACGCCCGGCGCCTATCCGGGAGTCGTTGCCGAGCAGCACGGGCAGGGCGCGGCGATCGCCCACTCGCAGGCCGTCATGGCGCGGCTGAAGGTGCCGATCGTGACCTGCGTGATCGGCGAGGGCGGCTCGGGCGGAGCGATCGCGATCGCGCTGGCCGACCGCGTCCTCATGCAGGAGAACGCGATCTACTCCGTCATCTCACCGGAGGGCTGTGCGGCGATTCTCTGGCGCGACGCGGGCCAGGCGAAGAAGGCCGCGGCCGCCTTTCGCCCCGACGCCGTCCACTGCCAAGAGCTCGGAGTCGTCGACGAGATCGTCCCGGAACCTGTCGGCGGAGCGCACATCGACGCCGACATGGCGGCCCGGCTGCTCGGGGAGGTGCTGCGTCAGTCCCTCGCTGACCTCGAGGGGATCCCCGGCGAGGATCTACGTCGCCGGCGCCGCGCGCGGTTTCGGTCGCTCGGTGTCTTCGCCTGAGCAGCTTAGGGAGGGTTTCGGCAGGTTTCCGAGGTG
>Ga0308176_10002873_pt1 | contig 10904 bp, 9 predicted proteins | sample PhyCR2_3_FD_203890 | JGI IMG/M metagenome (GOLD analysis project Ga0308176, IMG submission 203890) | Soil microbial communities from UC Gill Tract Community Farm, Albany, California, United States - DLSLS.C.R2 | ecosystem: Environmental > Terrestrial > Soil > Agricultural land | place: USA... | reverse complement strand
GGTGTGCCGACGGTCGGCGCCCTGGCTCGGAACGCTCGTGCAACGGTTGGATCGCAGACGACCCCTGCAACGCTGACGGCTTGCCGGCGACCTGCGGGGACCCCCGATGGCGTGGGAACCTTCCGGATGGAAGACGTTCGCCCCGACGTAAGGTGCGCTGATGTTCTTCTTCACGATCCGGCGGATCATCGGATCCGTCTTCGTGTTGCTGGCCAGTTCGTTCCTGGTCTTCGCCCTCTGCTCGGCGAGTTTCGACCCGCTCCAGAAGTACCGGCAGCGGCAGCCCCCGCCCAGCCAGGCGTTCCTGGACAACGTGCGCGAGCAGCTGGGCCTGAACGACCCCTTCTTCGTGCGCTACTGGAACTGGCTGCGCGGCGTGCTCACCGGCGACTTCGGCAAGAGCGTCAACGGCACGCCGGTCGCCGACCAGCTGATCACCCGCGCCGGCGTCACCGGGCGCATGATCATCGCGGCGATGATCCTCGCCATCATCCTGGCGATCATCGTCGGCGTGATCGGCGCGGTGCGGCAGTACAAGCCGTCGGACTACACCTTCACCTTCATCGCCTACATCCTCATCGCGCTGCCCACGTTCTGGTTCGCCGCGCTGCTGAAGGAGTTCCTGGCGGTCAAGGTCAACCAGCTCTTCGGCAAGCAGGTGCTCTACACCATCGGTGAGGAGACACCGGGCATCAAGCAGTTCGCGACGAGCAACTGGGAGCTCTGGAGCGACCGGATCGGTCACCTCGTGCTACCGACGATCTGCCTCGCGCTGCTGTCGTTCGCGGCCTGGAGCCGGTTCCAGCGGGCCTCGATGCTCGACGTCCTGGGCTCGGACTACATGCGGCTGGCCCGCGCCAAGGGCCTGACCTACCGCCGCACCGTCTACAAGCACGGCCTGCGCAACGCGCTGATCCCGCTGACCACCGTCGTGGCACTCGGGATCGGCACCCTCTTCGGTTCCGCCGTCATCACCGAGACGGTGTTCGTCTGGAACGGGATGGGGCGCTACCTGCTCAACGACGGCATCGGCAACAACGACATCAACGTCGTCCTGGGCTGGCTGATCGTCAGCGCCGCGGTGATCGTCCTGTTCAACCTGATCGCCGACATCCTCTACGCGGTCCTCGACCCGCGGATCCGACTGGCCTGACCGGCCCCGGTACGCGAGAGAGAAGAGACTCATGGCCACCACCCAGGCCAGCACCGCTTCGGCCACCGAGGTACTCCCTGCCGAGGCCGGCTTACCGCCGACCGGCGGCGCGGACCGCGAGTTCACCGTCAAGGCGCGCAGCCAGCGCCAGCAGGTCATCCGGCACTTCCTGCACAACAAGGTCGGCATGACCGGCCTCGTGATCTTCGTGATCATGATGCTGTTCGGCTTCGTCGGCCCGTTCATCCACCGGGTGGACTACGCCGACCAGAACCGGAACGCGCAGTCCGTGCCCCCGGGGACCAAGGGCTACATCCTGGGCAGCGACTCCATCGGCCGCGACCTGCTCGCCGGACTGATGCAGGGTGTGCAGCGCTCGATGTTCATCGTCCTGCTCTTCGTCGTCATCGCGCTGCCGCTCGGCGTCCTCATCGGCGCCCTGGCCGGCTACTTCGGCAACTGGGTCGACAACGTGCTGATGCGCATCGTCGACCTGATCCTCACCGTGCCCCTGCTCGTCGTGCTCCTCGTCGTGGCCAGCAACTTCAGCAGCGCCCGGACCCCCTTGGGCGTCGGCATCATCCTGGGCCTGTTCGGCTGGCTGGACCTCGCCCGCATCGTGCGCAGCCAGTTCCTCTCCTTGCGCGAGAAGGAGTACGTCGAAGCCGCGCACGCCCTCGGCGCGTCCAACAAGCGGATCATCTTCAAGCACCTGATCCCGAACGCGCTGGGTTCGCTCATCGTCTGGACGACGCTGGCCGCGGCCACCGCGATCATCCTCGAGGCGTCGCTGACCTACCTCGGCTTCGGCGTCAACGGCGCCAACCAGACCTCGCTGGGCCGGTTGGTGTCAGAAGGCGTCCAGGCCGCGAGCACCCGGCCGTGGCTGTTCTACTTCCCCGGCATCACGCTGCTGATCATCGTCTTGTCGATCAACCTGATCGGCGACGGGATCCGTGACGCCTTCGACCCGAGCAACCGCCGCGTGCGGGCCTGAGAAGAGGGGCGCTCGCTTTGTCCACCCAGGAGACCTCCGGTTCCGGCACGCCCGCGGGAGCCACGTCCACCGGCACGCTCGCACCCGAGCGGGCGCACAGCCTGCCCGGCTTCGACCCCACCGCCCCGCTGCTCGAGGTCGACGACCTCCAGGTCAGCTTCCCGACCCAGGACGGGCTGGTGCACGCCGTCCGCGGTGTCAGCTACACGCTGCGCTCCGGTGAGGTGCTCGGCATCGTCGGGGAGTCCGGTTCCGGCAAGTCGGTGACGTCGCTGGCCGTGATGGGTCTGCTGCCGGGCAACGCGCAGATCTCCGGATCCGTCCGGTACCGCGGCCAGGAGCTGCTCGGCGTCTCCGACCCGGACATGTCGCGGGTGCGCGGCAAGGGCGTGTCGATGATCTTCCAGGACCCGATGACCTCGCTCGACCCGGTCTACCGGGTCGGCCGCCAGATCGAGGAGACCCTGCGGGTCCACGACAAGCGGCTGTCCCGCCGGGCCGCCGAAGCCCGGGCGGTGGAGCTGCTGGAGCTGGTCGGCATCCCGAACGCCGCCAACCGGGTGCGCTCCTACCCGCACGAGTTCTCGGGCGGGATGCGCCAGCGCGTCGTCATCGCGATCGCCATGGCCAACCAGCCGGACGTGATCATCGCCGACGAGCCGACCACGGCCCTCGACGTGACCGTGCAGGCGCAGATCCTCGAGGTGCTCGACACCGCGCTGGAGGAGACCGGCGCTGCCATGGTGCTGATCACCCACGACCTGGGTGTCGTCGCCGGTGTCGCCGACCGCGTGCTGGTCATGTACGCCGGGAAGCCGGTGGAGGTCGGCAGCGTCGAAGACATCTACTACGAGCCGCGGATGCCCTACACCCTTGGCCTGCTGGGCTCGCTGCCGCGGCTGGACAGCACCGGCCGCGAGCGGCTGACCCCGATCATCGGCTCCCCGCCGTCCCTGGTGAACATGCCGCCGGGCTGCCCGTTCGCGCCCCGCTGCCCGCTGCACATCGCCGAGTGCGACGCCGGCGAGCCGCCGCTGTTCGACGTGGGCCGAGGGCACTCCGCCGCGTGCATCCGCACCGAGATCGTCGAGAAGGCGCACGGCGACGCGACCTACGTCTTCCAGGAGACCAGCACCGACACGCTGCTCCTCGGCGAGCCCTCCCGGCTCGACGAGGACCTCCCCGCCGCCGATCGCGAGACGGGCCCGTCCACGGAAGCCGAGGGCGAGATCGCACCCGACCACGCGGCCGGGGAGACCGGCAGCATCGTCAGCCCGAAGGGAACCAACTCGTGAGCGCGCCCACCACCGACCGCGCCGCCGCCCCCATCGGCGACGGCCAGCCGATCCTGTCGGTGCGCGGACTCGAGAAGCACTTCCCGATCAAGGGCGGTGGCCTGCTCAAGCGCACCATCGGTGCCGTGCGCGCCGTGGACGGCGTCGACCTGGACATCCACGCCGGCGAGGTGCTCGGCCTGGTCGGTGAGTCCGGCTGCGGCAAGTCGACGACGGGCCGGGCCATCCTCAACCTGCAGCCGGCCACCGGCGGTTCGGTGAAGTTCGAGGGCCGGGAGCTCGTCGGCCTCAATCGCAAGCAGATGCGTCCGCTGCGGCGCGACATCCAGATCGTCTTCCAGGACCCCTACGCCTCGCTGAACCCGCGGCTGCCGGTCTTCGACATCGTCGCCGAGCCGCTGATCATCCACGGGATGACCAGCAACAACAAGGAGCTGCGGGAGCGGGTGCGCCAGCTGGTGGAGCAGGTCGGGCTCAACCCCGAGCACACCAACCGGTACCCGGCGGAGTTCTCCGGCGGCCAGCGGCAGCGCATCGGCATCGCCCGCGCGCTCGCGCTGGAGCCCAAGCTGCTCATCCTCGACGAGCCGGTATCGGCGCTCGACGTCTCGATCCAGGCCGGCGTGATCAACCTGCTCGAGGACCTCAAGGACCGCCTCGGGCTCTCCTACCTGTTCATCGCGCACGACCTGTCGGTGGTCAAGCACATCTCCGACCGGGTCGCGGTCATGTACCTGGGCCGGATCGTCGAAGTGGCGGACCGCGAGGTGTTGTTCGACCACCCGGCGCACCCGTACACCCAGGCGCTGCTCTCGGCGATCCCGCTGCCCGACCCGCGCCGGGAGCGCGAGCGCCAGCGGATCATCATCACCGGTGACGTCCCGAGCCCGGCGAACCCGCCGTCCGGCTGCAAGTTCCGCACCCGCTGCCAGAAGTTCGCCAACGTGCTCAGCGACAGCGAGCGGCAGCTGTGCATCGACCAGGAGCCGGCGCTGGAGGACCGCGGCATCGGCCACCCCAACCGCTGCCACTACGCGGAGCCGCTCAAGGTCCTGTAGCCGCCCATTAGGCAGGATGGGGGCGTGAGCTCAGAACGTCGGCTTCTCCTCATCCACGCCCATCCGGACGACGAGGCGATCAACAACGGGGCGACCATGGCCCGCTACGTCGCCGAGGGCGTGCAGGTCACCCTGCTGACCTGCACCCTCGGCGAGGAGGGCGAGGTGCTGGTCCCGGAGCTCGCGCAACTGGCCGCCGACCAGGCCGATCAGCTCGGCGGCTACCGCATCGGCGAGCTCACCGCGGCCATGGCGGAGCTGGGCGTCACCGACCACCGCTGGCTCGGGGGCGCCGGTCGCTACCGGGACTCCGGGATGATGGGCACGCCGGCCAACGAGCACCCGCGCGCCTTCTGGAACGCCGACCTCGAGGAGGCCGCGGCGCACGCGGTCGCCGTCGTCCGGGAGCTGCGCCCGCAGGTGCTGGTGACCTACGACGAGAAGGGCGGCTACGGCCACCCCGACCACATCCAGGCGCACCGGGTCGCGATGCGCGCGGTCGAGGCCGCCGCCGACCCCGGGTTCCACCCGGAGCTGGGCGAGCCCTGGCAGGTGGCCAAGGTCTACTGGTGCGCCATGCCGCGGTCGGTGGTGCAGCAGGGCATCGACGCGATGAAGGGCATGGGGGAGGACTCGCCGTTCGCGGGGCTCGGCGACATCGAGGAGGTGCCGTTCGTCGTCCCGGACGAGTCGATCGCCGCCGCCGTCGACGCCCGCCGGTACGCCGACCGCAAGGACGCCGCCCTGCGCGCCTACCCGACCCAGATCACCGTCGACGGGCCGTTCTTCGCGCTGTCGAACAACCTCGGCCAGGAGGTGCTCGGCACCGAGTACTACCGGCTGGTGCGCGGCGAGCGCGGCGCGGCGGGGGACAACCCGCACGGGTGGGAGGACGACCTGTTCGCCGGCCTGCCCGGATGAGGGTGCTGGTCCTCGTCGGCTGGGGTCTCGCGGCGGTCCTCGTCGGCACCTGGCTGGCGCTGGTCGAGGTCTTCTGGCTGCCGCTGCGCGTGGGCGGTGTGCTCGTGCCGGTCTCCGTGGTCGCCGCCGTCGTGGGCAACCTGCTCCTGGTCGGCGCGGCCTACCGCTGGTCGCGCTCGCGGGTGGTCGCCGTCCTGCCGGCGCTGGCCTGGCTGGCGGTGGCGCTGGGCTCGGCGCGACGCCGTCCCGAGGGCGACCTGGTCATCGTCGGCACCGGTGCGCTGGGCTACGTCGGCCTGGCGTTCCTGCTGGTCGGCGTCGTGGCGGCGGCGTTCGCCGTCGGCCGGGTGCTCGCCTCACCCCGCCGCCGCACCCCTGCGCCGGATCAGGAGGTGAGCGGGGCCAGCCGGTAGTGGTAGCGGTGGTGTTGGGTGAAGCCGAGCCGGTCGTAGAGCGCCAGCGCCGGGGCGTTGGTGGCCACCACCTGCAGCGTGCAGGAGTGCGCACCGCGGTCGGCCGCCCAGGCGCCGAGCGCGGCCATCACCGCCGTCGCCAGCCCGCGCCGGCGGTAGGTCTCGTCCACGGTCACCGCGGTGACCACCAGCCAGCCGTCGACGACGACGCCCCGCGCGACGGCGGCCGGCGGGGCGGGGGACGGGTCGAGCCGGACGGTGAGGAACGCCGGGTCATCGGCGGCGAGCAGCACGTCGCGCGCGACCGCGGGCAGCGCCGAGCCGCGGTAGCGGTAGCCGACCAGCCAGTCGTCGTCCGGCTCGGGGGCGATCGAGACCGGCACCGACGGCTCCGGCCGGCCGGCCAGGGCAGCGGTGAGCACCAGGACGTCCTCGTCCCGCGTCCAGCCGGCCGCCGCGAAGGCGGCGTCGGCGGCCTCGGCGCCGGGCAGGGGCACCTGCGCGCGGGGCCGTAGGCCCCGTTCGGTGTACCAGCGGGTCACGGCGGCGACGGCGTCGGGCAGCGCGGCCGGCGGCTCGCCGACGACGAGCACCGAGTTGGCCCGGCCGGTGAAGCCGCCGCCGGCACGCAGCACCCACCCACCGAACGGTTCGTGCGACAGACCCCGCCAGCTCCGGAACGAGATCCGCTCGAGGTCGGCGACGGTGGGCACCGGGGGATGGTGCCTCAGCGGGTGACGTCGGCCATCGACCGGGCGGTCAGCCAGGGCAGGAAGTCGGCCGCGGGCATCGGCCGGGCGACGTGGAAGCCCTGGGCGATGTCGCAGTGCCACGAGCACAGCGCGGCCAGCGCGTCGGCGTCCTCGACGCCCTCGACCACCATGGTCATGCCCAGGTCCCGCGACAGCTGCAGGGTGCTGCGCACGATCGCGGCGGCCCGCGGGTCGGAGGTCAGGTTGCGCACGAAGCTGCGGTCGAGCTTGAGCTCGTTGACCGGCAGCGCGCGCAGGTAGGCCAGCGAGCTGTAGCCGGTGCCGTAGTCGTCGATCGACAGCTGCACGCCCAGCCGGCGCAGGCCGTCGAGCACCTGGCGGGTGCGCGCGGCGTCGGCCATGAGGACGTCCTCGGTGATCTCCAGCGTGAGCGCCTGCGCGGGCACCCCGATGCTGTCCAGCAGCATCTCGACCTGGTCGGGCAGCGCGACGTCCTGCAGGTTCGACACCGACAGGTTGACCGCGACCGACAGGTCGTGGCCGGCCTCCCGCCAGGCGCGCAGGTCCGACAGCGAGCGCTCGAGCACGCGCAGCGCCAGGCGGCGCATCAGCCCGGCCTGCTCGGCCAGCGGCAGGAAGACGTCGGGGGTGAGCAGCCCGCGGGTGGGGTGGTGCCAGCGGACCAGCGCCTCGACGCCGATCACCGCGCCGGTGCGCAGGTCCAGCTTCGGCTGGTAGTAGGGGACCAGTTCCTCGGTGTCCAGCGCGGTGCGCAGCTGCTCGAGGGTCTCCAGCCGGTCGCGGGAGTCCGGCGTGCCGTCGGGCTCCCACAGCGCGAAGCCGCGCCGGTCGCGCTTGGCCGCGTACATCGCGGTGTCGGCGCGGGCCAGCAGCAGCGAGCGGTCGCGGCCGTGGTCCGGGCACAGCGCGATGCCGATGCTCGCGTCGATGTGCAACGGCATGCCGTCGAGCACGAACTCGTCGCGCAGCGCGGCCCCGAGCAGGTGCGCCACCTCCAGCGCGCGGGCGTGGTCGGCGTCGGGCAGCAGGACGGCGAACTCGTCGCCGCCCATGCGGGCGAGCAGGTCGCCCGGCTGCAGCGCCTTGCCCAGCCGCGGGCCGACCAGGCACAGCAGGTCATCGCCCACGCTGTGCCCGAAGCTGTCGTTGATCTCCTTGAACCGGTCGAGGTCGACCATGAGGACGGCGCAGTCGCGGGCCGCGCTGTCGTAGACGGTCTTCTCGAGCTCCTCGATGAACCGGCGCCGGTTGGGCAGGCCGGTCAGCGGGTCGTGGTGCGCCTCGTCGGCCAGCTGCTTCAGGCGCAGCCGCTCGACCGCGCGCAGCACCGCGTTCTCCACCACCAGAGCGCCCTCGAGGGTCACCTGGCGCACGGCCTCGCGCAGCTCGGCCGACCAGTGCCCGAGCGACGTCGTCGAGCCGGTGACGACCAGGCCCATCAGCCGCTCGCCGGCCAGCAGCGGGATGCTCACGTAGGACTTCAGGTCCAGCGCGGCGATCAGCCGCTGGTCGATGAGGTCGCTGGCCGCGGCGTCCTCGACGAACACCGGCAGCCGTTCCTCGACGGTGTGCCGCCAGAGCGCGACGTCGGCGGCCGGCCGGCCGATCAGCTGCTGCTGGACGACCTGCTTGTGCGCCTCGGGCCAGCCGATGTGGCGGACGTCCTCGATGAACCCGTCGGCGTCGACTTTGTAGGCGGCGCTGCGCTCGGTGCCCAGCAGGCCCTGGACGGCGCGGGCCAGCACCTCGGCCGCCTCGGGGACCCCTGTGGCGTGCGCGCCGTCGACCAGCAGCTGACGGACCACCTCGGCGGTGGCCAGCGACGCGGCGCGGGACTGGCTGGTGCGAACCTGCTCCAGCACGCCGCCGAGGTAGGCGCCGGCGGCCGACGCCATCCGGCGCACCTCCTCGGAGAAGGGGCGCAGCCGGGGGCTGTCGAGGGTGAGCACGCCGACCGGGTGCGTGGGGCGACCCAGCGGGACGGCCAGGGCCGAGGCGATGTCGAAGGTCTCGGTCCACCACCCCGACAGCTCGCCGGAGTCGCGGTCGGCGGCCCGGGGCTCGCCGGAGCGAAGCACCGTCTGGGTCAGCCGGAGCGGTTCGGGGGCGTTGCGGAAGAGCTTCCAGCCGGCCTCGTCGCGCCGCCCGTCGGCGTAGGAGGCCATGCTCGGGACGAGCTCGCCGTCCTCGAGGAGGAAGACGCAGGCGCGCTCGACCTCGCCGAGCTCGGCCAGCTGCCGGCAGGCGACGGCGAGCAGTTCCTCGACCGAGTCGGCGTGGTTGGCGTGCTCGACCAGCCCGAGCAGCACCTCGGCCGAGTCGAGTCGGCGGCGCTCGGTGCGCCGGCTCCAGGCCTCGGTCAGGGCCAGCGCGATGCCGGGGACGGCCTGGCGCAGCGGGGCAGGGGAGGCGGCCGCGGCGGGCTCGATGGTCAGCAGGCCGACCACCTCGCCGTTGCGGACCAGCGGCTCGCCGTGCGCGGAGCGGATGCCGTAGCGGGCGGCCTCCTTGTCCGCGGCCCGGCGGCCGTCGGCACGGACGACGACCGGCTCGCACCGCTCGAGCACCGCGGACACGAACGGCGAGCGCGACACCGGGATGGGGTTCTTCAGCGTCGTGATCCCGGCCACGTCGGCGCCGGGGCAGACCGACTGGCGGAACGGAGCGGCGGTGCCGGTGGTGGCCTCGTGCACCCAGACCGACACGCGGGAGGCGCCGAGCGTGCTGCGCAACCGGGCGAGCTGGTGGTCGAGGGCGGCCTGCGGGTCGTACTGCGCGGCCGGGCCGGTGGGCCGGCGGGAGGGCAGGGGCGAGCGCGGCGCGGGGACGCGTCCACGCGTCGCCGCAGCCTGGGGAGCCCTCGCCGTCGTCACGAGAGGGCGATCGGCACGCCGCCGTTCCGCTTTGAGCCGGCCGCGGGCGTCTCCCTCCAAGGGGGGAGGGAGGAGGGGCTGGCGAAGGTGCCGGGGCGACAGGTGATACTGAGCGCCGACACCACCCGTCCGCGGTCCGGCCGCGGTCGCTGCACACGTCCCCGGGAGGGATCCACCGTGACCTACGTCATCACCCAGCCCTGTGTCGACGTCCTCGACAAGGCGTGCATCGACGAGTGTCCGGTGGACTGCATCTACGAAGGGGAGCGGATGCTCTACATCCACCCCGACGAGTGCGTGGACTGCGGCGCCTGCGAGCCGGTGTGCCCGGTGGAGGCCATCTACTACGAGGACGACGTCCCGGACAAGTGGAAGGACTACTACAACGCCAACGTGGAGTTCTTCTCCGACCTGGGCAGCCCCGGCGGGGCCGCGAAGACCGGGAAGATCGCCAAGGACCACCCGCTGGTCGCCGCGCTCCCGCCGCAGGGCGAGGGTCACTGACCACGGCTGCTGACACCGGGGCGGCCGCGCGGCGGCTGCCCGACTTCCCCTGGGATTCCCTGACCGGGGCGCGGGCTCGAGCGGCCAGGCACCCGGGCGGGGTGGTGGACCTGTCCATCGGCACGCCGGTCGACGACTCGCCGGCCGTGCTGCAGACGGCGCTGGCGGCGGGCGCGGACTCGCCCGGCTACCCGACGGCGCTGGGCACGCCGGAGCTTCGCTCGGCCGCCGCGGACTGGCTCGCGCGGCGGCTCGGCGTCCGCGTAGCCGACCCGCTGGGTCCGGACCCGTCGGTCATCCCGACCGTCGGCTCCAAGGAGCTCGTCGCGCTGCTGCCCACCCTGCTCGGGCTGTCCGGCAGCGGGACGGTGCTGATCCCCGAGGTCGCCTACCCGACCTACGAGGTGGGCGCGGTGCTGGCCGGCCTCGCGGTGCACCGCTGCGACGTCCCGCCGGACGACGCGACCGGCGTCGTCCTGGTGTGGCTGAACTCCCCGGGCAACCCGCACGGCCGCGTGCTGACCGACGACGAGCTGCGCGCCTGGGTGGCGTGGGGGCGCGCGCGGGGCGTGCCGATCGTGGCCGACGAGTGCTACATCGCCCTCGGCTGGGACGTCGAGCCGCGTTCGCTGCTGCACCCGGCCGTGGCCGGCGACGACCACAGCGGCCTGCTCGCGGTGCACTCGCTGTCCAAGCAGTCCAACGCCGCCGGCTACCGCGCCGGGCTGCTCTCCGGCGACCCGGTGCTGGTGCGCCAGGCCTGGGAGGTCCGCCGGCACCTGGGGTTGCTCGTCCCGGGCCCGGTGCAGGACGCGATGACCGCCGCGCTGGCCGACGACGCGCACGTCGCCGAGCAGAAGGAGCGCTACCGGGCGCGGCGGGCCACCCTGCTGACCGCCGTCCGGTCGGCCGGGCTGCGGGTCGACCACTCGGGGGCCGGGCTCTACCTCTGGGCC
>Ga0308176_10002872_pt1 | contig 10907 bp, 10 predicted proteins | sample PhyCR2_3_FD_203890 | JGI IMG/M metagenome (GOLD analysis project Ga0308176, IMG submission 203890) | Soil microbial communities from UC Gill Tract Community Farm, Albany, California, United States - DLSLS.C.R2 | ecosystem: Environmental > Terrestrial > Soil > Agricultural land | place: USA... | reverse complement strand
CGCCGACGTGTTGTTGGCTCGGCTCGCGCATTGCGCGGAGGTGAGCGCACCGGCGCTGTTCGGCACTCCGACCGCGACTCCGAGTACGACGAGAGCAACCCCGATGGGGATGAGCAGCAGCCTGAGACGCCGATGATTCATGCGATCCTCCGCGGCAATGTGTGGCCTTTTGGGCACTTTCAGCCATCTCACACCCACTGCCCAGAAAAGGGCAACCACGTTCGCCGTCGCTGGCGTAAATCAGACGCCACAGTTCGGTGCGGCCTCGCGTAGCGCAATGCGCATCGCCTCGACCGGTGCGTCGCGGCCGGTCATCAGCCGCACCTGTTCGGCGGCTTGGTGCAGCAGCATGAGAGCGCCGCTGATGACCGTGGCGCCATCCGTCGACGCGGACGCAGCCAACGCAGTGGGCCACGGCCGGTAGACGACATCGAGGACGGCTTGCCCCGCCGACCACATGCGCGCCGCACACCGGTCGGCCGCGCCCGGGGGCAGCGTTGACGCCACCAGGTCGGCCGAGAGGGCCGGGTGGTCATCGGCCAACGTGTCGATCGAGAGTCGCGAGCCGAGTCGTTCGGCGGTGGCATTCAGCGCCATCGCGCGGGACGGGTTGCGGACGAGCACCGTGCATTCGTCGACGCCGATATCTCGGAGCGCAGCCAGCGCTGCCTGTGCCGTGCCGCCGGCGCCGAGCAGTGTCACCGAACGCGGTCGCACCTCGTGCTCGGTGAGCGCAGCGGCGATTCCGTACGCGTCGGTGTTGTCGGCGATCCACCCGTCCGGGCCGGCAAGCAGCGTGTTCGCGGCGCCGATCGACACGGCGCGCTCACGTACCTCGACCGCGACGTCGAGCAGCGCGTGCTTGAGCGGCATGGTCGCGGAGAAGCCGACCCAGTCGACGCGATCGGCGAGGACGGCTGACAACTCGTCGACGCCGCAGTCGATCGCATCGTAGGTCCAGTTCAGGCCGAGTGCGGCGTAGGCCGCCCGATGCAGCACCGGCGAGAGCGAGTGCGCGACCGGCCGGCCGAGAATACCTCCTCGACCGACCCTGCCGGCAGGATCAGCCACAGCCCCAGTGATGGATGACGCACTTGTGAGCAGCTCGCTCGAACGCAGCCTCGCTGTTGGTGAAGAACAGGTGCCCGTCGGCGTCCTTGTTCACGTAATACAGCCAGTTGCCCTTGTCCGGTGCGGCGGCACCGGCCATCGCGTCGGCGCCCGGATTGCTGATCGGCGTCGGCGGCAGCCCGTCGTGCGTGTACGTGTTGTACGGGCCTTTGGCGAGGTGGTAGATGATCTTCGTCGGGTCCTGCCCGGCGAGCTTGGCCGCGTACGCGCTCGTGGCGTCGATCTGGAGCGGCTTGTTCTGCGCGAGTCGGTTGAGGATCACCCGCGCGACCTTGCCGAAGTCCTCCGGGTACTTCGCCTCGGCCTGGGCGATCGACGCAATGATCAGCTGCTCATACGGCGTGATGTGATTCTTCTGCGCAGCCGTCGTGAAGTCCGTCCGGCGCACCGCGTCGGTGAACTGGGTGATCATCTGCTGCAGTGCGTCCGCCGGGTCGGTGTTCTCGGCGAAGTAGTACGTCGCCGGGTAGAGGAAGCCCTCGACCGACGTCGGCGTCGTGCCGTTTGCCAGGTAATCGGTCGGCAGGCCCAGTGCCTTGACGTCGTTCAGCGCCGCCGTGACCGCGCTCGGATCCATGCCCGGCCCGCAGATGGTGCCCTTCGGCGCGTTCTGCGCACACGGCTTCGCAGTGAGCCGCTTCAGTACGTCCAACGTCGTTGCGCCTTCGACGACCGCGACGTCGTTGTGCAGCCGGGAAGCCGGATCAAGCAGCAGGGCCAGCGCGCTCTTGGCGGACATGTGCTCGCGCAGCCGGTAGGTACCAGGCTGGATGCCTTGCGAGCGCGCGTCGTCATTGGCTGCGTCGGTGAACGCCTTCACGCTGGCGACCACACCCGCGTCGTGCAGTGTGTTGCCGATGTCGTCCGCGGTGTCGTTCTGCTGCACCTCCACGATCGCCGACCCGCTACCGGTACCGCCGTAGTCGCTCGGGTTCAGGTAGTGATAGATCGGCAGCACGACGAGCCAGGTCGCGGCCACCAGCACCACGACGATCAAGCCACCGAGGATCGAGAACAATCGCTTGTTGCGCGTTCGGGCGGCGTGCTGGCCACGCTCGGCGCGTCGATCGCTGCGCGTGACGCGTTGGACGCGAGGTTGCTCGCCGGTGTGGTCGTCGTCGAAGAAGCCTCCGCCGTCGTCCGTGGAGTCGAACAGCAGGCCGTGCGGGTCGGAGTCGGTCATCGACTCACGATCGCGTTGCCTCACGCCGTTCGCTCCGTTCTCTCGTCTTACCGGCTGACGCGGGACGCCATTCACTGCCTACGGCGATCCAACCAATGCTGCAGCAGCTCGACGGCTGCGGCCTGGTCGATAACGGCCCGGCCGGCTCTACCCCGGATGCCGCCTGCGGTGAGCTTACGCTGCGCCGATACGGTGGTCAGGCGCTCATCCAGGAACTCCACTGGGACCGGCGCGATGCGTTCTGCGACCCGATCGCCGTATTCCCGAGCGAGCTGCGCGGCCCGTCCTTCCGCACCAGCCAGGGTACGCGGCAGCCCGACGACGACACCGACTGCCTCGTACTGAGCGACCAGCGCCGCCAGCTCGGCGATGTCGCGATCTCCGGACGGATCCCGGGCGAGGGTTACCACCGGAACCGCCAACACGCCGCGCGGATCACTGCGTGCAATGCCAATGCGGACAGAACCGACATCGACGGCAATCCACGTGCCGCTCATCCCGGGCGTGTCGCCGGGCTCAGTCCCCACGGACCCGATTCACCGACTCGCGAACGGCGGCGAACGCGGCGGCGAGTTTCGTCGCGTCGCCGCCGGCGCCCTGGGCGAGGTCGGCCTTGCCGCCACCGCGAGCACCGATCGCCGGAGCGAACGTCTGCACCAGATCGCCCGCCTTGATGCCCGCGCCCTGCCCGGTCTCGTTCACCGCCGCTACGAACGCGACGCCACCGGACTCGTTCGCCGACGCGAGCAGGACAACCGCCGGGTCGCCGTGCCGCAGCCGGTTGCGGACGTCCAGCGCGAGCGCGCGCAGATCGTTGCCGCCAACCCCCGCCGGCGCCTCCGCCGCGACGAATTGCACCGGGCCGATCTGCTCGGCCGCGGCCGCAATCGTGCCCGCGCTCGAGAGGACGGCAGCCGCCCGCAACTTGTCGAGTTCTCGCTCCGCGTTCTTCAGCCGCTCGAGCACGCCGCCGATGCGTTCCGGCAACTCCTCCGGTTGGGCTTTGAACTCCTCGGCGAGCTGCGCGACGAGGACGTGCTCCCGCGCGAGATAGCGGAACGCGTCCAGCCCGACCAGGCCTTCGACCCGACGTACACCGGACCCGATCGAGCTCGCGCCGAGCAGCTTGATCATCCCGATGACCGAGCTGCGCGGCACGTGCGTGCCACCGCACAGTTCGCGGGAGTAGTCGCCGATCTCGACGACGCGCACCTCGTCGCCGTACTTCTCGCCGAACATCGCGATCGCGCCGAGCCGCTTCGCCTCGCTCTGGTCGGTGACGAACCAGCGCACCTCGAGGTCGCGGAGCAGGACGTCGTTGATCTCCTCCTCCACCTCGGCCAGCACGCTGTGCGGCACCGCGGCGGGTGTATTGAAGTCGAACCGGAGCCGACCGGGCGAGTTCAGCGAGCCCGCCTGGGCGGCGCTGTCCCCCAGACTCTTGCGCAGCCCCGCGTGCAGCAGATGGGTCGCCGAGTGGCTGCGGGACACGGCCGCGCGCCGGTTCGGGTCTACTTGCGCGAGAACGACGTCGCCGGGGTGTACCTCGCCGGACAGCACGGTGACGCGATGGGTGATCAAGCCGGGCAGCGGTTGCTGAACGTCGACGACGGTCAGCTCGGCTTCGCGTCCACCTGAATTCACCCGCAGCCGGCCCCAGTCCGGCTCCTGGCCGCCGCCCTCTGCGTAGAAGGGCGTGATGTCGAGGACGACCTCGACGTCATCGCCCTCGGTTGCCGCAGGCAGTAACCCGGCGTCACCGATGATCGACTGGATCACCGCTTCGCGGACGATCTCCTGATAGCCGGTGAACGTCGTGGGCTGCCCGCTGTCCAGCGCGTATCGGTACAGGGACAGATCGCCGTGCGCGGTCTTCTTCGCCTGCGCGTCCGCCTTGGCCCGCGCGCGCTGCTCGGCCATCAGCCGGCGGAAGCCGGCCTCGTCCACGGTCAGGCCCTGCTCGGCCGCCATCTCGAGGGTGAGCTCGATCGGGAAGCCGAACGTGTCGTGCAGCTGGAACGCCCTGTCGCCGGACAGCTGCGCACCGCCCGCACTCTTCGTCTCGGCAACCGCCGTATCGAGGATCGTGGTGCCCGACTTCAGCGTGAGCCTGAACGCCTCCTCTTCGGCGTAGGCGTAGGTCGAAATCCGCTCGAAGTCGCTGGCGAGCTCCGGGTAGGACGGGGCCATGCAGTCGCGGGCGATGGGCAGCAGCTCCGGCAGCGCCGGGTCGGCGTAGCCGAGCAACCGCATCGATCGAATGGCGCGGCGCATGATGCGGCGCAGCACGTAGCCACGCCCCTCGTTGGCCGGTGTCACCCCGTCGCCGATGAGCATCAACGCAGTGCGCACATGGTCCGCGACTACTCGAAGCCGGACGTCGTCCGGGTGTGACTCGTGTGCGGCGTGCCCGGAGTGCGCGCCGTATACCTTGCCGGCCAGCTCGGCGGCGCGGTCAAGGATGGGCTTGGTCTCGTCGATCTCGTACAGGTTGTCGACGCCCTGCATGAGCGTGGCCATCCGCTCCATGCCCATGCCGGTGTCGATGTTCTTCGCCGGGAGTTCGCCGGCGATGTCGAAGTCGTCCTTGGCACGTACGGCGGACAGTTCGTACTCCATGAAGACGAGGTTCCAAAACTCCATGTACCGGTCCTCGTCCTTTTCCGGACCGCCCTCGGACCCGTAGTCCGGACCGCGGTCGTAGTACAGCTCGCTGCACGGCCCGCCGGGCCCGGGTACCCCCATGTGCCAGTAGTTGTCCTTCTTGCCGCGCCGGACGATGCGGTCCATCGGCAGCCCGATGGCGTTGTGCCAGATGTCGATGGCCTCGTCGTCGTCGAGGTAGACGGTGGCCCAGATGCGTTCACCGTCCAGGCCGTAGCCGCCGGCGTCGACGGAGTTGGTCGACAGCTCCCACGCGAGCCGGATCGCGCCGTCCTTGAAGTAGTCGCCGAAGCTGAAGTTGCCGTTCATCTGGAAGAACGTGCCGTGTCGGGTGGTCTTGCCGACCTCTTCGATGTCCTGCGTCCGAACGCACTTCTGGATGCTCGTCGCGCGGTTCCACGGCGGTTGCTGCTGGCCGAGGAAGTACGGCTTGAACTGCACCATGCCGGCGTTGACGAACAGCAGATTCGGGTCGTCGAACGGCAACGGTGCACTGGGCACGACGGTATGACCGTTGCGCTCGAAGTGGCCGAGGAAACGCGCCCGAATCTCTGCGGATCTCACCGGTCAAGCCTGCCAGACGGGCGGTTGCCGGTTAACACCCCACGAAACCGCTGCGCGCCTTCGCGGGGACCCCGAAGAGCTACTCGACCGGTGCGGGTGCTCGCCCGGTCGTACCGTCGAGGCCGGTCGCCTCGCGCAGCTCTGCCTCGCGCTCGTGCATCGCGTCCCGCACCTCGGCGCCGAACTCGCCGATCGCGTCGGCCAGATCGCGCAGCGCGCGGACCAGGCCGCCGGCCATCCCGCTCGGCGTCAGCTTCTCGGCCGCGCGCGACAGCTTGCGGACGATCAGGGCACCGATCGTGATGCCCATCGCCAGCCAGAAGAGCCTGCGCATCAGCGCGACCGCCGGTCACTGCGCCGCTTGTGCCGCGCGGCCTTGACCGCATCGGCGTCCCGCCGGTCGGCGACGGTCTTACGCACGCCGTAGGTGAACGCGGCCGCCTTGATCATCGGGCTGCCGAGCGTGCTGCTGACGACCGACGTCATCGCGGCCACGTTCGTCGTCATCGAGTTGACGTTCGTCGCGATGGCCTCGACCTGCACCAGCTGCGCGTTGACCGAGTCCATCGTCTGCTCCGCCTGCGCGAGGAGCGGCCCTACACCGTCGTGCGTCTTGCGCACCGCGATGGTGGCTTCGTCCAGCGTCCGGCCGAGTTTCAGCAGCGGGATGGCAAGTAGCAGGACAAGCAGGACGAACGCGATGGCCGCGATCAGCGCGGCAATCTCGCCTCCGGACATGCGGCCTCCACGGTGCGATTGCGATCCCGCCGAACCCTACCCAGGTCGATTCCGCTCAGCTCGGCCTGGTCTTGCCCCGCACGATGTCGCGCAGTCGGGCGAGTCGCTCGCCGATCGAACGCTCGGCGCCGTGCCCGCTCGGGGCGTAGTAGTCGCGGCCGACCAGTTCGTCCGGCGGGTACTGCTGGGCGACAACTCCGTCCACGTCGTCGTGTGGGTAGCGGTAGCGGGCACCGGCTCCGAGCTTCTTCGCGCCCGGGTAGTGCGAGTCGCGCAACGCCGGTGGAACAGCGCCCGCCAGGCCGGCCCGGACGTCCGCCTGGGCGGCGTCGATCGCCCGGATCACGGCGTTCGACTTGGGCGCGAGCGCAAGGTGGATCGTCGCCTGCGCGAGGTTGATCCGCGCTTCGGGCAGCCCGATCAGCTGCACCGCCTCGGCAGCGGCGGTGGCGGCGAGCAGCGCGGTCGGGTCGGCGAGCCCGATGTCCTCGGAGGCGAGCACGACGAGGCGGCGCGCGATGAATCGCGGATCCTCCCCTGCCTCGAGCATCCGGGCCAGGTAGTGGGTCGCCGCATCCGGATCGGAACCGCGGATCGATTTGATGAAGGCACTGATGACGTCGTAGTGCTGGTCGCCGTCTCTGTCGTAGCGCACCGCCGCCTTGTCGACGGCCTGCTCGAGCGTTGCGAGGTCGATCTCCGTCCGACCCTCGGCGAGGACGGTCCCTGCGGCCGCCTCGAGCGCGGTCAGCGCGCGTCGAGCATCGCCGCTCGACAACCGCAACAGGTGCTCGCGCGCGTCGTCGGCCAGGGTTACTTCGCCGTTGAGACCGCGCTCTTCGTCGAGGGCGCGATCGACGACCAGGCTCACGGCGGCCTCGTCGAGTGGTTCGAGGTTGAGCAGCAGGCTGCGGGACAGCAGCGGCGAGACGATCGAAAAGAACGGATTCTCGGTCGTTGCTGCGACGAGGGTGACGTGCCGCGCTTCGACGGCGGCGAGCAACGAGTCCTGTTGGGTCTTGGAGAACCGGTGGATCTCGTCGATGAACAGCACCGTCTGCCGGCCGGTGTGGTTCAGCTCTGCCTTGGCCTGCGCGATGACCTCGCGAACGTCCTTCACCCCGGCGTTCAAGGCGGACAGCTGCGCGAAGCGGCGGTGCGTGACGTTCGAGACGATCAGCGCGAGCGTCGTCTTGCCGGTGCCTGGCGGGCCGAACAGGATCAGCGACATCGGCGCATCGCCCTCGACCAGGCGGCGCAGCGGCGAGCCCGCGGCGAGCAGGTGCTCCTGGCCGACCACCTCGTCCAGCGTGCGCGGGCGCATCCGAGCCGCGAGCGGCGCTGCCGGGTCGTAGTCGGACACTGCGGCAGCAGGCTCGTCCGGCTCGAACAGCGTCACGCCAGCAGCCTACGAGGGCGGTCAGCCGCGGAGCCGGGCGAGCGCTCCTGGGTTGGCGGTCACGTGGATCTCGGTGATCGACGCCTCGGCGACGTAGAGCACGAGCACGGCGCGCAGTTCGTTGCCGAGGAACCCGAGCAGGACGGATCGTGGCCCGGTAGACAGGGCGACGAGCCGCGCCCCTCCCCAGAACCGCAAGATGTTCCCCGCGACGACATCAGCACCCGAGGTGATCCGATCCGGGAGCAGGTCGACCCAGCCGGTCACGGCCGGGTCGAGCACGGCGAGCAAGCCGTCGAGGTCTCCGGTCGCGCACGCGGCGATGAATCGGTCGGTGACGAGCCGCTGCTCCGCGCCGGCCAACCCGAGGTCGGACCCGGCGGCGGCGCCAATTTTCACCCGCGCCCGGCTGGCGAGTTGGCGGCAGGCTTGCGGCGTGCGCCCCACCGTCTCGGCGATCGTGTCGAACGGCAGTTGGAAGATGTCGTGCAGGACGAAGGCGACGCGCTCCGCGGGCGTCAGCCGGTCGAGCACAACGCCCAGCGCGAGCCGCACGCTGTCGTCCAGCGTCACCCGGTCGGCCGGATCCACGAACGAGGCACCGATCCCCGGCAGACTCGCCTCGAGCGCACCGAGGTCCCGCGGGCGCTGGAGGCGGCGCCGGGCCAGGCGGATCTGGTCGAGACACAACCGGCTGGTGACGACGGTCAGCCAGCCGCGCACGTCGAGGATCTCGTCGACGTCACTGGTCACCAGCCGCTCGAACGCGTCCTGGACGACGTCCTCGGCCTCACCGATGTCGCCGAGCATCCGGAACGCCAGGTTCACGAGATAGGGCCGGTCCTGCTCCCACGCGCCGTGTACCCGGGATGTGGCCGGCTGGTCAGAAGGCATGTTGGTTCCCACGACTACAAGGACGGCCGAGCACGGCGGAATGTGACAGCGTCACATTCCCGTCCAGCCATCCGTCCTTGCCGGTATGCACACACTCGAAGAATTCACCCCTTCGGCCGTCACGGCCGACAGCTTGGTCAAGGTCTATCCCGGCGACGTTCGCGCTGTCGATGGCGTGAGCTTCACCGTCCACGCCGGTGAGGCGTTCGGGCTGCTCGGCCCGAACGGCGCGGGCAAGTCGACCACGATCGGCATGCTCACCACCACCGTGAAACCCACATCCGGGAGCGCGACCCTCGGCGGCATCGACGTCGCCCGGGATCCGACGAAGACCCGCTCGATCAGCAGCGTCGTCTTTCAAGACGCCGTGGTCGACCGACCATTGACCGGCCGGCAAAACCTTGCGCTGCACATGCGGCTATGGGGCGTGGGATCCGCTGTTGGACGTTCCCGGCTCGGCGAGCTCAGTTCCGCCGCAGGAATCGATGACATCCTCGACCGGCCTGTCGGCACCTACAGCGGCGGCGAGCGTCGCCGGCTCGAGATCGTGCGGGCGTTGCTCTCCGGGCCGCAAGTGCTGTTCCTCGACGAGCCGACCGTCGGCCTCGATACCCGCATCCGGCACGACTTGTTCGACACGATCAACACGGTCCGGGAACGAACTGGCGTCACGATCATCATGACGACGCACTACCTGGACGAAGCCGAGCGGCTCTGCGATCGGCTCGCCATCATCGATGCCGGTCGGATCGTCGCCTGCGACACCCCCGGCGCGCTCCTCGCGTCGATCGGCGACGAAGTCATCGACGTCCGAGTAACCGATCCGGCCGCCGCCGTCCACGTGCTGCGCACGATGGGCGTCGACGAGCACGACATCGCCGTGACCGGCGCGACGGTGAGCGCATCGCTGCGCTCGGTACCGGCCGACCGGGCCAACACCTTGCTCGCCGAGCAGGGAGTGACCGTGCTCGCCGCGACCACTCGGCGACCCAGCCTCGACGACGTCTACCTCCGGCTCACCGGCGCCAGCATCGCCGGCGCCGACAACTGAAAGGCCTTCCGATGACCACCACCGTTACCCCCACGCCGGCGGCTGCTGCTGCGACGGCAGCTGCGAACCGCCCCGTCGGCGTCGTGCCGACGCTCGTTGCCCGGCGACTGGCGCTGATGATTCGCTCGCCCCGCTCGGTCGCCATTCCGCTCATGGCGCCGATGCTCTTCGCGACGGTCGTCGCGCCCGCGTTGGGCAACACCTTGGCCGATTCGAGTCAGCACAAGACGTACATGACGTTCGTCGCGCTCGCCGCGGCCGGGTTGCTCATCCCGATCAACTGCCTCTTCGCCGGACTCGGCGTCCTGACCGATCGGCAGACCGGGGCGATGCGCGAGCTCCTTGTCGCGCCGATCCGCCGCGCATCGATCGTGCTCGGCAACCTGATCGCCGCGCTGATCGTGACCGCGGTGCAGGTGATCGTGCTGATCCTCGGCGCGGCGGCCCGCGGAGCGCAGTTCGACGTCGGCGCGCGGATCGGCTGGCTGATCGCCGCGGCGCTCGCCTTGGCGGTCTTCGTCTACGGACTTGCCGAGATCTTCGCAACGCGGATCAGCAACGCGGAGGAATACACCGCCTTGGTACCGCCGGTCGCGATCGTCCCGTTCTTCTTCGCCGGGACGCTCTACCCCCTCACGTCCCTGCCGACGTGGCTGCACGATGTCGCGAAGGCGCTACCGCTGACGCACGCTGTTGCGCTGTTCCGCTATGGCCTCACCGGCCAGGGCGGGCAGGCGTTGCACAACATCTGGGGCGGGACGAACGCCGGGGTCATGGCGACCGGTTCGCTGCTCGTCGTGGCCGCGTACGCGGCTGTCGCCCTGCTGCTCGCGCTGCGGCTCTTCGCCCGCGCCGGCACGAGCTGAGCCGGGCGATGTCGCAGCGTTCGGCAATGATCGGGCGATGGCCAACGAATACGTCCGTACCAAAGAGTTCCGAGATGCGTCGTTTCGCTATGTCGACCTGAACGGCGCGACCTTCCGGGCGTGCGACCTGGTTGCGGTGCGGATCGTCGGCTGCGAGGTCGACGATCTGCACATCGAAGCCCACGCCGGCGAGCTCGGCTCGGTGATCGTCGAAGGGATCGACGTCACCGGCTACGTGATGGCCGAGCTCGACCGGCGCTTCCCAGAACGCGCAGAGGTACGGGAAGCGCAGACCGTCGACGCCCTGCGCGGCGCGCTGGTCCGCCTGGGCGATCTCTGGACGCAAACGCGCACGCGCGCCGAGCAACTCCCCGAGTCGGAACGCGCCGAACGGGTGGACGGCGAGTGGTCGTTCAT
>Ga0308176_10002871_pt1 | contig 10908 bp, 10 predicted proteins | sample PhyCR2_3_FD_203890 | JGI IMG/M metagenome (GOLD analysis project Ga0308176, IMG submission 203890) | Soil microbial communities from UC Gill Tract Community Farm, Albany, California, United States - DLSLS.C.R2 | ecosystem: Environmental > Terrestrial > Soil > Agricultural land | place: USA... | reverse complement strand
GAGTACGCCGCCCGGCTGCTGCCCACGATCGCGCCCGGCCTGGAGCCGCCGACCTCGGTGCGCCGCACCCGCGGTGAGCTGGCGGTGCTGGCCGACCCGGACCTCGGGCGGCTGGTCGAGACCGTGCAGGCGACGGTCGCCCGGATCGGGTCGGTCGGGCTGATCACGCCGGACGCGCTGCTCCCCCGGGTGGTCGCGGCACTGACCGGGGCCGGCGTCCGGCACGCGGTGCTCGGGGAGGAGCCGCCGGCCGACCTCGAGCCCGTCGAGTTCGAGGTGCAGCTCGACGTCGTACCCGCCTCGCTGGCCAAGGGCCTCGAGTTCGACCACGTGGTGCTGCTGGAGCCGGCCGCGGTCGTCGCCGGCGAGGCCGACCACGTGACCGGGCTGCGGCGGCTGTACGTCTGCCTCACCCGGGCCGTCACCTCGCTGACCGTGCTGCACGCCGACGAGCTGCCCGCCGAGCTCGGCACCCCCTGACCCCGGTGGCATCCTGGTCGCGTGCTCCAGCCCGTCCGCATGGCGCCGGTGACCCGGTGACCGACCTCGCGGCGTACTGGCCGCCCGGGCAGCCGGCGGCGCTGCGGGACCGGCTGCGTGCGGCGTACGCCGATCCGGCGCGCGGCTACCACGACCTGCTGCACCTCACCGAGGTGCTGACCCACGTGGACGAGCTGATGGTGCCCGACGACCCGCAGCGCGACGCGGTCCTGCTGGCCGCCTGGTTCCACGACGCCGTGTACGACGGGCGGGGGGACGACGAGGAGCGGTCCGCGCAGCTGGCGGCCGACTCGCTCGGCGACTCGCCCCTGGGGCGCGAGGTCGCCCGGCTGGTCCGGCTGACCGCGACCCACCGGCCCGCCGACGAAGACCACGCCGGCCAGGTGCTCTGCGACGCGGACCTCGGCATCCTGGCCGCGGACCCGGCCCGCTACGCCGCCTACACCGCGGGCGTGCGCCGGGAGTACGCACACGTCCCGGACACCGAGTTCGCCGCCGGCCGCGCCACGGTGCTGCGGGCGCTGCTGGCGAAGCCGACGCTGTTCCACACCGACCGGGCGCGCGAGCGGTGGGAGGCCCGGGCCCGCGCGAACATCGAGGCCGAGCTGGCCGTCCTCTAGGCCGTGCGCCGCCGACGGCGGGACCTACCCTGGACGGATGGGACTGCTCGTCGTCGACGGCGCGAACGTCGTGGGCAGCCGACCCGACGGCTGGTGGCGTGACCGGGCGGGAGCGGCCCGCCGGCTGTGGGAGCAGCTGCGGGCGGCCGACCTGCCGGACGAGGTCGTCCTGGTCCTCGAGGGCGCTGCCAAGCGAGGCGTCCCGGCCCACCGGGTGGACCGGTTGCACACGGTGCACGCGCCCGGCTCCGGCGACGACGCGATCGTCGAAGAGGCCCGCTCCCGGACCGGGGACGGGTGGGACGTCATCGTGGTCACGGCCGACCGGGAGCTGCGGACCCGCGTCACGGCGGTGGGTGCGCGCACCGCGGGCCCGTCCTGGTTGCTCGACCGGCTCTGAGCCGAGGGGGCGCTCGAGCTCAGAGCAGCGCGGGCTCTCGCAGCACCAGCGTGCCGGCATCGGCGTCCAGGACCGCCGGCACGCCGTAGGGGAAGGCCAGGTTGCGGTCGTCGTGGCCGATCGGCGCTCCCCACAGGAGCGGCACGCCGAGCGGGGCCAACCGGTCCACCGCCAGGTCGCGCACGGAGGCGGGCAGGCCGCAGTCGGTGAACGTGCCGAGCGCGATGCCGAGCACGTCGTCGAACCAGCCGGCCCGGAGCAGCTGGGTGAGCATCCGGTCGAGCCGGTACGCCTCCTCGCCGATCTCCTCGAGCACCGCGATCGAGGAGGCGGCCCGCAGCGAGTTGCGGCTGCCCACCTCGCTGGCCAGCATCGCGATGTTGCCGCCGACCAGCACGCCTTCCGCGCGGCCGGCGACGAGCGTCTCGACGGGCGACGGGGTCAGCGCCACTCCCGGCTCCGGGTCGAACAGCAGCGCGTGCAGGTGCGTCCGGGACTCGTCGTCCCCGGCGCCCAGCGAGGTGACCACCGGGCCGTGGATCGTGGACAGGCCCAGGCGGGAGCCGAACGCCTGGTGCAGGGCGGTCACGTCGGAGAAGCCGACCAGCACCTTGGGGCCGGCCGCCGCGATGGACTCCCAGTCGAGCAGGTCGACCATCCGCTGCACGCCGTACCCGCCACGGGCGCAGAACACCGCCTGCACCTCGGGGTCGCACCAGGCCCGCATCAGGTCGTCGGCGCGGGCGGCGTCGTCGGAGGCGAGGTAGCCGAACCGCTCGTGCACCCCCCGGGTGTGCTCGCCGACGGTCACGGACAGGCCCCACGACTCCAGGACGGCGAGCCCCCGGTCCAGCCGCTCCGGCACGACCGGACCGGAGGGCGCGACAACCGCCACCCGGTCGCCGGGCCGCAGCCGGCCCGCGCGGATCAGCGAGCGCCCGGTCTTCTTCGGCGCGAGCGTCGAGGCCTTGCGTCGTCGCAGCCCGGCGGCGATCAGCCGCGCGATCAGCTCGCGCGAGGACACCGGCACGGCGCCCGCGGCGACCACGGAGTCGTAGCGCTCCGCGGGGATGTCGTAGTGGTCGCGGTCGAAGCCGCGCTGCGGGATCCCGAGGGACTGCGCGAAGCGGTGCAGCTCGGCGTACGACGTGTCGCTGGCCAGGTGCGACCAGAGCCGGCCGTGCCCGTGGGCGTTCGGCGGGTCGATGAGCAGCGTCACGACGGGGTCACCCGGTGGGTCGTCCCGCCGCCCGGTCGGTCGCGTCGTCGAGCAGCATCCGCCACGCCCGCACGTGCCCGGCCTCGACGTGCGCCTTCCGGGAGCCGCCCGGGCGCGCCGTCGACCCGACCTGGAACTGGCGGACACCGGCCCGCACCAGCCACGGCACGTGCTCGCCCCGCAGCCCCCCACCGGCCATCAGCAGCCGCGCCACGTCCTCGTCGGCCGCCGCCCGGTCGGTGAGCTCCTCGTGCCCGGTCGCCAGGCCGCGCGAGGACCCGGCCGACAGCACCGCGTCGATCCCCGGCAGGCCCCGCACCTGGCGCCACGCCAGCGACGTCTCCAGCGAGGCGTCGATGGCACGGTGGAACGTCCACGGCACACCGTCGAGCGCGTCCGCCAGGTGCGCGCACACCTCGACGTCCACGGTCAGGTCGTGGGTCAGGAAGCCGAACGCGACCCCCTCGGCACCGACGGCCAGGTAGTCCTCCGCGAGGCCGACGAGCCGGGCCAGCTCACCGCCGGTGGTCGTGTAGGTGTCGTTGAGCCGGAGCATCGCGCGCACCGGGAGGTCGGTCTCCTTGCACACCCCCGAGACCGTCGCCGGCTCCACCGACAGCCCGCCGTCCTCGAGGTCGCCGACCACGAACAGCCGGTCGGCGCCGCCGTCGTGCGCCCCCGGCACGTCGCGCGGGTGCAGCACCACGACCTCGAGCAGAGGGTCCGGTGCGTGCCCCGCGACTTGATCCGTGCTCACAATGGACATCGTGACATCCGACGACCACCAGACCGACGCTCTGATGGCGGCGCGCGCGCTCGTGTTGCACGACCTCGAGGCCACGTCCGCCGCGAACCCGTCCTCGGTGTCCGCCCTCGAGGCCTCCGTGACCACGCGGCGCTGGTGGGCGTCGCAGTGGGAGGAGGGCAAGCAGTACGTCGCGGGGCTCATCGCGCAGGACGTGCAGGACGCGCTCCTCGAGGAGGCCGGCCGGTGGCCGCTGTGCCGCGCCTGCGACGAGCTCGACCCGCACGCGCTCTACATCCACCCCGAGCTCGGCGGCCCGGACCCGACCTGGGTGTGCGAGAACTCCGGCATCGCGGTCGCCCCGCTCGGCCGACTGACCCGGTGAGCTGTGCATAACTCGGGTAGTCCGTGACGAAATGGCTGAAAAAAGCGGGTGGGAACAGCCAAAACGTCACGGACTACCCGGGCTCGGGCGGTGAGCTCAGCCGCGCCGACGGCCCAGCAGGTAGCCGATGACCAGCGCGATGAAGGCGATCACCATCTGCGGCCCGTAGCTCTTGGCCAGGATCGGCAGCACGGTCGTCCCCAGGTCGAGCGCGTCGTCGCCCGACCGCGAGGACGAGGACCAGGACGCCCCCGCGCCGGCCGGTGCCGGCCTCGGCGGAGGGGGCGCGGTCGTGGGTGGTGTGGGGGGCTCGGCGGTGCCCGGCTGGGGCGCGGAGCCGGTGACCGGTGCCGCTCCCGCTGCCTCGTCCCCACTCGACGCGAGCGCCGCCTCGGTCGCGCCGGCCGCGGCGGGGACCTCGGCCTCGGCGGCCGGTGCGGGCTCGGGTGCCGCCGGGGCGCCGACCTTGTCCTGCAGGCACGTCACGAACTGCTGGAGCAGCTTGTTCGAGATGTCCTCGATCACGCCGCGGCCGAACTGCGCCGGCTTGCCGGTGATGGCGAGGTCGGTGTGCACGTCGACGCGCGTGGCCTCCGGCGCCTCCTCGGCGAAGGTCGCGGTGACCGTCGCCCCGGCGGTGCCGTTGCCGCGCTTGTCCTTGCCCTTGGCCTCGATGACGAACCGGCCAGCCGACTCGTCCTTCTCCAGGAACGTGCCCGAGCCGGCGTACACCAGCGCGATCGGACCGAGTTTGACCTTGCACGTGCCCTTGAAATCGCTGCCCTCGACCTCCGTGACCGTGGCACCCGGGAAGCAGCCGGCGACGGACTCGATGTCCTCGAAGGTCTGCCACGTGTCGGCCACGGAGGCCGGGACGGTGAACGTGTGGTTCAGGTCCACCGGGGGATCACGCTCCTGCGGCCGCGAGCACGGCGCGGCGGGTCAGGACGGTGGCGAGGTGCCTGCGGTAGTCCGCGTCGCCGTTGAGGTCCGAGGGCGGGTTGGTGCCGTCGGCCGCCGACGCCGCGGCCGCACGGACCGCCTCGTCGGTGGCCGGCTGCCCGACCAGCGCGGCCTCGACGGAGCGGGCGCGCAGCGGCGTGGAGCCCATGTTCGTCAGCCCGACGCGGGCCTCGCTGATGGTGCCGCCCTCGACCTTGACGGCCGCGGCGACCGCGACGATCGGCCACTGGTGGGCCACCCGCACGAACTTCTCGTAGTGGGCGCCCCAGCCGGCGCGCTTGGGGATCCGGACCTCCTTGAGGATCTCGTCGTCGCCGATGGCCGTGGTGAACAGGTCGACGAAGAAGTCGGCCGCCTCCACGGTCCGCTCGCCGCCCGGGCCCGCGACCACGAACTGCGCGTCGAGCGCGAGCGCCGGGGCCCCGAGGTCGCCCGCGGGGTCGGCGTGCGCCAGCGCGCCGCCGAAGGTGCCGCGGTGCCGCACCTGCGGGTCGGCGAGCTGCTCGACCGCCTTGGTGATCACGAACGCGTTGTCCTTGACCAGCTCGTTGGAGAGTACGTCGGCGTGCGTGGTCATCGCGCCGATGACGATGGCGTCACCGTCGTCCCGGACGCCACGCAGCGCCTCGATCCTGCCGAGGTCGATGACGACCTCCGGGGCGTTGAGCCGCATCCGGAGCACCGGCAGCAGGCTCTGCCCGCCGGCGATGATCTTCGCGTCGTCGCCGTGCTCGGCGAGCGCCGACAGGGCCTCCTCGAGGGTGGTCGGGGCGACGTAGTCGAACTGGGCGGGGATCACTGGCCTGCTCCTTCGGTCCGGTCAGCGGTGTCCTGGGCGTCGAAGTGCGGGGCGGCCGCACCCTCGGTGGGTGCTCCTCCCTGGTCGGCGCCGTCGTGCGCATGGATGGCCTTGTAGATGCGCTCGGGCGTGCACGGCATCCGCACGTCGTTGACGCCGAAGTGCCGGATCGCGTCGACCACGGCGTTGACGACCGCCGGGGTCGAGGCGATGGTGCCGGCCTCGCCGACGCCCTTGGTGCCGAGCGTGTTGGTCAGCGACGCCGTCGTGTTGTGCGAGACGTCGAAGCTGATCGTGTCGGCCGCGGTCGGCACGAGGTAGTCGACGAACGACGCGGACACCAGCGTGCCGGACTCGTCGTGGACCGCCTCCTCCCACAGCGCCTGCGCGATGCCCTGCACCAGGCCGCCGTGCACCTGCCCCGCCACGATCAGCGGGTTGACGATGTTGCCGATGTCGTCGACGCAGGTGTACTTCCGCATCTTCACGCCACCGGTCTCGGTGTCGATCTCGACCGCGCACAGGTGCGTGCCGTGCGGGAAGTTGAAGTTGATCGGGTCGTACGTCGCGTCCGAGTCCAGCGACGGCTCGGTCCCGTCGGGCAGGTTGTGCGCCGCGAACGTCGCCAGCGCCACCTCGGTGATGGCCATGCCCTTGTCGGTGCCCTTGACCCCGAACCGGCCCTCCTTGAACTCCAGGTCGTCGACGGAGGCCTCGAGCAGGTGGGCCGCGATCGGCTTGGCCTTCTCGATCACCTTGTCGGCGGCCCGGACGAGTGCCTCGCCGCCCACGACCAGCGAGCGCGAGCCGTAGGTGTCCAGCCCGCGGTGCGAGACCTGCGTGTCGCCGTGCAGGACCTCGACGTCCTCGAACGGGACACCGAGCCGGTCGGCGACGATCTGCGAGAACGCGGTCTCGTGGCCCTGGCCGTGCGCGGAGGTGCCGGTGACGATCTCGACCGTGCCGGTCGCGAGCATCCGCACCGACGCGTGCTCCCAGCCGCCGGCGCCGTAGTCGAGGCTGCCCAGCACCCGCGACGGCGCCAGCCCGCACATCTCGGTGAACGTGGAGACCCCGATGCCGAGCTGGACCGGGTCGTCGGCCTCGCGCCGCTGCTTCTGCTCGGCCCGCAGCGCGTCGTACCCGAAGATCTCCTTGGCCTTGGCGGTGGCCGCCTCGTAGTTGCCGGAGTCGTACTCCAGGCCGGCGACCGTGGTGAACGGGAACTCGTCGTGCTTGATCCAGTTCTTCTCCCGCACCTCGAGCGGGTCGACCCCGAGCTCGGCGGCGAGCTCGTCCATCATCCGCTCGATGCCGAACGTCGCCTCCGGCCGGCCGGCGCCGCGGTAGGCGTCGGTCCAGGTCTTGTTGGTGAGCACGGTCTGGCAGGCGAAGTGGTAGGCCGGGAACTTGTAGATCGCGTTGAACATGAACGCGCCGAGGACCGGCACGCCGCCGCCGACGATCGCGACGTAGGCGCCGAGGTCGGCGAGCAGCTCGACCTTGAGCCCGGTGACCGTGCCGTCCTTCTTCGCGGCCAGGGTGAGCTTCTGCCACTGGTCGCGGCCGTGGTGGCCGGACATCAGCGACTCGGACCGGGTCTCGGTGTACTTCACCGGCTTCCCGAGCCGTCGCGCGACCGCCCAGACGATCCACTCCTCGGGGGTGGTCTGCAGCTTGCCGCCGAACCCGCCTCCGACGTCGGGCGCGATCACCCGGATCTTGGACTCGGGCACGCCGGTGGTGGCCGCCAGTGCGAACCGCAGGATGTGCGGGATCTGGGTGGCCGACCACATCGTCAGCTGCTCGCCGGTGGGGTCGACCACGACCGAGCGGGGCTCCATGAAGGCCGGGATCAGACGCTGCTGGCGGAACTCCCGCTCGATCACGATGCCGTCGGCGCGGGCCTCGGAGATGGCCGCCTCGACGTCGCCGCCGGTGCCGGCCTGGCCGGAGTCGAAGACCCACAGCGCCGACTTGTTGGTGCCCAGGTCGGGGTGGGCCAGGACCTTGTCGTCCGCGGCCTCCTTGAGGTCGAGCGCGGCCGGCAGCTCCTCGTAGTCGACGTCGACGAGCTCGGCGGCGTCGCGGGCCTCGGCCGCGCTGCGGGCCACCACGACGGCCACGGTCTCGCCCGCGAACGCCACCCGGTCCGACGGCATCGGCACGTGGTTGGGGGCGACCTGGTCCGGCGTGATCGGCCAGGCGTTGATGTTCACGCCCTGGCCCTCGCCCAGGTCGGCGCCGGTGAGCACAGCGACCACGTTCGGCGCCGCCTTCGCCTGGCTGGTGTCGATGTTGGTGATCGTGGCGTGCGCGAACGGGCTGCGCACCATCGCGACGTGCAGCATGCCGGTGAGCTGGATGTTGTCGGTCCAGCGAGTGCGGCCGGTGATCAGCCGCTGGTCCTCCTTGCGGCGCCGGTCGCGGCCGATCTCGGGAGCGGCGGCGGCGGGGGCGTCCTCGGTGACGGTCACGACGCGCTCCCTTCGAGGGAGGCGGGCTTGGCCTCCTGGCCGGAGGCGACCTGCACGGCCCGCACGATGTTGTGGTAGCCGGTGCACCGGCAGAGGTTGCCCTCGAGGCCGGCCCGGATCTGCTCCTCGGACGGCTTCGGGTTGTCGTTGAGCACGTCGATCGCCTGCATGATCATGCCGGGCGTGCAGTAGCCGCACTGCAAGGCGTGGCACTCGTGGAAGGCGGCCTGCATCGGGTGCAGCTGGCCGTCCTTCTCCAGGCCCTCGATGGTGGTGATGTCGCCTCCGTCGGCCTGGACCGCCAGGACGTTGCAGGACTTCACGCTGCGGCCGTCGAGGTGGACGGTGCAGGCGCCGCAGTTGCTGGTGTCGCAACCGACGACGGTGCCGGTCTTGCCGAGGCGTTCGCGCAGGTAGTGGACGAGCAGCATGCGGGGTTCGACGTCGTCGGAGTACGTGGCTCCGTCGACGGTGACGCTGATCCGGGTCATCGACATCTCCTGGGGCCCACTCGGGCATCGTGAGTGCAGTTGTGCCGATCGTTGCGGCTTTGACGACATGAGACAAGGGTCACGACGGTCAGAATCGCCGACCTCTCCGAACGGGCAGGTGAGGTGCCTCCGCCCAGGTCGGAGCCGGTTTCAGTGGTGGATGCGCCCCTGCGTGGCGGCGAGCCGCTCGCCCTTGCCGCCCCACCGCAGCGCGATGATCTCGGCAGCGATACTGACCGCGGTCTCCTCCGGCGTGCGCGCGCCGAGGTCGAGCCCGACCGGCGAGGAGAGCCGGGCCAGCTCGTCGTCGGTGAGGCCGGCCTCCTTCAGCCGCGCCATCCGGTCGTCGTGGGTGCGCCGGGAGCCCATCGCGCCGACGTACGCGACCTGCTGCCCCTCGGGCAGCCGCAGCGCGACCTCGAGCAGCGGCACGTCGAACTTGGGGTCGTGGGTGAGCACGCAGAGCACGGTGCGCTGGTCGATGCGGCCGGCCTCGACCTCCTCGCGGAGGTACTTGTGCGGCCACTTCACGACCACCTCGTCGGCGGACGGGAAGCGCGAGCCCGTCGCGAACACGGGGCGGGCGTCGCACACCGTCACCTTGTAGCCGAGGAAGTTGCCCATCCGGGCGACGGCCGCCGCGAAGTCGATGGCGCCGAACACCAGCATCCGGGGCGCCGGCGCGAACGACCACACGAAGACCCGCATGCCCTCCCCGCGGCGCTCGCCGTCGGGGCCGTAGCTCAGGGTCTGGTTGTGACCCGACGCGAGCAGCCCGAGCGCGTCGTCGCCGACCGCGGCGTCCGCGCGCGCCGAGCCGAGCGAGCCGGAGCACGCACCGCCGTCGGGGCGTACGACGAGCCGCCGGCCGACCCACGCGGGGTCCGGGTGCTCCACGACGGTCGCCACCGCCACGGGACGACCGGCCTCCACGTCCTCGGCGATCGCGCCGAGCTCGGGGAAGGTGTCCTGGTCGATCCTCTCGACGTACACGTCCAGGATGCCGCCGCACGTCAGCCCGACCGCGAACGCGTCGTCGTCGCTGACGCCGTAGCGCTGCAGGACGGGCTGACCGGAGCCGACCACGCTCTGCGCGAGCTCGTAGACCGCACCCTCCACGCAGCCGCCGGAGACCGAGCCGACCGCCTCCCCGGACGGGCCGACCAGCATCGAGGCCCCGGGCGGGCGCGGGGCGGAGCGGAAGGTCGCGACGACGGTGCCGACGCCGGTGGTGCGGCCCTCGCGCCACCACCTCATCAGCTCGGGGAGCACCTCACGCATCTGCGACCACCTCGATCAGGTCCGCGAACGTGGCCAGGGAGTGGCCGGCCACCAGATCGTCAACATAGGGAAGGGCGGCGACGATTCCCTGCTGCACCGGCAGGTACCCGGTTTTGCCGACGTGCGGGTTCACCCACACCACCCGGTGTGCGAGGGCGTGCAGCCGGCGCATCTGCTCGCCGAGCAGACCCGCGTCGCCGCGCTCCCAGCCGTCGCTGAACACCACGACCACCGCACCGCGGGCCAGCCCCCGCTGCCCCCAGCGGTCCAGGAAGATCCGCAGCGTCTCGCCGAGCCGGGTGCCGCCGGACCAGTCGGGGACGGTCTCGCCGGCCGCCACGATGGCCCGCTCGGGGTCACGCATCCGCATGGCGCGGGTGACCCGGGTGAGCCGGGTGCCGATCGTGAACACCTCGACGCGGGGGACGCCGCGGGTCCCGGGGCCGACCGTCGGGTGGCTGAACCGGTGCGCGAGCCGGAGCAGCGCGTCGGCGTAGGAGCTCATCGAGCCGGACACGTCGAGCAGCAGGACCACGCGCCGCGGACGCTGCGCCGGCCGGCGCCAGACGACCTCGCCCGGCTCGCCCATCCGCTTGAGCATCTGCCGCAGCGTCCGCTGGGCGTCGACGTCGCCGCGGTGCCACGGGTTGCGTCGGTGCGCGGGCCGCCGCGGCGCACGCGGCCGCAGCGTCTCGAACATCGTGGCCAGCCGCGCCTTCTCACGGGCGGACAGGTCCGCGATGTCGCGGTGCCGCAGCACCTCGGCCTCGCTGGCCATCGCGTTGAGGGTCTCCTCGTCGGTCTCGACCTCACCGGCCCCGTCGCCCTCGTCGAGGGCGGCCTGCACGGTGCGGCGCTCGTCCTTCTGGCTGCGCGGCGAGGGCCGGTCGCCGCTGAGGAACCAGGCCGTGAACACCTGGTCGTAGCGGTCCAGGTCGTCCGGGCCGGAGCAGAGCGTCGCGCGGCCCGCCCAGTAGGTCGCCCGCTGGTCGTCGAGGCCGACCAGGGCGGTCGCCTCGAGGTAGGA
>Ga0308176_10002870_pt1 | contig 10912 bp, 11 predicted proteins | sample PhyCR2_3_FD_203890 | JGI IMG/M metagenome (GOLD analysis project Ga0308176, IMG submission 203890) | Soil microbial communities from UC Gill Tract Community Farm, Albany, California, United States - DLSLS.C.R2 | ecosystem: Environmental > Terrestrial > Soil > Agricultural land | place: USA... | reverse complement strand
GGCCGCTGTCATAGCTGCGCTCCTTCGAAGATCTCGATATTGTCGCCGGGATTGAGCTCGACGATGGCCTTCTTCCAGCCTTTGCGCGTACCCTTCGTCGCTCCGCGCCGCTTCGGCTTGGCCGGCATCTTGACGATGTTGACGCTGACGACCTTGACCTCGAAAAGCTCCTCGACGGCCTGGCGGACCTGCGTCTTGTGCGCGTCCTTGTGCACCCTGAACGTGTAGCGGTTCTCGACGATCTGGTGGTAGCTCTTCTCGCTCACCACTGGCTTGATCAGGACTTCTCCGGGATGGAGGCTCATGACGCGGCCCTCCCCTGCACAAGCGGCAGCGCAGCCTCGGTCACGACGAGCGAGCGCGCCCAGACGACGTGTGCGACCTCGAGCTCGGCGGGCACGGTCACCAGCACCCGCGGCAGGTTGCGGAAGGACTTGATCAGCGTCTCCTCGTCCTCGGTCGCGACGACGACCGTCGGCTCTGCCTGGCCCCAGCCCTGCAGCAGCTCTACGGCCTGCTTCGTCGACGGCGCCTCGAACGAGTCGCCGGCCACGAGGCCGAGGGTCCCCGCCTGGGCGTGGTCGCTGAGCGCGGCGCGCAGCGCGGCGCGGGCGGCCTTCTTGTTCACCTTGAGCGAGAAGTCGCGCGGGACCGGCGGGAAGGCGACGCCGCCGCCGGCGAACTGCGGCGCGCGGATCGTGCCCTGACGGGCACGGCCGGTTCCCTTCTGGCGCCACGGCTTCGCGCGGCCGCCGGCGACGAGTCCGCGGCTCTTCGCGGCCCGCGTGCCCTGGCGGCGCGCGTTCAGCTCCGCGCGCACTGCCTCGTGCACGATGTGCGGCTTGATCTCGGCCGCGAAGACGGTCTCGTCCAACGTGACCTCCTTCTTCGCGCCGCCAAGCAAAGGTGCCTTCGGAGCCGCCATCAGCGCACGTCCTCCCGGATCTCGACCAGTCCGTTCTTCGGGCCGGGCACCGCGCCCTTGACGAGCAGAAGGTTGCGGTCCGGGTCGACGGAGTGAACGGTGAGCCCGACCTGGGTGGCGCGCTTGCCGCCCATCCGGCCGGCCATCTTCATGCCCTTGAAGACGCGTGACGGCGTCGCCGACGCGCCGATCGAGCCCGGCTTCCGAACGTTGTGCGAGCCGTGCGTGACCGGGCCGCGGCTGAAGTTGTGCCGCTTGATCGTCCCCTGGAACCCCTTGCCGATACCGGTGCCGGAAACCTTGACCTTGTCGCCCGGCTGGAAGATCTCGACCGTGACGTTCTCGCCCTGGACTGCGTCGGCGAAGTGCCCGCGGAACTCGACGAGATGGCGGTAGGAACCGTCGACGCCGGCCTCGGCGAGATGGCCGCGCTCGGCCTTCGTGATCTTGTGGTCGGCGACCGGCTCCCACGCGAGCTGGACGGCCTCGTACCCGTCGGTGTCCGGCGTGCGGACGGCGACGACGGGGCACGGGCCCGCCTCGATCACGGTCACGGGAGTCACGCCGCCGCTCTCCTCGTCGAAGAGCTGCGTCATACCGAGCTTCTTTCCCACGAGGCCTTTCATCTCAGAGCTTGATCTCGATGTCGACGCCGGCCGGGAGGTCGAGCCGCATGAGCGAGTCGACCGTCTTCGGGGTCGGCGAGTGGATGTCGATCAGGCGCTTGTGCGTGCGCACCTCGAAGTGCTCCCGCGAGTCCTTGTCCTTGAACGGAGAGCGGATCACGCAGTAGACGTTCTTCTCGGTGGGCAGGGGCACAGGGCCGGTGATGGTGGCGCCGGTGCGCTGGGCCGTGTCCACGATGTCGCGCGCGGACTTGTCCACCTGCTGGTGGTCGTAGCCCTTCAGACGGATACGGATCTTCTGTTGCGGCACCGGCGCCTCCTCGACCTTCCTACTTGATGATCTCCGTCACGACGCCCGCACCGACGGTGCGGCCGCCTTCGCGGATCGCGAAGCGGAGGCCCTGATCCATGGCGATCGGCTGGATCATCTCGATCTCCATGTTCGTGTTGTCGCCCGGCATGACCATCTCCTGGCCGTCGGGCAGCTTGATCGAGCCCGTCACGTCGGTCGTGCGGAAGTAGAACTGCGGCCGGTAGCCGTTGAAGAACGGCGTATGGCGCCCACCCTCGTCCTTCGAGAGGACGTACACCTCGGCCTTGTAGTGCGTGTGCGGGGTGATCGAGCCCGGCTTGGCGAGCACCTGCCCGCGCTCGACCTCCTCGCGCTTGGTGCCGCGAAGAAGCGCGCCCGCGTTGTCGCCCGCCTGCGCGGAGTCTAGGGTCTTGTTGAACATCTCGACGCCCGTGACCACCGTCTTCGCCACCTCGGGATGGATGCCGACGATCTCGACCTCCTCGCCGACCTTGACCTCGCCCTGCTCGACGCGGCCGGTGACGACGGTGCCGCGACCCGTGATCGTGAACACGTCCTCGATCGGCATCAGGAACGGCCGGTCGAGCGCGCGGGTCGGCTCGGGGATGTAGCTGTCGACGGCCTCCATGAGCTCGAGGATCTTCGGAGTCCACTCCGCGTCACCCTCGAGCGCCTTCAGCGCCGAGACGTGGACGATGGGAATGTCGTCGCCCGGGAACTCGTAGCGGGAGAGGAGCTCGCGCACCTCCATCTCGACGAGCTCGAGCAGCTCCGGGTCGTCGACCATGTCCGCCTTGTTGAGGGCGACGACGATCGCCGGCACCTCGACCTGGCGGGCGAGCAGGATGTGCTCGCGCGTCTGGGGCATCGGGCCGTCGGCCGCCGAGACCACGAGGATCGCTCCGTCCATCTGGGCGGCGCCCGTGATCATGTTCTTGATGTAGTCGGCGTGCCCCGGGCAGTCGACGTGTGCGTAGTGACGGTTGTCGGTCTCGTACTCGACGTGCGCGGTGTTGATCGTGATCCCGCGCTGACGCTCCTCGGGCGCTGCGTCGATCGACGCGAAGTCGCGCACCGCGGTGTTGGTGCCCTTCTCGGACAGCACCTTCGTGATCGCCGCGGTCAGGGTCGTCTTGCCGTGGTCGATGTGACCGATGGTGCCGACGTTGACGTGCGGCTTTGTCCGCTCGAACTTCTGCTTGGCCATTGAGGCTCTCCCTGTCTCCCTTTCTTCGCTAGCCCTGAGCGTCGATGATCTCGCTCGCGATCGACTGAGGCACTTCCTCGTATCGATCGAACTGCATGGTGAAATCTGCCCGGCCCTGCGTCATCGAGCGCAGGTCGGTTGCGTACCCGAACATCTCGGACAGCGGAACGCTTGCCTTCACGACCTGGGCGTTGCCGAGAGGGCTCATCGACTCGATCCGGCCGCGGCGGCTGTTGAGGTTCCCCATGACGTCACCGAGGTACTCCTCGGGCGTCGTGACCTCGACCGCCATCGTGGGCTCGAGCAGCCGCGGCTTCGCCCGCTTCATCGCCTCCTTGAAGGCCATGGAGCCGGCGATCTTGAACGCCCGCTCGCTCGAGTCGACGTCGTGGTACGACCCGTCGACGAGCTCGATCTTGATGTCCACGACGGGGTAGCCTGCGAGGATGCCCGAGCCCATCGCCTCCTGGATCCCGGCGTCGACGGCCGGGATGTACTCCTTCGGGATCCTGCCGCCGACGATCTTGTCGACGAACTCGTACCCCTCGCCCGGCTCCTGCGGGTAGAGGTTGATGACGGCGTCGCCGTACTGGCCCGAGCCGCCCGTCTGCCGGACGAACTTGCCCTGCACCTTCTCGGCCGGCTTCGAGACGGTCTCGCGGTACGCGACCTGCGGGCGGCCGACGTTCGCGTCGACGTTGAACTCCCGCTTGAGGCGGTCGATGATGATCTCGAGGTGCAGCTCGCCCATCCCGGAGATGAGCGTCTGCCCGGTCTCCTCGTCGGTCTCGACGCGGAAGGTCGGATCCTCCTCCGCCAGCCGCGCGAGCCCGGTCGAGAGCTTGTCCTGGTCAGCCTTCGACTTCGGCTCGACGGCTACCGCGATGACCGGATCCGGGAAGGTCATCGACTCGAGCACGATCGGCGCGTTGTCGGCGGCGAGCGTGTCGCCGGTGGTCGTCGACTTGAGGCCGACGCCGGCTGCGATCTCGCCGGCCATGATTTCCTCGCGCTCCTCGCGGTGGTTCGCGTGCATCTGGAGGATGCGCCCCACGCGCTCGGTGCGGCCCGTGATCGTGTTCAGGACACGGTCGCCGGCCTTCAGGGTGCCCGAGTAGACGCGGAAGTACGTCAGCTTGCCCACGTAGGGATCGGACATGACCTTGAAGGCGAGAGCCGAGAACGGCGCCTTCGGATCGGCCGCCCGTTCCTCGTCGCCGCCGCTCTTCGGGTCGGTGCCGTGCACCGCAGGGACGTCGAGCGGGCTCGGCAGGTAGTCGACGACGGCGTCGAGCAGCAGCTGGACGCCCTTGTTCTTGAATGCGGAACCGAGCAGCACCGGCGTGATCTCGTCGGCGAGCGTGCCGGCGCGGACGGCGCGGCGGATCATCTCCGCCGTCACCGAGGCCTCGTCCTCGATGTACGCACCGAGCACCTCGTCGTCGAAGTGCGAGATGGCGTCGACCAGCTGATGGTGGTACTCCTGCGCCTGCTCGAGCAGCTCCGCCGGAATCTCGACGACGTCGAACTCCTTGCCGAGGTCGTCCTTGTAGACCACCGCCTGCATCTCGACGAGGTCGACGACGCCCGTGAAGTTCTCCTCCGAGCCGATCGGGATCTGCAGCGGCACCGGGTTGGCGCCGAGCCGGTCGCGCATCGACTGCACGGCGGCGAAGAAGTTCGCGCCGGTGCGGTCCATCTTGTTGATGAAGGCGATGCGCGGAACCTTGTACTTGTCCGCCTGCCGCCAGACCGTCTCGGACTGCGGCTGCACGCCCGCGACCGAGTCGAAGACGGCGACCGCGCCGTCGAGGACGCGCAGGCTGCGCTCGACCTCCACCGTAAAATCCACGTGGCCGGGCGTATCGATGATGTTGATCCGAAAGTCCCGCCAGAACGCCGTTGTTGCAGCCGACGTGATCGTGATGCCGCGCTCCTGCTCCTGGGCCATCCAGTCCATCGTCGCGGCGCCCTCGTGCACCTCCCCCAGCTTGTGGGTGATGCCGGTGTAGTAGAGAATCCGCTCGGTCGTCGTCGTCTTGCCCGCGTCGATGTGGGCCATGATCCCGATGTTGCGGACGCGGTCGAGCGCGACCACCTGTTCTGTCATCTTCGTGCTCAAGTCTTCCTTCCTCGTCCCGCCTACCAGCGGTAGTGCGCGAAGGCCTTGTTGGCCTGCGCCATCCGGTAGACGTCGTCCTTTCGCTTGAACGCGCCGCCCTGCTGGTTCAGCGCGTCGAGAATCTCGTTGGCGAGCTTGTCCCCCATGCCCTTCTCGCGCCGCTCGCGCGCGAAGGTGACGAGCCAGCGCACCGCGAGGGTGCGGGCGCGCCGCTGCGGCACCTCGACCGGCACCTGGTAGTTCGCGCCGCCGACGCGGCGGCTGCGCACCTCCAGGACCGGGGTGACCGTCTTCACGGCCTGCTCGAGCACCTCGACCGGCGGTCGGCCGGTCTTCGTCCCGATGGTCTCGAGCGCGCCGTAGACGATCTGCTCGGCGGTCGACTTCTTGCCGTCGAGCATGATCTTGTTGATCACCTGCGTCACGAGCGGCGAGCCGTACACGGAATCGGCCTCGACCTCGCGAACCTGGACTTCCCCACGGCGTGGCATCACGAGCCTCGCTTGGCGCCGTACTTGGAGCGGCCCTGCTTGCGATCCGAGACCCCGCCGGTGTCGAGTGCGGCGCGGATGATCTTGTAGCGGTAGCCCGGGAGGTCCTTCGTAGAGCCACCGCGCACGAGCACGACGGAGTGCTCCTGCAGGTTGTGGCCCTCGCCCGGGATGTACGCGCCGACCTCCGCCCCGTTCGTGAGACGGACGCGTGCGACCTTGCGAAGCGCCGAATTCGGCTTCCTCGGCGTCTGCGTCATGACGCGCGTGCACACGCCGCGCTTCTGCGGCGCGCCGGCGAGAGCGGGTGTCTTCGTCTTCGCCTTCGCGGCCTTACGGCCCTTGCGCACGAGTTGATTGACGGTCGGCAAATGAGTCCTTTCGTAAAGAGACGGTCGGCAGGGGCAAAAGCACCCCAACCAACCGGCCCGCGGCATGGTAGCGAAGACCGGTGACCCCCGCCGAATCGGCCAGAAACCCGCCAAATCGGCTAGTAGCTCGCATTCCTACCCGAACCTAAAGTACGCCCACCGAATTTCCGGAGCTGCGGCTATGCATTGGCTAACAATCGGTCTTGCTATTGGGCTCGTCGTCTGCACTCTGCTGGCGCTCGAGCTGCTGCGTCGGCTGCGCCGGCGGAACTCGCGGGACCTCGAAGCCCAGGTGGCCGCAACCGTGGAAAGCCTCGAGGCGCGGCTCGACGAGCTTGCCCAGGAGCTGAGCAGTGCCGTCAGCCGCGCCGAGGAGGAGGCGCAGCGCAGCCGGTTCCTCGGCCAGATCGCCACGACGATCGATCTCGACGACGCGATCGGCTCGACGTTGCAGGCCGCCGCCGGGCTACCGAAGGTCGACGCGGCGGTCGTCGAGCTGGATCCCGACGGAGACGGCGACGAGCGGCTGCTCGGCTCGATCGGCCTGGACCGCGACGACGACGAGGAGGACGGCATTCGGATCTTCGCCGGGGCGCCGGAGCGCCAGGAGGCGCGCGCGATCGAGCATTCCTACCTGTACGGGGAGGAGCATGCGGCCGGAGCGGTGCACGGGGCGCTCGGTGTACCGCTCCTCGGCCGCAACGGCAGGATCGGCTGGCTCGGCGTCTTCTCACGCGATCCGGACGCCCGGTTCGGCGACGACGACGTGCGCCGGCTCGAGGAGCTCGCGGAGCGCGTCGCGCCGGCGATCGAGAACGCGCGCCGGTTCCGTGAGGCGCGCCAGCTCGCCGACCTCGACTCCCTGACGGGCCTCCACAACCGTCGCTACTTCTACGAGACGCTCGGCCGCGAGGTCGACCGTGCGCAGCGGTACCAGCGGCGCCTCTCGCTCGTAATCGTGGACGTCGACGGCTTCAAGGAGATCAACGACCGGATCGGGCACCTCGCCGGCGACGCCGTCCTCGCCGAGATCGCCGACCGCATCCGCCAGGTCGTCCGCTCGGCGGACATCCCCTGCCGGGTCGGCGGCGACGAGTTCGCAGTGATCGTCCCCGAGGTCGAAGGGGGCCAGGCCCGCCAGCTCGTGGGGCGGATCCAGCGGGCGGTCTCGGCGCAGCCGATCGCGCGCGCCGGCCGTGTGCGCGTCTCGGCCGGCGTGGCGGACATCCAGCCGAACGACAGCCCGACGAGCCTGTTCGAGCGCGGGGACGAGTCGCTCTACGCGGCGAAGCACGCCGGCAAGGGCGGGCTCGCGGCCGCGGACTAGCCTGCCGGCGGCGGGTCGTTCCAGCCGCCGGCTGACTACACGCCCGAGTCGACCTCGTCCGGGCCGAACTCGCGGACGACCCGGGCCGGGACTCCCGCGACCATCGTGTAGGGCGGCACGTCCGCGGTGACGACGCTCCCCGCGCCTACGATCGCGAACTCTCCCACCGTGACGCCGGCCAGGATCGTGCTCCGCAGACCGAGATACGCCCCCCGCCGAATCGTGGTTCGCAGATCTGCCCGCGTCGCTTCGTCGCCGAGCAGCCGGTGGAAGTGGCGCGGGTAGTAGGTGTGCCCGAGAATCGTCGTCTGCGCGATCACCGTCACGTCGTCCTCGAGCGTCACCGACGAGGGCACGGCGTCGTCGATGAACACCTCCGTGCCGATGAAGACTCGGCGGCCAACGTCGACGCCGCGCCGCCGATGCAGCGACGCGCGCGTGGCCGGCGGTAGCGGCATGTAGCGCGCGACCACGTGCAGCCAGCGCTTGCCGAAAGCGCCGAAGACCCGCGTTCCCTGCGTCTCGGGGCCGACCGGGATGTTCCCCCACATCTTCTCGAGCACCGGCACGCCGCAAGGCTATGCCCTGCGGGTGTCGTCCCTACTGAATCCGCAGGAAGGGGAGGTACTGTGTGAGGTCGATCGCGGCCGGCTGCGGCAACTGGTCGCGGAGGCAGATCGTCCGGTTCAGGGCGTGGTTCTGCTGCGCGATCGTCCAGTGCTCGAACGACTGCGCGCGCTCGAAGCCGCGCAGTGCTGCGACGATCGCCGGCCGCACCGTCGCGAGCGGCAGTGCGCCGAGAGGCTGCGAGGGGCCGAGCGGCCGGACGGCGAACGTCCCGAGGAGCGTCGTGAGGCGGGACTTTCTCCCCGTCGGTAGCGAGAAGAGTCGCTCCGGTGCCGCTTCGGCAACCGCGAGCCCGGTGTGTCCCGCGAGCCACGGCGGCGCCGGCGTGACGTGGACACGCCGAACGAGCAGGTCCGGATAAGCCGTGTAGAACGCGGACACCTCCCCCTTCGTCGGCCTCGGCGCGTACCGCGGCTGCTCGAGTCGCGCGCGCCGTAGCTCGTCAGCGACCACCGAGAGCGCAATCCCGGTGGTCGCGTGCGCCTGTCGCAGCGCTGCGAGGTACGCGCTCTTTCGGCCGTGGAAGGAGTCCCGGACCACCTCGCGCTGCGCTGCGAGCACCGCGCGCCGTGAGACCGGACGCTCCGAGGCCTCGACGGCCCGCTCGAACAGCGCGCTCAGGGCGGCATCGCGGTCGCCCGTCAACGCCTCGAGCGAATCGAGCGCGCGGCCGCCGACGGTTCCGATGCCCTCGAGATGGCAGACGGCGCCGTGCGGAAGGAGGATCTGCCCGGCGGTCAGCGAGCGGTCGAACCGCTTCCCGAGCATCCGCGGCGCGTTGCAGAGGCTCCGCGTGCGTGCCCAGAGCCAGACGCAGGCAGCCCCCCGCTTGTCCGGATCCATCTCCCTCTTGTTCCACTCCTGCCAGCCCCAGGAGAAGACCGAGCCCAGCCCAAACTCCTTCGCGACGTGCTTGACCGAGAGGGCCTCCCACTTCACGACCTGGTACCAGGCAGAGGCGGGCTCGAGGCCATTACGACCGCCGACTCCCTTGTGGCTGAGGAAGCTGAGCATGAGGCCGAGCCGGTTCGCCGGGATTCCGACCGACGTGAGCGCTGTGACCGCGTTGCGGTAGCTCTGGCGCAGGAACCGGTTGCCGAGCGTCGGGCCGAGCGGCCAGATCTGTGTGGCCGGCAGGTAGACCTCGCGGACGATGTCGGAGACCTTCGCCACCGCGCGCCACCACGCGACCGCGTCGCTGCTGCCGGCGAAGGGCGACTTGTTGATCAGCAGGACCGGGTGCGCCCCTTGTGCGGCGAGGTCCTGCACGAAGGCGAGCACGTTCGCGCGGTACTGCGCGGTCGAGGCGCTCCACGGCGTCGGGATCCCGGCACCGAACAGCTCATTCTCGACGATGAGCGGCGTCGGGCAGCCCCCGGTGCGGACGACGGCACGCTTGTACTCATCCTCGGCGGCAGCCTCGATGGTGGAGGGATCCGCCGGCGTAGTCGGCGTCCCCACCTTGTGCGGGAACTTGAGGTCGAAGGCGAAAGTGGCAGCGCCGCGGGCTCGAGCGGCGACCGCATAGTCGGTACGGGAGTGCGTCGTGATGGCGAGCGCCGTCCCCTTGTGGGCGAGGATCGGCAGGAGCGACGGCCAGCCGTACTCGCCCCAGACCGTCTGCTGGGCCCTGATGCCGCACTGCCCGGCAAACACCGGGTTCGAGGACGCGCGGCCGGCCGCGAGCAAGCAGGCGGACGCAAGGACGGGGACGAGCAGGAGGACCCTCTTCACAACCACCCGTTGTGTACCAGAGAAAATCGGCCGGCGGAGAGCCGCCGCCCCTAGTCTCGGCTGAAGACGACCATCTTCTGGTTGTTCGGGTGCTCGAACTCGCCCTCGTAGGCGAACGAGAGGCCCGTCCCCTCGCACGCGTAGCGGAGCGCGTCGAGGTCGTAGTGATAGAGGTCGTAGTCGTAGTGGGACGTGCCCGTCTCGTTCTGCCGGATGTCGCCGAGGTGCAGCTTCCCGTTTGGGTTCTCGTAGATCGTCGCGTAGAACTTGCCGCCCGGGTTCAGCACGCGGCTCATCTCGACGAGGCAGCGGATGATCGAGTTCAGCGGCAGATGAGTGAACACCGATTGCGCGATGGCGTAGTCGAATGTCTTCCCGAGCTTCCCGAACTCGAAGTGGTCGGTCGCCAGCAGCTGCGGCTCCTTGTCCTCGATCCCGTAGCGGGGGAGCTCGACCATCCGCGCCGTCTCGAGCACGTCACCGCGCTTGTCGACGCCGGCGTAGTGACCGGTCTCGAGATAGCGGATGAAGTGCACGCCCGCCCGAAGGGGCCCGCAGCCGACGTCGAGCAGGTGATGCTCGGGCTGGAGGCCGCGCGCGACGAGGTAGTCGAGCTGGAGCTTGCCGAGAGAGTCCCAGTGGCCAATGTTGCGGCGGATCGTGCGCCGGTGCCAGTCGGGGTCGATGTATCGCAGGTAGCGGTCGGGCAGAGCGCGGCGTACCGGCCGCTTCACCGCGACCGGCACGATCCGCTTGAGTTGTCCGAGGATCGCCTGCGAGCGATCCGGCCCCGTCTCGCCCTGACTAGTCACTGACGCCTAGTCATCGAGCAGCGAGTCCACCTCCGGTACCTCCTCTGCCTCGAGGTCCGAGCGCGGCTCGGCGCCGCCGGTCGCCTCCGGCTCGCCGCCGAAGTCGAGGCCGAGCCCGGCGAGAGCGTCGGAGCCGTCGGTGCCGATCTCCTCGAGCGCCGCGAGGAGCTGCTCCTCGGTCTGCGGGCGCGCGAGCGCGCTCGCCGGCACCTTGTCGGACGGGCCCATCTCGATCGTCCGGTACCGCTTCAGGCCCGTCGCCGCCGGGATCAGCTTCCCGATGATGACGTTCTCCTTCAGCCCGAGCAGGCGGTCGACCTTGCCCTCGATCGCGGCGTCGGTCAGCACCTTCGTCGT
>Ga0308176_10002869_pt1 | contig 10916 bp, 8 predicted proteins | sample PhyCR2_3_FD_203890 | JGI IMG/M metagenome (GOLD analysis project Ga0308176, IMG submission 203890) | Soil microbial communities from UC Gill Tract Community Farm, Albany, California, United States - DLSLS.C.R2 | ecosystem: Environmental > Terrestrial > Soil > Agricultural land | place: USA... | reverse complement strand
AGGGATTGGGAATCGGCGTTTGCGGATTGGGCATTTTGCGCTGATGCGGTAGCGAGGTTCGCAATGAACAGCAGGATGGAAATAGTGAGGAGGCGAAAGAGAGTGTTCATGCGTGAGAGAGTTTGGGGAGTCATGTCGCGTTGTCAATGTGCAGGCGGCGCCTCGCGCGTGCCCGCCCTTCCCGTACGAGAATCATCAAATCGGAGCCTCGGCGGAAGTACTGGGGTTTGGAACGTGTTTGGCCTGATTGAGGGGGGTAGGGGCGGTGGGTAATCTCGATGGACAGGATTCTATGTTGTATTTACTGGGCCGTGGCTGGACGGCGCTGGTGACATTGGTGGTGTCGCTTGCGTCCGCGCGAAGCGTTGAGGAGCTTCGGCTGGGTTTTTTTCCCAATATCACGCATGGGCAGGCGCTTTATGCGCGGGCCACCGGTGAATTCGAAAAGGCAATTGGCGGAAAAATAAAGTGGACGGCATTTAATGCGGGACCGACGGCCATCGAGTCGTTGTTTGTGAATGCGATCGACGCAACGTATGTGGGGCCTGGGCCGACAGTGAACGGGTATATCAAGTCCCGCGGGGAGGAGTTCGTGATCGTGGCGGGGGCGGCGAACGGCGGGGCGGGCCTGGTGTTACGGAGTGATGCGGGAATTTCGTCGGAGAAGGATTTCAATGGGAAGGTGATCGCGACTCCGCAGTTGGGCAACACGCAGGATATCGCGGCGCGGACGTGGTTTGGGGAACGCGGCTACAAGTTTCGGGAGAAAGGCGGGAAGCTGAGCATCGTGCCGTTATCGAATCCGGATCAGCTCACGATGTTCAAGAAGAAGCAAATCGATGGGGCGTGGACGGTCGAACCCTGGCTGTCGCGATTGGAATTGGAGGCGGGCGGGAAAATTTTTTTGGAGGAGAAGGAGATTTGGCCGGAAGGGAAATATGTGACGACGCATTTGGTGGTGAGCCGGGCGTTTTTGCGGCGGAATCCGGAGGTGGTAAGGAAGTTGATCGCGGCGCATGTGGCGGTGACGAGAAAGTTGAATGAGGATCGCGCGGAAACGGCGCGGATTTTGAACGCGCAGTTAAAGGTGGAAACGGGAAAAGCGTTGAAAGAGGAGACGATCAAGCGCGCGTTGGGGCGCGTGGAGTTCACCTGGGATCCGGCGGCGGCGTCGCTGTACAAAGACGCCGAGGAGGCGCATCGAATTGGATATATCCGAACGGAGCCGAAGTTGGACGGGATTTATGCGCTGAATTTGTTGAACGACATTTTGAAGGAAGAGAGTTTGCCGGCGATTGCGGCAAAGTAGGTGTGGAAGCGAGAAGCGTCATGAACTCTGGGAGCAATTCGAATGCGGCGGCCTCGGATGTGGTGGCCGGGAGAATTAATTTTAGAACGCACTTTCGGATTTGGGGGCGGCAGGATCGAACCGCGAATCGCGACGATTTCAACAGTTCAGCGCCGGGAGAAAGCGAAAGAATTATTCCAAACGGGGAAGCGAAGCAGACGGAAACGGGCGCATTGGAGTTGCGCGGGGTGTCGAAGACGTTTTGGGCGGATAAGGAGGTTCACACTTTGGAGGATGTAAACCTCACAATTCGCGAACACGAGTTTGTGGTGTTCGTTGGCCCTTCGGGATGCGGGAAATCGACGTTGTTGAACATGATCGCGGGATTCGACAGGCCTTCGGAGGGGGAGATCTTGCTGGCGGGAAAACCAGTGGATGGTCCGCATCCAGACCGATTGATGATGTTCCAGGAACACGCGCTTTTTCCGTGGATGAACGTGATCAATAATGTGCGGTACGGATTGCGGTGGAAATACCCATTCAAATGGAAGCGGCAGCTTCGGCGGACGCGGGAGTTGTTGAAGATGGTGCATCTGGAGGAGTTCGAAAAGACGCTGGTGCATCAGCTTTCGGGCGGGATGAAACAGCGGGTTGCGCTGGCCCGGGCGTTAGCGCCGGATCCGAAAATTTTGTTGGTGGATGAGCCGTTCCCCGCGCTGGACACGGTCACGCGGCAAAAACTTTACGGGGATTTGCAGACCATTTTGACGGAGACGGGGAAGACGATTGTGTCGGTGTCGCACGATACCGCGGAGGCGGCGTGTTTGGGGGATCGCGTGGTGATTTTTTCGGGCCGGCCGGCGCGGATTCGGAGGATTTTGGAAATTCCGCTGCCGCGGCCGCGGGATTTGAACGACCCGGAAGTGGTGAAGTTTTCGGCGGAGATTTTGAAAGAATTGCAGGAGGAAAACGCCAATGGATAGGTCGCCGGCCATTCTCGACGCGGGCGGTCGTGTACGCCGGTATTCCTGGCAAAAGAGCGCAACGGCCCCGCTGGCGCAGTCGAAATGGCGGATGCGGTATTATGTGACTGGGTTTTACCTGCTGCTGTTCGGAATGTGGCAGGTGGCGATTTCGCTGCATTGGGCGCCGGATTATTTATTTCCATCGCCGTTCCAGGTTTTCAAACGACTGTATGAATTGATCACGGAGGGTTACATCCTGCCGAGCTTGGAGGCGACGTTGTATCGGATGGGGATTGGATTTTCGATCGCGCTGGCGCTGGGATTGACGATTGGGCTGGTGATGGGGATGAGCGCGATCGCGCATGCGTGTTTGAAGTCGCTGTTCCTTGGATTGCAAACGTTGCCGACAGCGGCATGGGCTCCATTGTCTCTGTTGATTTTCGGGCTGAGGGATCAGGGGATTTATTTTGTGATCGTGATGAGCGCGGCGCCGGCGGTGGCGATTGCGACGGCGGATGGAATTTTGAATATCCCGCCGATTTTTTTGCGCGCGGCGCGGACGCTGGGGACGCCGGGGATCATGATGCCGTTTCGGATTATTTTTCCGGCGGCATTGCCGGCGATTGTGACTGGAATCAAATTAGGGTGGACACTGGGGTGGCACGGGGCGGTCTCGGCGGAGTTGATTAAGTCGGTGGTGGGGCTTGGATTTCTTTTGAATGCGGGACGGGAGTTGAACGATGCGGCGCAGGTGTTCGCGATAATGATCGTGACGATTTTGTTCGGGCTTTTGTTGGACCGGTTTTTGTTTGGAATTATCGAGCGGCGGATTCGGAAACGCTGGGGGCTGGTTAAAGAGCCGGCCGCGTGACGTTCGTGGTGGGAGGGGCGGAGAGATCGAGCCGAGGCGCTGGCGCGGTGATCGGAACCGGACGGGCCGAGGCGGCGAATTGCTCGAAGTGTCGGGTTGAGAGATTTCCAGAGAAATTTGCCAGGTTATTGACTGTGCCGTATTCGGTCAGTCGCGGGCTGCTATAGGCTTTTTTCATACTGATTTTTATTTATTGGAATGATTTCGCACCCCGGTTTTCGCTGAATCAGGGGTTAATGGCTATTTTTGTCAACCTAATTCTCGCTCCCGGAATTCAAATCAGGTGCGCTGAAGGCTCGATTCGGACCGGCGCGGGAAGTTTTAGAATCTCATCACTATTCTGGCCGGGGCGCGTTGGTTTCGTCTTCGGTGGCGGGTTCGGGGACCTTGGTTAGCGTGAGTTCGGAGATGGTGCGGCCGTCGGTTTCGGCGACGCGCAAGGTCGAGCGAGTGAGGTGAACGATGTCGCCGACTTTGGGGAAGCCGCCGAGGCGTTGGGTGACGAAGCCGCTGGCGGTGACGACGTCATGTTGTTCGTCGAGGGGTTCGCCGGCGAGGTCGGCAAGATCGTGGAGCGGGAAGTTGCCCTGGATGGACCAGATATTGTCGCCGGTGGGTTCGGCAAGCGGCTTTTCCTGGTCGAACTCGTCCTGAATTTGACCGACGAGCTCTTCGAGAATGTTTTCGAGGGTGACCATACCGATGGTGCCGCCATATTCATCGACGACGAAAGCCATGTGGAGTTTTCGTTCGAGGAGAATCTGCAGAACTTTTTCGAGGCGCGCGGTGGGCGGAACGTAAACGAGTTTGCGGGCGGCGGGGATAAGGTCCATGGCGGTTTTGGCGCGCATGCGCCAGGCGACCATGTCTTTGAAATGGATGACGCCGCGGATTTTTTCGAGGTCGCCACCTTCGCTGATTGGGAAACGGGAATAGCGTGATTTTTCCGCGAGATCGAGCGCATCGGTCATGCTGGATTCGGTGTTGAGCACGACGATTTCGTGGCGCGGACGCATGACATCGCGGGCACGACGGCGGTGCAGGTCCATGGCGTTGATGACGAAGCGGCGCAACAGCCAGAGCGAGGCGTGATTGAGCAGCCAGATGAATGGGTAAGAAGCTTTGTGAAACCACTTCAGCGGATAAGAAACGAAGAGCGAAGCGCGCAGCGGTTGTTGGATGGCGTACCACTTGGGCGCTTGTTCGCCGGCGACGATGTGCAGAAAGGTGAGCGCGCTGAAGCCGACGAGGAAGGCCAGGGACTCGCGAAGTTCGGCGGATTGGATTTGGAAGGCGTTCAGGACAGGGGTGAGGAGGGCGCTGAAGACCGGTTCGCCGATCCAGCCGAGCGCGAGGCTGGCGAGGGTGATGCCGAGCTGACAGGCGCTGAGGGAAGCGTCGAGGTTGGAAACGATTTTGCGCGCCACTCGGGCGGTGCGGCTGCCTTTGCGAATGAGCGGGTCGAGCTGAGTGTCGCGGATTTTAACGAGTGCAAATTCGGCGGCCACGAAAAAGCCGTTCAGCAACACGAGGATGATCACCGCGAAAAGCTTTAGCGCGATCATCAGCGGCGTATCGTGCGTAACAGCGGAGGCGTCCATTAGATTTTCACCTCCCCGAAAATGGAGCGGAGAATTTCTTCGAAGCCGATCACGCCGATTTCACGACGCGAGGCGTCGAGGACGATGGCGAGCGGCTGGCCGGAGCGTTGCAGGCGGCGCAGGGCTTCTTCCACGACGACGTGGTCGCTGATGTAGAGGGCCGGGGTGATGCGTTCGCGAATGGGGCATTCGCGTTCGTTTTCGGCGTTGTAGAGAACGGAACGAAAATCGACGACGCCAGCGATGCGGCGATGCGAGAGATCCTCCCAAACCGGAAGTTGATTGCGATTGGATTCGCGCGCGGCCTGGAGGAGTTCATTGCCGTTGAGATGGGCGTGCAGATCGGGCAAGCGCCAGAAGGGGAGCATCAGTTGGCTGACGGTGGTTTGTTGGAGATCGAGCACGCGAGTGATCATGCCGCGTTCTTCGATGGTGAGGCCTTCGGTGGAAGTCTGCACGGCCATGCGAAATTCTTTGCGGCTACTGAAGATTTTTCCGGTGTAGGCCTGGCCGCCGGTCCATTGCAGGAAGAGATTCGAAAAGCGTTGAATGAGTGAGGCGAGGGGCGTCATCAAGAGGTTGATGACTTGAAATGGAATCGCGGCAGTCATGCAGCAGCGATTTGGATACATGCGGAAAAGGACTTTGGGAAAGAGATCGCAGATCGCGTAAAAGAGGAGGATTGCGGCGATAAACGCGAGCAGGTCGAAAACGGGATGGTTGCGGAGAAGCTTGAACAGTTCGAATACGATCAGGCTGATGGAGGCGAACGCGGCGAGGGTGTTGGCGACGAGGATGGTCCAGAGGAAATTCTCGGGCCGGTCGAGGTAGCCCATCAGGACTTTGGCGCGGCGGCGGCCTTCGCGGGCTTGTTGGCGAATGCGCCAGCGGCCCAACGCGAGGACGCCGGCTTCCATGCCGGCGCAGAGGAAGGAGATCGCGAGGCAGAGCGGGAGGAGGATGAGGATCAGAGTGTTCACTGGCCAGTTTGTGTACGCTCAACACAGTTGGGCGAGAGGAGCGCGGATGGCTCCTTCGCGGCCCGGTGGGGACAGCGGGCTCCACCAATTTGGCGCGGAACATTCATCGTTTTATGCTTTCCACAATGAGTTCGTGGACGCGGCGGTCGTCAACGGATTGGGCGGTGAGGCGGAGGCCGCGGAAGTTGGCGCTTTGGCCGGTGTTGGGGACGACTTCGAGTTCGCGGACGAGTAGGCCGCCCATGGTATCCACGTCGGGAACGTCGCCGAGGTCGGGGTATTCGCGGCGAAAATCTTCGATGCTGGTGGCGCCGCTGACGCGCCATTTTCCAGGGCCTTGTTTTTCGAGAACGTTGCCGCGGGCGTCGGCGTCGCGGCGGATTTTACCGATGACCTGTTCGAGAATGTCGTGGACGGTGACGAGGCCGGCGGTGCCTCCGAATTCATCGAGCACAATGGCGAGGCCACGGCGCTGACGTTGGAGCGCCTGGAAAAGTTGGAGCAAGTTCATGCTCGCTGGAACGAAGGAAGGGAACTCGATGGCTTCCGCGAGATCGATATTGGGATCGAGAAGAAGCGAGCGGGTGTTGAGAATGCCGACAATCGTGTCGGGCGTTTCGTCGTAAATCGGAAGACGGCTGTGTTTGTGTTGGCGCGCGGCTTCGATCATTTCTTCGACGCTGAGATCGTCGGGAATGCAAGCCATGGTGGCGCGAGGTTTCATGACGTCGCTGGCGGTTTGGCGTTCCATGCTGATGATTTGCAGGATGATTTCCTTTTCGGTGCGCGCGAGGGTGCCTTGTTGCCAGGCGATCTCGAGAAGGTCCTGGTATTCCTGGTCGGAAAGGACCGGTTGCGGTTGGAAATTTTTGGGAATGGCGCGAAGCACGAGGGCTTCGATTCCGTCGGCGAGGCGGCGCGCGGGACGGCTATACTTGGTCAGCATTTCGACCGGACGCGCGAGGCGCAAAGCCCAGAATTCTGGCGCGCGGACGCCAAAGGCTTTGGGGAGCACTTCGCAAAGCAGGAGAATTAAAATGAATAGCGCGGCCATGAGGGGGATAACTGGATAATCGCGTTTTAAAGCGAGCCAGAGGACCGAGGCGATCATCGAACCGTTCGCGAAAGTGTTGCCGAGGACAATGGCGGCGAGGACTTCGTGCGGCTCTTCGAGGAGCTTTTGCAGGCGCGCGGCAGCCGGGGAAGTTTCGGCGAGTTGTTGGACGCGCCAGCGGCCGAGCGAAAAGAGGGCGGCCTCCGCAAGCGCGCAGAGAAAGCTGGCTGCGGCGCCAAAAACGATGACCAACGCCGCTGTCTCCCAGTTCAACATGCCGGGCGGAGTATCGCGAAAAGCATTAGGGAAGGCAATTGAGTCTGTCCTGCGGTCGGGATGGTTGGACCTCCCTGGGGGAGGGGGGGGTGGCGGTGTTTTTTTTTGATCGTGGAAAGCGTCCGCTGTTGGGGCGCAGTGGGTTATGGTGACAATGCGCTAAATTATGGTTCCGCGGACGCTTTCGGCAGCGATCGGACGCTTGGGATCACTGATGATCCGACTCGGTCATGGATTGTTCCCAGGAGCCGCCGATGGCTTTTATTAGTTGGATGGAGGCAGTGAGTTGTTCGAATTGCAGATTGACCGCTGTGCGTTGATTGCCGAGGAGGGTGGTTTGGGCGGTAATGACGTTGAGAAAGCTGTCGATGCCGAATTTGTAGCGATCACTGGCCAGGGTTAAATAGCGACGGGAGGCATCGACGGCGGCATTTTCGTCGTGAATTTCCGAGGCGAGAATGCGGAGTGCGGAGAGTGAGTCTTCGACTTCCTTGAATGAAGCAAGGACGGTCTGGCGGTAGTTTGCGACGGATTCGTTGTAATTCGCCCACGCTTCGCGAGTGACACCGTGTCGGCGGCCGGCGTCGAAAATCGTTTCGCTCAAGGCGCCGCCGATTGACCAGACGAAACTTGGCCAGGTGGCGAGATCACCGAGAGAGGAGCTTTGGAATCCGGTCGAGCCGCTTAGTGTGAGGGTTGGAAAATAAGCAGCGCGGGCAACGCCGATGTTGACGTTGTCTTCCATAACACGGCGCTCGGCGGCGGCAACGTCGGGACGTCGCTGGAGCAAGGTGGAGGGAACGCCGAATGGAACGATGGCGGGATGGCCGTGGAAGGGAGCGGCCTCGACGGAGAAACCGGAAGGCGATTCGCCCAGGAGAACGGCGATGGCGTGTTCGAGTTGCGCGCGCTGGATGCCGAGGTCGGTCGCCTGCGCGCGAGTGGTGGTGAGTTGAGTTTCGGCTTGCGCGACGTCCTGGTCGGAAGCGATGCCGGTTTCATAACGGGCTTTGGCGAGGTCGAAGGAGTCCTGGTAGGCTTTGACGGCGGATTCGAACAGATCTTTTTGGGCGTCGAGGCCGCGCAGTTGAAAATAATCGATGGCCAATTCGGTGCGGGCGGAGAGGCGAATATTTTCGAGATCAGCCTCGGTGGCTTTGGCTTCAAACGCGGTGGCTTTGACCTGATTTCGGATGCGCCCCCAGAGATCGAGTTCCCAGGAGGCATTGAGGGGAAGGTTGTAATCGGTGAAGGGATGGTTGGGCGTCGAAAGGGCGGTGGTGTTGGATTGCGTGCGCAAGCGGGCGCGGGAACGAGTTACGGACGGATTCAGCGCGACGAGCGGAAAGAGGCTGGCGCGGGTTTGTTGAACAATGGCTCGGGCGGCTTCCAGGCGCGCAACGGCGGCGGCGATGGTCTGGTTGTTGACCTCGATTTTCGATTCGAGTTCGTTCAGCTTTTGATCTCCGAAGAATTCCCACCATTGTCCGCGCTGAGTATTTTCAGCGGGAGCGGCGGGTTGCCAGGCGGTGATTTTTTGGGCTTGTTCGGGAGTGAGTTCCTTAAAGTGTGGCGTTGTCTCGATCGCGGGCTGTTTGTATTTCGGCGCGAAGTTGCAAGCCGTTAGCAACGACACACACGCGGCTCCGAGAAGCATTCGGCGCGATTGAATGGCGGCGCTCCTGGTCATATTGATTCGGCGGCGCGTGAGCCTGGAATGGCGTTGATGTGTTTGCTGCCTCGCATCCGCGCCGCCCAGAGGCGGAAGCGATCCAGATAAAGGTAAACGACCGGGGTTGTGTAGAGCGTGAGAATTTGGCTCATGATTAATCCGCCGACAATGGTGATGCCGAGTGGCTGGCGCAATTCGGAACCGACGCCGTGACCAATTGCCAACGGCAGCGCGCCGAACATGGCCGCAAAGGTTGTCATGAGGATGGGCCGGAATCGCAGCATGCAGGCATGAAAGATGGCGTCGCGCGAGTTCATCCCTTGTTCACGCTCGGCAATCAGCGCGAAATCGATCATCATAATGGCATTCTTTTTGACGATGCCGATCAGCAAGAGAATGCCAATCACGGCGATGACGCTGAGGTCTTCTTTAAAGAGCATTAGCGCGAGGCACGCGCCGACGCCAGCCGAGGGCAACGTGGAAAGAATCGTCACGGGATGAACGAGACTTTCGTAGAGAATCCCCAAAACGAGATAGACGGCGGCGAGCGCGGTGATGATAAGGAACGGGGTGTTGGCGATCGATTCTTGAAAAGCCTGCAAAGTGCCGGAGTAGCTGCCTTGAATGCGGGCCGGCATGCCCATGTCGCGCCGCAGTTGGTCGATCATGGTGATGGCATCGCTGAGCGCCACGCCCTTATCAAGATTGAACGAGGCGGTCACAGATGGAAATTGGCTTTGGTGATTGACGGAGATGGCGGCGGAGCGGGGCGCAAACCGCGCGATGGCGCTGAGTGGCACGACCGGCCCACCGTTGGTCGGGCGTAGGTAAATTAAGTTGAGGCTTTCGGGCGATTGCCAATAGCGCGGGGCCACTTCCATGACAACGTGATATTGGTTGAGCGAAGAATACATGGTTGAGACCTGCCGTTGGCCGAAGGCGTCATAGAGGGTGTTGTCGATGATTTGCGGTGAGAGGCCGAGGCGCGCGGCGGTTTGGCGATCGTAAACGAGCGAGACCTGCAGGCCCTTATCCTGTTGGTCGCTGTTCACGTTATTGAAGCCGCGAAGCTTGCTCATTTCCTGCACGAGTTTGGGACCCCATTCAACGAGATCAGCGAGATCCTCCGCTTGCAACGTATATTGATACTGCGCGGCGCTGGCGCGTCCGCCGATGCGCAAATCCTGGCCGGCCTGGACGAACGCGGTGGCGCCGGGGGCGGCGGACATGATCTTTGGACGAAGACGGGCAATGACCTCCATGGCGCTAGCTTTGCGTTCCTCGAGCGGCTTCAAGGCCATGTAAATAAAGCCGGTGTTATTGGCTCCGCGACCGCCGGTAAATGCGGTGACGTTTGCGATGGCGGGATCGGTTTCGATGGCTTTCACCAATTTCTCGGCAGCGGCTTGCATGGTGGCGAACGAGGCGTCCTGCGGTCCTTGAATGCCGCCGAAAATCGTGCCGTTGTCCTGTTGCGGGAAAAAGCCTTTTGGAATCACCCAGAACAGAAAGACATTGGAACCGATCGTGACCAACAAGAGAAGAATCGTTATGAGGGGATGTTTGAGGACGAGAGAAAGGCTGCGTTCGTAATGATCGCGCACCCATTCGAACGCGCGCTCGCTGGCGGCGTAGATTTTCCCGTGCCGCTCGCCTTTTTGCCGGCGCAACAAGCGCGAACACATCATCGGAGTCGCCGTCAGCGAAATAAGCAGCGAAATCATGATCGCGGTGGAGAGGACAACGGCGAATTCGCGGAAGAGGCGTCCGACGATGCCGCCCATCAAAAGAATCGGCAGAAACACCGCGATGAGCGAAATGCTGATCGAGAGAACGGTGAAGCCGACTTCGCTGGCGCCTTTGAGAGCCGCCTCGAGTGGTGGCATTCCTTCCTCGAGCCATCGCGAAATATTTTCGATGACCACGATGGCGTCATCAACGACGAATCCCGTCGAAATCGTGAGGGCCATCAGCGAGAGATTATCGATGCTGTAATCGAACAGATACATTACGCCAAAAGCGCCAATCAGCGAAACGGGGACGACGACGGCGGGAATCAACGTGGCGCGCAAGTTGCGCAGGAAAACGAAGACGACCAAAATGACGAGAAAAATGGAGATGACGAGCGTGCGTTCGACCTCAAAGACGGAGGCGCGAATGGTGGTGGTTCGATCCAGCACGGTCATAAGATTCATCGCGGAAGGAATGG
>Ga0308176_10002868_pt1 | contig 10917 bp, 7 predicted proteins | sample PhyCR2_3_FD_203890 | JGI IMG/M metagenome (GOLD analysis project Ga0308176, IMG submission 203890) | Soil microbial communities from UC Gill Tract Community Farm, Albany, California, United States - DLSLS.C.R2 | ecosystem: Environmental > Terrestrial > Soil > Agricultural land | place: USA... | reverse complement strand
CAGCTCCTCCGACGTCCTGGTCCACGTACAGACCAGCGCCAATGATAGGCGAATCTCCTACACGTCCTGGAATTTTCCACGCTAGTCCGCTGGTGGTTGTTACACCCGACATCTCGCCTTTCTCGTTTAGGGCGAGGCAGTTGATTGTGCCGTACGTCGGATGTTCGGCCATCCGCCATGCCCAAGCCAGGGTATTCTCATCCACCTGAGGAAATGTCTCTTTCAAACGTTCGACAGGAGTGTTCTGGGCCGTAATGTTTCGGTCCATCGAGACCCAATTGTTGAATGCGCCCGGACTGCGTAACGACTGTTTCCAGACCAGCCATGCCAGACGCGATTTTTCGGTCAGCAAATCTTCTTCTTTGTAGCCGAACGTCTTGGCAAAGCGCAGGGCTCCCTCCCCGACGATCATCACGTGAGTGGTGTTTTCCATGACCAGCTTCGCGATCTTGGATGGAGTCTTGATGCCGCGCAACGCTGCCACAGATCCGCATCGCCGGCTTGGCCCGTGCATGACGCTCGCATCGAGTTCTGGCACGCCGTCCTCATTGGGCAAACCACCATAGCCGACAGAAGTATCGTTCGGATCGAGTTCGACAATGTTCACGCCGGCGATGACCGCATCCAACGTATCCGTGCCCTCATCAAGCATCTCTCGCGCCTTTTGGCATGCAGCTCGTCCGTTCGCGCTCGAGATCACCACTCGCTTCCCGCCCGTTCTACTGCTCTGAGCCTCTCCAGGAACCCCGGCAACAACCGCTGCAGAACTCAGCAACAACTTGCGACGATTGATCATGATGCAGTGTTTGTACCACACTGCAAGATGACTTGAATGGTGCTTTGCAGAGCTCCCGCGCGGAGCTCCCGCTTGCACGAACCGCTAAAATAACCTATTCGATGATTGAATCCGTCTCTCCCGCGCGCACAGTAAGTGGCGCCATCAGTGTTCCCGGCGATAAATCGATCTCTCACCGGTTTGCGATGCTCACTTCCATAGCCGAAGGCGAGTCGCGCATCCGGAACTATTCAACGGGAGCAGACTGCAGATCCACGCTTTCCTGTATGGCTCGACTGGGAATTCGTCATGAGGTGGCCGAGAAAGAAGGGAGAACGGAATTAATCGTCCACGGAAAGGGCATCCACGGTCTGCAGCCGCCCAACGAAAGTCTCGATGCAGGAAACTCCGGGTCTACCATTCGGATGCTTTCCGGGATTCTTGCGGCACAACCGTTCAGAACCACGCTAGTCGGCGACGAGTCACTCTCACGCCGGCCTATGCGGCGCATCATGAAACCTCTCGCCGAGATGGGTGCGAGGATCAATGCAACCGATGAGCAGTTTCCGCCTTTGACAATTGAAGGTGGACCGCTTCACGCAATTACCTACGAGTCTCCGATCGCAAGCGCACAGGTGAAAAGTTGCGTGTTGCTAGCGGGGCTTTATGCGGAGGGCGAGACAACTGTACGCGAGCCTGTTCAAACACGTGACCATACGGAAATAGCTCTACGCGAGCTGGGTGCAGATATCAGCGTAAGCCGCCGCGAGGTGCGTGTGCGCGGTGGAGCGTCACTCGAGGCGAAATCGCTGGTGGTTCCTGGCGACATCTCGTCCGCGGCGTTTTTCCTCGTAGCCGCATTAGCGGCAAGAGAGTCTGACCTCGTGATTGCGAACGTTGGGCTGAATCCCACCCGGACCGCTCTTCTTGATTTCCTGAAATCGATTGGAGCATCCCTTAAAATTCTGAATGTCGAAATTGCCAACGGTGAGCTGATTGGAAACATCCAGGTGAAATCATCCAAAATCCAAGGAGGACTGATCGAACGAGAGATGACTGCGGCGCTGATCGATGAGATCCCGGTTCTGGCTGTTCTCGGTGCAACGAGTGAAAGCGGACTTGTTGTGAAAGATGCGGCAGAATTGAGAGTGAAGGAAACAGATCGCATCCAAACTGTTGCCGACAACCTTAAGCGCATGGGCGCCAAGGTGATCGTTCATCAGGACGGGCTTGAGATCCCGGGCAAGCAGAGTCTGCACGCCGCCGAACTAGAGTCGTACGGCGATCATCGAATTGCCATGGCCTTTGCAGTTGCAGCGCTTTCGGCGGATGGGCCGTGCAATATCCGCGATTCCGAAGCAGCGTCAGTGTCATTTCCGGAGTTCTACGATACTCTCCGAGAAATCGCCCATTAGGACAGGAACTATGGACGATGCTCTGGATGCGGATCTTAGTCATGAATGTCTGATTCACGATCTCAACAATGTTTTTGAAACCATCACCGAGGCGGCTGAGCTATTAAGTTCTGACCGGCAGTGGCGGTTGTTGGCAGCCACGCTGCAGAGAAGCGTGGCGCGAGGCAAGCGCCTCGTGGGGGCCATTCCGGATCACACGCCCGACCTGCTGACCGTCGTAGAGGATGCGATTCAGTCGGCACAGGATTTCTGTCTGACCGCGCGCAAGCCGGATGTCGAATTCCATAAACGGCTTCAGAGCGGAATACCCTTACCTGGCTCGGCTAAGGATTGGGAGCGCGTGTTCGCAAACTTGTTCTTGAATGCGGCTCAGGCATTCCGCAAGCCCGGACGTATTGAGATTTCCGCGGAGAGAGTCGAAGATGCGTTGAAGATACTGATTGCAGACAACGGCCCAGGCATTCCTGACGAGATCTTGCCGCGTATCTTTCGGCCCAACGTATCAACGAAACCTGGATCGTCCCGTCGCTCGGGATTAGGTCTACACATAGTGGCCTCAATAGTAAAACAGTATGGGGGCAAAGTGGCGGCTGCCAATCGAGACACAAGAAATGGCGCAGTATTCTCAATTTCCTTACCACTCGGCCCCCACGAATAGCCGACCAATAACTTCTTTGAATGAAATACCTTTGTATTCATTGTCATTTTTATCAACCGCCTAGAGAGAATCCCTGGCTCGAAGAAATTGAGCTTCAGGATTCGGCGTACCCGTACCACGACTGGAACGAGAGGGTGACGGCTGAGTGCTACGCCCCAAATACCGCGGCGCGGATATTGGATGGCGCCAAACGCATAAGCCAAATCGTTAATAACTACTCGCAGATTAGCTTCAACTTCGGCCCGACGCTGCTCTCGTGGATGCAAAAGCACGCACAAGAAACGTATGAAGGCATTCTGCACGCCGATCGTGAAAGCCTAAAGACCTTTTCCGGCCACGGGTCTGCGATCGCACAAGCCTACAACCACATGATCATGCCACTTGCAAAGAGCAGTGACAAGTGGACGCAGATTCTTTGGGGCTACGAAGATTTCGTCCGGCGCTTCGACAGACCGCCCGAAGGTATGTGGCTGCCCGAGACTGCCGTGGATATCGAGTCTCTCGATCTCATGGCGAAGGCGGGCCTGCGATTTACGATCCTCGCGCAACATCAGGCCAAGGCCGTCCGGCTCTTGTCCGACTCGGAAGAAGCGGAATGGACGGACGTTACTGGCAGTAAGATTGACCCTTCGAGAGCCTATCTCTGCAGGCTACCGTCCGGACGTTCGATCAATTGCTTCTTTTATGACGGGCCGGTTTCTCAGGCCGTCGCCTTCGAGAAACTGCTCGACAATGGAGAGAAATTTGCCAACCGCTTGAATGCTGGCTTCTCTGACGCGCGAACTTGGCCGCAGTTGATGCACATAGCGACGGATGGGGAGACTTATGGACACCATCACCGTCACGGTGAGATGGCACTCGCGTATGCGTTGGACTACATTCAGTCGCGCCGGTTGGCGAAGCTTACAAACTATGGAGAATTTCTCGAGCTAAACCCGCCGACGTACGAAGTGCAGATTTATGAGAATACTGCATGGAGTTGTGTACATGGCGTGGAGCGCTGGCAAAGTAACTGCGGCTGCAATTCGGGCCGACCATTCTGGAATCAGGAATGGCGGAAGCCGCTGCGCGACGCGCTGGACTGGTTGAGGGATACCGTTTCGGGGTATTTCGAATGCCAGGGCAGGGAATTTCTCCACGATCCCTGGGCAGCGCGCGACGCATACACCTCCGTATTGCTCGATTCGTCAGTCGCGAACCGACAGCGTTTTGCGAGACAGCATTTTACAAGACCTTCCGATCCGAAAGCACTCGTAAACGCCTGGAAATTGCTCGAGATGCAGCGTCATGCAATGTTGATGTACACAAGCTGCGGGTGGTTCTTCGACGAACTCTCAGGAATCGAGACGGTCCAGGTGATTCAGTATGCGGGACGCGTGGTGCAGTTGTTCGAGCGCCTTTTCGCAAAACCGATAGAGCAGGACTTCCTGGAACGCCTCGCAGCAGCACGCAGCAACGTTCTCGAATACGGAACTGGAGCGGACATCTATCGCAGGTTCGTGAAACCGGCTATGGTTGATCTGAACAAAGTCGGTGCGCACTATGCGATCAGCTCTCTGTTCGAGACATATCCGGAGGAGACGGACATCTACGCCTACTCCGTGAAACGCATCGAATACCACGCACGTGAGGCAGGCAAGCTTCATCTCGCCGTAGGAACTGCACAACTCGTTTCGAAGATTACCGAAGACTCACAGGCTTTAACTTTCGGGGTCGTGCATTTCGGCGATCACAACATTGTCGGCGCGGTCCGGCCGTTCGGAGGGAGTGCCAGTTATAACAAGCTGTTGAGTGACATGACGGACGCGTTCTCGCGCGCTGAGACTCCGGACGTACTCCGGTTGCTCGATCGGGCTTTCGGCGAACAGACGTATTCATTGCGCAGCCTGTTTCGCGACGAGCAGCGCCGTATTCTGAACCTCATTCTCGACACCGCCTTGGCTGAGGCAGATAATGCCTTTCTGGACATTTATCGCAATCACGCACCGCTAGTGCGATTCATAAGCAGCTTGGGGACTCCGATGCGAAAGGAATTCAATGCTCCGATGGAGCATGCCCTCAACAGCTTGTTGCGGCAATCGCTGGGTGCCGAAGAACTGGACGAGGAGCGTGTACGCGGTCTGTTAAGCGAAGCGCGCTATCACAACGTGCAGTTGGACGACACAACCCTTGAATTCACGCTTCGGCGAACGCTTGAGCGCATGGCAAAGAGATTCGCCGGCGATCCAACCTACCTGCATGCGCTTGATCAGATACACGCGGGTCTTGCTGTGGCCAGACTGATGCCATTCCATGTCCATCTGTGGGCGGTGCAGAATTGCGTTTACGATGTGTGTGTCAGGCTGTGCAAAAAGTTTCGACGCAAAGCGGAAAAAGGCGATACCAAGGCGCAGACTTGGCTAGCCAAGTTCGAATCTCTCGCCCGATTGTCCGATATCAAGATCGAGTAGTCGGCGTAAGTGCCGTGAAGCTCGCTGTGTTTCGGCTGCCATAGAGGCGAAACTGATTCAGTACGTTACGGAACAACGGTGGGGAGACGAACCAGCGCGAGCAGGAGGCTGATATGACGCGAACGACGTCGGGTATGGCTCGTGCGATTGCCTTGCTGTTTGTCATGGCTTGCCGCTCGTCCCCGCAGACCTTGAACATATGGCCGAGTGTCGCTCCAGGCTCGGAGAGCTGGACTCAGCAGGAGAGGGTGGAAAAGAGCACCCCTATTGGGACCGTGATTTTCAACGTGGTGACCCCGACGTTGACGGTCTATCTTCCGGAACGAACCAAGGCCACGGGAACTGGTATCATCATCGCGCCCGGCGGAGCTTTCGTGGCGCTGGCCATCGATCTCGAAGCCAACAGTGTGGCGCACTGGCTACAGGACAAGGGCATTGCGGCGTTCGTACTCAAATATCGGATCATGGAAAAGCGTCAGGAAGGCATTCCGGCCGGGATGGATATGGACGAGGCCGGTAAGTACGGCATTGCGGACGGAATTCAGGCCATCAAAGTAGTTCGGCAGCACGCCGCGGAATGGGGCATTTCTCCCGATAGGATTGGGTTTATGGGCTTCTCGGCGGGCGCCATGGTGACGAGCGGAGCTCTGTTGCAACAGGATGCCGCCGCACGTCCGAACTTTGCTGCACCGATTTATGGCGGGCCGTTCGGAGTTATGCCGGCAATTCCAGCGCAACTGCCGCCCATTTTTATGGCATGGGCGCAGGACGACGACGTGGCCCGCGATGCCGTCGTTAAGTTTTTCGAGGCGTTAACGTCGGCGGGGAATAAACCGGAAGCTCACATTTTCAGCAGCGGCGGCCATGGCTTTGGCATGAGGAAGCAGGGCACTACGAGCGACCACTGGATTGATGAATTCTATTACTGGTTGGAAGCACGTGGATTCGCTAAGCCGCCGGAACGATAACTGGCGTCCTTTTTCCTCTGGAGCGGCTAAGTCTGAATTGAGTGTTTCAACAAGTTTTTAGAGCACCACCCGTGATCGAGAACGATACCGGCCGATCGATGGCCACGGCTGCTTCAGATAGTAGTTAACTTCAGCAAGCGATCAAAATTGGATTCGGCCGCAGTTTGGTGTTTGATGCCCGAGAGCGTGGCCGCAATCATATCGTTCTGATAGCCGGATTGTTTGTGCTTCTTCTTCAGTTCCTGAGCCGTCTGATAATCAATCAATTCCGGCATTTTGCCTGGCCCGATTCTGTAGAACATAACGTTGTCCTCCATGGGCAAGACAAGCGACAAAGGATTCTGGTAACGGGGCGCGAACGAAAGCGAGATATCGGCGAGCGGCTGGCACTGCGTGTCCCATAAGCGATAGCGCATCGACAGGTGTGGAAAGAGAGTGCGGCGCGCGGCCAGGATCAGCAGTCCGTCGATCTCCTCGGTTGGCAGCAGGAAACCGGTGCGGACGGCGAATTGGTTTGCGGGCGTGACAAAATCGTTTTCCTCGCCCACGGTTTCCGAGATCGTGCCTTGTTGGGCTCCAATTGATACGCTGGTGGAGCCAAACGCATCGATCTCCTTGGTTGCGCCGAAGAGGTTGACGCCCGGGGTCACATGCGTCGTGCGGTTGAGCTTGTGAATGAATTCCGTTACCCCGACACGATAGAAGAAGTTCTTCAGGAAGTTATTTCCCGTGGTCGGGTTGTGATGGCGAATCATTTGCCCGCCTATGCGATTTTGTTCGGTTATCACCGATACCTGATTGCTATCCGTGATGGCGGGTGGAATCGGATCGGGCGTTATGTCCCAATTCTTATTCAGCGGCCATGGGTTCGTCAGTTTGGGAAACAGGGCGGCTGCGCATATTTCCTCGGTGACAACGCCGGGCTGCGGCTTTGCCTCTTGGAATTGACCGACGGTTGTGGGTTTCGGTCCCTGCGCCTGCTGCTGTTTACGATCTTGGGTGAGGACCACGGCGAAATGAGCCACGGAATACCCTCCTTCGGTCTGATCAGTGCTGAATCTCAAGTATAGGTATGGGCCGCATTTACTGCAAGGGGAGATTTTATGCTGAGTTGAGTGTGTCGTTTTACAATAGAGCCGGTTTCGGCGCCTCTGCATGTCTATCAGCGCTACCGAGAAATGCACAAAGATAAAAACTGCGTCACACCTATATCCGCTTGGTTAGGCTTTCCTGTGATGCGCGAGGTGCTTTATTTTTCAGCGCGGTCCTGAATCAAAGCAGGATGTGCGCTCTTTTTTTCCATAAGCGTTGCCTTAAATGTCCAGTTCCTGTATTTCTGTACCTTCGCGCATCATGACTTCTGTGATCAGCGCGGAGGGAACTTCTGTGTGTTCGCTCATGGCATCTATGCATGGATAAACCCACAAGTCGACCGAAGAATGCTTTCACCGAGACACACGCCCTTTGATGAATGTCACTATCATTCGGTCAAAACTTTGCAGTGCTGCTTTTCTTCAGCCGGCAATAGTTTTGAGGTGATCGGCTATGTAACTCGATAAGCTGTCGTCCACGATTGACGCGCCTTCGGCAAGAAAAAACGACCGTCCGTCACGCTATTCCGTGGCGGCTCCTATCAGTCGCGCCGCCGGCAAGGTAACTGGGCACCCATGCGTGTTCAGTGGATCGCGGAGCATATACCGGATTAGTGTGGCCGCAACGCTTCGATACAATACGCTATGCTTCCGTATGCACAACCGATAGGTGTTTCGGCCTTCGGCGGCGAAGAACGACAACCGCCGATACGTCTTCCACTTCAACTACGTGATACGTAATCTGGCAGAGTCCGATTATCTCGGTCTCCGCGATTCGGAGCGTCGTGAATTAACTTGGTGCGCTACGGTATAGGAACGAAGTTCACTTCCGGGTTCCGGCTGCTCGCGCTAGCGCTCGTCGCATCTGCGCCGATGCTCCTAGTGGCGCGGGCTTTACGCACTGAGGAACGTCCGGCCGCCGACTCCGGCGCGGCTTATGGTCCGCAACTGGAGGGTTTCGCTTATCCTTGGCCAGTCGTGCTGTACCGATTCCGCTCACAGGGTCAAGATCTCCAGATGGCCTACATGGACATAAAGCCAGCGCGGCCCAATGGACGAGTAGCGGTGCTGCTACATGGAAAGAATTTCTGCGCAGCCACGTGGCAGGCAACCATCACTGGGCTGGCGGATGCCGGATACCGGGTGATTGCGCCGGACCAGATTGGCTTCTGTAAGTCGAGTAAGCCGGCGCCGTACCAGTTCAGCTTTCAGCAACTCGCGGGCAATACTCATGCGTTGCTCGAATCACTCGGGGTACGCAGCGCGACGGTAATCGGCCACTCGACCGGTGGGATGCTCGGGATTCGGTATGCGCTGATGTACCCGGCCGAGGTCGAGCAGCTTGTGCTGGTGGACCCCATCGGGCTCGAGGATTGGAAAGCGCGGGGCGTCCCGTGGCAGAGCATGGATGATTGGTACCGACGCGAGTTGCAGACCACGGCGGAACGCATCCGCAACTACGAGCGCGCGACTTACTATGCGGGCACGTGGGAGCCAGCATACGAGCGGTGGGTGCAGATGCTGGCCGGCATGTATCGCGGTCCGGGACGCGAGCGGGTGGCGTGGGACTCGGCTCTGCTGTACGACATGATCTATTCGCAGCCGGTGGTCTATGAGCTGGGTGCGCTGCGTATGCCGGTCCTGCTGATGATCGGCGATAAGGACACGACGGCGATCGGGAAGGATTTGGCACCGCCGGAAGTGCGGGCCGAACTTGGCAACTATCCCGTGCTCGGCAAAAGAGCCGCCGCTCAGATTCCGCACGCGAAGCTGGTGGAGTTTGCCGATCTCGGGCATGCGCCGCAGATCCAGGCACCCGAGCGTTTCCATGAGGCGCTGCTCGAAGGCTTGCAGGCGCTGAATGCTGCGCGGTAGCGCCATAATCTCAGCATGGACGCGGGAAACAGTAAGTGGAAGGACCACGGGGTGAAGGTGGTGCGAGCTGGTGAACTCGACCCAAACACCCTGCAGACTCCGGGCATGACGCGGGCTGCCGCGATTACTCATGCGCGCACGGGAGCCACGAAGCTCTGGGCCGGTACCGTGGTTGTGCAACCCGACGCAAAAACCGGACCTCATCACCATGGCGAACTTGAAACCGTACTCTACATCGTGAAGGGCCGGGCCCGCATGCGATGGGGCGATCATCTTGAGTTCAGCGAAGAGGCCGGCCCGGGCGATTTCATCTACGTCCCGCCCTACGTCCCTCATCAGGAGATCAATGCACGCCAGGATCAGGCGTGCGAAGCTGTCGTGGTGCGCAGCGGTCAGGATCCAATTGTCGTAAACCTCGAGATCGAAAGCCCAGAACCGGCGAACTCAGACCGCTTTCAGGTTCCATTTCATCCGAAGCCGTAAGCGGGCGCATGAGCTTGCAATCGGAGAACGAGATTTGGGACGCCTTTGAAGGGACGGATTCGAACCTGTGAGCGTACGCTCTAAGCCCAGCGCCGGGCTTCCGGTCTGTTCGAACGACCAATCCGTGCTCTGCGGGATTACTGCTCTCTCAGAAGGATTCGAAACAGATTCCGATGACGCGTCACTTTGGTGAATGCATAGACTGAGGGATCTGGTCCCGGCGAAATCTGCCAGGCGTCAATCAAACGAGCACCCGGAAGAGCAACTGCATCGTCCGGATTCAGGATTCCCAATTCTGGGAGATTGGGCAGCATCTTCCCCGGTGGCACTGGAATAACGGCAGTTCGGCCTGAGCTTGAACGTGAACTCGGGATAAGGCCAACGTAAAAGAACTTCCCGTCGGGAGCCCACGCGACGGGGCAGTAGCCTGCACAGATTGGTTTCGGATCTCCTCGTTCGATTGAGATAGCAACCGTACTTCCCATGCTGCTATCAGGGAGGGGCAGGCCAGCCACGACCCAACGTCGATCTGGAGAAATATTCCGGATGGCTCCGATCTTGTGCGGGACCACCTTGGAGCGACCCGAACCGCTCATATTCATTTGGGCAAGATAATTGGCTGCGCCATCCGTCAGTTGGAATAAGAGTTGACCCGCGGGTCCGAAGAAAGGGGAAGACTCGCCGGAAGAGGCGACCAGTTTGGGAGGCGAACTTCGATCCAATCTAGCTAGCCAGAGCTGGGATGGTTTTCCAGATGGATAAGTTGAGAAAACCGCCTCGCTGCCATCGCTCGAGATGTCAAATTCGCCTATTGAAGGTCCGCGCAGTACGGGTTCGCTGCGTCCGGATTCCAGATCGGCTCGCCAGAGCTCGCTCGGGGAGGCCGGGGAATCAGGGCGTATCAGATAAAAGAGTTCCTTACTATCCGAAGAGAAGCGAATGGATGAAAAGGGTGGGATGCGCATCGGCGCCACATGCCCTTCCGACGACAAAGGACGATCTCCGCGCGAATCGTGGATCCAAACTGCGCTTTCGTACGTGCCTATAGAAGTAATGAGAGAGCTGCCATCGGGCGACATGGCGATACCCTCCTCCTCGCTGGCTCCGAATGTGATCTGATCCGGCTTTCCATTCGGAAAGCGCTGGCGCCACAGATGGTTGCCACCGACGTCAGCTCCGAAATACATCCACTTACCATCCGG
>Ga0308176_10002867_pt1 | contig 10923 bp, 8 predicted proteins | sample PhyCR2_3_FD_203890 | JGI IMG/M metagenome (GOLD analysis project Ga0308176, IMG submission 203890) | Soil microbial communities from UC Gill Tract Community Farm, Albany, California, United States - DLSLS.C.R2 | ecosystem: Environmental > Terrestrial > Soil > Agricultural land | place: USA... | reverse complement strand
CGAGTCCCTCGAGGGCCAGTATGCGGTCGCCCGCGTGGTCATGAACCGCGCCGTTTCGGGCCGGTATCCGCCCGATTGGTGCAGCGTCGTCAAGCAGCCGGCGCAATTCTCCTTCGTCCGTCGCGGCGAATTCCCGATGGTGGACGCGAGTTCGCCAGCGTGGGCCCGGGCTCAGGCCATCGCGCGGCTCGCCGCAGCGAACGTCGTCCCGAGCCTCGACAATGACGTGCTCTGGTATCACGCGAGCTACGTCGATCCATCCTGGTGCCACCGGATGAACATGGTCGAGAAGATCGGCGCGCACATTTTCTACCGCGCCTAAGCGCTTGAAAACTTGTGGGGCAGAAGGCGTCCGGAGTTAACGCTCCGGGCGCCTTCTTCATTCCGGCGCAGACGCGCAGCGCTTGGACGTAAACTCCGTTCACAGGGGATTCGCGCGCGCAACAATCCGGACGAGCATTGCCGAACGGATTTCCTTTCGACGGAAATTCCGTGGGTTAGGGGAGGCTCGCGCAGTGCTCAGGATCCTGGTCGTCGAGGACGACCGCCAGCTGGCGGAAACCATCAAATACCAGATTGAGGACAATCCGCGCTATCGCGTCGTCGGGACCGCGGAAGATGCGGACGGCGCCATCGCCGCAACCGAGGAGCATGAGCCGGATCTGGTGCTGCTCGACCTCCACCTGGCCCGCGGGACAACGGGGTTTTCGGTGGCAGTGCGGCTCAATGATTTCGGCGTTCCGTGCATGTTCGTGAGCGGCAAGGCGCCGTGCTTCCCGATGCCGGATCTCGCGCTCGGCTGCCTGATGAAGCCGTTCACCTCGGAGGACGTGCACCGCTCGCTCGCGATGGCGGAAGACCTGCTGCGCGGGCGGGAAGCGGTGCGGCCGAAGCCGCCGCTAAACCTGACGCTCTACGATCCGACTGCGCCGGCGGAGCTGCCCCAGCCCGGTTTCATTCCATCGAAGCGGTCGCTGAGGACGCGCATCGACCACTGGCTGTCAGGCCGGCACTATTGAGCTCGTCCGGCCGCCTTTTCGAGAGCGACCTCGTCGTCAAGGTTTTCACGATCGCGATTCAGTGAAGCGGCGGCGTGCTGCCGTCCGTCTTCGAAATAGCGCAGGATCGCATCTGCGGCGGCTACATCGCCATCAACCCTGATTTCTTCGCCTCCTGCCGCGTGGCCGACGTATCGCACCGTCACGCCATATTGCTCGGTCCAGAAGAAGGGCGCGGAGTCGAATCTTCTTTTCCCCCCGAGCATGTTCGCGGCAGCGACTTCGCCCTGCCGCTCGGCAACCGCCCAGTGCTCGATTCTCGCGCGCTCGCCCGAGATGGGATCCGGATAGGCGGCAATGTCGCCGGCCGCGTAAATGCCGGGGACGCTGGTTTCGAGATGTTCATCGACGAGGACGCCGTTGCCGATCGCCAGACCTGCAGCTTCGGCCAATTGGACGCGTGGGCGGACGCCAACGCCGACAAGGACGAAATCGGCCTCGATTCTTGCGCCGTCCGAGAGGGTGACGGTGCGCCCGTCATAGGTTGCGGCAACGCGGCCAAGATGGAAGCGGACACCATTGGCCTCGTGCAGGTCCTTGAAGAAATGTCCGAGCTCGGCCCCGAGGACGCGCTCGAACGGCACCTTCTCCGGTGCGATCACATCGACTTCGACCTCGCGCTTGCGCAGCGATGCGGCGGCTTCGAGGCCGATGAAGCTCGAGCCGATCACGGCGGTGCGCTTGCCCGGTTCGGCGACAGCGGCAATCGCGCGCGCGTCTGCGAGCGACCGTAACGTGAAGACGTTTTCACCATCGAACCCGGGCGAAGAAAGCCTGTTGGGTTCCGCGCCGGTGGCAAGCAGGAGCCTGTCGAAGGCCACGCGCTCTCCGGACGAAGACTCGACTGTGCGCCCTTCCGGATCGATTGCCGTGACCTCGAAGCCGAGGCGCAGGTCGATTTGGTTGTCACGGTACCATTCGGCGGTACGCAGCGGGATCCATTCCTCGGGCGCTGTGCCGGCGAGATAGTCCTTGGAAAGGTTCGGCCGATCGCACGGCGGATCGGCGTCCGCGCTCAGCATTGTGATAGAGCCTCGGTAGCCGAGTTTGCGCAGCTCGATCGCGCAAGCGAGGCCCGCCGCTCCGCCGCCGATGATGAGGATGCGCGTGACCTCCGTTTCCGGAGACTTCGGCCGAGCCGGCGCGGGGAGCTTCTCGCGCACGAAGGCGAGTTCGCCGTCGATTTCCACTTTCCAGCAGTCGAGTGGGTCAAGTGCAGGCGCGCGGAGCACCTGACCCGTCTTCAGGTCGAAACAGGCATGGTGGAGGGGGCATCGTACCGTCCCGCCGGACGCAAGTCCTTCGGCCAGCGCGCCTCCGTAGTGGGTGCAGGCGCCGCCGACGGCGAACAGCCCGCCTTCAATCCGCGAGAGCAGGACCGGCTCGTCACCGACCCTTCCGCCGATGGTCGAGCCTTCGGCAATGTCCGTTAGCCTCAGCCCTTGGGAAAAGTCGGGACCCGCAGCAGCTGCATTTTCACCCATTGGATGTTCCGTTCGCTCGCTCGACGAATTGGATGAGAAAAGGGCCGCGGTGGTTCCCCGCCATTCGCTAGAGCCGCATCTTCCCTCTGCGCGGCTCACGCAGGCCGAGGGTCTCGCCCGTCAGCGGGGCTCCGGCATCCAATAGCGCCTGGCGCCGGCCCTTGATCGCAGCGCCGCGTTGCACGTCTTCGAAGGGGAGCAGGGCGGCGATGCAGGGATGGTCGAGTGTGCGGCGGACGAAAGCGGCCGTGCGCGGCCAGCGCGCCGGGTCGGTCTCGAAGCCGGCATAGGCGCCATTGCGGAAGAAGGTGGCAATCGAAATGTCCGCGGCGCCGATCTCGCCGAACAGGAAGCCGGTCTCCGGCAGCTCGCGCTCGAGATAGTCAAGCGCGGCGGGGATATCCTCCTGCTCGGCCTGGCGAACGCGTTGCTCGTCCGTCGGCTCGCCCCAGACCATCGGCCGCACAACCTTCTGGTAGAAATAGGCCCAGATGAAGAGATCGCCGAGGCGGGTGTCGGCATATTCCTCGAGCCAGCGCGCGCGTGCGCGATCCTTCGGGTCGGCCGGCAACAGCGGGTGCCCCGGATAGGCCTCGTCCAGATAGCCGCAGATGACCGACGAATCGCTGACCGACAAATCGCCGTCGACCAGCACCGGGATGCGGCGCAGCGGGCTCAGCCGTTCAAACTCGTCGTTGCCGAAAAAGGGCGTGATCGGGTCGACCTCGTAAGCGAGGCCCTTGAGGTTCATGCAGGCCAACACCTTGCGGACATAGGGGCTGACGAAGCTTCCGATGATCCTGAGCGGGCGGTCCATGCCCGCCGAAATGCGCCGGAAGCGGGACGTCTGCAAGCAGGGGCTGGACACGCTGCAATTGTAGCGCTACAGATGTAGCGCACATCAACAGAGGAACATCGCCATGCGTTCGATCCTGCCGCTCTTCGCCTTCACTCTTGCCGCTTCGGCTCCGGCCATTGCCACCGAGGCCGTCCCGACCCAGCCGTTCCGCTCCGTCGAGCTGAGAGGCGGGGGCGATGTGAATCTCGTGCCGGGCCCGGTGCAGCGGGTCACGATTCTCAACGGCAGCAGCCAGTTCACGCACATCTACATGCGCCGCGACGGGCAGCTCAGGATCGACGCATGCAACGAGCGCTGCCCGCGCAACTACAATCTCCAGATCCGCATTGAGAGTCCCCGTGCTCCCGACGTGGCGATCTCCGGAGGCGGTACGATCAAGGCCGCCGGCGGCTTTGCCCCGCAAAGCCAGCTCGCGGCGGCGATCAATGGCGGCGGAACCATCGACGTGCGCGCGGTCTCGGCCAACGAAGTCTCGGCAGCCGTGAATGGCGGGGGAGACATCTTCGTCCGCCCGCGCGCGACGCTCTCGGCTGCAGTCCGCGGCGGCGGGGACGTCCACTACAGCGGCAACCCGCAGGTCTCGATGGCCGTCATGGGCGGCGGCGACGTGCGCCGCATCGATTAAGGCAACTCGACCACCTCGACCCGATCGCGGTCGAACTTGAGGCCGACGGTGAGCAGCGCCCGAAAGGCGTTGTAGCCGCCGGTCCCCGGATGAAAGGCGTGGAAGAAGAGCTGCGGCTTGCCGTCGAGCCCCGGCGCGACCGAGGCGTGGCCCGGTGCTGCCCATTCGCTGGTTGACCGAAGCAGCGGTTCGCCCTGCTTCGTGTACGGTCCGAGCGGGTCGTCGGCCACCGCCACTCCGATGCCATAGTGCGGCGTGGAGAAGTCGTTGCCGGCGTAGAAGAGCCAGTAGCGGCCTTCCTGGCGCGTGACGAACGGCCCTTCGATAAGGTGGCCTTCCCAGTCGAGGTCGTTGCACAGAACGATCCTGTTCTCGCCGATCAGCGAGCGGCCGTCCTCTGCGATCCGCTGCGCCCGGATGGGTGTCGACATCGCATCGAGGATCGACTCCGCAAGACCGAACGCGACGAGCGCGGACTTGACGCGATGCCAGTTGGCAAGCGCCGCCTCGATCAGCGGCTGCATCACGAAAAAGCGGATCATCGGGCGCTGCAGGTTGGCCCAGGGGACGATCGCGGCGGCAAAGGCCGCCGTGCGCCGGTCTTCCTCCGTCGCGAACAGGCGGGCGATCAATTCCGGATGCTTGCGCAGCAGCATCGCCAGCGGGCGCGGCCAGATGCTGTTGGTGTCGTCCTTCCAGAACAGATAGGTAGCGCCGTCCGCATCGACGAACAGGTGCGAATCGATCACCCCCCCGCTCATCAGGGGCTGAGCTGCATCGTAGCCGAGTCCCGTGGTGTTCACCGGCTGGCCCGTGATCAGCGGCGCTCCATTATCGGTCCAAGGGCCCGTCGGGCTGGTGCCGCGCGCCAGGCCGATCGCCAGTGCGTTCGACGCCTGGCGCGACGTGTAGACGATCCAATATTCCTGCCCGACCTTGTGCATCTCCGGTGCCCAGAAATCGGCCACGTTGCGGCCCTTGGCGCACCAGTGCGGCAGATGCCCTTCGGGAAAGACGAAGCCCTTCGGCTCCCAATGCTGGAGGTCGGTCGAATGGAGGATGGGGAAGGCGTCGGGTGCGTCGTTGGACGTCGCGACGAGCCAATAATCCTGGCCATCCTTGAAGACCGCAGGGTCGCCATAGCCGACGAGGATTTGCGGGTGCACGTTCTCGGTGAGCAGCGGGCGCCAGCGCATCGTCGCTGCCGGCCGCTCCACGGCGGCGGCGAAGACATCCGGCATGCGCGTCCCGAAGTCGTGCGACAGCGCACCGAAGAATTTCGAGAAGTCCTGCTGCGTGCCGGTCGGCACGACGTAGCTGCGCTCCCGACGGCCGGATTCGCTGACGCCGATACGGAAGCCTTCTGCAACTTCGGCCGGCTCCACCTCGAAGCTGGGGATTGCGAGCGTGCTCATGGGGCGGGCCGATAGGCTTCTGCGCCGCTCGCGAGAACCCCTTCCGGGGCGGGCCGCCCGACCTTATGGTTGGCACGTGGGGCGAGCCGATCATGTCTTGGCGATCGATCAGGGCACGACCTCGACGCGCGCCATATTGTTCGATTCCGGGGCGCGCGCAGTCGCTGTCGCCCAGCGCGAGTTCAAGCAGCACTATCCGCAGCGCGGTTGGGTGGAGCACGATCCCGAGGACATCTGGCGCGATACGCTCGCGGTCGTCCGAGAGGCGCTGTCTGGTATCGATTTGAAGCGCGTCGCCGCGATCGGCATCACCAACCAGCGGGAGACGGTCGTGGTGTGGGATCGCTCGACGGGCGAGCCGATCCACCGCGCAATCGTCTGGCAGGACCGCCGCACGGCAGAGGCATGTGCGCGCCTCCGAGACGAAGGTGCCGAGGCGCTGGTGCGGGAGCGCACCGGGCTTCTCCTCGACCCCTATTTCTCGGCGGCGAAGATCGCGTGGATCCTCGACCACGTGCCGGGCGCGCGGTCGAGGGCAGAGCGCGGCGTGCTCGCCTGCGGGACGATCGACTGCTTCCTGCTGTGGCGGCTGACCGGCGGAGCGGTCCACGCCACGGATGCTACCAATGCGAGCCGGACGTCGCTGTTCGACATTCACGCACAGCAATGGGACGAGGAGCTGTGCCGCTTGTTCCGCGTGCCTGAATCGCTGCTTCCGCAGGTGCATGACAACAGCCGCGTGTTCGGAACGACGGCACCCGGCTTGCTAGAGGCCGAGCTGCCGATCGCCGGCATGGCGGGCGACCAGCAGGCGGCCTTGTTTGGCCAGGCCTGCTTCGCGCCGGGCATGGCCAAGTCCACCTATGGCACCGGCTGCTTCATGCTGATGAATACGGGCGAGGGGGCCGTGGTCTCACAGCATCGGCTCCTGACAACCCCTGCCTACCGTCTGGACGGCCGGACGACCTACGCCCTCGAAGGATCAATCTTCGTCGCCGGGGCCGCGGTGAAATGGCTGCGCGACGGCCTGGGCGTGATCGCGCACGCCTCGGAGACGGACAGCCTCGCGACGAGCGTGCCCGACAGCCACGGCGTCTACATGGTGCCGGCTTTCGTGGGGCTCGGGGCGCCATACTGGGACCCGGAGGCGAGGGGGGCGATCTTCGGCCTGACGCTGGGGGCGACGGGCGCGCACCTCGCCCGGGCGGCTCTCGAAGCGGTTGCCTATCAGACGCTCGACCTGGCCGAAGCCATGGCCAACGACGGCGCGCCGCTCGGCGGAGCGATGCGGGTGGATGGTGGGATGGCGGCTAACGACTGGCTCTGCCAGTTCCTCGCCGATATGCTCCAGGTGCCGATCGAGCGGCCCGAGAACCTCGAAACCACGGCGCTCGGCGCTGCGTTCCTCGCCGGGCTGGCGACGGGCGTGTGGGACAGCCTCGATGCGGTAGCCCGCACCTGGCACGCGCGCGACAGGTTCGATGCGCGAATGGAGGCTGGACAGCGCCAGCACCTGATCGAAGGCTGGCGCGAGGCGGTGGCGAAAACACTTACGCGCTAGCAGCGCACGCTGCCGTCATATTGCGGCTGCCCGTTGCGGTCGACGTAATAGCAATAGCCGCGCGTATCTCGATAATATTGGCGGCCCTGGAATACGGTTCCCGGCACCGCCGCTCCAGCCGCGCCTCCGGCGAGCGCGCCCACTGCGGCGCCGCTGAAGGCATCGCCGCCAAGCGCCGAGCCGGCGAGCGCGCCGATTGCGGCGCCCGCCGCCGCACCGTAAGCCGCGCGCGTGCCGGCATTCGGCGGATTGCCATAGGGGTCGGTCGCGCAAGCCGAGAGTATCAGCAGAGCTGGCAAGCCCGTCAGAAGCGTCCGTTTCACCGCTAATCTCCTCACAACGGCCCGGCCGCTCCGCCGCGTAAAGCGCGCGAAGCGGCCGAATCGTTCCCGAGGTAAGCGGCTAAGCCTCTGTTTTGGTTTGCAAACTTACCGCAGCTGAGCGGCGATTCCTCCGAGCGTCTTGCGCAGCGCCGCGACGCGAGCGGTCGCCGTCGCGTCCGCGCCGTTGGTCGCCGCCAGACCGCCGGCGAGCTGAGTGAGCTGCGCCGCCAGTGCGCCGTCCTTGCCGCGTGCACTCACGCGCGCGTTCGCGTTGTTCAGCGCCGACCTGAGGCTCGCAATGGTCGCCGGAGCCAAGGAGCCGCTGCGCTCCAGCTGATCGACATAAGCCAGCGCCACGACCGGGTGATCGGGCCAGCTCACGGGGAACTGCTGCTGCGGGTTGAAGGTCTGGCCCGGGTCGGCCAGCGCCGCTGCCGCGATCTCGTTCGCCGAGAGATACTTGCTGGGCGCCAGGGCAAGCACGTCGAGGCCGCGGGCGATCTCCGTGCCGTAAATGCGGCCGCGGTAGTAATAAGCCGACCAGAAGCCGCCGAGCACCATCTGGTCGCCGGCGATCGGCCCGCGATCGAAGTAGGCGATTTCTGCCGGGTTCGATGAGTCGGTAAAATCGATCACCGAGATGCCGCCCTGGTACCAGGCCTGCACGAAAATATCGCGGCCGGGCACCGGAACGATCGAGCCGTTGTGCGCGACGCAATTTTCCTGCTCCGACTGGACCGCGGGCAGCTTGTAATGGCTGCGGAAGGTCAGCTTGCCACCGACGATGTCATAGAAGGCGTCGGCGCCCCAGGTGCGGGGGTCCTGTACCCGGCAGCGCGGCCGTCCACCGCCGCCCCATTCGTCGGTGAACAGCACCTTCGAGCCGTCATTATTGAATGTCGCCGAGTGCCAGTAGGAGAAGGTCGGGTCGGAGACGACGTCGATCCGCCGCGGCTTTCGGGGGTCGGCGATGCTGAAGATGATGCCGTTGCCCGAGCAGGCGCCCGCCGCGAGCTGGCGGCTTGGGAAGACGGTGATGTCGTGGCACTGGTCGGTGCGGTTGGTTTCCTGCGTGCCTTCGCCGTGCGTACCGCCGCGCCACAGCCCCGCGAGCGCGCCGGTCTTCGGATCGGCGAAGACGGCGGGGCTATCGATGATCCGTGCCTTGGACGGGTCGGCGATGGGGATTTCGACCACGTCGATCCGGAACAGCGCCGTGCTCATATCGCCGGCCTCGGCGACGCAGCCGGCGAGCTCCTCGGCCTTGCGGACCTGCGCGGTGCCCGAGACATAGACGATGATCGACTGCTTATCGCTCGAGACGACCGAATGCGTATGCGATCCGCGGCAGGTCTGCACCTGCCCGACCTGACGCGGCTTGGTGAGGTCGCTGATGTCGAAGATGCGGATGCCGCGGAAGCGCTCGGGGCTGACGTCGTCGCGGACGCCCTGACGGCCGCAATCGATACGGCCGCGGGTCTGCTCGACCGACATGATCATCAGGTGGCCGACGATCGACAGATCGCCCTGACCTCCCGGGCAGATGGTCGAGCTGACCAGCTGCGGCGCCCCATCAGCGGCGAGCCGGTAGATGTTGAAGCCGTGGTAATTGCCGACGGCGAGCACGTCGCCGGAGAAGGCCATGTCGGTGTTGGCGAAGCTCAGCAGCGGGAAGCGTTCATTGTCCTCGCTCGCCGGCTTCTTGGCGGCCGGAGCCTTCTTGTCCTTGGCCTTGGCGTCGTCGGGGTTTGACGGCAGCCCCGCCGGGTTGGCCGGGTCGAAGAAGCCGGTCGGCTTGGGCAGCGACGCCACGACCTTCATGTTGCTGATCGCCTGCCCGGCGTCGTTGAACCCCGGCTTCAGGCTCGAGCGGGGGTCGTCGACCAGCCCGACCAGCAGCGCGTTCATGCGCTTGATCTCGGCATTCTGCTCGTTGATCACGTCGTTGACGAACTCGAACAGCACCGGGTCGTAGGCCGCGCCAGGGCGCTTCAGAAGCGCCTGCGCCATGTTCACCGCGCCCTGGTGGTGGGTGATCATCCGCTCGAGGAACTGGCGGTCGAACGCCGGGCCTTTCGCCGCGGCCAATGCCGCCATTTGCTCCGGCGTCGCCATGCCGAGCGCGGCGTGATCGCCCTTCATTCCCGACATCGGCGCCATGGCGGGCATGGCATGCATCATGTTTGCGGCCACGGCGGGATCGGGCGCGGTCTGGCCGCGGTCGCTCAGCCACTTGCGCATGAAGTTGATCTCATCCGCCTGCGAGGCATCGATGCGCCGTGCGGCATCGACAAGCGCCTGACGGTTGGTCCGATCCTTGACAAGCGCCGCCATCTGGACGGCCTGGGCGTGATGCAGGATCATATCCTGCATGAAGTGCACGTCGTCGGCCGTGAAGCGCGTGTCGGCGATCTTGAGCGCCTGTTGCGGCGTGATGACGGTACTCGGCTGACCGGGTGCGCCCGGCTCGACGATCGGCGCCTGCTGGGCCGCGGCTCCGGCGGCAAGTGCTGCCAGGCTGGTAAGCGCAAGAATTCGGAACTTCATGGAATCGCCCCCTCGAGTTTGATTCGGAGGCGTAACACAGCCGATCGGCAGAGCGGAAGGACCTGCCGACGAGTTCATGATTGTCGCGAAAAGATGGATGCCCCGCGTGGATTCGAACCACGATTGACGGAGTCAGAGTCCGTAGTCTTACCATTAGACGACGGGGCAGCGCCGGCCTGCGGCGGAGGGCGCGAGATACGAACGCGGCTGCTGGGTGTCAACGCTGCCCGAATTGCCTGCGAGCTTGCCCGCAACCCCTCATCTGTGGTTAAAACCACGCCAAGTCAGCCGCGCAATCCGCACGGTGCAGAAGAACGGGCGTGTACATGGCGCAGGGAGTCGCCAGTGCGCCGGCCCTGCAGCAGGCGCATGTTGCAAAGGGCGGGCCGTCAGAACCCAGACCGCTGTGGAAGCGGGACCCGCAGCGCCACACCTATGGTGCCATCGACCTCGGGACCAACAATTGCCGCCTCTTGATCGCGCGGCCAAGCGACGGGGGATTCACGGTGATCGACGCGTTCTCGCGCATCGTGCGCCTGGGTGAGGGGCTGTCCCGTTCGGGTGAGCTCTCCAAGGAGGCGATGGACCGCGCCGTCGCCGCGCTCGGCATTTGCGGGGAGAAGCTGAGGCGGCGCAATGTCTCGCTGTCGCGTTCTGTCGCGACCGAGGCGTGCCGGCGCGCGGCGAACGGCCGCGAGTTCGCTGACCGGGTGCGCGATCAAACCGGAATCGTCCTCGACATCATCGAGCCGGCGGAAGAGGCGCGGCTCGCCGTTCTCGGGTGCCACAAGCTGCTGGAGCCGGGGGACGGGCCCGCGCTCATCTTCGACATCGGCGGGGGCTCGACCGAGCTGGTGCTGATCGATCAGGAGCAGGGCAGCCCGCAGATTCGCGCCTGGTGGAGCGCCCCTTGGGGCGTCGTCTCCCTCACGGAAAGCGAAGGCAAGGAAGCACTCGAAGGCCCCGACCGGTTGCTCGCCTACAAGCGCATGCGCGAGCGGGCGCGGCGGGCGTTCGCGAATTTTGCGTCCATGCTCCCGGAGAAGCGGGA
>Ga0308176_10002866_pt1 | contig 10923 bp, 6 predicted proteins | sample PhyCR2_3_FD_203890 | JGI IMG/M metagenome (GOLD analysis project Ga0308176, IMG submission 203890) | Soil microbial communities from UC Gill Tract Community Farm, Albany, California, United States - DLSLS.C.R2 | ecosystem: Environmental > Terrestrial > Soil > Agricultural land | place: USA... | reverse complement strand
GATCGCTGGGAACAGCGTCGAGCTGGACGCGCTGTAGCCGATCGCCATGTCCCCGACACGATCGACCGCCAGGCTCGGCATGAACCGGTTCGTCGCGTCGGGGTTCCAGGTCGCCCCCTGCAGCGCGCTGCTGACCGTCCCGCCAGTCACCGGCACCTGGTACCAGCGCACCGCCGACTGGCTCGACGAGCTGCCCTGGACGGTGTGCGAGTCCCAGAGCGACTCGACGCCGCCGATGTTCGTGTACTGGTTCTGCATCATCAGGCGCATCGCCAGCGTGTCGAGCGCGTTGCCGCTCTCGGACGGGACGGTGTCCGGTGGAGCCGCCCAGGTGGTGGCGGTGGTCGAGTCGGTCGGGCCGGTAAAGGTGGAGTTCGCGGTGTTCGCCCAGTCGACGTGGAACTTCCAGACCCGCACACGGTCGGTCAACCCCCAGACCGAAGCGAAGAGGTTCGGTCGGCCGGCCGGTGGCGCGCCCGCCTGCACCCGGGCGTTGCTCGGCAGGAGCGTGAACACGGGGATGCCCGTGATCTTCGACGCCGCGTCGAACGACACGGTCTGCGGGCCGGCCGTCCCTGCCTCCATCTGCGCGAGGTTGAGCGCCCAGACGCGCACGTTCTTGAAGCTCCCGTTGGCCGGGAAGCCGAACAGGTTCCCCGACATGTAGAGCCCGTCCGGCCAGATGCCGAACTTCGGATAGTCCTGGAGCGCGTCGGTGATGTGCAGCGAGTAGAAGTTCCAGCCACCCGAAACCGGGTCGCCGGTGCGCGAAACGGCGAAGCACTGGTATGAGCCCGGCGGGCTCACGACGTTGTCCGAGCTGTCGAGCTGGAACGCAAAGTCGGTGATCACCCAGCGGTCGTGGAACGAGTCGTAGAGGACGACCGGATCGCCGAAGTTGTCGGTGTCGCAGAGATTTCCGAACTGGCCCTGGCTCATCAGGGCGTTGAAGGAGAAGCCGGCGACGCGCGTGCCCGTGCTCTTGTCGTAGATCCCGACCGCGGTGTTGACGGTCTCGACGTAGTAGGTGGGCCCGACGTCGCCGTTGGTGTCGGGCGGATGGCCGTCGCCACACTGCACCCCGCCGCAGTCGTCACCGAAGCGCAGCCCCTCGAAGCTCGACAGCGGGCCCGGCGCCGGCAGTTCCGACGTTGGCGACGTTCCCTCGCCGATCGGCGCCGAGGCTCCGGAAGGCCGTCCAGGAGGCGGTTCCCGCTCGGGGCGCTCGTGCCTCGGCTCCTGCCGCGCGTGCGAGAGCGTGCGAACGTCGCCGCGGAACGTATGCGGCGCCTTGACCAGCTTCTGCGAGGTGATCGGCCGCGGCCCGGCCGCCCAGGCCGACGCCGCGAGCAGCAACATCAGCACCAGCCCGAGGCACGCCGACGTGACGGCAAACCTTCCGTGGCGCGAGAGCGGCGAATCCACCAATGAAGACACTCGTGGCAGCAGGCGCAGGCATCCGGCCGGCGCCCTGGCCGCGGAATGGTACGCGCGAGCAGGCGGCTGCGCTAGCCGCGCGTGAACTGCGTGTCGTCTTTAAGACGTTGCGCGAACGCAGCGAGCAGCTTCGCGCAGTTCGCCACGTCGTCGAGCTGCACCATCTCGACCGACGAGTGCATGTAGCGCAGCGCCAGGCCGAGGCCGCCGGTGACGACCCCGTTGCGCGAGAAGTGGATGACGTCGGCGTCGGTGCCGGTCGCGCGGGCTGAGGCCATCATCGTGTACGGGATCGACTCCGCTTCGGCGGTTTCCAGCAGCAGCTCGCTGACCTTCGGATGCAGAATCGTCCCGCGCTCGATCACCGGGCCGGAGCCGAACGCGTGCGCGTTGATGCGCCGCGGATCCACGCCGAGCGTGTCGGTCTCGTGAGTGACGTCGATGACGATCGCGACGTCCGGCCGCAACCCATGCGCCAACGCGCGCGCACCGTTGAGCCCGACCTCCTCCTGCACAGCGACCGCGCCGACGACATCCCACGCCGCGCCGCCGGCCTCGGCGACGAGCCGCGCGGCCTCCAGCGCGATGTAGGCGCCGAGGCGGTTGTCGAGCGCGCGTGAGACCACGCGGTCGTTGGGCAGCTCGAGCGGCTCGCCGGCGATCACCGCGACGTCACCAACGCGCACGCGGCCCTTGGCCTCGTCGGCGTCGCGCGCGCCGATGTCGATGTACAGCTCCTTGAGCTCGACGCCCTTCTTGCGCTCGTCCTCCTCGAGCAGGTGGATCGCCTTGCGGCCGATCACGCCCGGCACGACGCCGTCACGGGTCGCGACGTCGACGCGCTGGCTGACGAGCACCTGCGGGTCCCACCCGCCGACGCCGATGAAGAACAGCCGGCCCTTGTCGTCGATGTGCGTGACGATCAGGCCGATCTCGTCGATATGGCCGACGAAGGCGACCGTGCGGGCGTCCTCGGCGCCGTCGCGCGCGGGCACGCGCGCGGTGAGGTTGCCCATCGTGTCGACGTCCACGCCCTGCGCGAACCGCTCGGCGGCGGCGCGCCACGCGGCCGACGGCGCGGCCTCGTAGCCGGACGGCCCCTGCGCGACCAGGAGCGAGCGAAGGGTGTCGTCGAGCGGCATCGCTGGCGCACACTACCCTCAGAACAGCGATGGGACACGGGCATCACCACCATCAGCACACGGTTTCGGCCGACGCCGACCGCGGGCCGCTGCTGATCGCGCTCGCGCTGATCGGCGGGCTGATGGTGGCCGAGGTCGTGGCCGGCCTGATCGCGGGCTCCGTCGCTCTGCTGACCGACGCCGCGCACATGCTCACGGACGCAGGCGCGCTTGGGCTCGGGCTCGTGGCGCTGCGGCTCGCCGCGCGGCCGCCGAGCGGCGCGATGACCTACGGGCTGAAGCGCGCCGAGCCGCTCAGCGCGGCGATCAACGGCGCGGTGCTCGGTGTGCTCGCGATCGTGTTCGTCGTCGAGGCGATCTCGCGGCTGGCGAGTCCGCACGAGGTCGACGCCACGCTCGTCCTGATCGTCGCGCTGGTCGCGATCCCCATCAACGTCGCGGCGGTGCGGGCGCTCAGCCGGGCGAACCGATCCTCGGTGAACGTCGAGGGCGCGTTCCAGCACATCCTCACCGACCTCTACGCGTTCATCGCAACCGCGATCGCGGCGATCGTGATCCTCGCCACGGGCTTCGACCGCGCCGACGCGATCGCCGCGCTCTTCGTGGCGGCAATGATGCTGCGCGCCGCCTACGGCCTGCTGCGCGACAGCGGGCGGATCTTCCTCGAGGCCGCGCCGACGGGCCTCGAGCCGGACGTGGTCGGCAACGCGCTGGCCGCGATGCCAGGCGTCGTGTCTGTGCACGACCTGCACGTTTGGGAGGTCACGTCGGGCTTCCCCAGCCTCAGTGCGCACGTCGTCGTCGGCTGCGACGACGACTGCCACGACTGCCGCGCGGACCTCGAGCGGATGCTGCACAAGCGCTTCGGCCTCGACCACACGACGCTGCAGGTCGAGCACGAGCCGAGGACGCTCCTCACAATCGACCGCAAGTTCGAGTAACGGCGCGCGTTCTCCTCTCCATGAGGAGATGGGGGCTTGCGGCGCTGGCCGCGCTGCTGTGCGCGCCGGCGGCGGCGCATGCGGGGCAGATCGAGGCGGGGGCGGCGGTCGTGGACGAGACGTGGCACGTCGGTGCGTCCGCGGGCCAGTACGCGACCACGCGCTACGACGATCCGGCGTCCAACGCGGACATCAACCAGGAGATCGACCCGTTCGCCCACCAGGTGAAGAACAAGCCCTCCTACGGCGTGCAGGCGCGGATGACCGCGCGCGCGATCGTGGTGCGCAACGGCGCGCAGAAGTTCGCGCTGTGCAAGATCGACCTCTACATCCCGCAGGACCTGCTCTGGCGCCGGGCGGCGGCGATCCTCGCCTCCAAGCACATCGGGATCGACCAGCACAACCTGGTCATGAACGTCACGCACGACCACTCGTCGCCGTACTACACGTCGACGGCGTGGGGCGCGTGGACGTTCCAGGACGTCTTCGACATTCGCGCCTACGAGTACTACGCGCAGCGCATCGCCGATGCCGTCGTCGCGGCGAACAGGCGCCTCGAACCCGTGCGCGTCGGCGCGGCGCGTACGCAGTTCGCCATGTCGAACCGCAACGCGCTGGGCCCGGCGCTCGCCAACGACGGCACGCCGGCGGGCTTCCCGAACTCCTACACCGACCGCGACATGACCGTGGTGCGGTTCGACTCGCTGCGCACCGGCAGGCCGGTCGCGTCGCTCGTGAACTTCTCGATCCACCCGGAGGACCTGAGCGGCAACGACCTGATCTCCGCGGACTTCGTCGCGCCGTTCGAGCGCTTCATGGACCGCCAGAAGGGCGGTGTCACGATCTGGACGCAGAACGCCGTCGGCAACTCCGAGGACGAGCGCAACACCTACCACTCGGTCCATCAGCGACTGATCTTCGACCACCGCGAGTACGGGCAAGCCGAGTACAACGCGCGGCTGATGGCCAACGCCGCCGAGGGCCTGTTCGACGACGTCGGCGCGGGGCACGGCGCGGTCAACTGGTTCGCCGACGGCAGGGTCGCGTTCGACAACGAGTGGTTCCCCGGGCCGCTCACGCATCCGTATCCGGCGGTGTCGAACTGCCGCACCGAGACCGCGCTGGCGGGCAACCCGCAGCTGCCGCTCGTCGGACTGCCCGACTGCGCGGGGCCGAGCAGCGCGTTCGACCAGGTCGGCATGCAGCCGCCGCCCACACCGCCGATCGACCCGGGCATCACGCCCGACCAGCTGAAGCGGCTCGGCGTGCCGGTGCCCGACAACTACGGCGCGCTGTCCTACACCGGCCTCGAGGAGGACCTCAGCGTCCACCTGCAGGCGTTCCGGATCGGCGACATCCTGTTCACCGTCTGTTCGTGCGAGCAGTGGGCCGACCAGGCGCGCAACATCAAGTCGCGCACCGATCGTGTGGCCGGCGACGAGTGGGCGGGCTTCGACTACGCCTCCTACCGCGGGCTGGACGACACCGGCGTCGAATGCTTCGAGCGCCCGCCGTTCGACGGTACGCAGTGGTCCTGCCCGCACCCGGAGACCGCGCAGACGACGCCCTGCTACTCCGTCGGCGACGGCGCGTGGTCCTGCCCGAACCCGAAGACCGAGTGCCTGCTCAAGGGCGACGCCTTCACGAACACTTGCGGCGACGCCACCGGCAATGCGTCGCTGCGCGACTCGCGCCTGATCATCAGCGACGCGAGCTTCAGGCACATGCGCGCCCAGGTCCGCAACTGCGCCAACGGCTGGAACAGCGTCGCGTTCGCACCGTATGCCGAATCCGAGCCGCTCGACCTCAACGCGATCAAGGGCAACTACACCTGTGACGACGGCGCGCGCTCGGCGGCGCTCGGCTACGCGCTTACCGTGCCGATCTCGATGGCCAACGACTACAACGGCTACATCGCGACCTACCGCGAGTACCAGCGCGGCGACCACTACCGCAAGGCGCTCACCGGCTGGGGTCCGCACTCGAGCGACTACATGGCGACGCGCCTGGTGAAGATGGGCCGCGAGCTGAACGGCGGCCCTGGGTTGGATCAGACCGTGGACGGCGCCGCCGACCCGGACGCCGACAACGCGGCGCTGATGGCCAAGACGCAGGCCGACCAGGCCAACAACGACGCGCGCGTCGCCGGCCTGGGCGCGCTGGCGGCTTCGGTGACGAAGGCCTACGAGGCCGCGTTGCCCGACGACGCGGGGCCGGCCGAGCAGCGCGGCGCGCCGCGCTCGATCGAGCGCTTCGACGCGACGACGTTCAAGTGGCGCGGCGGCTCGAACTACACCGACAACCCGGTTGCCGAGGTGCAGCGCCGCGTGGATGGCTCATGGGTGACGTTCGCCGACGAGAGCGGCGAGGTTCCCGTGACGCTGGCGCTGCCTCACGCGAGCGATCTCCCGGCTTTCGCCGCCGGAGGGCACTCGTGGATCTGGGCCGCGCACTTCGAGGCGTTCGTCTCCGAGTACGACCTCGGCGGCCCGCGGGCCACGCCGGCCGGCACCTACCGGTTCCACGTCCACGGGCTCATTCGCCGCGGCGGCAAGGCACGCGGCTACCAGCTCGACTCGAAGCCGTTCACGGTCTCCCCATGGTCGGGCATCACCGTTTCCGACCTGCGCCGCGAGCCCGACGGCAACATCTCACTCGCGCTCGGCCCGCGCCACGACCGCTCCGTGCCGGGCGGCAACCCGACCACGACGTCGATCGGCCCGGTCGACTTCCCGGACACCTACACGCACGCCGACCGCCCGCGCTTCGTCCGGCTGCAGCGCACGCTCATCCGCGACCCGGGCGCGCCCGGCGACCCGGCGCGGTTCGAGTGGTTCTGCCTGACGTGCTCGTTCCGGCCGTGGATGGACACCACCGACGGCTCGTCGGTCACCGTGACGTACACGAACGCCGGCGGCCACACGCGCACGGTCGCCGCCCACGAGGTCGGCGACCGTTGGGTCACGTCGTCGCCGCCGCGCCCGGGCGAGCACGCCTCGGTGCTCGCGGGCGACGCTGCCGACGCGTGGGGCGACTTCAACGGCGCGGCGTCGCCGAGCGTCTAGCGACCGCGCGAAGTAGCCGGAGCTCGCTCATGGCTTCGGGCAACGTGACGTGCCGAGCTCGATGAATTTCGCGTTGCCGTGACGCGCCATCTGGAGCTGCTTTCGTGACGAGGCGTTCGTTGCCAGGCGTCGATATGACAGGAAGCGAACAACCGTGCCAGTGAATTGCGCACCCGGGCTCGAGAGAGCAAGCGGGCGCACCGTCATCGCCACAGGTTCACCGCGGTCGGGCGTCACGAGATACACAAACTGCTGGCCTGCCTCGGCAGCAACCAGACGCGAAACGCGGCGACCGTCAAAGGTCGTCGTGCCGCGTTGGCTGATGCGATGGCGTCGATACAGCGAGTTGAAGTTCGCGATCGGGTCCACCGTCTTCGGGTGCGACACGCGGCAGTTGGCCTGAACGGTGATCGTGCCTGCGCCGGACTCGTAGGAGCGGATCTGACGCGCAGTTCGGACAACCTCCAGGAAGCGCCTGTTCCGCCCGCTACGTGCACCGATGCTGGTTGCGACCGAGCGCTCGCGGCCGGCGCTGTACCAGACCTCGGTTCGCGCGCGCTGGTAGAGCCGCCCGCCGTCGTGAAAGGAACGCTACCCGCGCATATCGCGGGCAGCGTTCCGCGACCTCGCCGCCACGCCCGCCTCGGTCGCCAGTTGCGCGTGGGCAGTGTCAAGCCGTGTACAGCGCCAGGGCGAGAACCTCGCCGTTTCGAACGCTTAGCCCCCGTAGACCGCGCCCAGCCAGATCGCGGTGAGCGTGTCGACGAGGACCTCCGAGTCGCGAAGCTCAGGCTGGGCATCGGTTGCCCACAGGTAGAAGACGCGCTCGTTCATCCAGATCAACGAGGCGGCCAGCGTGCCGGCGTCCGGCCCGGCGGGCGCCGCTCCGCTCTTGCGCTCGCGCTCGATCTGACTGCGCGCCCGAGTCACGAACCGCTCCACGAACCCGCCCCAGACGTTCTCGAGCTCAGGGCTCGCGTGCCACGACTCGGCGACCGCACGCAGCACCGCGCCGTGATCGCGCCACGCGCCGAGCGCGCCGCGCACCGCCGCGCGTAGCGCCGCGCGAGGCTCGAGCTCACCGCGGTCCAGCCAGGGCGCCGACGCCTGTTCGACCTCGTCCATGATCTCCTGCGCCAGCGCCACGACGAGGTCGTACTTCGAGCCGAAGTAGAAGTAGAAGCTGCCGCGCGCGACGGCCGCTTCCGCGAGCACATCGCCGACCGTCAGGTCCGCGATGCGGCGGTCGGCCAACAGACGCTCGGCGGCGGCGAGCAGCGCGTCGCGCGCCGCACCGTCCGGGCGCTTCGCGCGATGCGCCGAGGCAGGCATGCGCCGCACGCTACTCGACAAGATGACTAGACAGTATGTCTAGACGGCGTGTATCCTTTGCGCATGCCCAATCAGAACCGCCCATCGTCGATCGACGGCTCGCTCGTGATGCTGCTGTTGGTGACCGTCGTGGCCGTTGCGTTCCTGATCACACAGCTCGTCTGATCAGGCCGCAGAACCGATGTGTCAGGCCGGCTTGCCGGCCATCGCCCACACCGTGACGACATAGGCCACGAGGAGCACGAGTGCGATCACGCCGCTGGCGCGCAGAAGTCCCTCGCCACCAGCGCCCCGGCGAGACCGCCGCAGCCCGATGCCGCCCAGGATCAGCGCGATGATGAACAGCACCGCGCCGCCGTCCGCTGTGCTGAGGCCGATCCCGAGCCACGTGGGATCACCGTTGCCGGTGTAGCCCTCTTTGTCGTAGATCCAGGCAGCACCGGCGCGCATCAGGATCATCCCCGGCAGGGCTACCAGCACGAGCACGCGGTAGAAGAAGCGAGTGAGCGCGCCCGTCGCGTCACCGCGCATCACCAACGATGCGCCGCCGGCCGTGACCAGACCGCCGACGAGGATCATCGCGCCCCCGACGTGCAGCAGCAGCGCCCAATTCCAGCTGTCGGGGCGGATGAGGGCGACCACGGTCACGCTCCCGGCTTGAAGATCATGAGGACGAGCACGGCGACGAACGCGACGATGGTGATCGCGTGCAGGGTGCGGACCTTCGTATCGCTCAACCGCGCCGCAAGCTCCGCGTTCGGCTCGTCGCCATCGGCGGCGGCCAGCCTGTCTACGAGCTCCTGCAGCCCGGAGTAGTGGGCGCCGACGCGCGACCCGGTGGCGCCGCCGATCGCCCACAGCACGATCGCCGCGATGATCCACCCGTCCCACGGATGGTAGGCGTCGAGATCGATCGCGAGCCAGATACCGAGAACCAGCGTGAGCCCTGCGCCCGCCGCGATCAGCGGGCCCCCGATCGCGGCGAGCCGGAAGTAGGCCGACGCGCGCTGCGGACTCCCGTTGCCCCAGTTGGCGACCATCACGGCCGTGAACAGCACGAGCGCCGCGATCAAAGCGAACGCCGCGATCAGGTGCAGTGCGAGCAGCCAGTCGGAGAAGCTCACGGCGTGGCGACTCTAACCGCTTCCTCAGCGGTGAAAGGAACGCTACCCGCGCATATCGCGGGCAGCGTTCGACGCAGCTCAGTTCGCCGCCAGCGACCGCAGCACGTACTGCAGGATCCCGCCGTGACGGAAGTACTCCGCCTCCTTCGGCGTGTCGATCCGGACGCGCGCCTGGAACTCCTTGTCGCCGGCCTTGACCGTGACCTCGCGGGGCAGGTCGCCGTTGTTCATCGGCTCGGCCAGCCCGGTGATCGTGAACTCCTCCTCGCCGGACAGACCGAGGGAGTCGGCGGACTCGCCGTCGGGGTACATCAGCGGCAGCACGCCCATGCCGACGAGGTTCGAGCGGTGGATGCGCTCGAACGACTCGGCGATCACGGCCTTCACGCCGAGCAGGTTCGTGCCCTTCGCCGCCCAGTCGCGCGACGAGCCCGAGCCGTACTCCTTGCCGCCAAGCACGACCAGCGGCGTGTTCTCGCCGGCGAACGCCATCGCCGCGTCGAATATCGACAGCTCCTCGCCGTCCTTCTTGGTGAAGCCGCCCTCCGTGCCCGGCGCGAGCTGATTGCGCAGGCGGATGTTCGCGAACGTGCCGCGCATCATCACCTCGTGATGGCCGCGCCGCGAGCCGTAGGAGTTGAAGTCGCGCGGCTCGACGCCGTGGTCGATCAGCCACTTGCCCGCGGGCGAGTCCTTCTTGATCGAGCCGGCCGGCGAGATGTGGTCGGTCGTGACCGAGTCGCCGAGCTTGGCGAGCACGCGCGCGCCCTCGATGTCCGCGATCGGCTGGGGCTCGGGATCCATGCCCTCGAAGTACGGCGGCAGCGCGACGTAGGTCGAAGCGTCGTCCCAGGCGAAGCGGTCGCCGGACGGGACGTCCAGGCCGTTCCAGCGCTCGTCGCCGGCGAAGACCTCGCCGTAGGACTTGCGGAACATGTCCGACTGCACGGCCTCCTCGACGACCTGGGCGACCTCCTGCGAGGACGGCCAGATGTCGCGCAGGTAGACCGGCTCGCCGTCGGACCCGACGCCGAGCGGATCGCTGTCCAGCTCGATGTCCATCGTGCCCGCGATTGCGTAGGCGACGACCAGCGGCGGCGACGCCAGGTAGTTCATCTTCACGTCGGGGTTGATGCGCCCCTCGAAGTTGCGGTTGCCCGAGAGCACCGAGCAGACCGCCAGGTCGGCCTCGTTGACCGCCGCCGAGACCTCGTCGGGCAGCGGGCCCGAGTTGCCGATGCACGTCGTGCAGCCGTAGCCGACGAGGTTGAAGCCGAGCTGCTCGAGCGGCTCGGTCAGGCCGGCGCGGTCGAGATATTCGGTGACGACCTTCGAGCCAGGCGCCAGCGAGGTCTTCACCCACGGCTGCCGGGTGAGCCCCTTGGCGGCCGCGTTGCGCGCGAGGATGCCGGCGCCGAGCATGACGCTCGGGTTCGACGTGTTGGTGCACGAGGTGATCGCCGCGATCACGACGTGGCCATGGTCGAGGCGGAACGTGTCGTCGCCCATCGTGACCTCGATCGCGGTGTCCGAATGCTCGGCGACAACGGTGCCGGCGGCGACGGCCGGCGCCGTGCTCGGGCGATCGGGCGAGTCCTCGTGCCCGGGCGCGCCGTTGGCGGGCGGGTCGGACGCGGGGAACGACTCGGCAACGGCCTCGTCGTGTGCGGCGGTGACCTCCTCGACGCCCTCGCCGAGCAGGTCACCGAGTGCCGAACGGAACGCTTCCTTGGCGCCGTCGAGCGGCACGCGGTCCTGCGGGCGCTTCGGGCCCGCCAGCGACGGCACGACGTCACCGAGGTCCAGCTCGATCGTGTCCGAGTATGTGGGCTCCTCGCTGTTGGCGTCGTGCCAGAGGCCCTGCTCCTTCGCGTAGGCCTCG
>Ga0308176_10002864_pt1 | contig 10925 bp, 4 predicted proteins | sample PhyCR2_3_FD_203890 | JGI IMG/M metagenome (GOLD analysis project Ga0308176, IMG submission 203890) | Soil microbial communities from UC Gill Tract Community Farm, Albany, California, United States - DLSLS.C.R2 | ecosystem: Environmental > Terrestrial > Soil > Agricultural land | place: USA... | reverse complement strand
GCGCGAGGAATCGAGGGGTTAGGAGCTAGCGGGTACCGAATGGTGCAACGGCCCCTCCTGACCAGCGGTTAGGAGGGGCTTCTTCGTAAGAGAGCCGCGCACACGCAGGGGAGCGCCTGGACATGGACGACGGACTGACTGAGCAGCAGGGCCTGTACGATCCGAAGCGGGATGAGCGCGACGCGTGCGGCGTGGGCTTCGTCGCCCACGTCCGCGGCACACCGTCCCATCAGATCGTACGGCAGGGTCTCCAGCTGCTCGAGAATCTCGCGCATCGTGGCGCGGTCGGCTGCGACCCGTGCTCCGGAGACGGAGCCGGCATCGTCGTCCAGCTGCCGCACGAGTTCTTCCGCCGTGAATGCGCCCAGCTCGGCATGGAGCTGCCGCGCCCTGGGGGCTACGCGGTCGGCATGCTGTTCCTCCCGACCGACGCCGGCGAGCGGCGCGCCTGCGAGCTCCTGCTCGAGAACATCGTGGAGGAGGAAGGCCAACACGTCATCGGCTGGCGCGACGTGCCCGCCGACCTGGCCGCGATCGGGCCCGTGGCGCGCGCCGCGGCCCCGGTCTTCCGGCAGGTGTTCATCGCGCGCGGCAAGAGCACGGAGAAGAAGGCGTTCGAGCGCAAGCTGTACGTCATCCGCCGCCAGGCGGAGAACGCGATCGGCACGCGCGGCGGCTTCTACGTCGTCAGCCTCTCGTCGCGCACGGTCGTGTACAAGGGGATGCTCATGCCCGAGCAGCTCCCCTACTTCTATCCCGACCTCAGCGCCCCCGACTTCGCGAGCGCGCTCGCGCTCGTCCACTCGCGCTTCTCGACCAACACGCTGCCGACCTGGTCGCGGGCGCATCCGTATCGCTTCCTTTGCCACAACGGCGAGATCAACACGCTGCGCGGCAATCTGAACTGGATGCGCGTGCGCGAGGCGTCGATGCAGTCGCGTCTCTTCGGCGACGACCTGCACAAGCTCTATCCGATCATCGCCGACGGGCAGTCGGACTCGATGTGCCTCGACAACGCGCTCGAGTTCCTCGTGCGCGGCGGCCGGTCGCTCCCCCACGCGGTGGCGATGCTCGTCCCCGAGGCGTGGGAAGGGAACCCGCACATGAACCTCGATCGGCGCGGGTTCTGCGAGTACCACTCCACGATGATGGAGCCGTGGGACGGCCCCGCACTCGTCGCGTTCACCGACGGGCGCATGATCGGGGGCACGCTCGATCGCAACGGCCTCCGCCCCGCACGCTACGTCGTCACGGACGACGACTTCGTCGTGCTCGCCTCCGAGGCGGGCGCGCTCGACGTGCCGGCGGAGCGTGTGGTGTCCAAGGGCCGCATCAAGCCGGGCCGCATGTTCATCGTCGACACGGTGCGCGGCCGCGTCATCGAGGACGAGGAGATCAAGCGCGACCTCGCCGCGCGCCGTCCGTACCGCGCGTGGGTGACGGCGAACCGCGTCGGTCTCGACGAGCTCCCCGAGCCGATCAGCGTCGCGCAGCCCGACCCGGAGACGCTGCTCCAGCATCAGACGGCCTTCGGCTACACGCAGGAAGAGCTGTCCATGGTGCTCACGCCGATGGCCGTCAACGGCGAGGAGCCCATCGGCTCGATGGGCACCGACACGCCGCTCGCCGTGCTCTCGCAGGAGCCGCAGCTGCTGTACGGCTACTTCAAGCAGCTCTTCGCCCAGGTCACGAATCCGCCGATCGATCCGATCCGCGAGAAGCTCGTCATGTCGCTCTCGGTGAACATCGGTCCGCGCACGAACGTGCTCTGCGAGCGCCCCGAGCACGCGCGGCGCATCCGCGTCCGCGGCCCGATCCTCACGAGCGCGCAGCTCGAGAAGATCCGGTCGGTCGGCGAGCGTGAGGGCGACCCGCACTTCCGGTGCACCACGCTGCGCGCGCTCTTCCCCGCCGCCGGCGGCGCGCGCGGGCTGCATCTCGCCCTCGAGTCGCTCTGTCGCCGTGCGTCACAGGCGGTGCACGAAGGGAACACGATGCTCGTCATCAGCGACCGTGGCGTCGACGCCGACTGGGCGCCGATCCCCTCGCTGCTCGCCACCGCCGCGGTACATCACCATCTCGTGCGCGAAGGCCTTCGCACCGAAGTCGGCATCATCGTCGAGACGGGCGACGCGCGCGACGTGACGCACTTCGCGCTGCTCATCGGTTACGGCGCCGGGACGATCAATCCCTACCTGGCACTCGAGTCCCTCGTCGGGCTCGTGCGCTCGGGCAACCTGCCGCCCTCGGTGGACGAGCCGACCGCGGAAGCGAAGTACATCAAGGCCGCGGAGAAGGGACTGCTCAAGGTGATCTCCAAGATGGGGATCTCCACGATCCAGTCGTACTGCGGCGCGCAGGTATTCGAGGCCATCGGCCTCGGGCCGCGGCTCATCGAGCGCTACTTCACCGGCACGGCGTCCCGCGTCGGCGGGATCGAGATCGCGCAGGTCGCCGAGGAGACCCTCCGCCGTCATCGCATTGCATTCGGCGACGTGCCCCTGCCCGGCCGTCTCGACTTCGGCAGCAACTACCACTACCGGAGCCAGGGCGAGCATCACAACTGGAATCCGCTCACGATCTCGACGCTCCAGCTGGCGACGCGGACGAACGACCCGAAGACGTACGAGGAGTTCTCCCGCCTCGTGAACGACGAGCGGAATCGTCCGTCGACGCTGCGCGGACTGCTCGAGTTCGCCGAAGGCACCACGCCGGTTCCGATCGAGGAAGTGGAGCCCGCGGCGGAGATCGTGAAGCGCTTCGCGACGGGCGCCATGTCGTTCGGCTCACTGAGCGCGGAAGCGCACGAGACGCTCGCCGTGGCGATGAACCGCATCGGTGGGCGCAGCAACAGCGGCGAAGGCGGCGAGACACCCGATCGCTACAACAGCGAGCGTGGCAGCGCGATCAAGCAGGTCGCGTCGGCGCGCTTCGGTGTGACGACGGAGTACCTCGTCAGCGCGCGCGAGCTCCAGATCAAGATGGCGCAGGGTGCGAAGCCCGGTGAAGGCGGCCAGTTGCCCGGCCACAAGGTCGATCCGATCATCGCGAAGACGCGCTACTCCATCCCGGGGGTGACGCTCATCTCGCCCCCGCCGCACCACGACATCTACAGCATCGAGGATCTGGCGCAGCTGATCTTCGATCTGAAGAACGTGAATCCGAAGGCGATGGTCTCGGTGAAGCTGGTCTCCGAGGTCGGCGTGGGAACCATCGCGGCGGGCGTCGCCAAGGCGCGCGCCGACATCATCCTCATCTCGGGCGACTCGGGCGGCACGGGCGCGTCGCCGCTCTCGTCGATCAAGCACGCCGGCGTGCCCTGGGAGCTCGGCCTCGCCGAGACGCAGCAGGCGCTCGTGCAGAACGATCTGCGCGGCCGCGTACGGCTCCAGACGGATGGTCAGCTCAAGACGGGGCGCGACGTCGTCGTCGCCGCGATGCTCGGCGCCGAGGAGTTCGGCTTCGCGACGGCGCCGCTCATCGTCGAAGGGTGCATCATGATGCGGAAGTGCCACCTGAACACCTGCCCCGTCGGGGTGGCGACGCAGGATCCGGTGCTCCGCGCCAAGTTCACCGGCCAGCCCGAGCACGTCGTCAACTACTTCTTCTTCGTCGCCGAAGAGGCCCGCCGCATCATGGCGCAGCTCGGCGTGCGGACCATCGCAGAGCTCGTGGGTCGCGTCGATCTGCTCAAGCAGCGCGACCTGTCGAGCCACTGGAAGGCGTGCACGCTCGACCTCAAGGCGCTGCTGCACCGGCCCAAGGTCGCGCCCACGGTGGCGACGCATCAGGTCACGACGCAGCACCATCCCATCGAGCACGTGCTCGATCGGCAGCTCATCGAGGCGTCCGAGCCCGCGCTCGAGCGCAAGCGTGCCGTGCGCGCCGCGTTCCCCATCCGCAACGAGAACCGCGCCGTCGGTGCGATGCTCTCGGGCGAGCTGGTGAAGCGTTACGGACCCTCGGGGCTCCCCGACGGCACGATCCGGTTCAACTTCACCGGCGCGGCGGGGCAGAGCTTCGGGGCCTGGCTGGCGAAGGGCGTCAGCCTCACCCTCGAGGGCGAAGCGAACGACTACCTGGGGAAGGGGCTGAGCGGCGGACGCATCGTCGTCTTCCCGCCCAAGGTGTCCCGCTTCGATCCCGCCGAGGCCATTCTCGTTGGAAACGTGGCGCTGTATGGCGCCACGTCCGGCGACGCGTACCTCAACGGTGTCGCGGGCGAGCGGTTCGCCGTCCGGAACAGTGGGGCCACGGCGGTGGTCGAAGGCGTCGGGGACCACGGCTGCGAGTACATGACGGGCGGTGTCGTCGTGGTGCTCGGCAAGACGGGGCGCAACTTCTCGGCGGGGATGAGCGGTGGCGTGGCGTTCGTGCTCAACCTGGATGGGAAGTTCGAGCGCCGCTGCAACTCGAGCATGGTCGCGCTCGAGCCGGTGGAGGAGGAGGCGGACGTCGCGCTGCTGAAGAAGTTGATCAGTCGTCACGCGCGCTACACGGGCAGCGCGCGCGCGCGGCGGGTGCTGGCGAACTGGGACGCGATGCTGCCCAAGTTCGTGCGAGTGATGCCGATCGAATACAGGAAGGCGCTCGAGGCGCGGGAACGGGAGCGACTCACGGAGGTCAAGAACGATGGCGGGAACGGGAGATCCACGCGGGTTCCTCACGATCAGACGCGCCGAGCCGGTGCGGAGGCCGGTGCAGGAGCGAACGAAGGACTGGCGGGAGTTCTACGTACCGGCGCCGGATGACCATTTCCGGACGCAGGGTGCACGCTGCATGGACTGCGGCGTGCCCTTCTGTCAGGGCGACACCGGTTGCCCCGTCCAGAACGTCATCCCGGAGTGGAACGCGCTCGTCCAGCAGGGTCGCTGGAAGGACGCATCGCTCGCGCTACACGCGACGAACAACTTCCCCGAGCTGACGGGGCGCCTCTGTCCGGCGCCCTGTGAGTCGGCGTGCGTGCTCGGCCTGATCGAGCAGCCCGTCGCGATCCGCAACATCGAGCAGGCGATCGCCGACAAGTCCTTCTCCGAAGGATGGGTCGTGCCCTCTGCCGGCGCGCCCGACTCCGGCTTTCGCGTCGCGATCGTCGGCTCGGGCCCGGCGGGACTCGCTGCTGCGCAGCAGCTTCGCCGTCTCGGTCACGCCGTGGTCGTGTTCGAGAAGGACGATCGCATCGGCGGCTTGCTCCGCTACGGCATCCCCGATTTCAAGCTGGAGAAGGAAGTGCTGGAGCTCCGGCTTCGGCAGCTCGAGGCCGAGGGGGTCCAGTTCGAGACGAGCGTCGACGTCGGGCGCGATCTGCACGTCACGCAGCTGCGCGACGAGTTCGATGCCGTGCTCCTCGCCGGTGGCGCGCAGAGGGCGCGCGACCTGCGCGTGCCCGGCCGCGAGCTGGGCGGCGTGCATCTCGCCATGGACTACCTCACGCAGCAGAACCGCCGCGTCGCCGGCGACGTGATCAGTGATGCGAGCGCCATCTGGGCCGGCGGCAAGCGCGTCGTCGTCATCGGTGGTGGCGACACCGGCTCCGACTGCATCGGCACGGCGCATCGCCAGGGCGCGGCCGAAGTCACGCAGTTCGAGCTTCTGCCCGAGCCGCCGAAGGACCGTGCGGCGTCCACGCCGTGGCCCCAGTGGCCGATGAAGCTGCGCACCAGCCATGCGCACGAGGAAGGCGGCCAGCGCGATTGGAGCGTCTCGACGACCGAGCTGTCGGGCGACAACCGCCGTGTGCAGAAGCTCCACGCGGTGCGCGTCGACCTTCAACAGGGTGCCAACGGGCCACAGTTCGTCGAGGTCAGCGGCAGCGGCTTCACCCTCGACGCCGACCTCGTGCTGCTCGCCATGGGCTTCGCCGGCGTGCGCGAGGAAGGATTGCTCTCCGACCTCGGCGTGACGGTCGGTCCGCGCGGCGCGGTGTCGACCGACGCGCAGTACCGCACGAACATCCCGGGCGTGTTCGCGGCAGGCGACATGCGCCGCGGCGCGTCGCTGATCGTGTGGGCGATCCGCGAGGGGCGCGATGCGGCGGCGTCGATCGATCGGCACCTGCGCAACGCGGCATCCACGGGCGCCACGCGTAGGCACTCCGTAGGCGCGAGCGCTTAGCGATCCGAGCGTGGAGACGGGGGGCGGGGCACACGTGCCGCGCCCCCCGTCTCGTCTTCCTGCTCCTCCCAACGACCGTTAGGTTCGGGGCACTCGACCGAATCAACGGCAGGATGGAGGAGTGACGCGCTGACCAGGACATCTTCGCGCACCGCAATCCGGGGCATCGCCACGGCGGTCGCGCTTGCATGCACGGCGACGACGCCGATGATCGCAACGGCGCAGCAGGCGGCGCAGCGCGACGACGCACGGTTCTCGTTCTACGATCGCGGCCCGTACCGCCCTGGCATCCCCCGCCCCGAATCGCTCCTCGGCTATCCGATCGGCGAGGCGAACACGCAGTACGCCGCGCAGGAGCGCGTGATGCTCGCCATCGCCGGCGCGGCGAAGGACCGCGTGCGCGTCGAGGACTTCACGACGACGTACGAGCGCCGGCCGATGCGGCTCTACCTCGTGTCGTCGCGGGAGAACATCGCGCGGCTGGACGACATTCGCCGCGATCTCGACAAGCTCGCCGACCCGCGAAGCGGCTCAGCCGCGGAGATCGACGCGATCGCCGCCCGTACGCCGCCGGTGGTGTGGATCTCCGGCTCGGTGCACGGCGACGAGACGCCGGGCTTCGAGGCGTGCATCCAGCTCCTCTATCAGCTCGCCGCGAGCGACGAGCCGGCGACGCTCGCGGCGCTGCGCAACACCATCGTCGTCATCAATCCGAGCTCCAACCCGGACGGCCACGAACGCTTCACGGTCTGGTACAACTCCGTCAGCGTCGGCGCCCCCGATCCGCGCGCCCAGGAGCACGACGAGCCGTGGAGCGTGTACGGACGATTCAATCACTACCGCTTCGACATGAACCGCGATCTCATCGCCTCGACGCAGCGCGAGGTGCAGGGGATCATGCGGATGATGCTCGAATGGCATCCGATGGTCGCGGCCGATCTGCACGGGCACGTCTCCACCTATTTCTTCCCGCCGGCGGCGCGGCCCGTCAACGGGAACATCGTCGGTGATCCGGGGAAGTGGCTCGACCTCTTCGGCCGCGCGAACGCCGCGGCCTTCGACCGCTACGGGTGGCTCTACTTCTCGCGCGACGTCTACGACCTGTACTACCCGGGCTACTACGACACCTGGCCGTCGCTCAACGGCGCGATCGGCATGACGTTCGAGACCGACGGCGGCGGCCATCGCGGTGTGCTCTGGCGCCGGGCCGACGGCACGCTCGTCTCCCTGCGCGACGGCATCGCGAAGCACTTCGTCGCCTCGCTCGCCACGATCGATGCCACGGCGTCCCACGCGAACGAACGCGTGAGAGACTTCGTCGCCTTCCGCCGCCAGGCGATCCGCGACGGGAGCACGGGCGCGATGCGGCGCATCGTCATCGTGCCGGGCCGCGATCCGGGACGAGCGGCCGAGCTGGTGAGCGCCCTGCTCCGCGCGGGGATCGAGGTGCGCCGCGCGAGCGCGCCATTCGCCGCCGCGCGGGCGCACGCGTACTCCGACGACGCCGTCTCCACGCGCCGCTTCGACGCGGGTGCGTACGTCGTCGATCTCGCGCAGCCCCAGGGGAAGGTCGCGCGCGCGATCCTCGAGCCAGTGACCGCTCTCGACCCGACTTTCGCTCGCGCCCAGGTCGAGAAGTTCGAGCGGAACCATCGTCGCGGAAAGCACGCCGAGTCCGAGGGCTATGAGTTCTACGACGTGACGGCGTGGTCGCTCCCGGTCGCCTTCGGCGTCGAGAGCTACTGGACCGACGACCTCGGTGCGGTGCCGGGCGGTCTGCTCTCGCTGCCCGCCGAGGAACCCGCGATGCCGCAGGCGCGCCAGCAGCCGCGCCGCGTCGGCGGCGAGCTGCTCTCCGTGGATGTCGGCGGTGGCGTCGCCGCGGGACGCGGGGCGACGTCGGCGTACCTCTTCGGTCCCGAGCGAAACGGTGCCCCGCGCCTGCTGTACCATCTGCTCAGCGAGGGCTATCGCGTTTCCGCTTCGACGGAATCCATCGATGCCGGCGGGCGGCACTGGCCGCGCGGCACGTACGTCGCCCACGTCGCACGAAACGATTCCACGCTCGGCTCACGCATCGACGTGCTCGCGCGCGAGAGCGGCGTGGAAGTGGTCGGCGTCAATTCGGCGCAGGCGGGAGCGGGCCAGTACGGCATCGGCTCCGAGTCGATGGTGGCCATCCCCGCACCGGAGATCGCCATCGTCGGCGACGAGGGCGTGTCGCAGACGTCGTACGGAGCGATCTGGTACACCCTCGAGCGCCGCTACGGGATCCGTTTCACGCCGATCGCAATGAGCCAGCTCGGCGGCGACCTCTCGCGGTTCACGGCGATCCTGCTCCCGTCGGGCAGCTACGCGTCGCACGTGTCCAAGGAGGCGGTGGAGCGCCTGAAGACGTGGGTGCGCGCCGGGGGCACGCTCGTGACGATGGGCGGAGCCACGGAGTGGGCCGCCGATGAGAACGTCGCGCTCACCTCCGCGCGGAAGGTCGCGGACAGCGAGCCGAAAGCGGAGGCCACCATCGCGACGAGCGGTCCGACCAACGCCGCGGCGCCGGCGCGGCAGCCGACGACGGCGGCCGCCGGCTCGATCGCCGCCGATCGTCTCGCCGAGGAGCTCGTTCCCTACCAGAGCACCTCGGTGAGTGCGAACACGCCGGAGTCGGTGCCCGGCATTCACGTGGACGTCCTGCTCGATCGGACGCACTGGCTCACCGCCGGCTTCGACGCGCCGCGCCTCACCGTGCTCCTGCAAGGCGATCTCTTTCTCCGGCCCTCCAAGGAGGGCGCGAACGTCGCCGTCTTTCCCACCACCGGCCCTCTGGTGCGCGCCGGCTTCACCTGGCCCAACAACACCGAGCGCCTGCTGCGCGGCACCTCGCTGTTGATCGACGAGCCGACCGGCCGCGGTCACGTCGTCCTCTTCACCAACGAGCCGATGTTCCGCGGCTGGTGGCGATCGCTCGATCGACTGGTGCTGAACGCCCTGCTGCTGGGAGCAGCTTATTGAGGCGATGCGGCGATGCGGCGATGCGGCGATGCGGAGATGCGGAGATGCGGAGCGGCCGCTGTCATCCCGAGCGAGCGCAGCGAGTCGAAGGACCTGCACCTCGGCAAGTCAAAACGCGAAGCGACCTCGGGCCGAAGCGTCCCGAGGTCGTTTTCTCATCCTCTCATCCCCTCATCAGATCGTCGTCATTCCCCGATCCAGCTTCACGCGCACGTCCGGAATCTTTTCCATCAGTCGCGGCAGCTCGCCCCTGATCCGCTCGATCTCGGGACGCATCTGATCCAGCTTGACGCGAACGCCCTCGAGCTGCTCCTGAAGATTGGGGGCCATCTCGAGTTGGATCGGTGCACCGCGGAGCCTCCACTCCGCGGACGGAGGCATCGGCGGGAGCGCGGGCATCCCTGGCATCCCGATCCCATCGCCGCCGAAGTACCTCATCCCTCGCGGCCGCGGCAGGTCGGCCGCCCGAGCGACCTTCATCGTCACGTCGTGGAACTGTCCGTTCCCATAGACGCGGAGCGTGACGTCGTCCCCGATCTTGAGCTGCGATACCTCGCGGCGCAGCCGCTGCGCCTTCGCGCTGCCGACGCCGGGATCGTCCGCGTCCTCTCGTGCGACGCGCAGGTTCACCCCGTTGATCGCCGCGATGCGGTTTCCCTCTTCCAGTCCGGCGCGCGCCGCGGGACTCGAGTCCACGACACTCATCACGAGCACCCCGAGCGTGTCGCGCCGGCTGCCGGTGCTTCCCAACCCGATGCCGAGGGCGGGACGATCCTCCAGCTCCGACCGCGAGATCCGGCGAAGCATTCTGCCGGCCGGGAACAGTGAATCGGAGCTCACGGTGCGCACCTTCAGCGCTTCCGTGCGTCCTCCGCGATACACGCGCAGCTCGACCTCGTCTCCTGGCTTGACCTTCTCCAGCTCGCGCACGAGCCGTCGATTCAGCGTCCCCGCGCTCTCGTAGTCTTCGAGATCGGCCTTCGACGAACGGAGGTTCACGCCGTTGATCGACGCGATGCGGTTGCCTTCCTCCAGCCCCGCCTTCTCGGCGGGACCGCCGCGCAGGACGGAGCTCACGAGCAGGCCGAGGGTGTCGCGGAGCGTTCCGGTCGACGACGTGCTGATGCCGAGCGCAGCACGCGGAGCGACGTCGAAGCGATCACCCGCGATGTAGACGCGCGGGCTCCGGTCGGGCGAGGGGGTGGTCTTCGTCTGCGCGCCGGCGCTCGTGGTGAGCGCGACGACCGCCGCACCAGCCGCGAGCAGGTGGGAGTGTCTCATGTCATCCTCGATACGGTTGAGTCGGTACATCCTGTGACACTGCCCGCGCGCCGAATGGTTTCCGACGCCGCGGCCGCCCCCCACGCGGACGCGGGACCTGTCATATTTCTCGCATGGCAACGACGAGCACTGAGCCATCCGGCGCGCCGGATCTCGACGGCTTCACGCACCACTGGCAGGACGAGGCGGACGCCGCGTTCCTCTATCGCCACCTCGCGGCGGCGGAGTCGGACGCGTCGAAGCGCGACATCTACCAGCGGCTCGCCGAAGTCGAAGACAGACACGTGCAGATCTGGGCCGATCTGCTCGCGCAGCACGGGCGCCGCCCTGGCCCGCACCGTCCCGCGGCGCGCACGCGCCTGCTCGCGTTCCTCGGCAACCGCTTCGGGCCCGGTTTTCTCCTGCCCATGCTTCTCGCCGAGGAGGGCCGCGAGGTCAAAGCCTATCTCGACATGCACCGCTCCACGGGCACCGGCGTGGACGGCCGCGACGAAGCGCTCACCCTCGCGCGCGAATCGGCC
>Ga0308176_10002862_pt1 | contig 10933 bp, 11 predicted proteins | sample PhyCR2_3_FD_203890 | JGI IMG/M metagenome (GOLD analysis project Ga0308176, IMG submission 203890) | Soil microbial communities from UC Gill Tract Community Farm, Albany, California, United States - DLSLS.C.R2 | ecosystem: Environmental > Terrestrial > Soil > Agricultural land | place: USA... | reverse complement strand
GTCGCCGACGAACAATCAGGCAAGTTCCCGATTGTATAGGGAGAGTCACGAGCGATCCAAACTCTGGTTGAGTTTTCTGGAGGGAATTGGCTCACGCGGTTGTGCTGAGAGCGGCCATAGCTGTCGCGACGCAGTGCTCGATGGATTGATCCGTATCAATCACGGTCTTAGGATGCGTGATCGCTTCGAATCTCGCCCTGACGTCAGCGTAGAGGTGGAAATCCCGATTGCCAGCGGGATGGGAAGCCGCGTCAGCGTCTTTAGCGAGCCCCTTACGCGCAGTCTCTTCGGAACACACGCATTCCAGAATTCTCCAACTCTGGTGCAGGGAACTGGCCAGACGGAGGACGTTGTCGATCTGGTAGCGCCGTGAGAAGGGACGACCATTGAGAAAAATGATGCGTGCGGGATCGCGCGACAGCAGATATTCGGCAGTTTGCAGTATTAGTTGCAAGCAGAAATCATCCTGCCGCGAGGAATATTCGATTTCCGCGGGCAGGAAAATGGCGTGACGGAACTCGTCTTTACTCAGGACCCGTCCTGAAGTTCGCCGCGCCAGTTCGCGAGCAAGCGTGGTCTTGCCCGTTCCAGGCAGCCCCGCCATAAGAACGATCATAAGAAGGGAATCGTAACGGATTTTGGAGGAAGGGTCGAACCGTGGAACTTTGAAGGCGGATTACTTCGTTCCCGCTTCCGCCAGTTCGGTGGCGGGCTTCTCCTGCTGGGGGCGGTCAATAGGCATAAGCGTCTGCGTCTCGCGCCATTCTGCGTAGCGTCCGCTAACCATAATGTGGAAGACCCACTGGCGCCGTTCTTCTTCCGGTTCGACCAAGCCGAGTGCCTTCATATAGAACAGGTAACGTTCTACGAAGCGAATCTGCTCTTTGCTCATCCCGCGGCGTTGCAGATCGACTGTGACGCCTGCCAGATGCGATGAGGCCGTCTCGCCTTCCCAGGGGGCGGCATTGCGATTATGACGGCGTAACTTCTTCTGAACTTTTACGGTACGCACGGCCGAGTTGACTTGGATCTGCTGGTGAAAGCGGTTGTAATAAGCCTGACTAAGATCGTCGACAAAAGCGAGGGTCCACATACGACAGTAGCGTCGCGAAGGATCAAGCCGTGGGTCGATGCGCAGCGAATCTCCGGGCACAATTTCAAGCAGGGAACCGTCGGCCTTCAGGGCTTCCAACTCAGTTTCATCCTGGATGCGCGGCAGATTCAGGCGATCGACTTCCGCATTCTGCAAGAGCAACGACTCATGCGACGGCCGGAACATCGGGTTCCAACGCAGCCATCGGAAATGCCTGCGGTGATGCTCCATCCTCGCGCGCTTCACGCCGAAAGCCTGGCTGCTAAGGCCGGCGCACACAAGTGCGACGAGGAATAGCGAGGCGAATTTGAGTCTTGCGATGCGTCTCACAGCGTTCCTGCGGCTACTCTTATGCACAACTGTCCGCGAGTAGCGGCTATTCTAAGCCATGGTGTCAAGGGGACCAATCCGATCCAGCGAGCGAATCGTTACTTGCGTACCACGCTCGCAGTGACGCAGAGTTGGTTACTGCTGGTTACTGACTTCCGCCGAGGCAGAGGCCCAACTGAATTGACGGCAGGTATCGGGCCATTTCAAGCTTTCTCCACCAGCCAGCCTATGTTGGCGGTCCGCTACGACTTGGCGCGATTTGGATGAAGCTTTGTACCTGCCGGTTGTCGTTCAAATGACAAATTTCAGCTCCAAGAAGCGCCACAAAAGGTCACGTCGCCGGTTCGCGACAGCTCTTTGGCGTGTGCTTGGGTTGCGCTGCTGCACGCTCGTCCCAGCGACTGTCGAGCTTCGCCCGACCAGACAGCCGATGGCGGCTGTCTCTACATAGCCTACCTTCGGATCAGATCCCCCAGCGCCTGCTTCATCACTTGCCCGCCGACTTCCGAAATTGACTTGGTTAGCGGAATGTCCTTGGGGCAAACCTCAACACAGTTCTGGGCATAGCCGCATTCCTGGATGCCGCCATCGCCCATCAACGCTGCCAAGCGTTCGCGCTTTAACGCCTTGCCTGTGGGATGTGTGTTGAACAGTCGAACCTGCGAGATGGTCGCCGCGCCGACGAAGCCCGTGCTCTCGTTGAATTGTGGACAAGCCTCCATGCAGCAACAGCACGAGATGCAGCGAGAGAGGGGATAGGCTGACTCCTGTTCTTCGGGGGATAGGCGCGGACCAGGGCCCAGATCATAAGTGCCATCGATTGGAACCCAGGCCTTGACGGTCTTCAGGTTCTCAAAGAGCACACGCCGATCGGTGGCGAGATCACGGACGACGGGAAACTTCGAGAAGGGCTCGAGCCGGATCGGTTGGTCGAGTTGGTCGATCAGGGCAGAGCAAGCCATCCGAGCCTTGCCATTAATCAGCATGGCGCACGACCCGCAAACCTCTTCCAGACAATTCGAGTCGTAAGTGATGGGAGTGGTCGCCTTGCCATCGCGCGTAACCGGATCGGCGGCGATGTCCATGAGCGCCGAAATCACGTTCATGTTCGGCCGGTGGGGAACCGAGAATTCTTCCCAGTAAGACTTGCCCGTGGGAGTGAGTTGACGCTTGATTTTTAAGATGACGGATTTAGATTCAGCCATTCAATTGTTTCCAAAGCGAAACTTGTCTGCTACGTCTTTAAACCTCAATACTTCCTCGCCCGCGGAGGAATCAGTGACACATCTACCGGCTCGAATTCGAATTTCGGTTCATCGGCGTCCGGGGCGAAATATGCTTTCGTCGTCTTCAGCCAGTTCTTATCGTCGCGTTCGGGGAAATCGGGCTTGTAGTGCGCGCCGCGCGACTCATCCCGCATGCGCGCGCCCTGCGCTATCACTCGCGCCAACTGCAGCATGTTGTAGAGCTGGCGCGAAAACACTACCGTGGTATTCGCCCACATGGTACGATCGCTGAGGTTGATCTTGCGATAGCGCTCGAGTAACTCGACCAGCTTGGCATCAGTTTGCTGCAGGTTTTTGTTGTAGCGGATCACTGTGCAATCTTTGGTCATCAACTCGCCCAGTTCCCGCCACAGCTTCACCGGATTCTCGGTGCCCTCATTGTTCATGAGGAGCGCGTTGTTTTCTTCCTGCTTCTTCTGCTCCGCCGCGAAGTGTCCGTTGCCGTCGCTCGTCGACTGCAGCCCGCGCGCATAATTGACTGCCTGCGGCCCGGCAACTCCTCCACCGAAGATGCACGAGACCAGCGAGTTCGCGCCCAAGCGGTTGGCGCCGTGATATTGATACTCTGCCTCACCCGCCGCAAAGATGCCCGGAATGTTGGTCGCTTGCTTGAAGTCGACCCAGAGCCCGCCCATGGTGTAGTGCATGCCTGGGAATATCTTCATGGGCGTGTCGCGGGGATCGTCGCCGACGAACTTTTCGTAAATCTCGAGAATGCCTTCCAGCTTGCGGTCGAGCACCTTGCGGTCGATATGCGTCAGGTCTAGGTAGACCATCGGCTTGCCGTCGATGCCGAGGTTGTGCTCGTAAACCACTTTGAAGATGGCGCGGGTGGCGACATCGCGAGGTACCAGGTTTCCATACTTGGGATACCACTCCTCCAGAAAATACCAGCGCTCGCTCGCTGGGATCGACTTGGGATCGCGCTTGTCCCCGGGAGTCTTCGGAACCCACACCCGTCCGCCCTCGCCGCGGGCCGACTCCGACATTAGGCGCAGCTTGTCTTCGCCGGGAATGGATGTGGGGTGAACTTGGATGAACTCGCCGTTGGCATAAAAGCATCCCTGCTGATAAAGGGCCGACTGGGCGGACCCGGTGCACACAACCGAGTTCGTGGACTTCCCAAAGATGGCGCCGATCCCGCCGGTCGCAATGATGATGGCGTCGGCAGGAAAGGTCTTCACTTCCATCGAGCGGAGATCGATGGCGCAGATGCCGCGGCACACGCGATTGCCGTCGAGCACCGCCGACAAAAACTCCCAGTGCTCGTACTTGTTGACCTTGCCTTCGGCTTCGTAGCGCCGCACTTGCTCATCGAGCGCGTACAGCAACTGCTGGCCGGTGGTGGCGCCGGCGAATGCAGTGCGGTTGTACAAAGTTCCGCCGAAACGGCGGAAGTCGAGTAATCCTTCCGGCGTTCGGTTGAAGGGCACGCCCATGCGGTCGAGCAGATCGATGATGCCAGGGGCAGCCTCGCACATCTCTTTTACCGGCGGTTGGTTCGCCAGGAAGTCGCCACCGTAGACCGTATCATCAAAATGCTTCCAGGTGGAGTCGCCCTCGCCTTTGAGATTCTTGGCGGCATTGATGCCACCCTGCGCGCACACCGAGTGCGATCGCTTTACCGGCACGATTGAGAAGAGGTCGACCTGTCCGCCCATCTCCGCGATCTTGATGACGGCCGACAGTCCGGCGAGTCCGCCGCCTACGACAATGATCCGAGGAGCCGCCATGTTACTGCGCTCCCTTCACTAGCGCGTGGCGCGAGGCAATGTTGCCGGTTACACCCGGAAGATTCTGGAAACGAGAGTGGAAGGTGTAGAGGCTGGCAATGCCGACCACCGTCAAGACCACGAAGAAGGCCAGGCACAGGCTGAGTAATCTCTCTTGGGCCTTGTCGCCAACCACGATGCCCCATTTTGCGCAGAACAGCCAGATACCGTAAGCGAAGTGCCACGAGGCCGCGATCAAGCCGATTACGTAGAACGCCATCAGCCACGGATTGTGCACTTCCGCCGCCACCTTACCAAACGAGGCCACGGGATTGTCATGCAGGTCCGTGCCGCTGAATCGCATGGTGTAGGTGTGCCAGACGATGTAGATGAAGGCAATCCCGCCGGTCCAGCGCTGCATGCTGTACATCCAGTTGCCGGACCAGGGATAGGAGGCGGTATTCGCGTCTCCGCGATACCAGATGTACAACCCGTACAGAGCGTGAAAGGCGATCGGCAGCCATATCCCGATCAGTTCCAGGAAGAAAACCAGCGGCAGATTGGCGAGAAAGCTGACCTGCCGGGCATAAGCATCCGGCCCGCTGATGGCGGTGGAGTTGGAAACCAGGATGTGTTCGAAAAGGAAAGCCCCGACCGGAATGATGCCCGTCAGAGAATGCAGCCGGCGCAGCACGAACGACGACCCCTGACCGGCTCGCAGTGGTGCAACCCCATAGACGGGAGCAGTAGAACTGGCTGACGCCACGAATCGCTCCTTATGAGTTCAATGATGACAAAATAACTTTTTATTATCTGGCCCGGAGAGAAGCTAAGTCAAGGAATGGGCAGCCCTTTGAGAATATTGCGCAGAGGGCTTACGGGTTTTCGAGCACATTCCGAAGCCCTCGGAAAGATTTCACGATGACGTCGGCTCCGGCTGTAGAGAGTGAAGTCGAATCAAAGGTCGTCATTATGCCCACTGTAATGCATCCTGCTGCTTTGCCCGCCCGCACCCCGGGAAGCGAGTCCTCAATGATCCAGCAGTCAGCGGGATCCAGTTTCAAATCCTGCATGGCGACTTGAAAGATCTGCGGATCGGGCTTGGGTCTTTCAAAGCGCGCGGTATCCACGAGCGACTCGAAACAAGCTGCGATGCCGAGACTGTGCAAGGCTGCTGCGCGGTTTCGCGGAGTCGCGGAAGTCGCCAGAGCCAGCCGGTACCTGGTCGCAGACCATTTTACAAATTCGACTGCACCAGGAATCGGCTGCAGTTCATGTTCGATCTTTTCGAAATGTTGATGCTTGCGGTGAAGCAGTTCCGCAATCTCGTCCACCGACCGGCCGGCGAGCACTTCGTGAAACATGGTCGCATCCGGGCGCCCCTTGTAGCTGTCATAGGTCTGTTCCGGGAAATGAATGCCGGCCTCTTGAAAGGCCATCTGCTTCGCCCGCTTGTGCAAGGGTTCAGAGTCAACCAGCACTCCGTCCATGTCGAAGATGAGTGCCTTCGGAGCTTTCAATGGAGAGGTCACAGGGTTGGTTAGATGAGCTACCGAGGAAATTGTTTCTCATGCCAGTCGAGAAACTGGCGGAATGCCGAACCGCGATGGCTGTAGCGTGCTTTTTCTTCGGGGCTCAGTTCCGCGAACGTCTTCTGGATCTGGGGAAAGTAAAACAGCGGATCGTATCCAAAACCGTTGTTGCCGCGCGGGGAGTCGAGAATAATCCCCTCTGCCGTGCCGCGAAACGTCGCCACAGTTTTGCCATTGCGTGCCGCTGCCAGAACGCAGACAAAGCGTCCGGTGCGCTTCTCGGGAGAAATCTGCGATAACTCGCGGAGTACACGGGCGTTATTGGCCTCATCGTCGGTATTGGCGCCGGCCAGATGCGGTTGGTCCGCAGCGTAGCGGGCGGAGTGCACTCCTGGCGCCCCATTCAACACATCGACTTCCAATCCGGAATCGTCTGCGATCACGATCTCGCCCGGCGCAGCCACGCTATATTGCTCGGCTTTCTTGCGGGCGTTGTCTTCGAAGGTTTGGCCATCTTCCAGGGCCGTGGGCAGAGATGCGAAGTTGGGGATCCCGGCGATTTCAATGCCGTGCACTTGTGCTGCCCCGGCGAAGTCGCGCAGTTTCCCGGGATTCGAAGTTGCAATCAGCACGCGCCTCATTCGTCAGACCCGGGCGTTCCGGTTTCGGACTTCTGTCTTCAGCACCGGTGCGCGGCGCGGTGGCCTCAGGAACCAGAACAAAACCACGACGAAAGTCACGGCTGAGATCCAGGCTCCTGCTGTCCGGTCCCAGGTTCTCACAAATCGGATCTGCACCCGGTTCAATCCCGCCTGCACGGGTATGAGTATCTGGCCTGTACTCTTGCGGACCGATGTTGGTATGGAATGTCCGTTGACTTGCACTTTCCATGCAGGATAGGGAAACAACTTTAACGCCAATTGGTCGGCTGATGACAGTTGGGCGGTAAACTCTTTTGCGGCCGCGGTCCAGCGCAGCACATGGATAGCAGCGCGGGCGGGCCCGTCGACAGTTACGTCGCGCGCCGTTTTGTCGACTGCGGCCGGATCGGCGCCCACGGGCGTGTACTCGTCTGTTCCTTCGTAGCCCGCGCCCGATTCCATGTTGTCCTGCATCTCCCGCAAATCCGCGGCATTGTCCCACCAGGGTGCCTGGACCCGAGTCCAAGCCGCCGCAACAACCAGAATCGAGAGCACGCACACGATCGTTCGCATCCACCAGCGCTGTAGCCCAAGCGCTACAAAGATGCTGAAGATCAGGCTGATGCACAACAGCCACCGCCAAGGGAACTGCATGAATTGCATCTTCGGCAGAATCTTCCAGAAAACGAGAGAGACGGGAAACAGCAAGAAAGCGCACACCGCGCCCCATCCCAGTAACTGCCAGAGCGGGAAGTTAAGTCGTTTCCGGACCTTCGCGGCCATGGCGGCCGCCGCGATGACTGTGATCTCCAAGACCGCAACCCAGGAAATGATCCGGTTGAAAGCATCGTGATCCGGATCTGTGGTGTGGATAAAGAGGAAGTTATCCGCTGGGCGTGATCCTGCTGAAACCGCTTCTCCGATGTCGATCCATTTTTGTTCGTAGACTGCGGGCAGCAGATAAAAACTCGCCAGGCAGGCGCCCAGCGCCACCGCAGCGGCGCCTTCCAGCAGCAGGCGGGGCGACCGTTTCGTAACAGCAAAAAATACGATCAGCAGCGCCATGGAGTAATGGATCATCACTGCTGCCGGAGCGTTCGTCAGCCATGCCGCGGCTAGCACGATTCCGAGCGGCACCATGATTCGCTGCTGCTCGTCTTCCACCGCTTTCAAGATAAACAAGAGCAGCAATGGCAGCAGGCAGGCTGCCAGAAGTTCCGCGAACGCGCTGCGCCAATACACAATTACGAGATGGTACGGATTTACCGCATAGAGTACCGCCGCGAAGAGCGCGGCTCGCCGCTCCAGCCAACGCCGTGCCAATAGAAACATCGAAACGCCCGCAGCCGTGAGCACCAGCCAGATATAGACGCTAGCTGCCACGGTCCACGGCACGATGGCGCTCAACGTTGCTCCTAGCAGCCACGAAGCTGGCGGATAGAAGATAAAGCGTGGCTCGCCATAGCCGAAATGTGCCAGCCCTGCCCATCGTGGATAGAAGATTCCATGCCGCCACTGTCCCAGGACCTCCAGCCAGGAATAAAGGTGGAATTCGACATCGTGCCCTGAAGGTGTACCGAAAAAGAAAAATGGGATTTCCACGGCGAATGCGACCGCGGCAATCACGATCAAAGGAGTCCATCGCACCGAGTTCTGCAGTGCTGGAGTAAACGAGTGGAGAGTGGAATCGCTGCCCAGGATGGCGTCTCGTCCGGCAAATTGAACGCAAACGAACGAACAAGTCTAATTCAAGTAGTGACGAATGCGAGATGAGGAAACTGGAAGGAATGCTTTCAGTAGGAGACCGAGGAACAGCTTAACTGCGCTGCTGCTGCAACTCTGCCATGAAGTCGTCCTGTTGCAGCGCGGCGCCGCGGCGGAGGAGTTCCACCAGGGGATCTTCCAATGCGTCCCCTGAGGCGCTAGCGTGCTGGTCCTCGGGCTCAAATTGTTTCACATCGGCCAGCAGGGCACGCGGCGAAATGATCAACTCGGGCATTTGGTCTGGGCTGTTGCGCAACAGGTCAATTAAAGCCGTTACTTGTGCTCTCTGCTCCGACGTTCGAGAAGGAAACTCCAAGCCCATTCCGTGGGCCGGATGCATGACCCGCACCATGCCTTCGGTGTGCAGTTCCATTGTCTTCGTCTTGAGGCAGAAGTCGATCAGAGCACGCTCTGGAAAGGGCGCCTCAGTTTCCACGTAGCACCCGCCGGTACTGAGGTCTGTGAGTTTGCAGTGAGGAACACTCTCCTCCTCGGGACCGCCAACCGCCGCGGCCGCGGCTTTCAACCATTGCTTGAGATTGGCCTGTGCGGATGCGGAGAGGTCCAGGAAGCGAACGCCGGTTTGTCCATTGGGGTTTGACCAAGCCACCTGGCCATGCGCGTCGATCTCGACCGCGCCATCCGGCAATTGGAAACGAAAAGCGAGCAGAGCTCCCGAGGCCTGTGCCTCGGCGGTGAGCACATCCATGCCGGTTTCAGAAATGTCGAGCAGGATACCATCCAGCTTGCGCGCGTCGGGAAGCGTGATTTCAACCGGCGCCTGCACCGGAACCCGGAAAGCGCGCCGGCGCTCGCGCCCCAGAAGCCCGGCCGCCGGTCGCAAACCAATCTTGGCGGCCTCCTCGGAGAGCGGTTTGTACAGCACGAAATGAGCGCCCCCAGTCAGAATTGCCCGCACTTGTGACGGATCTGCTGCCAAGGCAATGCTGATCGGATTGGTTCCGAGTCGCTGTGTCTCCGCCAGGACCTCTTGAGCCAGCTTGGGCTCGTCGAAGTCCACGATCAGAGCATCAAATCTCTGCTGCTGAATCCGGGCCAGCGTTGTTTCGGGATCGCTGGAACGGTCCATCGCAATCTCGAAACTGGACAAAACTCTCCCCAGTACGTCCGCGGCCGAGTCATCGCTCGATATCAAGAGGGCTTGCAAGTTCATAACGGAAGTTGGAGAGGGCTGTCCCGGACAGAATTAGGGCCAGCGTGGAGCAGTTGGCCGCGTTGCCTTGGAAGCTGTGCTGCCGGCTGAACCGGCTCCCGCTTTCGCTGCCATGGAGTCGCTTTGGGAGTCGTCTACTTCGGAAAGAACGACATTATCTTCTTCGTCGCTCTCGGCCAGCAGCGGAGCCACCTCGCGCAACTTCTCGGCGGCCTGCTGGAGCATCTCGATCTGCTTCCCAAGCTGGGCGTACTTTGCCTGCTTTTGCCGCAGGACCTCGTGAATGTCTTTCATACATCCCCCTGCTGGCAATGTAAGGATGGGCAGTTGCGCGGGTCAACGGTAATCACCGGGCGTGCGTTACTGCCGTAATGAACACGGAAGTACTGGGCGGCGCTAGAAAAAGAAAAGCCCCGCCGACTGGCGGGGCTGGTATTCAGGAGCAAAGTAATTATGCTTTCAGTTTCCGTCGCAATATTCCAGCAAGGCCGACCAAACCAGTTCCGATCAGGGTCAGGCTGCTGGGTTCCGGCACGACAATGTTGGTGTCGCCGCTCGAAATCGAGGTCGAGCCATTGAAGAAGCCAAGGCCGGTGTTGATCGTCAACTGGAGGGTGGCACCGTATACCGTGCCCTTTCCCTCCCAGGAACCGGAAATGGTGCCAGAGAGCGTGTAGTTGTGGGTCCCATTCGCCAGGGTCACTAACGACCAAGTGACCGGACCATCAAAGCTTCCCGAGAACAGGGTACCCAGTGTGTTTGACGTAATGGTGAAGCTGCTGCCAGGGGCGAAAGTAGCCCCCATCTGGAGATCGCCGGATATGAGCGCGCCAGTGGAGAACGACAGACTGCCGAGATTGCTGCCGGTTTGCAGTCCGTTCAGACCGTTAATGGCGATCAGGGCTGAGTTACTCAGGGTCAACCCGCTGGTACCTCCACTGAGGGTGCCGCCTGAGTTCGTGAAATCGACGGAGTTGTCGGCAAATGCTGCCAATGGCAGCGCCAGAGTCGCCAGCAATACCACCCACAAAATTCGCTTCATAAAGGGTCTTTCCTCCTGAATATCGTAGAAAGCTCGTACGCAGTGTCTAGTTCACTCCCACAGTACGTAGACGTTCCTGAGCGTTAGAGAGCACTCTGAGTGCCAAAACTGGACAAAGCGTAAGTACTTGAATCCAAAGTAAATCTCGGCGCTCCTTTCGACATGGTGTTTTTCCCGAGTGAAAACTCCTGCACACTTCAAACACCGTTTTGCGTCAACTGGTCAGCGATGGCAGCTTGGTACCCAAACCCAGCAGGAAGATCGCCCCCACCACAATGCTGTATGCCGAGGTCGCCAGAGTGACGGCCTGAAGGGCTTTGGGACGGGCAAGGATGGCCGGAAACAGTCCTGCCGCCGAT
>Ga0308176_10002860_pt1 | contig 10936 bp, 11 predicted proteins | sample PhyCR2_3_FD_203890 | JGI IMG/M metagenome (GOLD analysis project Ga0308176, IMG submission 203890) | Soil microbial communities from UC Gill Tract Community Farm, Albany, California, United States - DLSLS.C.R2 | ecosystem: Environmental > Terrestrial > Soil > Agricultural land | place: USA... | reverse complement strand
AATCTTAACTTTTTATACTCAAAAAAAATTACATGAATCAGATAAAATAATATAAAAATACCTCATTCATACATAAATCATAAAAAAAGGCTAAAAGTAAGTAAGACAATTTTTCAGGTATAGTATTCTGAAAATTCCATTGTTAAGTTTTTGTAAATTTATCTGCAATTATTACTTTTCTCGACATTTATCATATAAAATAATTTTGTCAGTTCATAACTTTTCTTAATTATATTGGGGGTAACAAACATGGCATTCAAAAAAGTAGATAAATTCTCTGCATTGTTAAGTACTATTTCTTCAAACCTGGATGAAAGTGTAGATTTTTTTACTGAATACAAATTAAACAATATCAGTGATTTAAAAATTTTTTCAGAGAAAATGAAAGAATTTGAAACCAAGGGAGATACATTTGTTCATGAAGTAATCAAAGAGCTTAATGATGCTTTTATTACACCAATTGAACGTGAAGATATTCTCCATCTTGCCATGAGCATGGACGATGTACTCGACGGTCTTGAAGGCTGTGCAGCCCTTTTCGAAATGTACTCCATCACCCAAGCGGATGATTTCATGTTAAAGTTTGTAGACGCCATTCAAGGCAGTGTTCATGAAATCCAAAAGGCTGTGGAACTACTCTCAAACAAAAAATTATCACAAATAAGAGAACATGCGATAAAGATTAAAGATTACGAATCCAAATGCGATAACATTCTTAGGCAATCCATCAAACATCTATTTACAATAGAGAAAGACCCCATTCGTATTATTCAATATAAGGAAATATATGAAACTCTTGAGGATGTGGCAGACTACTGTCAAACGGTCGCTAATACCCTCGAATCAATTATCATGAAAAATGCGTAAGGAGCAATGATATGAGCTTTGTTTTAATCTTAACTATACTAATTGTATTTGGTGCCCTTGCATTTGATTTTATTAATGGTTTTCATGATACAGCTAATGCAATCGCTACCTCTGTTTCAACAAAAGCACTTAAACCCCGCCATGCGATAATCTTGGCAGCGGTGATGAATTTTATTGGTGCATTAACATTTACAGGTGTTGCCAAAACTGTCTCAAAGGATATAGTTGATCCGTTTACATTACATAATGGGTCGGTGGTTATACTCGCAGCACTATTATCGGCAATCCTTTGGAATCTGCTTACGTGGTATTTTGGGATTCCTAGCAGTTCTTCCCATGCAATTATTGGATCCATTGCAGGTGCTGCGATTGCAGCTGAAGGTTTTGGTGCACTAAAGTATAATGGGTTCTTAAAAATCATTGAAGGGCTTCTCATTTCCCCAATTTTAGCTTTTATTGTTGGTTATATTATTTACAGTATTTTTAAAGTAGCTTTTAGGAATTTCAATTTAGCAAAGACAAACAAAAGATTCCGTTATATACAAATTGCAACAGCTGCAATACAATCCTATTCACATGGGACAAACGATGCTCAGAAATCGATGGGTATCATTACATTAGCACTTGTTGCCAATAAATATCTTGATCCGAATGCAGGCATTCCGTTTTGGGTACAGGCTTCCTGTGCTACAGCAATGGGCTTAGGTACTTCAATTGGCGGATGGAAGATTATTAAAACAGTTGGCGGCAAAATTATGAAAATTCGCCCAGTAAACGGGGTTGCGGCCGATATAACCGGAGCTGCTATCATTTTTGGTGCTACCTATATTCATTTACCGGTAAGTACTACTCATGTCATTTCATCAGGAATCTTAGGTGTAGGTTCTGCCCATCGACTTAAAGGGGTAAAATGGGGTACAGCGCAACGGATGTTAATTACTTGGGTCATTACCCTTCCAATAACAGCAATTATTGCTGGAGTAGCATTTTTCATCTTAAATCTTTTCTTTTAACATTGAAAAACCAGGAATTTTAATTTCCTGGTTTTTTTATGTACAAAAAGTTTGCTTCTAACTTCTAAATTGCATTCGTTATCATATTGTAAATAGAAGGACAAGGCTTGGGGTGAATGAACTTGATAGAAAAAATCCTTGCTATATTAATTGGCTCGTTATTATTAAGTATGGGAATAAATGGATTTCTAATACCTTATCATCTCCTGGATGGCGGGGTAATCGGGTTAGGTTTAATAATACATTATTTTTATGGTTTACCAACTGGATTGTGTATCATTTTATTAAGTCTTCCCCTTTATGTTTTAGCATGGTTTTTTGAAAGACGATATTTTTACTTTAGCCTGCACGGCTTAATTATCTCATCCTTCTGTATTGATCTATTTTCCTTTATGAATGATAAAATCCATATTGGATTATTACCAAGCACTATCATTGGAGGCCTTCTCGTTGGAGTTGGTATTGGTCTTATGCTTCGTTATGAAACAAGTACAGGTGGTACAGACCTGCTAGCCCAGCTATTGACGAAATTTACCTCCATTAATATCGGTATTATTATTTTCTTAATTGATGGACTCATTATTACAAGCGGCATCCAGGTTGTCGGTTTGGAAAGATTTTTCTATTCTCTATTAACCATCCTATGTGTTGGCTTTATGACGACTATTACTGTGACACATAGGCCAGAAGCACATTAAGAGCCACCGACGTTCGAGCCCGGTGGCTTTTGTGTATTCTGGCTTGCCTTGATAGCCATATTTTATGTGAATACTACGATAGGTTCCATCCTTGATGTTATAGGATTTCTTTAATCGTTCATAAAATTGAGGTTGATCCCAATTATTTTAAATGGCCTGCCTTTTCTGTACAGCTCTTCATTGCAGCCATGATGGCTCCGCGGAATTGTTCTTTCTCGAGAACTGCCACCGCTTCAATTGTCGCACCGCCTGGTGTACACACATCATCTTTCAGTGCACCAGGATGGACCCCCGTCTCAAGAACCATTTTTGCAGCACCTAACACAGCCTGTGCTGCTAGTCGATAAGCCTTATCTCTTGGAATGCCTTCACGTACTCCACCATCTGCCATTGCTTCAATTAACATGAACACATAGGCAGGAGAAGAACCGCTAATAGATGGCACAGCATCCATTAGCCATTCATCTAAACGTTCCGTTTTGCCAAAGCATTGAAATAATTTTTCTACTTCCATTATTTCATTCTCACCAAGATATTTGTTGGCACAAATCGCACTCATACCTTCTCCTACTAATGAAGGTGTATTTGGCATTGTCCGAAGTGCTTTGACATTAAAACCAAATAAAGCCTCCATTTCCCCTAATGTAATGCCCGCCGCTATCGTGACGATGATTGTGCCTTTATCCACATTATTTCTTATTTCCTCAATAATCCTAGCTTGGAGATTAGGTTTTACAGCAAGAATAAGTATATCTGCAAAATCTGCAAGTTCCTTATTATTTGTAGTGACGTGAATACCATATCCCTCTCTAATATCGTTAATTGTTCTATCTGTCGCAGCACTTGCAATCATGTTTTCTCTAGAAACCATTCCCGATTTTAGAATTCCCGCTATCATGGCTTGAGCCATTTTCCCTGCTCCAATAAAGCCAACCTTTCTATTCATGACTTTCAACACCTTTTCCTCTACTTAAACATTTTATTTTCTAAGATAATGACATTTTCAGAAACATTGGTTCTTGCTGCTTCCTTTGTAGATTCAACCAAACGAAAAAGATTGTCACAGCACTGTTTCGCACCAATAACTAATAATGGGACGCCGATAAAATCAAGATGAATACCTCTTGAGAAAAATCCTCCCATAGACAATGCAAACGGTACGGTTGGCGACGTATTTGAGAATATGATTTTTTCTTCAAGTTTTAAACTTTCTTGTAACAAGATAATGATTTCTTTTAGGGCAGGGACAACATATTTATTCCTTTTTCTCCCGATGGTATAAACTTTATTGCCTTCATCGTCAATCCCATGAAATATAAATTTCCCTATTTCGTTTTTTGTTAATTTATTAAAAAAATTTACGTTTAGTATTTCTTCTGTGGTAAGTTTCCGCTCGGATTGAGGCAATTGTTTTAAATGATAGGCCGCAGCCAAAGATGTAGTATGCGTCCCGCCATAATCATTATAAAAATATAGCACAATATCATCCCTTAGATTAATTATAACTATTATGCTCTATAATTCCCCCTTACATTCTTTAGTTATTTTCATAACAAAAAAGAAGTTAATCGATAAGATTAGCTTCTTAAGTACTCGAATTTAACTAGTAAATTAATAGTTGTCAAATGACTGTTGGCCTTTGGCGATAGAAACTCCAGAACTTGCGCCTATTCTTGTAGCTCCTGCTTCCACCATGGCTAATGCATCTTCACGACTTCTTACTCCGCCAGAAGCCTTCACACCAATGTCAGGCCCGACCGTTTGGCGCATTAAACGGATATCCTCGATTGTCGCTCCTCCTGTAGAGAAACCAGTAGATGTTTTTACAAAATCTGCTCCTGCTCTTACGGCAAGCTTGCATGCTCTAACCTTTTCTTCAGTTGTTAACAAACAAGTTTCGATGATTACCTTAACTAGTGCTCTTTCGTTTGCAGCCTCTACCACCGCACGAATATCTCTTTCAACCACATCATCCTGTTTGTCCTTCAATGCTGCGATGTTGATAACCATATCAATTTCATGTGCACCATTTTCTACGGCATTGTTTGCTTCAAATGCTTTTGTTTCGGTTGTGGATGCTCCAAGAGGAAAGCCAATTACCGTACATACTTTCACTTCAGGTGTATCCGTTAGTAATTCAGCGATTGTTTTCACCCAAGTTGGATTAACGCAAACCGATGCAAATGAGTATTGCTTTGCCTCTTCCACCATTTTAAGAACTTCTTCTCTGGTTGCATCTGCCTTCAATAATGTATGATCAATCATTTGGATTAAATTTTGTGTCATGTTATTTTCCTCCCTGCCTAACGAAGTAATAAAGACATCATATGTTCTCAATCTTGTTAACTATATCAAAATCGCCAAACATTTGTAAATACATTTAAGGACATATGCTGAATCACTTGTATCACCCGTTTGTCCTGTATTGACTTAGATTGTCGTTAGAAAGAATTTAATCTCCCACCATCTTCATATTCGTATACGGTACATTTATCCATTAGCAATTCTGTAGGTTATTGGAATTTCATCTCCTATTAGGGGAATATTTAAAATGCAATGATGTATTTACACAAATATCCTGATATCTTGCTCATTTATTAACGAGAAAAACAAAACCCTTTAAGGAGGCGATTATTCTGGATAAATTTGGTGGATATATTTACCGAAAGAGGAATTGGGTTCTACTGGTTTGGCTGACAGCCATTTGTCTATTCGGATTTTTTGCATTGAAATTACCCTCCGTCTTAAGTGGTAATGGCTTTGAGTACAAAGGAGAATACAATAAAACAAAAAAATCCCTTGAAAAGGATTTTGGACAGGCCAAGTCATCAATTATTCTTGTTTTTGAAAAAGATAAAAAGATAAGTAATGAAAAATTCAAACACTTTATAGATGATACATTTGCCCGCTTACAAGATTTTCACTCTGCAAGGGAGATTATCTCGCCTTTTCAGCAAGACGGAATGTTAAAAGGCCAGTATGCATACGGTCTTCTCACATTTAACAAGGATGCTGAGAGCCTTGGAATAGAAATCAAGCAATTAAAGCAATTCCTACATAATAAAAATGGATTAACAGTTACCCTAACAGGGGAACCAATCATTGTTCAGGACCTTAATGTGGCGAGCCAAGAAGATTTAGCTAAGGCTGAAATGATTGGCCTCCCGATTGCTTTAGTTGTTCTGATCTTAGCATTCGGCGGCCTTGTCGCGGCAGTGATTCCGCTTGTTGTAGGGGTTGTTTCAATCCTAACTACCATGGGTGCTGTTTACTTTTTTAGTTATAGTGCTAATCTTACAATTTTTATATTAAATATTGTTCCGATGATTGGTCTTGCCCTAAGTATTGATTTTGCCCTGTTATTTATCAATCGGTATAAAGAAGAACTGCAAACAAAGTCCACTCATGAAGCAATCGTAAATACGATTGCTACTGCAGGGAAGTCCATTATCTTCTCAGGGCTTTGTGTTTTTATAGGTTTATCGGGCCTCTGGTTTATCCAAATTGATATATTTCAAAATGTTGCCCTTGGCGGTATGCTTGTTGTTTTGTTTTCTGTTCTCTGTGCTTTAACTTTTTTGCCTGCATTACTAGCTTTATTAGGGAAAAATATAAACAAGCTTAGTATCTTACGAATTTCAAATCAGCGGACAAACATTTGGCATACACTTGCCACACATGTCATGAATCGCCCTATCATCATGGCGACAGTTGCTTTAATCCTTCTCTTAGTTGGACTTATACCGTTAAAACAAATAGTTCTAACCATTCCTGGTTCTGATTCTCTGCCGCCGAAGTACCCCTCTCGATTGGCATTAGAAACGTTTCAAGAGCAATTTATTCCAAAAGAAAAACGTGATGAAAAAAAAGTGACCATTGTCCTAGAAGCAAAAGGTAAAATCATTGAAAAAGACAATTTACAATTGGTTACGAACGTCATCAACACTTTGGAGAATGACCATCTGGTTAATTTAGTTGTTTCGCCCTTTTCAGCTGCAGGTGTATATGATGTGGATCAGTTTTATTACCTAATTACCCATGGTAATGAGAAATTGACCAATCCCATAAAAAACTACTTTATACGTAATAATAAATTGCGATTAGAAATCTACTTAAAAACAGCCGAACACTCTGCAACAGCTAGACAGTGGGTAAGCCGCTGGTCTAAAAAGGATCTAGGGTTAAAGTCTTCATTTGACGGTTCAATTAAATTCGAAGAAGAAATATTTGCTGAAATTATTAAAAAAGCTCCATACGGATTATTATTAATTGTACTCTCCACTTTCGTTATTCTAATGGCGGCATTCCGCTCCATTCTAATTCCTTTAAAAGCTATTATCATGAATGTACTCAGCTTGGGGTGTACTTTCGGAATTATTGTATGGATTTTCCAAGAGGGACACTTAGGGATAGAGCCAGCTGAGATTGCATTAATTCTACCTGTATTTGTTTTCAGTCTCGTGTTTGGTCTCTCTATGGATTATGAGGTCTTTCTTATTTCAAGAATCCAGGAATTCTATCTAAAAACAGGTGATAATAGTCAGGCAACTATTTGGGGATTAACTTTTACAAGTAAAATTATTACTTCAGCAGCTGCCATCATGATGGTTGTTACAGGTGCATTCGCCTTTACAGGAGTAATGCCCGTAAAACAGCTTGGCGTTGGTATTGCCATAGCTATTTTTATTGATGCAACGATTGTCAGGATGGTTCTGGTTCCTTCTCTAATGAAACTACTAGGTGAATGGAATTGGTGGTTCTTTGGTTTCCAAAACGGCAAAAAGAAAGTAACCAGCAAGAAGCCTGCCTGAAACAGCCTACTGAGTTGCTCTTAATAGGGTGTCATAATTTATCGGGATATACCAATACTAAAGTTACCTACTAAGACTAAGAAGTGACGGAGGTAATAGTTAAATGAACCATAAAAGGACACCATCCCTATTGATAATAGTTATTCTTTTTTTCCTGGTATGTTCTTTTTCTTCCCCTGTCAAGGCAGCAAAAAATACCCAAGGGATTGTAGAATTGCGGATTCTTGAAACAACTGATTTACATGCTGATTTAATTAATTATGATTATTATCAAACAAAAGTAGACCATCGAGTTGGTCTAGTGAAAACAGCATCACTAATCCGTGAGGCAAGGAAAGAAGTAAAGAATTCCTTATTATTTGATGATGGTGACCATTTAAAGGGGAATCCGCTTGGGGAATATCTCGCCAGAATTAGAGGTATGCGTAAAGGAAAAATACATCCGGTTTACCGGGCGTTTAACTATTTACAGTATGATGCAATTGCCATTGGTAATCATGAATTCAATTACGGGTTACCATTTTTGAATAAAGCATTAAAAGGGGCAAAAATGCCTGTGATTAATGCAAATGTCTATTCAGCAAAAACAAACAAACCGTACTTTACACCATATATAATACTTACCAGAAAAGTGGTTGATCAAAGCGGCAAACATCATATACTTAGGATTGGTGTTATTTCCTTCATGCCCACGCATATTATGAAGTGGGACAAGGCAAATCTTGAAGGTAAGGTGTATGCCAAACCAATGGTTGAAACAGCAAAAGAATTTGTGACTAAGATAAAGCAAGAAGGCGCAGATATTATCATTGCTCTAGCACATACAGGAATCAGCAGTGAACCCTACAAACCCGATACCGAAAATGCTGTTTATTATTTAACCCAAATTCCCGAAATAGATGTTGTATTAGCTGGCCATTCGCATAGTGTGTTTCCTGGGCCCGTGTATAGCCAGCTTCCAAATACCAATATGGACAATGGTACTATCAATGGAAAACCAGTTGTGATGGCAGGTGCCTTTGGAAGCAGACTCGGAATTGTTGATCTTAGACTAAAACACAGGTTTAACAAATGGAAAATAATAGAAGGTTTCTCACTTACAAGGCCGATAGCGGATGAAAATGGTCATCCCCTAGTCAAAATCGATAAAGGCCTCTATAACCATATAAAACAAGAACATAAGGAAACCGTAGACTTGATTAAAAAATTAGGACTGTGATGTCTATCTTGATTCGACCCAACATAAGTAGGATACTCCATAACTCTTTACATCTTCTGTATAGTTTTATAAAATAGGAATAATACTACATATGTTGATTTTTAGGTGGAGTCTGTCAAATCAGGCTCCTTTTTGCATGTTATCAATTGTATGTTAAAAAAAATGAGAGGAGAGAGGTAGAAACATGTCAACACAAGCAATTATTGCCATTGGTGTTTTTCTCATTACCTATGCCTTTATTGTAACCGAGAAAATTCACCGCACCATCATTGCCATGGCTGGCGGAATTATGATGGTTTTATTAGGTATTATTGGTCAAGAAAAGGCCTTGCACCACATTGACTTTAATACACTCGGTTTATTAACTGGAATGATGATTATTGTTGCCATCACATCTGAGACAGGTCTTTTTAAATACATTGCGATTTGGGCCGCAAAAAAAGTGAAAGGTGAGCCATTAAAAATTTTAATCGCCTTAGGAATCCTCACTGCACTAGGCTCAGCCTTTCTTGATAATGTCACAACCGTTCTACTAATGGTTCCTGTTACATTTAGTATCACAAGACAATTACGAGTAAATCCAATCCCTTTTTTAATTACTGAAATTCTGGCGTCCAATATTGGCGGAACCTCTACATTAATTGGCGATCCGCCGAATATTATGCTAGGAAGTGCTGTAAAGGAATTAACGTTTATGGCATTTATCAATAATTTAACAGCCATTTCATTCTTTATTTTGTTTGTTAATATCGCCATACTAGCAGTCATTTATCGAAAACAACTTCGAACCTCTGAGGAGTTAAAAGCTAGTTTAATGGACCTGGACGAAAAGGAAGAAATAACAGATAAGAGTCTGCTGGTTAAATCATTAATTGCCCTATCTTTTACGATTATTGGCTTTTTCCTGCATCAGCTCCTACATATTGAATCGGCAACCGTCGCCTTAGCGGGAGCATTTCTATTATTACTATTAACAGGTGAGAAATATTTAGATAAGGCTTTTGACAAAGTGGAATGGACAACTATTTTCTTCTTTATCGGGCTTTTCGTACTGGTATCGGGCTTAATTGAAACGGGGGTCATTTCGTTATTAGCGGATTACTCCGTACATCTCACTGGTGGAGATGTAACCTCTACATCCATCTTAATTCTTTGGGTTAGTGCTATTGCTTCTGCATTTATAGATAATATCCCATTTGTTGCGACGATGATTCCAATGATAAAAGATATGGGAGAGTTAGGAATTCATAATTTAGAACCTCTTTGGTGGAGCCTTTCGTTAGGTGCTTGCCTTGGAGGAAATGGTACTTTAATTGGAGCAAGCGCCAATGTCATTGTTGCAGGGCTGGCCGCAAAAGAAGGCTACTCGATTACATTTGGAAAATTTTTGTTAATCGCCTTTCCATTAATGATTCTTTCCATTTTTATCTGTACTATTTACATCTACTTAAGGTATCTAATATAGGGGGATTATGAATGAAAGTAAAGTATAAATATGACGAAAAAATTATCGAGTTGAAGGAAACAGCCAATGGTAATGATATTGAATTCTCTATTAAATTAATTGACAGCGAGTTAAAGAAAAATCTCAGACAAGTTCGAGATTATTTTGAAGAAAATAAAATATTAACAGATATCCAATTTTACATTCATCCGAATAAGCAATACCAGGTTATTGCAAGAAGTGACTTTTATAATGAATTTATTATCCAATTATTTAGACAACAATTATTAAAAGAAATAGTATGGGGTTGAAAAATAAGGAAGGCTGCCTTTTATTAGCAGCCTTTTTCTTATGAGTTGAGATTTTCTTTTCCAAGTGCCTTCCAGACTTGCTCATACACATGTTTTAAAGGGACATTCTGATTTTGAGCAATGCTTTTACATTCCTCATACTCTGGTGAACTTTGAACGACATTGCCCTCATATATCCCCTCTTTTATCGTTACGGTTCCCCACTTCGTTTGAACCTTGCGGAATCTTCTTTCCATACGATGAACAGTGATAGGATAATAACGAACACCCAGCGTTGTCGTTTCCTTAAAGAGAATCTCTTTCATTTTATTGATATTTTTCTGTGAACATAGTAATTGAAGTAATACAGCTGGCCTATTTTTTTTCATATATATGGGGGTATAGTATACATCATTAGCTCCTGCCTCAAATAGCAAGTCCATTACATATCCCAGCCATTCCCCCGGAGTATCATCAAGATTCACTTCCATTTTAACCATTTGACTATCGTAATGTTCATGATTTGGAGGGTGAACAACCATATCTGGAAACTCCTTTTTATTACAGAAATATCGCCGAAATATCTTACTTTAT
>Ga0308176_10002859_pt1 | contig 10941 bp, 1 predicted proteins | sample PhyCR2_3_FD_203890 | JGI IMG/M metagenome (GOLD analysis project Ga0308176, IMG submission 203890) | Soil microbial communities from UC Gill Tract Community Farm, Albany, California, United States - DLSLS.C.R2 | ecosystem: Environmental > Terrestrial > Soil > Agricultural land | place: USA... | reverse complement strand
CAGCCAGGTGAGAGGGACCTGACGCCCGCGCACGCGCGCCACCTCGGCGAGCATGCGCACGGCGAGCAGCGAGTGGCCGCCCAGCTCGAAGAAGTCGTCGCGGATCCCGATGGGGCGGCGATCGAGCAGCATCTCCCAGATCTGCACCAGCTCGTGCTCGATCGTCGTGCGCGGCGCCTTGTAGGCACGCGCCGGCGCCGCTTCGACGTTCGGCAGCGGCAGCGCGCGCCGGTCCACCTTGCCGTTCGGCGTGAGTGGGAACGACTCGAGCTCGATGATCGCGCTCGGCATCATCGTCTGCGGCAGTGTGCGGCGGAGCGCGGCGCGCAGGTTCCCCTGGTCGAGCGTCTCGCCGGGGACCGGCACGTAGTAGAGCACGAGCCGCGCGTCGCCGGGCGCCACGTCCCGCACGAGCGCGAGCGCCTGGCTCACCCGCGGATCGGCGGTGATCGCCGCTTCGATCTCGCCAAGCTCGATGCGCACGCCGCGCAGCTTGACCTGATTGTCCGCGCGGCCGATGAACTCCACCTCGCCGTTCGGCAGCCAGCGCACGACGTCGCCGGTGCGGTACAGCCGCTCGCCCGACGTCGGAGCCAGCGGGTTCGGCACGAAGCGCTCGGCGCTCAGCTCGGGGCGATTGTGATAACCCATCGCCAGGCCATCGCCCGAGAGGTGCAGCTCGCCGGGCACGCCGACCGGGACGACGCGGCCGTGCTGATCGAAGACGTAGATGCGCGTGTTGGCGATCGGCTTGCCGATCGGCATCGTGATCGCGTCGGCCGGCACCTCGGTGATGCGGCGCGTGAGCGCGATGACCGTGCACTCCGTCGGGCCGTACGCGTTGATCAGGTTCTCCGGCGCCGACGACTCGATGATCCGGCGCACCGCGCCCGCGTCGCAGGCCTCGCCGCCGAAGATCACGTAGCGCAGTCCGGCGAGCGCGTCGGGGGCGACGCGCGCGATCTGGTTCAGCACCGCGGTGGTGAGGATCAGCACGGTCATCCCGGAGCGCAGCACCTCGTCGCGCAGCGCGGCCGGGTCGAGCATGACCTCGCGCGGGACGATGCGCAGCTGCGCGCCGTTGAGCAGCGCGGCCCACACCTCCAGCGTCATCACGTCGAACGCGGGGCTCGCCACCTGCGCGACCACGTCGCCCGGTCCGAGCGACATGTAGTTCGTGTTGGTCACGAGGCGCATGATGCCGCGGTGCGGCAGCAGCGTGCCCTTCGGCTTTCCGGTGGAGCCCGACGTGTAGACCAGGTTCACCAGGTCGCCGCCCGTCGTCGTCGTGGGCGGGATGCCGCGCGGCGCGGCGGCGATGATCGCCGCGTCGGAGATCATGTTGACGCGGCGCACCATCGTGAGCGGGATCGCCGGCGCCTCGCCGCTCACCACGAGGATCTCGACGCCGGCGTCCTCGATCATGAACGCGATGCGATCCGGCGGATAGCGCGGATCCAGCGTGAGATACGCCGCACCCGTCTTGAGCGCGGCGATCATCGCCACGATCATGTCGTGCGACGGGTCGATGCACACCGCCACCACGGATCCGGCCTGCACGCCGAGGTCGCGGAGGTGCGACGCGAGCTGGGTGCTCCGCTCCTCGAGCTCGCCGTAGGTGAGGTTGCCGCCATTGGCGGAGGTCACCGCGATCGAGCGCGGCGAACGCGCCGCGTGCGCCGCGACGATCTCGTGCACCACGGCGTCGCGCTCGTACTCGGACGTCGAGCCGTTCCACTGTTTGGTGAGCTCGAGCCGTTCCGTCTCGGTGAGGATGGGCAGCGCCGAGACCTTCGCGTCCGGCGCGCGGACCACGCCATCGAGCAGGACGGCGAGATGGCCGAGCATCCGGTCGATCGTCGCTTCGTCGTAGAGCGCCGAGCGGTACTGCATCGCCGCGCGCAGGCCGCCGGTCTGCTCGCCCATCGAGAGCGAGAGATCGAACTTGGTGGTCGTCGTCTCGACACCGACCGATTCGACGGTGGTGCCGCTCAGCGCGAAGCTCGTCGGCGCGTTGTTCTGCAGGACGAAGTGCACCTGCGAGAAGCCGGTCACCTCGGAGCCGCGCCGCTTCTGCAGCCCTTCGCGCAGCGTCTCGAACGGCAATTCGGCGTGCTCGGTGGCGTAGAGGTACTCCTCCTTCACGCGCGCGAGCAGCTCGCGGAAGGTGGGATCGTCGGCGAACGACGCGCGCAGCGGAACGGAGTTCACGAAGTTGCCGACGACCTGCTCGAGGTCGGCGCGCGAGCGGCCGGCGAGGATGGTGCCGACGATCAGGTCGTCCTGCCCGCTGTAGCGCTGCAGCAGCGTCTGGAAGCCGGCGAGCAGCACCATGAACAGCGTCGCATCGGCCTCGCGCGCGAGCGTCTTGAGCCGGTCGAGCAGCTCGCGGGGCATGACGACGGTGCGCTTGCCTCCCTCGAACGTCGGCGACGCAGGACGCGGGCGATCGGTGGGCAGGTCGATCGCGAGCGTCGACCCGTCGAGGCGCGCGAGCCAGCCGTCGAGCTCACGCTCGATCGCCGGGCCGTCGAGCCGCGCGCGCTGCCACGCCGCGTAGTCGACGAAGCGCACCGCCGGCGTGGGCGGCGGTGTGACGCGCTCGCCGCGCGCCTGCGCGTACAGCGTGGACAGCTCGCGCAGCAGCATCGAGCGGGACCAGCCGTCGTACACGATGTGGTGCGAGACGAGCACGAGCAGATGCTCGTCGGACGACACGCGCAGCAGCGTGGCGCGCAGCAGCAGATCCGCGCTCAGGTCGAACGACGCGGTGCTCCGGTCGGCGACGAGCTGAGCGACGCGCGCCTCGCGCGCCGCGGGCGTGAGCGCGGTGAGATCGACGATCTCGAGCGGCACCGGCCGCGCAGGCTGGATCACCTGCACCGGCCCGCTCTCGCGCGCCACGATGATCGAGCGTAGCGCCTCGTGCCGCTGCACGATCGCGTCGAGCGCGCGGCGCAGTGCTTCGAGCTCGAGCGCCCCGGTGATCGACCACCGGTCGGCGACGTTGTAGACGCCGAGGCCCGGCGTGTTCCGCTCGATCAGCCAGAACACCTCCTGCAGGTGCGTGAGCGGCGCCTCGTTGCCCACGCGCGGGATCGGCGCCGCGTCGGCCGTGTCGGCGGTCGACGACCGCGCGATCTCGTCGACGCGCTCGGCGAACGCGTCGAGCGTGCTCGCCTCGAACATGACGCGCAGCGGGATCCGCACGCCGTACCGCTGGCCGACCCGCGCGAGAACGCGCAGCGCGAGCAGCGAGTGGCCGCCCAGCTCGAAGAAGTCGTCGTGCGCGCCGATCTCGCGCTGCAGCACCTCGCCCCACAACTCGGCGATCGCCGACTCGGTGGAGGTGCGCGGCGCGACGCGCTCTCCCGCCGCCGGCGCGTCCCCCGCATCGGGCGCCGGCAGCGCCTTGCGATCGAGCTTGCCGTTGGCGTTCATCGGCCATTCGGCCATCCAGACGAACGCCGTGGGGACCATGAAGTCCGGCAGCGTCCCCTTGAGCGCGCGACGCAGCTCGGCCGGCGCATGCGCCGACGTGTCCGCGTCCGGCGTCGCGATGCAGTACGCGACCAGGCGCTGATCGCCCGGCGCGTCCTCACGCACCAGCACCACCGCCGAACGCACCCCCGGAAGCTGGGTGAGTGCCGTCTCGATCTCGCCCAGCTCCACGCGGAAGCCGCGCAGCTTCACCTGGTTGTCGATGCGGCCGAGATACTCGAGCGATCCGTCGGCGCGATAGCGGGCGCGGTCGCCGGTGCGATAGAGCCGCGCGTGCCGGTCGGTGGAGAACGGGTCGCGCACGAACTTCTCGTCGGTGAGCTCCGGCCGGTTGAGATACCCGTGCGCGAGCCCCACACCGCCGATGCACAGCTCGCCGGGCACGCCGATCGGCGACAGGTCGCGCCGCTGCGCGGGGTCCGCCGGCGTGCTGACGATGTGGATCGATGCGCCGGCGATCGGCGTGCCGATCGGCACCGTGCCGCCGGTCCACTCCGAGGCGCGCACGCTCCAGTGCGTGGCGTACACCGTCGCTTCGGTCGGGCCGTACAGGTTCGTCACCTCGAGCGTCGGGCACACCGCGGCGAGCCGCGACAGCAGTTCCGGCGGCAGTGCCTCACCACCGAGGAAGAGCCGGCGCAATCTCGGCAGGCCATCGGGCGCGTCCGCGCCCTCGGTCTCGAGGATCATCTGCAGCTGCGACGGCACGAGCTGCAGCAGCGTGACGTCGTGCTTCGCGAGGTAGACCGGATCCTGATGTCCGCCGGGCCGCGCGAGCACGAGCCGCGCCCCGCTCACCAGCGGCAGGAAGAACTCCCAGATGCACGCGTCGAAGCTGGCCGGCGCCTTCTGCAGCACGGCGTCCGCCGTGTCGAGCGGGTAGGCCGAGCGCATCCAGGTGAGGTAGTTGACCACCGCGCGATGCGGGATCATCACCCCCTTCGGCTTGCCCGTCGAGCCCGACGTGTAGATCACGTACGCCAGCCCCTCGGCGCCGGGCAGCGTGACGTGCTTCGACGAACGCGCGGCGCGCGCCGCGATGCTCTCCCACTCGCGGTCGAGCAGCACGACGGCCGGCCCCTCGCCCTCCGCCGCGCGCGGCACCGAGCGCTCCAGCGCCGACACGGTGAGCAGGACCGGCACGCGCGCATCGTCGAGCATGAACGCCAGGCGGCTCGCCGGATAATCCGGATCGAGCGGCAGGTAGTAGCTCCCTGCCTTGAGCACGCCGAGCATCGCCACGACGAGCTCCGCCGAGCGGTCGATGCAGATGCCCACGCCGATGTTCGGGCCGACCCCCAGGTGCGACAGATAGCTCGCGAGCGTGCTCGCACGCTCGTTCAGCTCGCGGAAGGTCAGCCGCGACAGCGCACCCGACGGCGTCTCCACCTCGACGGCGATCGCGTCCGGGGTGCGCGCCACCTGCTGCTCGATCATCTCGTGCAGCGTCGACGCCTCGAGCGGCTGCTCCGCCCCTCGGCTCCACTCCTCGAGCAGGGTGCGACGCTCGTCGGCGGGCAGGAGGGGCAGCGTGGAGATGCGCGCGTTCGGCGCCGACACGATTCCCTCGAGCAGCACCTCGAACCGCGCGAGCATCCGGTCGACGGTCTTTTGCTCGAACAGGTCGGTGCGATACTCGAACGCCGCGCGCAGCCCGTCCTCGCGCTCGTGCATGAACAGCGAGAGGTCGAACTTGGTCGCGCCGCGCGCCATGCCGAACGGCTCGAAGGCGAGCCCCGGGAGCTGCAGCGTGCGGAGCTGCGCGTCCTGCAGGGTGAACATCACCTGGAACAGTCCGCCGCGGCCGAGTGCGCGCTCGCGCTGCAGCTCGAGCACGAGCTTCTCGTACGGCACGTCCTGGTGCTCGAACGCGCTCAGGGTGGTCTCGCGCACGCGGGCGAGCAGCTCGGTGAAGCTCGGATCGCCCTCGAGCCGCGTGCGGAGCACGAGCGTGTTGGCGAAGTAGCCGATGAGCGCTTCGGTCCCTTCCTGCGCACGTCCGGCGGTCGGCGAGCCGACGACGACGTCCTCCTGAGCACTGAGCCGCGAGAGGAACACGTCGAACGCGGCGAGCAGAGTGACGAACAGCGTGCTGCCGTTGGCGCGGCTGAGCGCGCGCAGCTTCTCGAGCAGCTCGGCCGGCAGCATCCTCGACCGGCTGGCGCCGTCGAAGCTCGGCGTCGCGGGACGAGGGCGGTCGGTCGGGAGCTCGAGCAGCGCCGGCGCGCCGCGGAGCTGATCGCGCCAGAAGCTGAGATCGCGCTCGAGGGCGTCGCCGCGCAGCGCGTCGCGCTGCCAGTGCGCGAAGTCGCCGTACTGGATGGCGAGCGGCGTGAGCGCCGCCTCCTCACCGCGACGATGCGCGTCGTAGAACGCCGAGAGCTCGCGCATCAGGATGTTGCGCGACCAGGCGTCGGACGACACGTGATGCGACTCGAGCAGCAGGACGTGGTCGTCCGCCCCGAGCACGACCAGCGACGCACGGAGCTGTGGATCGCGGGTCAGGTCGAACGGCCGGCGCGACAGCTCGCGCACCAGCTCGACCGCCGCTTCCTCGCGGCACGGATTGCCGCGCAGGTCGGTGATCTCGAGCTGCACCGGCGCCGGCTCGTGCACGATCTGACGCGGCTCGCCCTCGACGAGATCGAAGGTCGTGCGCAGGACTTCGTGGCGCGCGACGACGGCGTCGAGCGCGGCGCGCAGCGCGTTCAGGTCGAGCGCGCCGCGGAGACGCGCCGTGCGCGGCACGTTGTAGCCGTGCATGCCCGGGTTCGCGCGGTCGAGCAGCCAGAGCAGCTCCTGCGCGAACGACATCGGCGCGGGTGCTCCCGCGGGCCGAGGGGCGATCCCTCCCTTCGACGGACCCGCGCCGTTGACGCGCAGCCGCTCGATCTGCGCCCGTTTCTCGGGCGACAGAGCAGCCAGCTTCCGCGCCAGCTCGGCGCGGCGCTGCGCGAGCGCGTCGGCGGGGGTCATGTCGACGAGTCCCCCTCGGTCAGCGTCGCGATCGCCGCGAGCTGGCGCTCGAGGTCGACGATCTCCGACAGCTGCTCCACGGTGGGCGCGTCGAACAGCGTCCGCAGCGGCAGCCGCACGCCGAACTTCCGGCTCAAGCGGCCGAGCACGCGGATCGCCAGCAGCGAGTGGCCGCCCAGAGCGATGAAATCATCGGTGACGCTGATCGCGTCCTTCTTGAGGACATCCATCCAGATAACGGCAATCGCTTCTTCGGTTTCCGTGCGCGGCGCGATGTGGCGGGTAGACTCGGCGGCAGTCTCCGCCGGATCGGGCAGAGCGGCGCGATCGATCTTTCCGTTCGCGCTCAGGGGCAACCGCTCGAGCATGACGACCGTCGCCGGAATCATGTACTCGGGAAGACGGGACGCGGCCCAGTCGGTGAGGCTCTCGGGCGTCAAGCGTCCTGCGTGAGCCGAAGAATAGTCTGATCCTGCCACCTTCGCCACGACATACGCGAGAAGTCGCGGCGAGTCGACACCGCGCAGCACGGCGACCGCCTGCGACACCGCCGGATGCTCCAGCAGCGCCTGCTCGACGTCACCGAGCTCGACGCGATATCCGCGAATCTTCACCTGATCGTCGGCGCGTCCGAGGAACTCGATCGTACCACTCTCGAGCCGCCGAGTCCGGTCGCCGGTGCGATACGCCCGGCCGATTCCTTCCAGCGTCACGAATCGCTCGGCCGTCAGGTCGTCGCGGTTCAGATAGCCGCGCGCCACGCCACTTCCGGTGACGTACAGCTCGCCAGGGATGCCGACGGGGACGGGCTGGCGATGTGCGTCGAGCAGGTGCAGCCCGATGTTGGCGAGCGGCGCACCGATCGGAACGGTCTGCGCGCCGGCGGTCCGCGCCTCGCGCATGGATGCGTCCGTCACTTCGAAGGTGCTCACGCCGACCGTCGTCTCGGTCGGGCCGTAATGGTTGAGCACGCGGCAACTCTTCGACGCGAGCAGCCGATCGGCGAAGTCCCACGCGAGCGCCTCACCGCCGAGCACGATCCACTTCCGCGGCAGTGCCGCGGCGAGCTCGCTGGGCGCGAGCGTCCCGGTGAGCGCTTTCAGATGATTCGGCGTGATCTTCACGACGTCGAGCGGATGCGCCGTCATGTACGCCGCGTACCGCGACGGATCGGTGGTCACGTCGCGCGGCAGGATGTGCAGGGTGCCGCCGGCGAGCAGCGACGGGAAGAGCGCCGTGTTGCCGAGGTCGGCGCCGATGGTGCTGACCATGCCGAGCGACCAGCCGTCGAGCGCGCCGAAGCCGTCGCCCGCCTGATTGCGCGGCACGTCCGCGAGCACGCGCGCGGCTGCACGGGCGTAGTGCACCACGTTCGCGTGGGAGACGGCGACGCCCTTCGGTACGCCGGTCGAGCCGGACGTATACAGCACGTAGGCGAGCGCATCCGGATTGCGCGCGACATCCGGCGGCGTGGCCTGCGCCGCCGCGATCGCATCGGCGTCGCGATCGAGGCAGAACGCCTCGACTCCCGCCGGCACGCGATCGAGATGCGCGGCGAGCGTCACCACCACTCGCGCGCCGCTCTCGGCGAGCTGCTGCGACACGCGCGCCGCGGGAAGCTCGGGCGGAACGGGGACGTACGCGCCACCCGCCTTGAGCACGCCGACGAGGGCGGCGAGCAGATCGGCCGAGCGATCGAGCACGAGCCCCACCGGCGCGCCGGTCTCCACGCCGCGCGCGCGAAGCTGCTGCGCGATGCGATTGGCCCGCGCGTCGAGCTGCGCGTAGGTGAGCGACTCCTCTCCCGACACGACGGCCACCCGATCGGGCACCCGCGCCGCCTGCGCCTCGAACAAGGTGGTGATCGCCGCCGGAGCGCCCGCGTCGACGCGCGTGTCGTTCCACACCGCGATCTGCGCGCGTTCGGCGTCGGACAAGAGAGCGATCTCGCTCACCCGCACCCGCGCATCGCGCGCCGCGGCTTCCAGCACGGATCGCAGGTGGCCGAGCGTGCGTTTCACCGACGCGGCGGTGAACAGATCGGAGCGCGCGCGCAGCGTCAGCGTCAACGCACCGTCGCGCTCGGACATGAACAGGGTGAGATCGAACTTCGTCGTCCCGTCCTCGACGCCGAACGGACGCAGCTCCGCGTCGCCCACCTGCGCCGGACCGCCCTCGCCGCCGCCGCCCAGCATCGTGAACACGACCTGGAAGAGCGGGGAGTGGCTGAGCTGCTGCCCCTTCTGCAGCTCGAGCACGAGCTTCTCGAACGGGATCTCCTGATGGTCGTACGCCCCGAGGGCGCTCGCGCGGATCTGCGTGAGCAGCTCGCCGAAGGTCGGATCGCCGGCGAAGCGCGCGCGCTGCACCATCGTGTTCGCGAAGTAGCCGATCAGCCCTTCCGTCTCCGCGCGCGAGCGGCCCGCGCTCGGCGAGCCGACGAGGACGTCGCGCTGGCCGGTGTACCGGTGCAACACGGTCGTGTAGGCGCCGAGCAGCGTCATGTACAGCGTCGCGTCGTGGGCGACGCCGAGTGCCTTGATCCGCTCGAGCAGCTCGGGCTCGATCGTGATGCGCTCGGTGATGCCCGCCGTACCCGGCACGACTGGGCGCGGGAAGTCGGTCGGAAGCTCGAGCACCATCTCGGCGTCGCCGAGCTGCTCGCGCCAGTACGACAGAAGGCGCTCGAGGCGCGGACCGGCGAGGTGCTCCCGCTCGAAGATCGCGTAGTCGGCGTACTGGATCGGGAGCTCGGGCAGCGCGGCGGCGGTGCCGTCGAGCGCTTCGCGATAGAGCGCCGAGAGCTCGCGGAAGAGGATGTCGCGCGACCACCCGTCGAAGGCGATGTGGTGCGAGTCGATGTGCAGCACGTGCTCGCGATCGCCGATGCGGAGCAGCGCGACGCGAAGGATCTGATCGCGCGAGAGGTCGAACGGCTTGCGCGCCGACTCGAGCGCGAGGCGCGCCGCTTCGGCTTCGCGCTGCGATTCGGGGAGACTGCGCAGGTCGTGAAGCTGCAGGTCGATCGGGCGCGGCGGATTCACCACCTGCACCGCGTGCTCGGCGTGAAACGCGTACGTGGTGCGCAGGATCTCGTGTCGCGCGACGAGGGCGTCGAAGGCGCGGCGCAGCGCCTCGGCGTCGAGCGCACCGACGAGCCGGCGGGTGCGCGGCACGTTGTACGCCGTGCTCTCCGGTGCCGACGTGTGCATGAGCCAGAGCAGCTCCTGCGCGAACGACGTCGGGAGCATCACGGGCTCGGGGCTCTCAGACATCGGCGCCTGAGTCTGATCGAACGTTGAATCGAGGGACATACGTCTCCTAGGCGCCGGGCTCGGAATCCGAGCCGGGCGTCGTGGGTCGTCCAATGCGGTACGCGTCACGCGACCGCGAGATGAGTCCGGCTTCCGGTGCAGCGGTCGCTGTCGCCGGTGCGCGCTCCGCGTCGATGCGCGGCGCGAGCTGATCGATCGTCGGCGCGTCGAACAGCGTGCGCAGCGGGAGGCGAACGCCGAACGTCTTGCTGATGCGGCCGAGCACGCGGATGGCGAGCAGCGAGTGGCCGCCGAGCGCGAGGAAGTTGTCGGTCACGCCGATTTGCTCGCGCTTGAGCACCTCGGCCCAGATCGCCGCGAGCTTCGTCTCGGTGTCGGTGCGCGGCGCGACGTACGCCGACGTCGCGTCACCCTCGGTGGCGTCCGGCGCGGGAAGCTGCGCCTTGTCCACCTTGCCGTTCGCCGTGAGCGGGATCGTCTCCAGCAGCACCACCGCGCTCGGCACCATGTACTCCGGCAGCTGCGCCGCCAGCCACTGCGTCAACTTCTCCGGCGTCGCCCGATCGTTGTGGCTCACCGCATATCCCGCCTGCTTCGCCACCGCGTACGCCACGAGCTCCTGGTCGCGCAGCACCACCACGCCCCGCTCGACCCCCGGATGCGCCCGCAGCGCCTGCTCCACCTCGCCCAACTCGACGCGATAGCCGCGCACCTTCACCTGATCGTCGGCGCGCCCGAGGAACTCGAGCGTCCCGTCGGCCAGCCGTCGCACCCGGTCGCCCGTGCGATACACGCGCTCGCCGTGGAAGTTGATGAAGCGCTCGGCGGTGAGCTCGGGCCGGTTGAGATAGCCGTTCGTCACGCCGGCGCCACCGAGCAGCAGCTCGCCCGGCACGCCGACCGGCTGCTCGTTCCCCTGCGCGTCGACGACGTACGCATGGGTGTTCGCCAACGGCCGACCGAGCGGCACCGTCTGCGCGCCGAGCGTTACCGCGGCATCCACCGAATCCGGCGTCGCCTCGAAGGTCAGCACGCCGACCGTCGTCTCGGTCGGGCCGTAGTGATTGAGCACCCGGCACTTCCCCGCGCTCAACAGCGTGCGCGCGACATCCGGCCGCAGCGCCTCGCCGCCGAGCACCACCCACTTCCGCGGCAGCACACTCGCCAGCTCCGCACCGGACTTACCCGC
>Ga0308176_10002857_pt1 | contig 10943 bp, 9 predicted proteins | sample PhyCR2_3_FD_203890 | JGI IMG/M metagenome (GOLD analysis project Ga0308176, IMG submission 203890) | Soil microbial communities from UC Gill Tract Community Farm, Albany, California, United States - DLSLS.C.R2 | ecosystem: Environmental > Terrestrial > Soil > Agricultural land | place: USA... | reverse complement strand
TGCTGGCCCGATGGTCATGCAGCCGAACGAGGCCTATGTCATCTCCTTTGCCAAGGTTCCGCCTGGCAAGTACGACTACGTCTGCACGCCGCACGCGGCGATGAACATGAAGGGCTCGATCACCGTCCAGTAAGCCGATCGGCACCGTTCGATTCCACGCGGGGCAGGTGCGCATGCGCACCTGCCCCGCGTCGCGTTGGCGCCGGCTGAGCACTGGTGCACGTCGTGCAAGGGAGGCTCGCGTCCTGCGACGCGGTCACGCGTTGCGTGCCGAGCGAAGCGAGGCGATCATCCGCACATGAGTCCGCGCCGCCGTCCGACGCGAGAACGAGCCAAGCCACCGAGCCCCAGCCGCGCGACGTGGATCGCCGCGCGTGCGCGCAATGCGCTCCGGCGACCGGTATTCATCGGCGCGGTGAGCATCCTGACGTTCATCGCCTCGCTGGTCGCACTGGTCGTCGTCCCGCAGCAGGCGCGGCGCGCGGCGGCGCAGCTTCGACCAGTCGCCGCGCAACGTCCCGATACGGAGCCGACCGCCGCGGCACTCGCCGAGGCAGAGCGTCAGGTACGGGTCGCCGACTCCACATTGCTCGCCGCCCGAAACCAGATCTCACAATTGATCGCCGCAACGGCATCGGGGGCCCCTGACTCGCTCGCCGGAGGTGTTGTCCTCACGGATTCGATGCGCACTCACCGCGACTCGATCGCGGCGCAGGTCGCCCAGCTCGGACAATTGTTGACGCGTGCCGACAACGCCCCGCTGCTCGGGTCGTACCGTGCCCTCGCGGAGGCGCCGGCGATGCGGAGCGATGCGAGAGTCCGACAACTGCTCGACTCACTCGTCGAGATCGAGCGTGAGCGCGAGAGCTACAACGCGGTCGGAGGCGTCGATCCGGTGTTCGTGGCGCTCACGGCGCGCGCGAACGAGCTGGGGCGGGCGATCGAGGGCATGGCCACTGCCCGACGCACCGCTCTCCGTCAGGAGATGGCTGCGCTCACGCCAGCGGCACCGACGGTCGCGGATGTCATGGCGTCGCGAGGGATCCCGGACACGCTGGAACAGATCGCCAAGGCCAGTTCCGCACGCGCCGCGGCCGCCGGCGTGGCCGATCGCCTCGCGCGCGAGCGTGCGGAACTGGTCCAGCTGGACGCTCGAGAAGAGCGCGCACGGGAGCTCGCCAATCTGGGAGCGTCGCCGCCGGCCATGCTCGCCGCGGCTCTGATATTCGGTGCGGTGATCGGCTTCGGATTCGCCCTCGTGGACGAGGTCCGCCACCCACGCATCGCGGACGCATACGAAGCAGAGCGTGCAACCGGCGTGCGCGTCCTCGGCGTCATCAGCCCATTGCCTCAATCCCCCGAGCGCGGGCGACGCTCGTCCGACCGCAACGCGCCGCCATACATCGATCCTGGTGCGGACGGCCACCAACTCATCTATCTCCACGTTGCGACGGCCGGCTCCAACGTGCTGATGCTCACGATCACGGGAGACAATCCTGCCGTCTCCGCGATCGTGGCGATCAACTTTGCCGCGATCGCCGCCGACGAAGCGCGCAGCACCCTGCTCATCGATACCGATGCGGGCGCGTCGACGGTCGCCGCGGCACTCCGGTTCCGCTCCGGTCAGGGACTGAGCGGGCTCGTGACGCAGAAGCTGAGTTGGCCAGAGGCGGTGCGCGCCGCCCGGATTGGCCGCGACAGTGCCATCGACGTCGTTCCAAGCGGACCGGACGCCCCGCCCTTCCAGGCAGTCAGTGCGCTCCTGCAGAGCGACGCGAGCCGGCTCGCCCGGCGCTACGACACCATCGTCCTCGTTAGCGCCGCGGAACAGGTCCTGAGCGGCCTCCCCAGTGTGCTTCCCATCCCGGATGTGGTGTACTGCGTACGGGCCGGGCAGACGCCCATTGCACAGCTGAGGCGTGCGCTCGAGGACATCGAGCGGACCGGTGGGCGGATCCGTGGTATCGTGCTCTGGAACGCGCCAGATCCCGTGCTCTCGGAAGTACGTCCCGTAGAAGCTCGACCAGCAGCGGAAGTGCCGGCTACGGTCTAAGACAATAACACCACGGAAGCACCATCGAGGCATCATAGCGCACGGCGCCCGTGTCGGCGCCTACTCTGCCAGCTTTGCAATCCTCCATGTGGGCCGACACGCTACTCGCCGCCGAGCGAACTCATATCCTGCAGCTTGCCCTGTGGGGCGCCGCCAGTTTGCTCGTCGGCACCGCGCTGGTGGCCATGCTTCGGATCGGTCGTTCACGATCCTCGTTGCTAACGCACTTCGGGATTCAGACAGCGGCGTGGGGCGCCGTCGAACTGAGCGCTTCGCTGTTGTTGCTGCGCTCGCTGTCCCTGCGGGATCTGTCGGGCGCAACGCGGCTAGACCGAATGCTGTGGATGAATATCGGACTCGATGTGGGCTACGCGCTCGTCGGCACCACGCTCGTAATGATCGGGTGGAGAGCGGTGCGCCGCCTTGGATTGGTCGGGGCCGGCATAGCCGTCGTCCTGCAAGGCGCGGCCCTGGCGGTGATCGAGCTGCTGCTTGCGGGCCAGATTTCGCGGTGATGCGTCAGCCGCGATGATTCCGCGCTGTGCGGACCCTCGCAGCCTCGGTATGTTTGAGCATAGTTCGACGACTGCCTGCCTTCCCGCGACCCGATGTCGATCCGCGGTTACTCCGACCGAATCAACCACGCCCTCGCCTTCGCGGCGAAGCATCATGATCGGCAGGTTCGGAAGGGTACGCGCCTGCCCTACCTGACGCATCCGGCAAATGTGGCTCTCATCCTGACCCGATACGGGCAGGATGAGATGACTGTCGTGAGCGGAATCCTGCACGACGTGATCGAGGACTGCGTGCGTGACGGCTACACGCGCAACACTCTCGAGCAACGCATCGGAGACAAGTTCGGACCCGAGGTGCTCGACACCGTCCTGGCGGTTACCCAGCGTCAGGTCGACGAGGAGGGCATCGAGCTATCGAGCGAGGAGCGGAAAGACGACTATCTCGCCAGGCTCGCTGCAGCCCCCCCACGCGCGCGCTGGGTCTGTGCGGCGGACAAGATTCACAACGGCAGCACCATCCTCGCCGATCTCAAACGCACGCTCGATCCCGACACGGTCTGGTCTCGCTTCAATGCGGGCCGGTCGGGGACGATACGCTGGTACCGACGCGTCTACGAGCGACTCCAGGAAGTGGGCTTCGACGCGCCGATCATGGAGGAGCTCCAATCCGTGGCCGAGGACCTGGAACGCGCCGTGAACGCGAGCAGCCTTTCGTCGCGCTGAGCCGAAGGCCGCTCAGGAAGTCACGCTGACGACGGCTGCGTCGAGCGCATCGGCTCGGGGAGTCGCAGGATAGTTGCGCGCGACATACGCCTCGAGAATGCCCAGGAACTTCTGCACGATGTGATCACCCCTGAGCGTGGTGAACAGCCGACCGTCCACGTAGACGGGTGCTTTGGGTTCCTCGAAGGTGCCCGGCAGCGAAATGCCGAGATTCGCGTGCTTCGACTCGCCCGGCCCGTTCACGACGCAGCCCATCACCGCGACATGCATCGTCTCCACGCCAGGGTGTGACTGACGCCAGACCGGCATCTGCTCGCGGATGTAGGTCTGGATGTCTTCCGCCATGTGTTGGAAGAAAGTCGATGTCGTGCGTCCGCATCCGGGGCACGCGGTCACCTGGGGCGCGAAGCTTCGCAGGCCGAGCGACTGCAGGATCTGCTGCGCCACGAGTACTTCCTCGGTCCGATCACCGTTCGGCTTCGGCGTCAGCGAGACGCGGATCGTGTCGCCGATTCCCTTGGAGAGGAGAATGGAGAGCGCCGCCGCGCTGGCTACTTGCCCCTTCATTCCCATGCCGGCCTCGGTCAATCCGAGATGCAGTGGGTAATCACAGCGCGATGCGAGGCGCTCATACACGTCGACGAGGTCGGGGACCTGCGACACCTTGGCCGAGATGAGGATTTGGTCGTGCCTCAAACCCACCTCTTCCGCCAGCTCCGCCGAGCGCAATGCTGAGGCGAGCATTGCTTCGATGTAGACGTCCTTCGCGGGACGCGCCGACGCTGCGCGCGCGTTCTCGTCCATCATCTCCGTCAACAACTCCTGATCGAGCGAGCCCCAGTTGACGCCAATGCGCACCGGCTTCCCATATTCGACGGCGAGTCGAACGATCGTCCGGAAATTCTCATCTCGCCGCTTCCCGCCGACGTTGCCCGGGTTGATGCGATATTTGGCGAGGGCACGCGCGCACTCCGGGAAGCGCGCGATCAGAAGGTGGCCGTTGTAGTGAAAGTCGCCCACGATCGGTACATCGACGCCGGCATCGCCGAGCCGCTGCACGATCTCCGGCACGGCCGCCGCCGCCGCCTCGTTGTTCACGGTCACGCGGACCAGTTGCGAGCCCGCCCGCGCGAGACTCGCGGTCTGCGCCGCGGTGCTTTCTGCGTTGGCCGTGTCCGTGTTCGTCATCGACTGCACGACGATCGGATGGCTCGATCCGACCGGCACGGAGCCGACGAACGCGGTAACGGTGGGTCTGCGTGGGGCGAAGGTCACGAGCGACGGGGTGAAGGCGACACTGAAATCTAAGGGAGTGCCCCCTGTGGGGCGCGCGGGCGAGGCGTAGTTTCTGCGCACCCTGGCTTCACGGATCCCACGCCTGCATCAGAGAGGAGTCTCATGAGCGACGAAGGGCAACAGGACGCAGCCGGAACTTCCTCCCCGCGGGGCCGCCGCTGGCGCCGCTGGCCGTGGATTCTGCTCGGCGTGCTGCTCATACCGATTCTCCTGCTGGCCGCGTGGACCGCGATGGCGCTCTCGTACTCGTACTCCGAAGCGGGGCATCGGGCGGGCTACATTCAGAAGCTCTCACACAAGGGATGGCTCTGTAAGACGTGGGAAGGCGAGCTCGCGATGGTGAACGTTCCTGGCGCGGCGCAGGAGCGCTTTCCGTTCACCGTTCGATCCGACAGCCTTGCCGCCGTCATGAGCAAGATGATGGGCTCCAGGGTCTCGATCACCTATGAGCAGCATAAGGGGGTTCCGACCTCCTGCTTCGGCGAGACGGAGTATTTCGTGGTCGGAGTCGAGCCGGCGGCGTCCTAGGACATCCGACTCTCCTCGGCCCGCATCCGTTCCGTCCATCCGGCGTGGATGGGCCCCTGCCCGACTATTGACCGTTCTTTTTGGGCTTGCTACGTTTGCGCTCGCCAGCCCTCGGGGCTCGGCGTTGTTCATCGCGACGGGACACCGGTGCGCCCGCCGCACTGGCTATTGTCGGGGTACGGCGCGTTCCGCTCGCTCCCTAGACAATCAGTTTTCTCAGGAGTGGGACATGCGTACGACCGGCAAGGTGAAGTGGTTCAACGACGCGAAGGGCTTCGGCTTCATTACCCCCGACAGCGGCGAGAAAGACTGCTTCGTGCACTACAGCGCGATCCAGGGCAATGGCTTCAAGTCTCTCGCCGAGGGTGACTCGGTGGAGTTCGACATCGTGCAAGGCGCCAAGGGCCCGGCAGCCGAGAACGTGTCGAAGACCTGATCGATCGAGCTCACGGTGACGGGAAAGCGGGGCGGCCTACAAGCCGCCCCGCTTTCTCATGCAGTCCTGTCCCGCGACCCTTCTTGCCGGCGCGGACGTCCTCGGCGAGGGCGAGGCGCGCTCTCGAGCGCGTCGACGAGGTGCCGTTGCAGCTCGTGTTCGAACCGCTCCCGATCGAAGGAGATCTCGAGGTGGCGGCCAGCCCCTATCAGGCCGTCGCGCGTCGCGAGAAGGGCGGTGGCGAAGGAAACCGCATCGCGTACCGAACACCCCACCTCGAGATGGAGCTCACGCGTCAACGCGATATGGACCAATGCGGGCCATGAGATGCCTCGCGCGACTCCGCGAGCTCTTGAATGAACTCCATTCAGCTCGTGATGCGCGATCAGATTGTCCGTCCATTTCTCCGGCGCTCGAATTGCAACTGAAGCAACGGCAACATTATACAGACGCACGCTAAATTCCTATTGTGATAGGATAAATATCTCAGGGGCGGTGGCTGGCAATTTTCCTCACAAAATAGGAAATTACAGCACATGCGCCAGAGACTCCCCACCTCGGAAGAGAACGACGCAGACTGCGGTGTCCATTGGACTGCCGGCCTCGTTTCAGCGCCGCCGCTTGGTCCGCCGAGTCGCTTCCGCCTGTAGGGGGTCGTCTGGCCACTCATGCTTGGGGTAGCGGCCGCGAAGCTCCCGTCGCACTTCGAAATACGAGTTCGCCCAGAACCCCGCGAGGTCGCGCGTCACCTGGACTGGCCGGTTGGCTGGCGAGAGGAGGTGCAACGTGAGGCGCACCGCGCCAGCCGCGACGGCAGGCGTCTCCGAGAGTCCGAACAGCTCCTGGAGCCGAACGGCGAGCACCGGCGAAAGCGGATTCGAATAATCCACGGGAATGCGCGAGCCGCTGGGCACTTCGACCGCCGCCGGGGCAAGCACATCCAGTTGGCTGCGCTGCTGCCAGCTCAGCCGCGAAAGGAGCAGCGTCGACAGGTCCAGCGCGTCGACCTGCTGCCGGCGGCGCAGTCCGACGAGATGCGGCAGGAGCCATTCGCGCGCGGACGCCACGAGCGCGGCATCGCCGACGTCCGGCCATCCGGGGATGTGCGCATGGAGGAACGCGAGCCGATTGCGCGTGCGCTGGGCCTGCGCGGACCAACTGAGCTCGAGCCGTTGGCCCGACGTGAGGCCGCGCAGCAGCGCCTCGGCGACGACGTCATCCTTGCCCAAGTCTCGCGACGATTCGCGCAATACGAGCACATCCAGGCGCTCGCGCTGGACCGCGGTCACGATCCCTGCCCCGTCATTCCACTCGACGACCTCCTCACGAACGATCTGCTCGGCGAACAACTCCTCGATCTCGGCGATCGAGAGCGGTGCCGCCAGCGCGATACCCGCCTGCGGGCGTCTTCCGTCGACTTCGGCAACGGCCAAATACTCGGCTCGTGAGAGCGCCGAACCGTCGGGAAGCTCAGCGCCCAGCCCATTGCGCAGGAGGAAACGCTCGCGAGCTCCGGGTCGCCGCTGGGCGATCCGGTCGGGAAACGCGAGCGCGATCAGCAGTCCCGCGTCCTCGTCGCGAGGAAATTGATCGCCCACCTCGAGCGCGTCTCGCCAGTGGTCCGCCTGCGCGCGCATGCGCCGCAGCGCGTCGGCATCGAGATCCGATCCGCGATCGCGTGACGCGATGCGTGAGACATGAGCACGCACGTCCACGTCGGGAGCGTTGCGGCCGGCATCGCGTTCCTCCAGCAGCGCGGCGACCACGCACGCCGTCGCTCCGATACCGAGGTCGCGGCCACGCAACAGCATGTGCGCCAACCTCGGGTGGGTCCCGAGACGCGCCATCGAGCGCCCATGGTCCGTGATCCGCACGTCGGAAGACACGGCACCGAGTTGTTGCAGCAGCTCGCGCGCATGCGCCAGCGCTGGAGCAGGGGGCGCGTCGAGCCAGCGCAGACTGCGCGCGTCCACGATACCCGCCAAGGCGAGATCCAGCGCGAGCGGGGTCAGATCGGCGTCGAGAATCTCGGGACGATCGCGCTCGAGCAGACCGATGTCATCTTCGTGCGCCCACAGGCGGTAGCAGACGCCGGGCGCCGTGCGTCCCGCTCGCCCACGACGCTGGTCAGCGGACGCCCGCGAGACGCGCACAGTCCGGAGCCGCGACATTCCGGTCCGTGGCGAGAAGGACGGAATGCGAGACAGTCCCGCATCGATGACGACGCGAACGTCTTCGATCGTCAGACTCGTCTCCGCAATCGACGTCGCGAGTACCACCTTCCGCGTACCGGCGCCCGGCGCAGCGATGGCCTCGTCCTGCGCGGCCGCGCTCATCGCACCGAAGAGAGGCAACACTCGCACGCCGGGCGGCAGCGCCATCCGATCGAGCGATGCCTGGGCGCGCCGGATCTCACCGACACCGGGCAGGAAGACCAGCACACTCCCCTGGTGCCGCTCGAGCGCGTGCAGGACGGTCGACGCGACCGCGCCCTCGACCGATTGATCGGTGCGGCGCGATCGATAGTGCGTCTCGACGGGAAAGGCGCGCCCCTCGCTCACCAGCGTCGGCGCATCGCCCAGCATGGAGGCGACAGCGGTTCCGTCCAGCGTCGCCGACATCACGAGCAGACGCAGGTCCGGACGCACCAGCGACTGAGATTCGAGCGCGAGTGCGAGACCAACGTCGGCATTCAGATTCCGCTCGTGGAACTCATCGAACAGAATGATGCCCACCTGTTCGAGCGTCGGATCGCGGTGCAACATCCGCGTGAGCACGCCTTCCGTGACGACCTCGACGCGGGTATGCGGGCCGACGCGCGTTTCACCGCGCGTGCGGAACCCGACACTCGTACCGACGGATTCGCCGAGCGACGCCGCCATGTACCGCGCGGCAGCACGCGCTGCCAGGCGTCGCGGCTCCAGCATTATGATCCGCCGACGATCCAGCCACGCCGCGTCGCGCAGCGCAAGCGGCACTCGCGTAGTCTTGCCTGCTCCCGGCGGTGCCTGCAGCACGACATTCGGATGCGCTGCAAGTGCCGCGAGTAGCGACGGCAACGCGTCGTCGATCGGTAGAGGGAGCTGAGACAGGGACGCGCGGCGCATCGCGAATAATCTAGCGGCGCAAGATCGTGCAGCGACGAACGTCCGTGACGGAGCGGGTATAATGAGAATCCTCTCGAGTCGACTCACGCCGACGCGAGCCACATGCAGCGGCACGTCACGAGGACCATGGCGAAATTCGGCATCTTCCGCGACACCGAGCTGGCAACGGACTGTGACGAATGCGGCGGGCGCGTCGATCTGTTGAAAGGCGGCGCGTGTGTGCGCTGTCGGCGGATCCTCTGCTTCACGCACTTGCACGGCTCCTTCGTTCGCCGCCTGGCGACCGATCTCGGCGCCGAAACGCTCTGCGTCCGATGTCGTACAGGTAGCGTGCGCACGTCATCCGACGAGTCGTGATCGACGCTCGGCGATGGAACTGCTATCTTGTCGCACCTCCCGCGGCATCCGTCGTCCCGTTGCCCCCTCCATGCTCGTCACCGGCATGATCCGTCGGCCCCTTCACATCGCGCTGGTGTCCGCGGCGCTTGCCGTGGCTGCGCTCGGGGCCGCGCAGGAAGCGAATCCGCCTGTCCGCCCAATCGCCGAGGCGCTCGCTACCGAAGGAACGGATGCAGTGGTGACCGTTGCTGGCCGCGCCACCGTCGGAGCGGGGCAGTTGCAGTCGAGCGGCTTCGAAATGGCGCTGCAAGATGCCAGTGGAGGAATCAGAATCTTCTCGCGCACGCTGAAATTGCCCGTGAAGGAAGGCGACAGCGTGCTGGCCACCGGAACGATCAGGCGCTACCGCGGGGATCGCGAGCTCGTCGCCACGCGCTTCCGCGTCGTTCCAGGACCACGGCGGCCAGTGGTCACGCGTGATCTCCCGATCGACGCCACGACCATGGCGCGGCATCCTGGAGAGCTCGTCCGCGTGAGAGGACGAGTGATGGCCTCGGGAGGCAGCGAGGGCGGGCGATGGGTCCGTCTGGCTGATGCACGGCACGCCGCCGCTGGCGCAGTGACCATATGGGTACCGGCGAACCATGGTGCGCAGATCGACCTCGCATCGATCCGGACGCACGACAGCCTCACGGTCGCCGGCATCGCCACGTCGTACCAGGATAACCCGGACGACCCGGTGGTCTGGCAACTCGTGCCGCGCACGATGGACGACATCGTCGTCATGTCGACCGAGCCGGAATGGCCCGCCTGGTTGCTCTGGTCGTTTCTCGCCGCCGGCGCACTGGCACTCGTCGTTCTCGCACTCACCCGCCTCAACTCGCGTCGTCACCTGCGCACGCTGCGAGAGACTGACGCGCGCTACCGGCAGCTGCTCGCCCTGTCACCGGAGGCGGTGCTGGTTCACGCCAACGGCAAGATCCTCTTCACCAATCCGGCGGCGGCCGAGATGCTCGGACTTGCCAGCGAGGAGGCCCTCGTGGGGCGGCCGATCGGCGACTTCGCGGACGAGGACACGCGCGCCGCGCTGGCGGGGCAGGCGACCGACGATGCAGGCGGCCGCGCGCCCCGCGTCCGTGGGCGCTTGCGGACGGCTGGCGGCGGCATCCTGGACGTGGAGATCGTTTCGAGCCCGTGCGTCTACCACGACCAGCCGGCGGTCGTCGTGCTCGCGCGCGACATCGGCGCGCAGCTCCGCTACGAACGGGACCTGCATGCTCTCGCATTGGTCGACGAGCTGACCGGACTGCACAATCGTCGCGGGTTCACGCTCTTTGCGGAGCAGGAACTTGCACGCGCGCGGCGCCAGGGACGCGTCCCGGTGCTCGTGTTCGCGGACCTGGATGATTTGAAAGGAATCAACGATCTGCACGGCCATGCCTCGGGTGACGCCGCCATCCGCCTCGTCGCCTCGGCGTTCAAGAGCATCCTGCGTGAGGCCGACATCGTCGCGCGGTGGAGCGGCGACGAGTTCGTGGCGTTGTTGAGCGACGGCGATCAGGCAGCGGCCCGACAGATCGACGCCCGGCTCGCCAGCGCGATCGCGAGTCAGGCACAACCCGACCTGCCATACAACGTCAGCGTGACCGTCGGTACCAGCACGCTCGACCCGATGCTGGCGTTACGTGAGGCGCTGGAGCGCGCGGACGCCGAGCTGTACTCGCGGAAGAAATACAGTCGCCGCGGCCGCCCGTCGCCGGTGACGAGAATCGACGTCGTACGCGAACCGGACTAGCTTCGGAGGGTACGAGTCGTACCGCTTCTCCATGATTCCCATGTTCCGACGAGGACGCTCGCCCATGGACGACACGCAGATGACGCGCCGCGCGTGGATCGCGCGCGCGGCCACGACCACCTTGAGTGGGGCGGTGCTGCTTGCGCTGCCT
>Ga0308176_10002856_pt1 | contig 10947 bp, 1 predicted proteins | sample PhyCR2_3_FD_203890 | JGI IMG/M metagenome (GOLD analysis project Ga0308176, IMG submission 203890) | Soil microbial communities from UC Gill Tract Community Farm, Albany, California, United States - DLSLS.C.R2 | ecosystem: Environmental > Terrestrial > Soil > Agricultural land | place: USA... | reverse complement strand
CGTGTAGCGTACGCACGCCCACGCCGCGGTGGCACCGGTGGCGAGCACCTGCACGCGCTCGATCGAAAACGGCAGGTACAGCCCGCCGGCGCCCGCGACCACCGCTTGCAGCGCCGCGTCGACCAGCGCCGGGTGCACGCCGTAGTCGTAGCCGGGGCACCCGTCGGGCCACCCGTCGGGGACGATCACGTGCGCGAGCACCTCGCCCGGCCCGCGCCACGCCGCGCGGATGCCGCGGAATGCCGGGCCGTACGCCAGCCCGACGTCATCGAGCGCCGCGTAGGCGGCGGCGACATCGACCGCTTCCGCGCAGCGCGCGCGCGCCGCGGCCAGGTCGATCCCACGAAGAGCACTGCCCCCCGCCCCGCCGGCGGAGCCGCCGGGCTCCCCACCTCTCATCTCGCTTCGCGCGATCGTCGGGTCGGCCGGCGCCGCGGCGTCGTGCACCTCGGCCTGCGCGTGCAGGATCCAGGGCGCGGCCTCGTCGTCCGCCCGGCTGTACAGCTTGATCGTCTCGGCCGTCACCACGACCTGCACGTGCCGCGATTCGCGCTCGTCGAGGCGCAGCGGAGCCTGGATCGCGATCGCGCGCAGCTCGACGGGAGGCAGAGCCTCCTGTCGGATCGGTTGCAGCTCGGCCGCGCGTCCGGCCGCCGCCGCGGCCCGGAACATCTCGACCACGGCGGCGGCGGGCACGACGATCTCTCCGTCCACGCGATGGTCGGCGAGCCAGGGCTGGTGCAGGGCGGACAGCACCTGCTCGTACACGGCGTCGGCCGTGGCGACCGAGAGCCTCGCGCCGAGCAGGCCGCGCGATGTCACCGCCGGGGCAGGCGCGCGCGGCGACGGCGGCGCGATCCAGTACCGCTGGTGCTGCCACGGGTACGTCGCCAGCTCGACGAGCCGGCGCGGATCCGAAAACACGCCCGGCCACGCGACGTCGCCGCCCGCCGCGTACCAGCCCGCCAGCGCCTCGAGCGCGACCTCGGCCTCCGGGCGCTCCGCGCGCATTGCGGCAAGGACCGCGATCTCCGCGTCCGCCGGCAGGCACGCCGGCACCAGCCCGCCGAGCGTCGGGCGCGGCCCCAGCTCGAGGAAGGTCCGCGCGCCCGCCCGGTAGAGCGCGGCGACGCCGTCGGCGAACCGCACCGGGGCGCGGACGTGCCGGACCCAGTAGTCCGCGGTCGCCACCTCGGGCCCCCACGGCGCACCGTCGAGGTTGCCCACGCCCGGGACTGCCGGCGGCCGGTACGCGATCGTCTCGGCGACCGCGCGAAAGTCCTCGAGCATCGGCTCCATCAGCGGCGAGTGGAACGCGTGTGACACCGCGAGCCGGCTCGTGCGGACGCCGCGGCGCGCGAAGTCCTCCGCGATCTCCGCCACGGCCGCCTCGGCGCCCGAGATCACCACCGCGGCGGGACCATTGATCGCGGCGATCGCCGCGATCGCCGCGGTGCGCGCATGCCGCGCGATCCGGGCTGCCACGTCCGCCTCGGATGCCGCGATCGCGATCATGGCCCCGCCGCGCGGCAGGGCCTGCATCAGCCGCGCGCGCGCGGCGACGAGCCGCGCCGCATCGTCGAGCGAGAACACGCCGGCGACGTGCGCGGCCGCGAGCTCGCCGATGCTGTGCCCTGCGACCCGATCGGGGATCACGCCCCACGAGCGCCACAGCGCGGCCAGCGCGATCTCGATCGCGAACAGCGCGGGCTGGGTGTAGCCGGTCTCGTCGAGGAGCGCGGCCTGGGCCGCTCCGGCGTCGGCCCACATGACGTTCGCGATCCGCCGGTAGAGGTGGGCGTCGAGCGCGGCCATGGCTTCGTCGAGCGCACGCGCGAACACCGGCCACGCGGCCGCGAGCTCGCGCCCCATGCCCACGCGCTGCGCGCCCTGGCCGGTGAACAGCCACGCGAGCGGGCGGCGCGCGGCCACGCCGTGCGCGGAGCGAGCGGACCGGTCTCCGCGTGCCGCTCGCTGGAGCGCGTCGATCATCTCCGGCCGCGAGCTTGCGACCACGGCCAGCCGGTGCTCGTGGTGAGTCCGCCCGGTCGCGAGCGTGAACGCGACGTCGGAGGCCGCCAGCTCCGGGTGCGCCGCCAGGTGCGCCGCGTGCCGCTCGGCGGCCGCGCGCAGCGCGAGCTCGGTGCGCGCGGACACCACGGCGATCTGCGCGCTCGGACGGTCGGCCGGCGTCTCGGCCCGGGCCGCGGCCTCCGCGGCCGGCTCCTCGGCGACGATCACGTGCGCGTTGGAGCCGGAGAACCCGAACGAGCTGACCCCCGCCACGCGCCGGCCGGTCTTCCTCCACGTCGTCCGGCGCGTCGGAATGTCGATCCCACGAGGGGCGCTGCCCCCCGCCCCGCCGGCAAAGCCGTCGGGGTCCCCACCTCCCGTCTCGCTGCGCTCGATCCCGACGCGCTCCGCCGAGAGCAGCGGGTTGTGCTCGCGGAGGTGCAGGTGCGGTGGGATCTCGCGATGCTGCAGGGCGAGGATCACCTTGATGAGCCCGGCGACTCCCGCCGCTGCCTCGAGGTGACCGATGTTGGTCTTGACCGATCCCACGAGGAGCGGCCGGGGACGGTCCCCGAACACCTCGGCCAGCGCGTGGAACTCGATCGGATCCCCGAGGCGCGTCCCGGTCCCGTGGGCCTCGACGTAGTCCACGTCCGCGGGCAGAAGGCCGGCGTCCAGGAGCGCGGCCCGGATCACGGCGCACTGCGCGTTGCCGTTGGGTGCGGTGAGCCCGCTCGTCCGGCCGTCGTGGTTCACCGCCGAACCCGCCAGGACCGCGAGCACAGCGCGCCCACCGGCGACCGCGTCCGAGAGCCGCTCGAGCACGAGCATCCCGCAGCCCTCGCTGCGGACGTAGCCATCGGCCGAGGCGTCGAAGGTCCGACAACGCCCGGTGGGCGACAGCATCCCGGCCTGCGAGTAGGCCACCGTGATCTCGGGCGACAGGATCGCGTTGACGCCGCCCGCCAGCGCCAGGCTGCACTCGCCGCTCCGCAGGCTGCGCATGGCCTGGTGGATGGCGACCAGCGACGAGGAGCACGCGGTGTCGATCGCCATGGCCGGCCCCGTCGAGCCGAGCAGGTAGGCCAGCCGCCCGGCGGCGATACTGGCCGCGATGCCGGTGCCATGGTGCGCGCGGATCCGCGCCGGATCATCGTGCAGCCGCTTGCGCGCCGCATAGTCGTTGGTGTTCATCAGGCCGAGGAACACGCCGGCCTCGCTGCCGAGCAGCCGGTCCGGCGCCAGCCCGGCGCGCTCGAGCGCCTCCCACGCGACCTCCAGCACCAGGCGCTGCTGCGGATCCATCTCCTCGGCCTCGCGCGGCGAGATGCCGAAGAACGCCGCATCGAACCGGTCGATATCGTCGAGGAACCCGCCCCACCGGGTCTGCATCTTCCCCGGGCGGCCCGCCTCCGGGGCGTACCAGCGCTCGAGGTCCCAGCGCTCGGGCGGCACCTCCCGGATCGCATCACCGCCGCCGCGCAACAGGCTCCAGAACGCGTGCGGATCGGACGCGCCGGGGAACCGGCAGCTCATCCCGACGACCGCGATCGGCGAAGCCGGATCGCGGGGAGTGGGGCCCCCGACGGCTCTGCCGGCGGGGCCGGGGGCCTCCCCCGTGAGATCGATCGGCTCGGTGACGCGCCGATCGCGGTCATCGCGCGCGCGCGCGGCCATCGTCGGACCCTCGCTCGTCCGCGTCAGCTGGCGCGCCAGCGCCTCGATGTTCGGATGATTGAACACCACCGACGATGGCAGCGACAGGCCGAGCGCGGACCCTAGCCGGCCGACCAGCTCCATCGCCATCAGGGACGTCACGCCGAGCTCCCGGAAGCCGCGGCGCGGATCGATCGCGGCGGCGTCCGCGATCTCCAGCACACGGGCCAGCTCTCGCGTCACCAGGCCGCGCATCGGGCCGCCGCGGTCGATCCCACCCGGTAGGCCCCCCGCCCCACCCCCCGCGCTCGGCGGTCGCCGATCGCCGCGATCCGGCGGTGATGGATCACGGGCCGGTCCGCCCCCGTGCGATGCCGTCCGGGGGGCCTCCGCGCGCGCGAACCAGTAGCGCTCGCGCTGCCATGGATAGCGAGGTAGATCGACGGCGGCAGCGGCGGTGCCGTCGAACAGCCGCCGCCACGCGACATCGACGCCGGTAGCGTAGAGCGAGGCCAGCGAGCGCAAAAGCGTTTCGCGCGCGGGCTCGCCGTGCCGCAGCGAACCGACCGCGAGGGCCGGCTTGCCCAGAAGCGCGGCCTGCTCGGCGATCGCCGCCAGCGCGACCGGGTGCGGGCTCGCTTCCACGAACACCTCGCAACCATCGTCAAGCAGCTGGCCGACCACCGCCGGCAGATCGCGCGGCTCGCGGTGCTGCGTCCGCCGCGCGACGGCGAGCATGGCGTCCTCGATCGAGAGCGCCCCCTCGACCTGGGCGGCCGCCACGTCACCTGCGCCGATGCCAACGACGGCGCCCGGCTCGACGCCCCAGTCCCGCCACAGCGCGGCGAGGCTGATCTCCAGCGCGACGAGCGTCGCGTCGCCGTCGCGGTCGGGCTCGTCGAGGAGCGACCATCCGGCCGCCGCCCGCAGCGCAGCATCGCACCGCAGCATCGCGTCACGGAACACCGCCTCCGTCGGGAGCAGCGCGCGCAAATCGGCGGGCCGCGGACCCGCGCCGCCGGGAAACACGAAGGCCACGCGGGGGCGTCGCCGGGATCCGCCGCGCGCCGGCGCTTCGCCGATCGATCCCATGGGAAAGGCCCCCCACCCCGCCGGCAGAGCCGTCGGGGGCCCCACCACCCGCGATCCCGCTTCGCCGATCGATCCCACGAGGGAGGCCCCCTGCTCCGCCGGCAGAGCCGTCAGGGGCCCCAGCCCCCGCGATCCGGCTTCAACGATCGCGTCGGCATGCGCCTCGAGCTCGCGGGCCAGCTCGTCGTGCGTCGCACCGACGACCGCCATGCGAACGTCGAGATGGCTGCGCCGGGTCGCCGCCGCGCACGCGAGGGCCGAGACCGGCGGGGCGTCGCTGCCGCGCAGGATCCGCGCGTACTCTCGCGCCAGCGCCGCCAGCGCGACGTGGCCCCGCGCCGAGACCGCGAGGATCTCGACTCGCTCGGCGACCGGCGCCGGCGTCGCCACCAGCGCCTCGCAGGGCGCCTCGTCGCGCGGCGCCTCGCCGACGATCACGTGCGCGTTCACGCCGGTCAGGCCGAGCGAGGTCACGCCGCCGACGAGCGGCCGGCCTTCGTCGGGCCACGGCGCGGCCCTTGCCTGGACCTGGACACCGTCGAACGCGATCCGAGGGTTGGGCGTGACGAAGTGCAAGCTCGCCGGCAGCAGGCGATGCTCGATCGCCAGCGCGACCTTGATGAGCCCGGCGATCCCCGCCGCGGCCTCGGCGTGCCCGATGTTGGTCTTGACCGAGCCGATCCGCAGCGGGCGGCTCGCGTCGCGGCCGGTCTGCAGTACAGAGGTCGCGGCCGCGACCTCGACCGGGTCGCCGACGATCGTTCCGGTGCCGTGGGCCTCGAGGTACTGGACGTCGTGGGGGGACACGCCGGCGTCGTGGCAGGCCGCGCGGACCAGCGCGATCTGGCTGGCGCTCGACGGCGTCATCAGATCGCCGCTCCGCCCGCCGTCGTGGTTTACCGCCGTGCCGAGGATCAGCGCGTGGACCGGATCACCATCGCGCCGCGCGGCGCTCCACGGCTTGAGCGCGACCATGCCCACGCCGTCGCTCCGGACGATCCCGTCGGCGCGCGCGTCGCAGAACTTGATCCGCCCGTCCGCCGCCAGCAGGTTCGCCCGGGCGAACCCGAGGCTCAGCTCGGGCGCGAGGATCAGGTTGACGCCGCCCGCCAGCGCGAGCGAACACTCCCCGCGGCGCAGGCTCTCGCACGCCGCGCGCACCGCGACGAGCGACGATGAACGATCGGTGTCGAACACGAGGCTCGGTCCCTCGAGCCCGAGCACGTACGAGATCCGTCCCGCCACGCCGCTGCGCCCGCCGCCCGCCAGCGACAGCAGATCGATCTCGGCCGCGTCGCGCGCGGCCAGCTGGAAGTACTCGTTGCTATGCACCCCCAGGAACACGCCGGTCGCCGTGCCGCGAAGCTCCAGCGGCCGCTGGCCGCCGTCGTCGAGCGCATCCCACGCCGCCTCGAGCGCGAGGCGCTGCTGCGGATCCATCCGGGCGGCCTCGCGCGGCGAGATCCCGAAGAACGCGGCGTCGAAGCGATCGATGTCGTCGAGGAAACCACCCCAGCGCGACGCCAGCTTGCCCGGCGTCCCCGGCGCCGGATCGTAGAACGGGTCGACGTCGAACCGGCCGGCAGGCACCTCGCGGATCGCATCGACGCCGTCCCGGAGCAGCCGCCAGAATGCGTCCAGATCGGACGCACCCGGGAAGCGCGCACTCATCCCGACGATCGCGATCGGCTCGTTAGCTATTGACGTACTCTGCGACAAGCAATTTGAGCCAGTACAGCGTTGAGCAGTCTCACTGTCTTATGGAACGCCGCCATGATCAAGAGTCTTTTTGACGAGCTTGCGTCACTGCCGTCGATCTTCACTGGAATAGATCCAGGGCAAAAAATCGAGTCCATGCACCACTGTAACGACACACGTAGTGTGTCATTACAGTGGTGCATGGACTCGACCCCAAACTCGTTAATCGCGCCGCACGCCGACGGTGACAGGGGCGAGGAACGCGCAGCGAACACCTCATCGCACGCCCTGGAACCATGAGCGCAGCTCACGGTTGACGACGAATCACGGGTTCCGATCCGTGTCGGCGAGAACTGCCGTCGTGATCGGGGGGCGAGCGACTGGCGCCTTGGTCCGAGATCTGGATGCGCGCGGAGCCACGCTCGCGGGCGGTGTTTCAGCGTCCCCGGATAGGTTCTCGGCCAGGTGACGTACGAAGACGTGGTCCGGAACACCGAGCCCGAGCCATGGCCATGCGGCACGCATCAAGGATCTCGTGCAGGCGACGCTCGAGATCCGGCAGCATAAACCGGCCTCCCGGGTTTCTCACGGATTCCCGAAACACCCCTGCGAGACCTGCAAGTAATAGTATAACGCCTCGTGGGGTGCCTGTCAGAGAACACGATCCAGGAGCTGGTCGCCGGTGCGCTATCCGGAGACGCGCGCGCGCAGGCGCATCGGCACATCGAAACGTGCGCGGCGTGTCGCACGCTCGTGGTCGAGCTCGCTCGCGGGGCCGGCATCGAGGCGCATGGCGCGGCGAGGGCAACCGCCACGACCGAGCTGGCCGCCCACGTCCCGACCGCGACTGCAACCGCAAACGCGACGGAGGGTGCAGCGGAGCCAGTGGGCGCAACGCTGGGGCGCTACCGGATCGAGCGCGAGATCGGCGCCGGCGCGATGGGCGTCGTCCACGCCGCGTTCGATCCCAACCTCCAGCGCCGGATCGCGCTCAAGGTGCTGCGGGGGACCGCGACGTTCGAGGCCAGGGATCGGCTGCTGCGCGAGGCCCGAGCGATGGCGCGCCTCACCCACCCCAATGTGGTCACGGTATACGAGGTCAGCTCCACCGAGGGCCGCGACTTCGTCGCGATGGAGCTGATCCACGGCGAGACCCTGGCCGAGTGGCTGCGCAAGACCCGGCGAACACCCGCGGCGATCCTCGACGCGTTCCTCGCCGCCGGGCGCGGGCTCGCGGCGGCCCACGCCGCGGCGATCGTGCATCGCGACTTCAAGCCGCACAACGTGCTGCGCAGCCGCGCCGGGCGGATCGTCGTCACCGACTTCGGGCTCGCCCGCGAGGCAGAAAGCCATATGCCGGCGCTCGATACGACGCTGGTGGGCGCGGAGCCCAAGTCGCCGAGCGCGCTGACCGGGATCACCGTCACCGGCTCGCTGCTCGGCACGCCGGCGTACATGGCGCCCGAACAGTGGCAGGGCGGCGCGATCACCCGGGCCACCGACCAGTTCGCGTTCTGCGTCGCGCTGTGGGAGGCGCTGTCCGGTGAACGCCCGTATCGCGGACCCACGTTCGACGATCTGAAACGCCAGGTCACGAGTGGCCCCGCGGCGCTCGACGCCTCGCGCATCCCCCGCCAGGTTCGTGGACTTCTGCGCCGCGGCCTCGATCCGGATCCGGCGAAGCGCTGGCCGAGCATGGATGCCCTGCTCGAACGCCTTCAGCGCGCAAGGCGCAGGCCGGGCGTGGCGCTTGCCATCACGGGCGGCGCGGTCATCACTGCGGTCGCGCTGGTGTTCGCGCTGCGCTCCGGTGCGCCGCCCTCACCGGCGTGCGAGCCGCCCGCGCGCGACGTCGCGATGGTGTGGTCGCCGGCGATCGCCGCCGAGCTGCGCGCGAAGACCTCCGAGGCGCACGCGGCGGTGCTCGATGCCGCCTTCCACGACTGGCAGAACGTGCGCTCCGCCGCGTGCAATGCGCAGCCGCAGGTCAGGCCGACCCAGCTCGCGTGCCTCGACGGCGTGGCAGCCCGGTTCGATGCGCTGCGCCAGGCATTCCTGCGCACCCCGGCCGTCCCTGCCGAAGAGCTCCAGGCGCAGCTGGTCGATCCGGCGATCTGCAAGAAGCCGGTCGCCGCCGACGTGCCGCGGCTCGCGCTCGCTCCCGCGCCGGACGTGATCGCGGCGCTCGCGCTGTATACGCGCAGCCAGACCGAGGACAAGCCGGCCGATCCCGAGATCGCTGCGCTGACCGAGGCGCCCAAGGCCGATCCGTGCGCGCGCGTGATCGCGATCCTTGCGTTCGAGAACGCGTCGCACGACGTGCCGCGGGTGCGGTCGCTGATGAACAACGCCGCCAGCGCGGTGGATCAATGCGGCGATGACCGCCTGCGTGCCGATCTGCTGATCCGGTCGGTCAAGTACCAGCGGGAGCAGCCGATCAACGGCCCCAAGGGCGAGGCCGCGCTCCGGCACGCCGAAGTCGCGGCGAGCCGCGTGATGCAACCCGATCTCGGCGCAGCGCTCGCCGGACAACGCCGCGCCGCGCTCCGCGCACAAGGCTTGCCCGACGAGAACCTCCGGTTGATCGACATCGAGATCGCCGGCTACGGCGCGCGCGGACTGGCGGTCCGCCAGCTCAAGGCGGTGATCGCGCGCAACGATATTCGGCTCGCGCGCCGCACGCCCCGCGATCTCGAGGCGGTCGCGTCCGACCTCCCGGCATGGCGACGAATCGCGCTGGCGAATCACCGCAACGACCTGGCGTGGCAGTTCGACTTCGCAGAGGCCAGCGCACGGTTCGTTCGCGGTGACGTGGCCGGAGCTCACCCCGAGCTCATGCGGCTGTGGCAGACCCGGCCCCCGGGCCCGATACTCACAGGGCTGCGGATCGAGGGCGTCGTCAACGACGACCGAGGCCGCCCCGCGGCCGGCGCCAGCGTCGCGGCGGCGTTCAGCTTGTCCGCCGACTCGATCGGCGTCGGCGTGCCGTACCAGTATGCGAACCTGCGGACCGCAACCACCGACGCGACCGGCCACTTCGTGCTTCCCGATGCCGTGCTGTCAGGTGCGATCGTTGCGCAGCTTGGCGAGCGCCGGTCGCTGCCAGTGGCGGTCGCCGAGCGCGTCAAGCTCGTCCTCGCGCCGACCCGCAGCATCGCCGGCAAGGTGGCGCTCGCTGGAACGCCCGCCACCCAGGTCACCGTGTTTGCGGAGCAGGACGGCGCCACGGTCAGGTTCCAGACGATCGCGCCCGTCGCGGCCGACGGGTCGTTCTCGCTATCGGGGGTGCCGCTCGGCGCGCTCCGCGTCGGGGTGTCGGTCCGGGAGGACACCGGCGTGCGCTCGCAGTACGAGGCGGTGGTTCCGGCGTCACGAGCGGCGGGAGATCTCGCGCTCACCGTCGCGCGGCCGACGCGCGCGCTCGACGTCGTGGTCCGCAGCGCGGTCGCGGCTCCGCTCGAAGGCGCCGGCGTGTTCGTGGTCTACGGAAAGCAGCAGGCCCGGACCGTCAGCGAGCTCATGCGCCTGCCTTCGGTTGACGGACAGGAACGCCTCGCCACGCCGATCACCGAGGGTCGTATCCCGGCGCCGCTCGTCCGCATGGTGCAGCACGGCGACCTGCTGGCGCAGTTCGAGCACCTCGGGGCCGGCCCTCTCACGGTCTGTACAGTCAGCTTCCCGGGCGACATCCTCGACCCGGTCGTCCAGCAGCGCATGATGTCGCACTTGGCACAGCTCGCACTCACTTGCAAGCTGATCGATCCGGACGCGACGGTCGCAGTCGTCACAGTGGCGCCCCAGCCACGCCTCGAGTAGCCGCCAGGAGACTCTCGATCGCGACGCCGGGCACCGGCACGACGAACAGGCCCGAGGGCGCTGTGAACTCATGCGCGATGGCATGCGTCGCGATGACGAGCTCTCGGGAACCCGGCGCGGCTCCCAAGCGCGATCCAGGCGGCACAGGCGGAGTACCCGGGCCAACTCGTGCTCGCGCGGTCAGCGACTCACTCGGTCACGCCGTGCTTGCGCAAGAGGCGCCACACCTTCTGCGGTGTGATCGGGATATCGATGTGGCGAACGCCGAGGTGCCACATCGCGTCGACGATCGCGTTGGCGATCGCGGGCGGCGCCCCGACGGTCGGCGACTCGCCGACGCCCTTGGCGCCGAGCGGGTGGTGCGGCGACGGCGTGATCGTCTTGCCGAGCTCCCACTTCGGCGACTCGACCGCGGTCGGCACCAGGTAGTCCGCGAACGTGCCGCTGAGGTTCTGGCCGTTCTCGTCGTAGACGATCTCCTCGTACATCGCCGGCGCCAGCCCCATGGTCAGGCCACCCTCGATCTGGCCCTCGACGATCATCGGGTTGATGATGTGGCCGCAGTCGTCGACCGCGACGAACCGCCGGATCTTGATCTCTCCCGTGCCGGTGTCGAGATCGACCACGCAGATGTAGCTGCCGAACGGGAACGTCAGGTTCGGCGGATCGTAG
>Ga0308176_10002855_pt1 | contig 10950 bp, 7 predicted proteins | sample PhyCR2_3_FD_203890 | JGI IMG/M metagenome (GOLD analysis project Ga0308176, IMG submission 203890) | Soil microbial communities from UC Gill Tract Community Farm, Albany, California, United States - DLSLS.C.R2 | ecosystem: Environmental > Terrestrial > Soil > Agricultural land | place: USA... | reverse complement strand
CCGCCGCCTAGTCACTAGCAGGGCTTTTGTCAGACCGTCGGCCCCGCGTGCGACCCTCAGGGTCACGTGCCGCTCACGCTCGTCACCGGTCCCGCGAATGCCGAGAAGGCGGGCGTCGTGCTTGCCCGCTACCGCGAGGAGCTGGCGCGCGGCGCCGAGCCGATCCTCGTCGTCCCGCGCCATCCCGACATGGAGCACTACCGGCGCGAGCTGGCGGACACAGGTGCCGTGTTCGGGGTGCGGGTCGAGCGCTTCCGCGGCCTGATTCGCGAGATCGCGCGCCGGGCCGGACTGCCGGGTTCGCCGGTCGGCGCGCTGGCGCGCGAGCGCGTGGCGCTGGCGGCGATCGAGGCGACCAGGCTGCAGCGGCTCGCGCCCGCCGCGAGCACGCCCGGCTTCGCCCAGGCGCTGCTGCGGTTGATCGGTGAGCTCGAGCAGCAGCGGATCGACCCGCCACGGCTGGCGCAGGCCCTGCGCACGTGGTCGGCAGGCGACGCCGGCCGCGGGGCGTTCGCCGGCGAGCTGTCGGCGCTGTTCTTCGCCTACCGCGAGGTGCTCGACCGCCTCGGCCGCCGTGACGAGGAGCTGCACATCGCGGCGGCGCTCGACGCGCTGCGGTTGGAGCCGCAGCGCTGGGACGGCACACCGGTTCTCTTCTACGGCTTTGATGATCTGACGCCGCTGCAGCTCGACGCGGTCGAGACGCTCGCCCGCCATGCGCCGGTGACGTTGGCGCTGACGTTCGAGCCCGGCCGCGTCGCGTTCGCCGCGCGGGCACGCTCGCACAACGACCTGCTCCCGCTCGCCGATGAGGTGATCGAGCTCGAGGGGCGCCCCGACCACTACGAGCACCGCGCGCTGCACCACCTCGAGCGCCATCTGTTCGAGGACCACGGGACCGATCGTCCGGACCCCGGCGCGGCGATCCGGATGCTCGAGGCCGGCGGCGAGCGCGCGGAGGTCGAACAGGTCGCCGCGCACGTGGCGCGGCTGATCCGCGACGACGGCTACGCGCCCGAGGACATCGCGATCGTCTGGCGCGAGCCCCAGGACGCCGCCGCGCTGACCGGGCAGGTGCTGGCCGCCTACGGGATTCCGTATGCGATGACGCGGCGCGTGCCGCTCGGGCACACCGCGCTCGGGCGCGGGCTGCTCGCGCTGGCGCGCTGCGCCGGCGGCGACGGGACCGCCGACGACCTGCTTACCTGGCTGCGAACGCCGGGCTTCCTGCGCGAGCCCTCGCTGGCGGACGACCTTGAACAGCGCGCGCGCAAAGAGGGGGCGCGCAGCGCGGCGGCCGCCCGCGCGATCTGGGAAGAGCGCCACCCGACGTTCCCGCTGGACGCGATCGATACGGTCGCGCGCGACGCCCAGCGCGGCGCGCCGGCACTGTGCCGGCGACTGGCGCGCGAGGCGGGACGGCTGTTCGCCGGCCCGTTCCGTCGTGAGGCGCCCGTCTTCGGCGCACAGGCCGAGCTCGACGCCCGCGTGGCCGCGCGCGCCCGCCAGGCGCTGGACGAGCTGGCGCGCCTCGCGCAGGCCGATCCAGCGCTGGCCGGTAGCGGCGAGGAGCTGCTGCGCACGCTCTCCGAGCTCGAGCTGTACGTCGGCGACGATCCCGGCCCCGGGCTCGTGCAGGTCGCGCGCCCGCAGGACCTGCGCGCCCGACGTGTGCGCGCGCTGTTCATCTGCGGGCTCAACGAGGGCGTCTTCCCGCGCCCCGCGCGGCCCGACCCGTTCCTTGGCGACGAGGACCGCGACGAGATCAACCGCGCCAGCGGCCTGCGGCTGCGCCACCACGACGACACGCTCGCGATCGAGCGCCTGTTCTTCTACGCCGCCGCATCGCGGCCCACCGACCTGCTCGCCCTGAGCTGGCACACCGGCGACGACGACGGCCGGCCCGCGGTGCGGTCGTTCTTCGTCGACGACGTGGCGGAGCTGTTCGCGCCCGAGCTGATGGAGCGGCGCGCGCGGCGGGGCCTGGGCGCGGCGGGGTGGAGCGCCAGCGACGCTCCGACCGCGCGCGAGGCGCGCCGCGCGGCCGCGGCCGCCCGCGGCGACGCGACGCACGAGGCGGAGCCGCTGGGCCCGCTGCGCGACCCGGAGGTTCTGCGCGAGCTCGCCGAGCGCGAGACCTGGTCGGCGAGCTCGCTCGAGACCTGGCGCGCCTGCCCGGTGCGCTGGTTCGTCGAGCGCCAGCTCGATCCCGATGGCCTGGAGCCCGATCCCGAGCCGCTCGTGCGCGGGACGTTCGTGCACGCCGCGCTCGAGCGCGTCTACGGCGCGCTGCCCGGCGGCCGGCTCGCGCCCGAGGACCTGCCCGCAGCGCGCGAGCGGCTACACGAGGCACTCGTTGAGCTCGAGGAGCGCCACCGCATCTCGGTCGACCCCGACCGGCTGCGCGCGGAGGTGCGCCGCGTCGAGGCCGACCTGATCCGCCACCTCGAATACGCCGCCCACGACGGCAGCGTCTACCGCGCCGACCAGCTCGAGCTGCGCTTCGGGTTCGGCGAGGCGGGGGAGCTGCCGGCCGCCGTTCTGGGGGGTGGCGAACTGAAGCTGCAGGGCCGCATCGATCGTGTCGACGTCGGTCCGGAGGGCGCGATCATCCGCGACTACAAGGGCCGCAGCGCCGTCGCCGGCGCGGAGACGTGGCTCGAGAAGGGCAAGCTGCAGATGGGCCTCTACGCGCGCGCCGCGCAGCAGCTGCTCGGTGTCGACGTGGTGGGAGGGCTCTATCAGCAGATCGGCGGCGACAAGGACCAGCCGCGCGGCTTCGTCGTCGACGCTGCCGACGAGGCGGTCAACCTCGTGCGCGGCGACCGGATGTCGGCCGAGCAGGCCGAGGCGCTGCTTGCCGACATCGAGGCGGCCGCGCTCGAGGCGGTACGGGAGATCAGGGCGGGGCGACTGGAGCCGCGGCCCGAGACCTGCGGATGGAAGGGGGACGGGTGCAGCTATCCCTCGATCTGCCGCTGTGCGCGGTCGTGACGGACGACTTCACGCCGGAGCAGGAGCGCGCGATCGCGCGCCGCGACGAGCGGCTGATCGTCACTGCCAACGCCGGCTCGGGCAAGACGAGGGTGCTGACCGAGCGCTTCGTGCGCTCGGTCCTCGAAGACGAGGTCGATCCGTCCGCGATCCTCGCGATCACGTTCACCGAGAAGGCGGCGGGCGAGCTGCGCGAGCGCGTCCGCGCGCGCTTCCTGGCGCTCGAGCGGCGCGACCTGGCGCAGGCGACCGAGGCCGCGTGGGTCTCGACGATCCACGGGTTCTGCATGCGCGTCCTGCGCGCGAACGCGGTGACTGCGGGGCTCGACCCGGCGTTCACGGTGCTCGACGAGGGCGACGCGCGCGCGCTGCGCAGCGAGGCATTCGAGCGTGCGCTGGCCGGCTGGATGGGCAACGGCGGCGCGACGCGCGAGGACGCGCTCGAGGTCGCCGCGGCGTACGGCGTCGACCCGCTGCGTAAGGTGATCTGGGCGGCCCACGACCAGCTGCGCAGCCGCGGCGAGATCGCGCCGCGGCTCCCGCAGGCGCCGCCCGCGCCGGACGTCGAGCGCCGGCGCGCGGAGCTCGAGGCCGCGATCGGACCCGCCCTCGCCGAGATCGGCGAGCCGCAGAACAAGACGAGCATGGCGGCGCTCGAGGCGCTCGCGAACTGCCGCGACGCGCTGGCAGCCGGCCGCGACGTCACTGGCTTCACGGTCGGGCGCAACGCGGGCGCGCTGAAGGGAGACGCCTGCGACGCCTACCGCGCGGCGCACTGCGCGTACCTCCAGGCGCTCGCCGATCGGGCCGCAGCGCCGGCATGGCGGCTGCTCGCCGAGCTGCTCGAGCGTTACGGCACCGCCTACGCGGAGGGCAAGCGCGCGGGCTCCAACGTCGACTTCGACGACCTCGAGCTGTTCGCGCGTGACCTGCTCGCCGGCGACGCCGCGATCCGCGCGCGCTACGCCGAGCGCTTCGCGCGGATCATGGTCGACGAGTTCCAGGACACGAACCCGCTGCAGCTCGAGCTCCTGGACCTGCTCGGCACCGAGCGCACGTTCTACGTCGGTGATGCGCAGCAGTCGATCTATCGCTTCCGCCATGCCTCGGTCGAGCTGTTCGGGCAGCTCAGCGATCAGCTCGCCGCCGCCGGCCAGGCCGAGCAGCTCGCGACGAACTTCCGCACGCGCCGCCCGATCCTCGCGGCGATCAACCAGGCGTTCGGCGAGATGGACCGGTTCGTGCCGCTGGCCGCGGGGCGCGAGGACGGGCCGCTGCTGCCGCCGCTCGTGGAGCTGCTGCTCACCGACTGCGACGGCTGGGACGCGGTCGACCTCGGCGCGCTGCCGTCGGGCAAGGCCGATCGCTGCGCGGAGGCCCGGCTCGTGGCCCAGCGCGTGCGCGACCTCGTCGACAGCGGCGAGTCCGCAGCCGGCGACGTCTGCGTGCTGCTGCGGGCCAGCACCGACATGGAGACCTTCGAGCGCGCCCTGGAGGACCAGGGGCTGGCGACGCTTGCCTCCGGGGGGCGCGGCTTCTGGGCGCGCCAGCAGGTGCTCGACCTCACCAGCTACCTCGCCGCGCTCGTGAACCCGCGCGACGAGGAGGCGCTGCTGGCCGTGCTGGCGTCGCCGATCGTCGGTGTGGGGTCCGACACGCTCGCACTGCTCGGGCGGGCGGCGAAGGTCGACAACCGGCGGCTGTGGGATGTGCTCGGCAGCGTCGATTGCCCGGACGCCGACCGGCTCGCCGCGTTCTGCGCCTGGTTCGGCGACGAGCGCGCGCTGGCGCCGCGGCTCAGCCTGGACGAGCTGCTGGAGCGGGTGATCGAGCGCACGCGCTACGACGAGCACGTGCTGCGGCTGCCGGGCGGCCGGCGCCGGATGGCGAACGTGACCAAGCTGATCCGGCTGGCGGCGGCGTTCGAAGCGCGTTCCGGCCGCGACGCGCGCGGCTTCATCGACCGCGCCCGGGCGGAGCTCGAGGCCGAGGCGCGCGAGCCCGACGCGCCGGTCGAGCTCGAGGGCCTCGACGCGGTGCGGCTCATGACGATCCACGCTGCGAAGGGGCTGGAGTTCGGCACGGTCGTCCTGGCGGATCTCGGCCGCCAGACCCCCGGCGGCAGCGACACGATCCGGCTGGGCGCCGACGGGCGCGTCGGTCTGAAGCTGCGCCGGCTCGGCGCGGGTTCGCAGAACGCCTTCGCCTACGAGGAGCTGGGCGACGCGGCCAAGGCCGCGGACCGCCTGGAGGACGAGCGCGTCTTCTATGTCGCCTGCACGCGCGCGCGCGAGCGGCTGATCCTCAGCGGCGCGGTCAAGGTCGACAAATGGCCCAACGGGTCGACGCCGATCAGCCGGATGGCGCCGCGGTTCGCCGCCGGAGCGGCGGCGGGGGAGGGGACCGAGCTGGTGAGCGTCGTGGTGTCGCGGGCGAGCGATTTCGGGACCGTTCTGCGCGAGGGTGTCCCGGCGCCGCGGCCGCGCGCGCAAGCGGCGGCGGCCGGCGAGGAGGCCGTGATCGCGGACCTGCCGCCCGCGCCCGCCCCGCCTGCGGTGCGCTCGCTCAGCTACTCGGCGCTGTCGGGCTACGCCGCGTGCCCGTACCGCTTCTATCTCGAGCGCGTCCTGCGGCTGCCGCGCGTTGCCGAGGAGGCGCCCGAGGCGCCCGTCGATCCCGCCGCCCTGGACCGGATGGTGCGGGGCTCGATCGCGCATCTGCTGCTCGAGCAGCTCGACCTCGATCGCCCGGAGGTGCCCGACGCGGCGGCCGTCGAGCTCGCGGCGCAGATGAGCGACGCCGATGTCAGCGCCGAGGACATCGCCGACCTGCAGGACTTGGTGCGCGCGGCGATCGAGGGCGACGTGCTGCGGCGTGCGCGCGCGGCACGGCGCGTCCTGCGCGAGGAGGGCTTCACGTTCGTGCTCGACGACGTGCCGTTCAACGGCTTCGTCGATCTCCTGGCCGAGGAGGCCGACGGCACGGCGTTGGTCGTCGACTACAAGACCAACCCGGTCGCGGGCGTCGATCTCGAGGCGTTGACCGAGGCCGACTACGGGCTGCAGCGACGGATCTACGCGCTTGCCGCGCTGCGCTCCGGGGCACCCGCCGTCGAGGTCGTCCACCTCTACCTCGAGCGCCCGGGCGAGCCGGTCACCGCGCGCTATACGGCAGCCGACGCGGCCGCGCTCGAAGCCGAGCTGCGCGTGGGCGCCGCACCGCTGGTGCGCGGCGAGTTCCCCGTCGCGCCCGTCCCGCACCTCGGCCTGTGCAGCGGCTGTCCGGGCCGCGCGGCACTGTGCTCGTACGAGCCGGAGCTCACCGGTCGGGTGCTGTAGCGAAGGCTCAGCTGTGGCCGTTGGTGTTCGGCAGCAGCGCGTGTCCGTCGAGCACGGCGCGTGAGAGGTCGACGACCGAGCGGCTCGTCGACCGGGCCTTCGCCCGCAGCAGCTCGAAGGCGGCGCGCTCGTCGACCGAGTGGCGCTCCATGAGGATGCCCTTCGCCCGCTCGATCAGCGCGCGGCGCTCGAGAGCGGTCTCGAGCTGGTCGACGGCCTCGGTCAGCTCCGCCTGCTCGGCGTGCCTGCGGATCGCCACCTCGAGCGCTCCCTGCACCGAGTCCGTCGTGATCGGCCGCGCGTAGGCGTGGATGCCGCGGTCGGCCGCCTCGCGGATGAACTCCGGATCCTCGTCGTCGAGCAGCGCCACGACCGGCCCGCTCGAGAACGACACGATCTCGTCGATCAGGTTCAGCGCGTGCTCGTCGTCGCGGTGCACGACGACGACCGACGCGTCGGGATCCTCGCGCGCGATTGCGTCGGCAACCTCGGAGGTGCCGACCGCGAACTCCGTCACCTCGTGGCCGAGATCGCGCAGGATGGCGGCGATCCCGCGGAGCGCGTCCGTGTCCTCGTCGGCTGCCAGAAGCCGCAGGCCGCGAACCATCATCGTCGTCTGTTCCCCCATGGCGGTGTCCGTCGCGTTGTACTCTTGCAGTTCGGCGCGGCCCAGAAGCCTGCCGCTCCGCTTCAGCGCCCGAGCAGCCGGCGTCCCTTTTGACGGAAGGCCGAACGCTGCCGCTACATAACGCCAACCCGCGGGTACCCCGCCGCGTTGTTGTCCAGACATGGAGCAAGAGCGCGTGAGTGAGGAACGATCCCAGCCGGGGCCGACCGAGCGCGCGCGCGAGGACAAGCTGCTGTTCAAGCGCTACCTCGAGACGCGCGACCCGGCGGCGCGTGACGCGCTGGTCGAGCGCTTCCTGCCGCTGGCCCGTCAGCTCGCTCGCCGCTACCAGCGCGCCGAGGAGCCGCTCGACGACCTGATCCAGGTCGCATCGCTTGGGCTCGTCAAGGCGATCGATCGCTTCGACGCCGATCGCGAGGTTGCCTTCTCCAGCTACGCGGTGCCGACGATCCTGGGCGAGATCAAGCGCCATTTTCGCGACCGCACCTGGTCGGTGCGCGTCCCGCGTGATCTGCAGGAGCTCTCGCTGAAGGTCGACCGCGCGGCCGTCGCGATGGCCAAGGACCTGCAGCGCCAGCCGACGGTGCCCGAGCTTGCGGAGAAGCTCGAGGTCACCGAGGAGCAGGTGCTCGAGGCAATGGAGGCGTCAGGCGCCTACCGGGCCACATCGCTGAGCTCCCCGCGCGGGGGCGAGGACCAGAGTGGCGACACGCTCGGCGATACCGTCGGCACCGAGGAGCACGGCTACAACCTCGCCGAGAATCGCGCGACGCTCGATCGGCTGCTGCAGACGGTCACCCCGCGCGAGCGCGAGGTGCTGCGGCTGCGCTTCGAGGAGGACCTCACGCAGGCCGAGATCGGCGAGCGCATCGGTGTGTCGCAGATGCAGGTTTCACGCCTCATCCGCCAATCCGTCGCGCGCCTGCGAGCGGCGGCCCGTACCGATCAGGCCTGACGGACCGCGGCGCGCAGCTCCTGCGCCAATCGATCGCGCAGCAGCGCGAACCCGACTGCCGCCGACACGGCGGTGAGCAGCTGGCCCACGTCCGGCGAGATCTCCTCGGGCTCCTCGAACAGCAGCAGGACGAGGCCGAGCGGCTCGCCGGCGACGATGATCGGGACGCCGCAGGCGTGCAGGCCGCCGGGTACGCCCAGCGCGCTAGCCGCGGCGGGCTCCAGCCAGGCCGCGCGCGCGTCGCGCAGGGCGCGGGCGACGGCGGGGTGGGCGGCCACTGTGAGCATCGCGGGCCCCAGTGAGCCGCGCCGGCTCGAGGCGACCACGATCTGGCCGCTGAGGTAGGTGGCGAGCGCCGCGTCGGTGGCGTTCAGCTGGCGCACGAGCGTGTCGAGCGCGGAGTCGCGCGTGCCGGCGCCGGCCTCGACCTGCAGCTCCGCCGACAGGCGCGAGATCGCCTCCATCCAGCGCGAGTGACGCTCGTCGCGCTCGCGCAGGGCGGTCACCTCGCGCCGCAGCGCGTCGACCTCGCGCGCCAGCGCCCGCTCGCGTTCGGCTTCGATTCCCACCATCGCCACGAGCGGCTCATCGCCGGCGGCCGCGGGCAGGCGGAACGCGATCGAGCGGCTGTCGCCGTGGCCGCCGTCCCAGCGTGGGTGCTCGCAGACGAACTCGTCCCGCGCGCCGGCGAACAGGGTTCGCAGCGCGTCGCCGCAGGAGCCGGCCGACAGCGTCTGCGCCAGGCGGCCGAGCTCGACCCCGGTGCCCGCGACCGCGGCCAGCCGCGCGAGCGACGGGTTGACGTAGGCGACACTCATCGGCTCCGGGCCCGAGAGCGCCGCGACCGGCAGCGGCAGGTGCTCGACGATTGCGGCGAAGGCAGCGACGCTGATCTCGGTGGCGGCCTCGTCGTGGGCGGTCTGGGCGACGGCCTCGGCGATCGGCATCCCGTCCTCGTGGGCGCGGCGCACGGCGACCACGCGCGGGATGTCGCGCAGCCGGTAGCGGCGCGGTCCGCTGCCGACGCGCAGCGGCGCGGGGAAGCCGTGGCGGCGCTCCCATGTGCGCAGCCGCTCCCGGGAAACCCCGGTCAGCTGCGCGAAGGCGGTCGCGCTGACGGTCTGCCCACCCCTGTTCACCTTCGGCTTGATGCCCACAACGGGACAGTCTGAACCTGTCCATCTCTGTTCACCTTGCCCACCGCCCCCGGCGCGGGAGGATCGGAGCCCGGCCAGGTGGAGGGGAACCTTTGACGACGGACGCCGACGAGCGCCAGCTGCTACGACGCTGGCGCGATGACCACGACGAGGGCGCACGCAGGGAGCTGGTGGAGCGGACGCTTCCGCTGGCCCGCACGCTGGCGCGCCGCTACGCCAACAAGGGCGAGGCCCTCGACGACCTCGAGCAGGTGGCTGCGCTCGGCCTGGTCAAGGCGATCGAGCGCTTCGACCTCGATCGCGAGGTGCGCTTCACGACGTTCGCGGTGCCGACGATCGCCGGCGAGATCAAGCGCCACTTCCGCGATCGCGGCTGGATGGTCCGTGTTCCACGCGAGGTTCAGGAGCTCAGCGCCCGCCTCACGATGCAGCGCGAGCGGCTGACGCGCGAGCTCGGGCGCTCTCCGACGGTGCCGGAGCTGGCGCATGCCGCGGAGGCCGGGGTCGAGCAGGTCCTCGAAGCGCTCGGCGCCGCGGATGCCTACCGCGCGCTGTCGCTGGACGAGCCGCTGGGCGACGGGCTCGAGGCGCTGGACTCGCTGGGCGGCCCCGATGCCGGCTTCGAGCGTGTCGAGCAGCGTCACCTGCTGCGCTCGGGGCTCGAGCACCTGCCCGCGCGTGAGCGCGAGATCCTGCACCTGCGCTTCTACGAGGGGCTGACGCAGCGCGAGATCGCGCGCCGCGTCGGCGTGTCGCAGATGCACGTGTCCAGGCTCATCCGCCGGTCGATCGACGCGCTGCGCGAGCAGCTGCTCGTGCCCGGCGAGGTGCAGGCGGCCTGAGCTAGCGGGTAGCGTCGGCTTCGTGGCCGGCGACAGGTCAGAGCCCGAATCCGAGTCCGAGCGCAATTCGCGCCGGCTGCTCGAGCTGCTGCAGGAGGTGCGCGTCGCCACGGCGGGCGTGCAGATCCTGTTCGGTTTCCTGCTGGCGGTCCCGTTCCAGCAGGGCTTCGCGCGGATCTCGAGCTTCCAGAAGCACGTCTACCTCGTCGTCCTGATCTGCACAGCGCTGAGCAGCGCGCTGCTGATCGCGCCGAGCGCGCTGCACCGGCTGCTGTTCGGTCGTGGTCACAAGCCGGAGATCATCCGCTACGCCAACCGCATGGTCATCTACGGGCTCGTGCTGCTGGCGGTGGCGATGGTCGGCGTCGTGCTGCTGATCACGCACGACCTGTTCGGACCCGCCGCGGCGATCGCGATCACCGCGCCGATCGCAGTGGTCTTCGTCGGCACGTGGTTTGTGATCCCGCTCCTGCGGCGAGAAGACCCCGAGTGATCGCGATCCTCGACATCGACGGCACGCTCGTCGACACCAACTACCAACACACGATCGCCTGGCACCGCGCACTCAAGCGGCACGGCGGGCGCGTGGCGGCCTGGCGCATCCATCGTCACATCGGGATGGGCGGCGACAAGGTCGTCGAGGCGCTGTGCGGCGAGGAGTTCGAGGCCGAGCACGGTGACGACGTCCGCGACGCCGAGGGCGAGCTCTACATGGAGCTGATCGGCGAGGTCGAGACCTTCGAGGGCGCGCGCGGGTTGATCGAGGACCTCAAGGCAGCCGGGCACAGGGTGATCCTCGCGTCGTCGGCCAAGCCCGAGGAGGTCGAGCACTACCTCGACCTGCTCGACGCGCGCGAGCTGGCCGACGCGTGGACCGACAGCGGCGACGTGGAGGAGACGAAGCCCGCGCCGGACCTCGTCGAGTCGGCGCTGGAGAAGGCCGGGGAGGGTGACGCGGTGATGATCGGTGACACGCCGTGGGACGTGAAGGCGGCCGCGAAGGCGGGCGTGCCGACGGTCGCCGTGCTGACAGGCG
>Ga0308176_10002854_pt1 | contig 10951 bp, 9 predicted proteins | sample PhyCR2_3_FD_203890 | JGI IMG/M metagenome (GOLD analysis project Ga0308176, IMG submission 203890) | Soil microbial communities from UC Gill Tract Community Farm, Albany, California, United States - DLSLS.C.R2 | ecosystem: Environmental > Terrestrial > Soil > Agricultural land | place: USA... | reverse complement strand
CGGCGAGTTCGGCGGTATCGAGGAGGGCCAGCCGGTGCAGCGCACCGGTGAGGTGCTCTCGGTTGCCGTGGGCGAGGGCTACCTCGGCCGCGTTGTCGACCCGCTGGGCAACCCGATCGACGGCCTCGGCGAGATCGAGACCGACGGTCGCCGTGCCCTGGAGCTGCAGGCTCCGGGCGTCATGGTCCGCAAGTCGGTCCACGAGCCGATGCAGACCGGCTACAAGGCCGTCGACTCGATGGTGCCGATCGGCCGCGGCCAGCGTCAGCTGATCATTGGTGACCGCCAGACCGGCAAGACCGCCCTGGCCGTCGACACGATCATCAACCAGCGCGACAACTGGCGCTCGGGCGACCCGAAGAAGCAGGTCCGCTGCATCTACGTCGCCATCGGCCAGAAGGGCTCCACCATCGCCGGCGTGCGCCGCGCGCTGGAGGAGAACGGCGCTCTGGAGTACACGACCATCGTCGCCGCTCCGGCGTCCGACCCGGCCGGCTTCAAGTACCTGGCGCCGTACACCGGTTCGGCCATCGGTCAGCAGTGGATGTACGAGGGCAAGCACGTCCTGATCATCTTCGACGACCTGTCGAAGCAGGCCGACGCCTACCGCGCCGTGTCGCTGCTGCTGCGCCGCCCGCCGGGCCGTGAGGCCTACCCGGGTGACGTCTTCTACCTGCACTCCCGCCTGCTGGAGCGCTGCGCCAAGCTCTCCGACGAGATGGGTGCCGGCTCGATGACCGGTCTGCCGATCGTCGAGACCAAGGCCAACGACGTCTCGGCGTTCATCCCGACCAACGTCATCTCCATCACCGACGGCCAGTGCTTCCTGGAGTCGGACCTGTTCAACGCCGGTCAGCGCCCCGCGCTGAACGTCGGTATCTCCGTCTCCCGAGTCGGTGGTTCCGCGCAGCACAAGGCGATGCGCCAGGTCTCCGGCCGCCTCCGTGTGGACCTCGCCCAGTTCCGTGAGCTCGAGGCGTTCGCCGCCTTCGGTTCCGACCTGGACGCGGCCTCGAAGGCCCAGCTGGAGCGCGGCCAGCGCATGGTCGAGCTGCTGAAGCAGGACCAGTACCAGCCGATGTCGACCGAGGACCAGGTCGTCTCCGTCTGGGCCGGCACCAACGGCCGCATGGACGAGGTCCCGGTCGCCGACATCCGCCGCTTCGAGCGGGAGCTGCTGGACTACCTGCACCGCAAGGAGTCGGGCCTGCTCACCTCCATCCGTGAGGGCGCCAAGATGTCGAACGACACGATCCAGGCGATCGACGACGCCGTCGCGGAGTTCAAGAAGCAGTTCGAGACCTCGGACGGCAAGCTGCTCGGCGAGGACACTCCTGCCGCTGCCGCCAAGTGACGTAAGGAAGGGACCTGACTCATGGGAGCCCAGCTCCGGGTCTACAAGCGTCGCATCCGATCCGTCAGCGCGACCAAGAAGATCACCAAGGCGATGGAGATGATCGCCGCCTCGCGCGTCGTCAAGGCGCAGCGCAAGGTGGCGGCCTCCACTCCGTACGCGACCGAGCTGACGCGTGCGGTCACGGCGGTCGGTACGGGTTCGAACACCAAGCACCCGCTCACCACGGAGGCGGACAACCCGACCCGTGCCGCGGTCCTGCTCCTCACGAGCGACCGCGGTCTGGCCGGCGCCTTCAACTCCAACGCCATCAAGGCGGCGGAGCGGCTGACCGAGCGCCTGGAGCGCGAGGGCAAGCAGGTCGACACGTACATCGTCGGCCGCCGTGGTAACGCCCACTACAACTTCCGTGAGCGCAAGGTCGCGGAGTCGTTCACGGGCTTCACCGACGAGCCCTCGTACGCGGACGCCAAGAAGGTCGCGGCGCCCCTGATCGAGGCCATCGAGAAGGAGACGGCGGACGGCGGCGTGGACGAACTCCACATCGTCTACACCGAGTTCGTCTCGATGATGACGCAGACCGCGCTCGACGCAAGGCTGCTGCCGCTGCGTCTCGAAGAGGTCGCCGAGGAGGCCGCCCCCAAGGGCGAGATCCTCCCGCTGTACGACTTCGAGCCGTCGGCGGAGGACGTCCTCGACGCCCTGCTGCCGCGCTACGTGGAGAGCCGGATCTACAACGCGCTGCTCCAGTCGGCCGCTTCGAAGCACGCCGCCACGCGGCGCGCGATGAAGTCGGCCACCGACAACGCGGGCGAGCTGATCAACACGCTCTCCCGTCTTGCCAACGCGGCCCGCCAGGCCGAAATCACCCAGGAAATCAGCGAGATCGTCGGTGGCGCCAGCGCCCTGGCCGACGCGACCGCGGGGAGTGACCGATAATGACCACCACTGTTGAGACCGCGACGGCCACGGGCCGCGTCGCCCGGGTCATCGGCCCGGTCGTCGACGTGGAGTTCCCCGTCGACGCGATGCCGGACATCTACAACGCCCTTCACGTCGAGGTGGCCGACCCGGCCAACGCCGGCGAGAAGAAGACGCTGACCCTGGAGGTCGCCCAGCACCTGGGTGACGGCCTGGTCCGCACCATCTCCATGCAGCCCACCGACGGTCTGGTCCGCCAGGCCGCGGTCACCGACACCGGCAACTCCATCACGGTGCCGGTCGGCGACTTCACCAAGGGCAAGGTGTTCAACACCCTCGGTGAGGTGCTGAACGTCGACGAGCAGTACGAGGGCGAGCGCTGGGGCATCCACCGCAAGGCCCCGAACTTCGACGAGCTCGAGTCGAAGACCGAGATGTTCGAGACCGGCGTCAAGGTCATCGACCTGCTGACCCCGTACGTCAAGGGCGGCAAGATCGGTCTGTTCGGCGGTGCCGGCGTCGGCAAGACGGTGCTCATCCAGGAGATGATCTACCGCGTCGCCAACAACCACGACGGTGTCTCCGTGTTCGCCGGTGTCGGCGAGCGCACCCGTGAGGGCAACGACCTCATCGAGGAGATGTCGGACTCGGGCGTCATCGACAAGACCGCGCTGGTCTTCGGCCAGATGGACGAGCCCCCGGGCACCCGTCTGCGCGTCGCGCTGGCCGGCCTCACCATGGCCGAGTACTTCCGTGACGTCCAGAAGCAGGACGTGCTGTTCTTCATCGACAACATCTTCCGCTTCACGCAGGCCGGTTCCGAGGTCTCCACCCTGCTCGGCCGTATGCCGTCCGCGGTGGGTTACCAGCCGAACCTGGCCGACGAGATGGGCCTCCTGCAGGAGCGCATCACCTCGACCCGCGGTCACTCGATCACCTCGATGCAGGCGATCTACGTCCCCGCCGACGACCTGACCGACCCGGCCCCGGCGACCACCTTCGCCCACCTCGACGCGACGACGGTTCTGTCCCGTCCGATCTCCGAGAAGGGCATCTACCCGGCCGTGGACCCGCTGGACTCCACGTCCCGGATCCTGGACCCGCGCTACATCGCCGCGGATCACTACAACGCGGCCATGCGCGTGAAGACGATCCTGCAGAAGTACAAGGACCTCCAGGACATCATCGCGATCCTCGGTATCGACGAGCTCGGCGAGGAGGACAAGCTCGTCGTCCACCGTGCCCGTCGCGTGGAGCGCTTCCTGTCCCAGAACACCCACGTCGCCAAGCAGTTCACCGGCGTGGACGGTTCGGACGTGCCGCTGGACGAGTCGATCGCCGCGTTCAACGCGATCTGCGACGGCGAGTACGACCACTTCCCGGAGCAGGCGTTCTTCATGTGCGGTGGTCTTGAGGACCTCAAGAACAACGCCAAGGAGCTGGGCGTCTCCTGAGCCCCGTGCTCTCGGTGAGGGGGCGGGTGCGTCCCGCCCCCTCACTCACGCCCCCTAGAATTGACCCCAACACCCGGCACCCCCGCCGGGTGGTGACCCGAGGAGCCACCCTTGGCTGCTGAGCTGCACGTCGAGCTGGTCGCCGCCGACCGCCAGGTCTGGTCCGGCGAGGCCACCCTGGTCGTCGCGCGCACCACGTCCGGCGACATCGGCGTCATGCCCGGTCACCAGCCGCTGCTCGGTGTGCTGGAGTCGGGCCCCGTGACCATCCGTACGAGTGATGGTGGAACGGTCGTCGCCGCGGTGCACGGCGGTTTCATCTCGTTCGCGGACAACAAGCTGTCGCTGCTGGCCGAGATCGCCGAACTGTCGGACGAGATCGATGTCCAGCGCACGGAGCGCGAGCTCGAGCGCGCGAAGGCGGAGGACGACGCGGAGGCACAGCGCCGCGCCGACGTCCGTCTGCGGGCGGCGACGGCGGCGCGTTGATCCAGCGCGCGGTGTGATGACGTCACTCAGCCGCGGTCGGTCCGGAGCAATCCGGTACCGACCGCGGCTGAGGCAGATGTGGGTGTTTTTTGGGTTTCATTACTCAGTTGTTAGCGCAGTGACACTGTCTGGGAGACGAGGAGGTCGGTGCCGATGGTCCTCGCTCTGACTGTGTGCGGGATCGTGGTCGCGCTCGTGGTGGTGGGACTGTTCCTGTTCGGGCTGCGCCGCAGACTGATCCAGCGCTCCGGCGGAACCTTCGACTGTTCCCTGCGCTGGGACGTGCCCGAGAAACCGGATACGGGCGGCAAGGGCTGGAGCTACGGCGTCGCCCGCTACAACGGCGACCGGATCGAGTGGTACCGGGTCTTCTCCTACGCCCTGCGCCCGCGCCGTGTCCTGGAGCGCGCCGCCATCGAGGTGGCCGGCCGCCGGCTCCCCGAGGGCGAGGAGGAACTGGCGCTGCTCTCCGACGCGGTGATCCTCGCCTGTGCCCACCGCGGCACGCGCCTCGAACTGGCGATGAGCGATGACGCGCTGACCGGATTCCTCGCCTGGCTGGAAGCAGCCCCGCCCGGTCAGCGAGTGAACGTGGCGTAGCGACGTTGACGCTCCCCCGGACGCGATCCGGGGGAGCTTCAATGTCGCTTCAGAGTACTTACAGGTTGTTGCTGATGGCGCTCACCAGCTCGCCGTTGCTGGTGTCACCGCTGAACTCCCAGAAGAACGCGCCGCCCAGGCCCTGGTTCTTGGCCCAGGTCATCTTGCCGGCGATGGTGGCGGGGGTGTCGTAGGACCACCAGTTGCCGCCGCAGTGCGCGTACGCCGTGCCCGCGACGGTGCCGGTGGCCGGGCAGGACGTCTTGAGCACCTTGTAGTCCTCGATGCCCTGCTCGTAGGTGCCCGCCGCCGGGCCCGTGGCCGTGCCGCCCGGGGCGTCCTGGGTGACACCGGTCCAGCCGCGGCCGTAGAAGCCGATGCCGATGAGCAGCTTCTTCGCGGGGACGCCGATCGCCTTGAACTTGGCCATCGCGTCGGCGGTGGTGAAGCCGTCTTTCGGGATGCCGGAGTACGAGGTGAGCGGGGAGTGCGGGGCGGTCGGGCCCTTGGCGTCCCAGGCGCCGAAGAAGTCGTAGGTCATCACGTTGTACCAGTCGACGGAGCTCGCGGCGCCGGCGTAGTCGGCGGCCTCGATCTTGCCGCCGTTCGAGCCGTCGGCGGTGGTGGCCGCGGTGACCAGGTTGCCGGCGCCGAACTTGGCGCGCAGCGCGGCCATCACGTTCTTGAAGGCCGCCGCCCCGCTGGTGTCGCAGCTGAGCCCGCAGGCGTTCGGGTACTCCCAGTCGATGTCGATGCCGTCGAAGACGTCGGCCCAGCGCGGGTCCTCGACCAGGTCGTAGCAGGACTGCGCGAAGGCGGCCGGGTTCTTCGCGGCCTCGCCGAAGCCACCGGACCAGGTCCAGCCGCCGAAGGACCACAGCACCTTGATGTTCGGGTACTTGGCCTTGAGCTGACGGAGCTGGTTGAAGTTGCCGCGCAGCGGCTGGTCCCAGGTGTCGGCGGCGCCGCTGACGGACTGGTCGGCGGTGAACGCCTTGTCGTAGTCGGCGTAGGAGTCGCCGATCGCGCACTTGCCGCCGGTCACGTTGCCGAAGGCGTAGTTGATGTGCGTGATCTTCGAGGCGGAGCCGGACGTCACCAGGTTCTTGACGTTGTAGTTGCGCCCGTAGATGCCCCACTCGGTGAAGTAGCCGAGCTTGACCTTGTCGCCGGTGGGCGGGGGAGTGGTGCCGCCGCCGGTGGTGTGCACGGCGACCGCGCCGCTCACCGGTCCGGTCTGGTCGGCGGTGTCGCGGGCCCGCACGGTGTAGGAGTAGTCGGTGCCGGCGCTCAGCGCGGTGTCGGTGTATGAGGTGGCCGTCACCGTGGAGACGACCTTGCCGTCGCGCAGGACGTCGTAGTTCTTGACGCCCTTGTCGTCGGTGGCCGCGCCCCAGGCGAGTTTCACCGAGGTGTCGGTGATGCCGGAGGCGGTCGGGGTGCCTGGGGCGGAGGGCGCCGCGTCACCGGGGACGGTGGTGCCGTCGCAGCTGTCGCCGTTGAGCCTGCAGTTGGACGGGGAGCCGGGGCCCGCGCCGTTGAAGCCGAAGGAGACGGAGGCACCGGGGGCGATGCCGCCGTTGTAGGACTTGTTCTTGGCGGTCCAGTGGGTGCCGGAGTTCGTGACGTCCGCGTCCCACGCGGAGGTGACGGACGTACCGGAGGGGAAGTCCCACTCGACGGTCCAGGAACTGATGGCGCTGGTACCGGTGTTCTTCACGGTCCACTGACCGCCGAAGCCGGTGCCCCAGTCGCTGGTCTTGGTGAAGCTCGCCGTCGCGTTGGCCGCGGCCTGGGCGGGGCTCGCGAGACCGACCAGGCCGGCCAGGGGGAGCAACAGGGTCGCGAACCCTGCCGCGGCTCTGTGTCTGAAGCGCATGCTGCGCCTCCCTCTTCGTTGGGGGTGTCAGGGGCATGACTGAGCCTTCACGCCCACAGTGCCGCGAGAATAGAAAGGTCTGGACCACATGGTCAATAGGTCTGGACCACTTGTCCCCGGCTCCGGCTGGATCCCCAACTCCTCGGCCAGGACCGCCGCTTGCGCCGACTGCGCAGCTCCAGATTCCCCAGCAGACGGCTGACGTGCGTCTTCACCGTGCCCGGCCTCCTGTGGGGCGCCGGGGACGCGGCAGGCCCGCGCCCTCCGGCAGTGGAGGGCGCGGGCCGCTGGGTCCTCGCCGTGCCGGTCGCCCCGGCCCTGCCGCAGGGGGCAGGTTCGGTCAGCGTTCGCCGCCCGGCACCCACAGGACGTCGCCCTCGGCCTTGTTCGCCGTCCGGGCCAGGATGAACAGCAGGTCGGACAGGCGGTTGAGGTAGGTCGCGGTCAGCGGGTTCATCACCTCGCCGTGCGCCTCCAGCGCCGCCCAGGTGGAGCGCTCGGCCCGGCGGACCACCGTGCACGCCTGGTGCAGCAGGGCGGCGCCGGCGGTGCCGCCCGGGAGGATGAAGGAGCGCAGCTTCTCCAGCCGCTCGTTGAAGCGGTCGCAGTCCGCCTCCAGCCGGTCGATGTAGAACTGCTCGACCCGCAGCGGCGGGAACTCCGGGTTCTCCTTCACCGGCGTCGACAGGTCCGCGCCCACGTCGAACAGGTCGTTCTGGACGCGGGTGAGGACCTGGACGATCTCCGCGTCCAGGCCGCCCAGTGCGATCGCCGTGCCGAGCACCGCGTTCGCCTCGTTGGCGTCGGCGTACGCCGAGATCCTGAGGTCCGTCTTGGCGACCCTGCTCATGTCGCCGAGGGCGGTGGTGCCCCGGTCGCCGGTCCTGGTGTAGATGCGCGTCAGATTGACCATGTGACCAGCGTAGTTACGCCCCGGCCGTCCGGAACACGCGTGTGCCCACTGTCACGGTCAGCACGGCGAAACCGACCGCGACGAGACCGCCGTACAGCATGTGCGCGCTCGTGTACCGGCCGATATAGGCGTCGCGGACCGCGTCCACCAGATAGCGGAACGGCACGCAGTGCGAGAGTACGTCCAGCCAGGCAGGCGCGAGGGTCATCGGGAGCATCAGGCCGGACAGCAGCATCGACGGCATCGACACCGCGTTGATCAGCGGCCCGAACTCCTGCGGGGTGCGCACCTTCATCGCCAGCGCGTACGACAGCGAGGCCAGCGACACGGTGAGCAGGGCGACGAAGGCGAAGCCGATGAGGACGCCCGGCAGGGGGGCGCGCAGGCCCATCACCAGCGCGGCCAGCACCAGCAGCACCGCCTGAAGGACGAAGACCGTGGCGTCCCGCAGGACCCGGCCGAGGAGCAGGGCGAGACGGCTGACGGGGGTCACCCGCATCCGCTCCAGCACCCCCTGGGCGTTCTCCATGATGACCGTGAAGCCCGCGAACAGAGCCCCGAACAGGCCGAGTTGGAGCAGCAGCCCGGGCACCAGCACCTGCCAGGAGCTGCCGTCGCCGCCCAGCGGCAGGCCGGTGAGCAGCGGGCCGAAGAAGAGGAGGTACAGCAGAGGCGTCAGTACACCGAAGAGCAGGGCGAAACGCGAGCGCAGGGACTGACGGAGATAGCGGCCGTAGACGAGGGCCGTGTCGTGCAGGAGCATGCGGGCGTCCTATACGGCGATGGGGGCGGCGTCGGCAGGGGCGGGGCCGCGGCCGGTGATGGCGAGGAAGGTGTCCTGGAGGGTGGCGTCGATCGAGCCGCCGTGCGCCAGCTTGAGCGCGCCCGGCGTGCCGTCGGCCACCACGACACCCCGGTCGACGACGACCAGGCGGTCGGCGAGGGCGTCGGCCTCGTCCAGGTAGTGGGTGGTCAGGCAGACGGTCGTGCCGTGCCGGTCGCGCAGCCCGCGGACCAGGTCCCACAGGTCGGCGCGGCTGCCGGGGTCGAGGCCGGTCGTCGGCTCGTCCAGGAACAGCACCTTCGGGCGGTGGGTGAGCGCCATCGCGATGTCCAGACGGCGCCGCTGGCCGCCGGAGAGCGCGGCCGTCCTGCGGTCGAGCAACTCGGTGAGATCCAGCTCGCGGGCGAGTTCGGCGGTGCGCCGCACCGCCTCGGCCTTCGGCAGACGGTACATCCGGGCCTGGGTGACCAGCTCCTCCCGGACGGTGATCTGCGGGTCGACCCCGCCGGACTGGGCGACGTAGCCGGAGACCCGGCGCACGCCGGCCGGGTCGGTGGCCAGGTCGTGCCCGGCGACGGTCGCCGCGCCGCCGGTGGGCTTCAGCAGGGTGGTGAGCATCCGCAGGGTGGTGGTCTTGCCGGCGCCGTTGGGTCCGAGGAGGCCGAGGACCTCGCCCTCGCGGACGGCGAGGTCGACGCACCGTACGGCCTCGACCGGTCCGGCTTTCGTCTGGAAGGTGCGGGCCAGGCCGGCCGCGCTGATGACTGCTGCCATGGCGTACAGAAAAACAGAGTCCCTGAAATTTTGCAATGACTCTAAGTTTTCATCGGGCCCAGCGAAGTTAGGATGCGGGCATGGCTGAGGGACTCAGGGAGCGGAAGAAACGGCAGACCAGGCAGTACATCTCGGATGTCGCCACGGGACTGTTCGTCGAGCGCGGGTTCGACGCGGTGACGGTCGCGGAGATCGCCGAGGCGGCCGATGTCTCCGTCAACACCGTCTACAACTACTTCCCCGCCAAGGAGGACCTGTTCTTCGACCGCTCCGCCGGCATGGTCGACCGGCTCGCCCGCTGGGTGCGCGGCCGCCCGGCCGGTGAGTCGGCGGTCGCCGCGGTGCTGCGCGAACTGCGCGAGGAGGTCGAGGCCGTGTCCCCGCGGGTCGGGCTCATCCCCGGATACGCGGCGTTCATGAGGGTCATCGAGGAGGCGCCCGCCCTGCGCTCCCGGCTGTGGGCCATCGGCCAGGAGGTGCAGTCCACCCTGGAGCGGGAGCTGCGCGCGGAGACCGGCGCCGCGGACGACGACGACCTGCCGCACCTGATGGCCGGCCAGATCGGCTGGGCGCACAGCACGGTCATGGCGGTCATCGGCCGCGAGATGGTCAAGGGGCGCGAACCGCGCGATGTATCTCGGGAGGTGCTCGCCCTCCTCGACGACATCGAGGACCTGCTGAGCGAGAAGGTCCTCGCGTACGCGGTGCGCCCCGGGTCCTGAGCGGCCTGCGGGGTCCTGAGCGGCCTGGGTCCGGCGACCGGCCCGCCTCAGCCGATGGCGATGCGCGGGTGGGCGGCGGGCCGGATCCAGGACATGATGCCGTCCATCGTGGCGCGCGGCACCGACACACAGCCGGCCGTCGCCCCCGACCCGTTGACGTGCAGGAAGATCCCCGCACCCCGGCCCGGGGTGGCCGGCCACCGGTTGAAGTTGACGACGAGGGCCTTGGCGTACTGGGTCGGGTAGTTGATCAGGTGCTCGCTGCCCCGGTCGCCGGACTCCGTGAGCGGGAAGTCGGCGCCCGCATCGCTGTGCATCGAGTTGTAGTACTTCGACTCCGGGTCCTCCACCCACCAGTCATGGGACCCGACCACGTGGTACGGCATGCTCGTGCCGCCCGCCTGGACGCCGAACCCCTCGGTGATGGTGTAGGTCCCGGACGGCGTCGTGTACGTGCCCTGCCGCCGGGTCGACCCGTTCGTCACGCCGTTCGACCCGACCCGCCCGGCACCCGTGCTGAACTGCGCCTTCCAGCCGGAGGCTCCCTTGGCCCAGGCCGTGACCGTGGCGTAGGAGCCGCTCGCCTTGACGGTGATGACCTGGGTGGCGTCGCCGACCTCGACGGGGACGGGAAAGTCTGGCGCGCTCCCGGTGGCCGAAGTCCGCGTACCTCCGTCGGAGCCGCCGCCGGAGCGGGCGGAGGCGCCGGAGGCGGGCGCCGTCTCCTTCGAGGAGGCACCGGTGCTCGGTCCGGCCGACGCGGACGACGAGGTGGAGGCCGAAGCGGAGGCGGATGCCGACGCCGAAGCGGACGCGGACGCGGACGCGCTCGCGGACCCGGTGGCCGAGGCGCCGGGCGTGGCGGTGGCCTCGGCGGCGACCTGCTCGGCGGGGCCGGCGGCGGCGTCGCCGCTTCCGCAACCCGGCACGAGGAGCAGCGCACCGCCGGCGGCGGCCGTGGCGAGGAGCCTGCGGGAGCGGGCCGGGGCGGGCCGAGAGGCGAACGTAACGGATGTTTCGGGCAGCACGAGGTGACCCTTCATCGAGGTGAGGGTGGGGGA
>Ga0308176_10002852_pt1 | contig 10951 bp, 8 predicted proteins | sample PhyCR2_3_FD_203890 | JGI IMG/M metagenome (GOLD analysis project Ga0308176, IMG submission 203890) | Soil microbial communities from UC Gill Tract Community Farm, Albany, California, United States - DLSLS.C.R2 | ecosystem: Environmental > Terrestrial > Soil > Agricultural land | place: USA... | reverse complement strand
TAGCTTCTCATCCGCTCCTATGCGTTAGCTCGGACGAAAGGCACGATCGTGTCGCGGAGATCTTCGATAAATACAATCTCCTCGCCCTGCCCGTCGTGGACGATCACCAACGTCTGGTCGGCGTAATTACGGTCGACGACGTGGTCGCACTCTTGCGTCAGGAATAGACTGATCCCGGCCGCGCACAATCTGCTCTGAGAGGAACCGGTACTAGGTCGGACTAGTAAGTATGCTTGGGCTCTCCAGGCGTCCGTCGGCCTATGTCCAGACTCCCGCGTAACCGGTATTCCATCGCTCTGCTGGCCGCGGGAACGCGCGCGCTGTTAATGCTGCTCCTCAGTGTCCCTCTCGGCCTGGAGGCGCAGACGGCGCTACCTTCCAGCGATATCGCGGATAAAAGCATTGAAGAGTTGATGAATATCGACGTCACCTCTGTATCACGTAAAGACCAAAAGCTCTCTAAAATCCCCGCTGCCGTCTACGTCATCACTCGGGAAATGATCGAACGCTCCGGAGCCAATATCATTCCCGATCTCTTGCGCATGGTTCCCGGAGTTCAGGTGGCCCAGGTTGAGGCCAACCGCTGGGCGATCAGCGTTCGCGGATTCAATGATATTTACTCCAACAAAGTGCTCGTGCTGGTGGATGGCCGTACCGTCTACACTCCCAGCTTTTCCGGCGTCTACTGGGACCAGCTCGATATACCCCTCAATACAATCGAACGGATCGAAGTTGTCCGCGGACCTGGCGGAACCGTTTGGGGTGCCAACGCGGTCAATGGTGTAATCAGTATCATCACCAAAAGTTCCCAGGACACAAAGGGCGGCTTGATCAGCGCTGGCGCTGGCTCCCAACAAACGGCCGACTATCTCGTGCAATATGGAGGAGCAATCGGAGGTGCCGCCTACCGCGCGTTCGGCCACTATTCCAGCTTCGGCAATTTGCAAACCCCCCAGGGTTTTAGCGGGAACGATCGGTGGTCCATGCGCCACGGCGGATTTCGCTCCGATTGGAATCCATCCGGGAAAGACTCGTTTATGGCCGAAGGAAACGTGTTTCAAACTGATGGTGGCCAGATGCTTCCAGGCGCAACCCTTTCCGCCGCCAAGCTGACCAACAGTGGTGGAGACATCCTTGCCTCCTGGTCCCACAAAAACTCGGATCGATCCGACGGTGTCCTGCAGGTCTACGACACATACTATTCCCGGTTTGACTCAGGAATCCGGGAGAAGCTCAACACTTTCGACCTCGACTACAAAAGACACACTGCGGTCGGATCGAGAAATGACATTGTGTGGGGAATTGGCTATCGCTACACGAGCGACAGTTTACGCCCTTCGGACGGACTGTTTGGTACACTCCCCCTTCTCGGCGTCTCCGTGACGTTTAACCCTCCGGCCAAAAACTACAGTCTCTTTAGCGCCTTTGTCCAGGATGAAATTAGACTGGCGGAAAACCTCTCGCTTACTGTCGGATCAAAAGTAGAACACAATGCCTTTACCGGCTTCGAGTATGAGCCGAGTGCGAGGCTTGCCTGGAGTTTGCCCAACTCTCAAACCCTCTGGCTGGCCGCCTCCAGGGCCGTAAGGCAGCCGTCTCGGTACGACACCGCACTCGATGTCGCGCTTCCTTTGATCCCGGTCGGTCCAGGAATTTCCCTGAACCAGCAGACTTGGGGAGATCCTAACTTCCGAACCGAGACTCTTCGTGATTATGAGATCGGCTACCGCATCTCCGTCAGTAGCCGGGTTCTGCTGGATTTCACGGGCTTTTACAGCTTTTACGGGGATCTGGAGAGCGTTGAATTGGTCACGCCCCAGGTGAATTTCACGCCCGGCGGGATTTTAGTCTCCTCCGCCCTCCAATATGGAAACTCGCTTAGTGCCCAGAACTATGGCGCGGAATCGTCGGTGACCTGGAACGCCGCGTCCCGTTGGAAAGTAGCGGGCAGCTACTCGTGGCTAAAAGCAAATGTATATGGCCCGTCAGTGGAATCCAGCATTCGTGAGCTTTCCGCACAGAACCCTCTCATCGCACAACTGGTTAGCACCGGTGCAGTCCAGGGAATCCTGAAGGGCTCCGATACGTTCACCAACAACCTGGCCGAGGGTAGCGTGCCGCGACATCAGTTCAGCCTCCAGTCCTATCTCGACCTGACAACCCGGCTCTCCTTCGACAACTCTCTTTATTTCGTAGATACACTACCGGCACGTGATGTCCCGGCGTATGCGCGCTTTGATAGCACCCTCGGCTGGAAAATTCGTAAAGGCATAACCGCCAGCCTTGTTGGACAGAATCTGCTCAGTCCCCACCACCTCGAATTCGGAAACGTTGAGCAAGCAATTGCGACCGAGACAAATCGCAGCATCTTTGGAAAGGTCGTGTGGTCTTTTTAAATTCTGCACTGGCTTTTGGTGATGGACCGCTGCTATGAGAGGGCGCACACTCTTTTGGCGTCGGGCACCTTGGGCGTTAACTCTCATCCTGCTAGGCCTTCCTCTCCTTGGTGCCGAAACGCTCACGGAGAAGAAGGTGAAGGCCGCGTTCCTGTACAATTTCGCCAAATTTGTACAGTGGCCTGCGGGCTCGCTGTCCTCGTCTAGACAACCATTTGTTTTCTGCACCCTCGGCGCCACCCCCCTGGGCGGAACTCTTGACGAGGTGCTGCAAGGCAAGACGATCGACGACCATCCTCTGCTCGCGCGCCATTTAGCCAGCCTCGCCTCGGTGAACGGCTGTCAGGTGCTCTTTGTCTCAGCCCCGAAGGATGGGGGAGCCTTCACATTTCCTGCGAACTTGCGCTTGCCCGGTCTACTTACAGTTACGGAGGCCGAAAGCAAGAACCAGGTGTGCAAAAACGGAGCAATCATCACATTTGTTCTGGAATCCAACCGGGTGCGGTTCGTTATCGACGACAAAGCGGCCCAGAAGGTGGGACTCGTCATCAGCTCCAAGCTGTTGAGTCTGGCTCTTCCGGCCGGGAAATAGAGGCCGTATGCGTGCATTTGGTACCCTCTCCATCCAACGCAAACTGCAAGCGCTGATACTCCTCACCTCCAGCATTGCCCTCCTTAGTTCCTGCGCCGCTTTCTTCGCGAAGGAGTCACGCGATTTACGGTCCCACGTGGTACAGGATTTATCCGCCATTTCCGAGGTGCTGGGGGCAAACAGTACGGCGGCCCTCGCCTTTAATGACCCAAGCGCCGCCCAGGATGTTCTGAAAGCTCTCCGCGCAAAACCCCGTATCGTCTCCGCCTGGATCTGCTCGGGCGACGGTAAAACTTTTGCAGCCTATCGTCGCCAACCAATGCCCGTTCAGGATAGCTGCCAGGCGAAAGACTCAGCCTGGTTTGGCCCTGATGGAGTAACGGTGGCGCAGCCCATCATTCTGGATGGCCAACGTATCGGAACCATCTATCTTTTGTCCAGCCTCGACGAGCTCCGCTCCCTCATCTGGCGGTACTTCATCATCACCGGCGGCATCCTGTGCGGCGCACTCTTGTTGGCTTACATTGTCGGCTATAGATTGCAAGGCTTAATCTCGGGTCCGATCTTCGAACTGGTGAATACGGCGAAATACGTCTCCGAATCCAAAGACTATTCCGTGAGAGTTGCGAAATCGGGAACCGATGAGCTCGCGCTACTCATGGACGGCTTTAATCGGATGTTGCAGGAGATCCAGTCTCGTGACGCAGAGTTGAATAAGCATCGCGACAACCTGGAGCAGGAAGTTGCTGCTCGTACTTCGGAGTTGTTGACAGCCAACGCTCAGCTGATGAGCGCCAAGGAGAAAGCCGAAGAGGGCAGTCGGGCCAAAAGCGAATTTCTCGCCAACATGAGTCACGAAATTCGCACGCCCATGAACGGTGTTCTCGGAATGACAGAGCTCACGCTGGATACTGACCTGAGCGAAGAGCAGCGGCAGTACCTCAACACCGTGAAGTCATCCGCGGATGCGCTGCTCGCCATCATCAACGACATTCTCGACTTTTCGAAAATCGAGGCAGGTAAGCTCGGTCTCGAAAGTATCGAATTCGATCTCAGGCATGAGGTCTCGAATACTCTGAAGACTCTCGGCGTCCGGGCCAACGAAAAGAGGATCGAGCTGGCCTGCGATATCGATCCGCACATTCCCGAAGTGCTGCTAGGCGATCCCGGCCGCCTTCGTCAGGTTCTCGTGAATCTCGTCGGGAACAGCATCAAGTTCACCGAGCACGGGGAAGTGGTGCTGCACATCGCCCAGGAATCGAGAACTGCTAGTGGCACGATGCTTCACTTTTCCGTCGCCGACACGGGCATCGGAATCCCTTTCGAAAAACAGGCCGATATCTTCGACCCGTTCACGCAGGCTGATGGTTCGACGACTCGCAAATACGGCGGAACGGGACTCGGGCTCACCATCTCGCGCCAGCTCGTCGAAATTATGGGCGGTCGCATCTGGATGGAAAGCGAGCCAGGGAAGGGAAGCACCTTCCACTTCACTGCAGCTTTCGCTCTGGCCACCAGCGAGGCCCCGTCTGCCGCCTTCCTTCCACCAGAGCATCTTCGTGGCCTCTCGGTTCTCGTTGTCGATGATAACCGGACAAACCGCCTCATCCTGGAAAAGACGCTTATGTACTGGGGGATGCGCCCCGTGCTGGCAGATAAGGCCGATGCCGCCCTTTCGTTTCTGACGCTGGCCGAAGGCTTAAATGAGCCTTTCGATCTCATCCTGCTCGATGTCTGTATGCCGGAGATGGACGGCTTCGCTTTGTGCGGACGCATTCGCCAGATTTCTGGTCTGGGCGATGTCCCGGTGATGATGCTCAGCTCGGCGGGTAACAGCGAGCGCAGTGCCTATTGCCGTCTGCTCGGAGTCGCCGCGTACCTCCTGAAACCCGTTTCGCAGCGGGAGTTGAAGGAAGCCATCCTTTCGGTGCTTGCATCCACAAATAAACTGCAGCCTACCTCCAAAGCTCTGCCGGAACCCGGACGGGCAATCTCTGGTTCGCACGCGCAAATGCGAATTCTTCTCGCCGAAGACAACCAGGTCAATCAGCAGGTCGCCTCCCGGCTCCTGGAAAAGCAAGGCCATTCCGTTAGGATCGTGGGCGACGGCCGCCGGGCGGTGCAGGCTTTTGAAGATGAACGCTTCGATCTCATCTTGATGGATATTCAGATGCCCGAAATGAGTGGCTACGAAGCAACCGCTGAAATCCGGAAAGCGGAGCAACTCCTAGGCACTCACACGCCCATCATCGCCTTAACGGCACATGCAATGAAGGGAACTCGCGAGATCTGCTCGGCCGCTGGCATGGATGGATATCTGTCGAAGCCCATCAAAGTCTCTGAACTCTTTGCATTGCTCGATAGCTTCGTTTCGTCGGACCCTGACGCCGCTCTGATCTCCTCCTCCTAGCCGTACCTGCCTCAGTTTCCGAGTGTGACGTTTTCCCCTGGATGGGAGTCATACAGACATGGCAGTAGAAGAAAATGGTCCGACTCGCTCGGCGACTGAGAACATTCGCGAATTGACCGACGCCAGCAAAAAACTATTCGCCGCCGGCGAGCAATTGACAAACAATTTGAACGAGCTCGAACAGCGTGTGGAACACGCTCTGGACTGGAGATCTAGGCTCGGAGATCACGCTCTGTTACTAGCAGGCGTAGGTCTTGCCGTCTCTGTCTTGCTGTGGCGTGCAATTAAGAGCTAGTGGCTTCTGCGGACGAATCCTGAACTCCAGGCCCGATCGCAAAGCGAAGAGGGCGGCGCATAAGAAGCGGCCCTCTTCGTGTTTTCTCCTGTTACTTGCTCACCTCAACCGAGTAGTTTTGCCCTTCCCATCTCTCGTCCTCGGGCCAGAAGAACGTGAACTGAATCTGTGTACCCGTGGCCGTGCCCTTCACGTTTAGCCGCACATAATGCACTCCTAACCCGGAATCCGTTGTTTCTGCCTCTTCTGCCGTCTTCCAGCCGTCGGCCGTCCATCGCACACGCGCCGGCGCGGGCAAGTCAATGCGCAAATCCAACCCTGTCTGTAAGCGTCTGCGCTGCTGAGACAAGGTCCAGATGCTGAACGACGCTCGCACTTTCCGCCTTATATAGCGGCCCATCGTTTGAGGGGGCATGTCCCATACCCTGCGTTCCTTTAACGATCGCAGTAGTTTTATATATTCGGCATGAGCCCACACCAGCGGCATGCTTGACCCGCTCGGACGCCCGTTATACAGGTTTCGATCGGGGATATCCTTCGCATCCCAAACCTGCTCCGGGATCAGCCCGCACTCATTTGCTTGGGCCTCCATGGTGTCCCGCAGCCGTTCCGCCTGCTCAAAGCGGCCCCGTGCAATTTCAAAATGGGCTCGCTCGCCCGCGAACAAAGGCCAGCCGCGGCCGATGCCGGTCTTTGTGAAGGGCTCCCCGTTTTCCTGTTCACCGTACCCGTCATTTGTGTAGCGACGCCATACCGGCCCGGTGGCCACGTCTTCTTTCAACGTGGCATCGATCACGGTTACCGTGTCCAGAATGCGCGGGTCCTCGGCCGAGCGAAGCCCGAACCGGACCAGGGCGAGTGCATCCACGCTGATCACGTCGGCCGCCCTCATGTCGCCTTCTCCTTCGGGATGGTTTTTGATGTGGATTGTCAATTCCCCAGGGCACTCCGCGCCAATGGCTTCCGGTGGCGCGATCCGCATGTAATATCCCTTGACACCGTGTCTGGCCGCTAGGTCGGTCCCTTCGACATAAGTCATTTCATCGATCATTGCGTTCCACGCATCTGCGGTCTGCCGCAGAAACTGCGCTTCGGCATCCTGCTTCTCGATGTCGGCAAAGTCAGCTGCTGCCAGCAGGGCAGCAATGTCCACCGCCATCGTGAACGGCGTATAACCGGCGTTCTCCTCCCACCGGTCCTGTCCGGTGCAAGGGCCTACCCGCACAAGGAACCCAGCCGCGTTCCGGATCATCGGAAAATAGTCCCGAAGCCCCACCCCTCCGTCTCGCCGCAGGAAGTCGGCCAGCAGAATCGTCAATCCTGGACCATCCAGCTGCATGCCGGTCCAGTGTGGCGTTCCGTCCAGCCACATATTCTGACTCCAGTTGCCATCTGCCTCCTGCGTGCATTGCAGAAAGAACAGCGTCCGCCGTGCGCTTGGCAGATCGCCATAAGCCAGTCGGGCAATCGCCGCCTCGCCCATGTCCCGAGGCCAAAGTACGTGATAGCCGCCCGTTTTCTGATCGCCGCGCACCGCTCCCCAGGGACTCGACAGGCTCGCGATGATTCCGCCCGGAAAGCGCTTCGATTCATGGGTCTGCAAAACCGCCGTGCTCGCGCGGTAATAGTCCACGCCCCCCTTGGACGAGGGACGCCCCAAATCCAACCACGAATGCTGCGCCCTGCGCCAGCCCTCTACGTACTTCCGTCGCACTTCCCCGAATTTCTGCAGTAGACCCGCGCGTGCTTGCTGTCCAGCTTCGGCGGGATGTCCACCGCAGGCCAAAACCACAGTAAACTCGCCCCCGCTGGCCGCCCAGTCGATTTCCGCCGTTAGGGCCACATTCCCCTGGAGCGCCTCGGTATAGGTCCAGGTCAGTTGCTGGTGCTGCTTCAGATCGGTCAAGCCGTCGTTCGCGCCGACGAATCCCACCCCTGTCGCCTTGAACGGGACCGATGTCGCCAGGGCCATCGCGAGTCCGCTTCTGCTTGCAAACAGCATCGGAATGGACTTGTACTCGCCTACCCATCCATCGTTACGTTCTCCCAGGCCTCCGATATTCGGCTCTGCGTAAAGGAACAGTCGGAATTGGTCCGAAGCAGGCTGAAACTGAACCATCATCAGAAGGGCATCACGGCCGGGATCGGTAATCACTTCTTTCGTAATCCGGTAACGTTGCTGCTGCTCTTCCCTCTCCACTTGAAAGCATGGCGCAAGCGGATTGCTCTGAATAATGCGGTGTTTCTCCTGCGATTCATCCGAGAAGAACCCTTGCGGCCCGGCGATCAAAAAACGCACCGAGCGAGTATTCGGCAGATCGATGGTCGGAAAGAATATCTCACTCAGCGTGCCGTCCACCATCGTGAACCACACTCTGCTTTGCGCCGGGATTGCTGTTCCCACCGCTTGCTTGGCTCCCTTCGCCCATCTGGGCGGCCTACCCGGAGCGTCTGGGGCGGCGCGTTGTACTCCGGTTCTTGTGCAAGCGTGGTTCTCGATACCTGTAGCCATAAATCCTGGTTTGTTGGACCCGAATAGGCCGGGAACGTTTGTCACCTTTCTGAAAACCCTTGTCTCTTAAAGCCCGAAACAGCACAGCCTGGTATCGCATTCCTGGTAGATTTCCGAGTCTGTTTACTCGCAATCAGCTACTCACGGGCGGATCAACAATATGGTTTGTCTAACTTCTTTCGTCCACTCTTTTCCTTCTTTGTACACACCGGATACTTTGGCCCCTTGCTCCTGGGCGTTTTGGACTCCTCGTTCCTTTTTCTGCCCTTCGGCAACGACATTCTGGTGGTGATCCTTGTCGCGCGGCACCACCAGGGTTTTCCGTTCTACGTCCTGGCTGCTGCTACGGGTTCCACCATCGGTGTCGTCTTCCTGGACCTGGTAGCGCGCAAGCTGGGCGAGGAGGGGATCAAACGGATGGCGGGTGAAAAGCGATTCGAGACTTTGAGGAAGAAAGTGGGCAGCCGTGCGGGATGGGCTATTGTGCTCGCCTCTCTCGTCCCGCCTCCGTTTCCATTCACAATGGTCCTTGCCACCGCCAGCGCTCTGAAGTATCCCCGCCTGCGCCTGTTCGTCGTGAATTGGCTGGCGCGTGCGCTGCGCTTTACCATCATCGGCTTGCTCGCTTTGGAGTTCGGCCGTCAGGTTATTAGCGTCGCCAATTCGGCGGCCTTCCGGTACACAATCATCGGGTTTGTGATTCTCTGCCTGATCGGAAGTGGTTTTTCTATTTGGAACTGGATTCGCCACACTAGATCCAGCCGAAAAAAGTCCTAACCGCCCTTTTATTTCTCCACGTCATCGTGCAGGTAAAGTACCTTTACCAGAGCTAGCCCAGCCGCCGCCAAGGGCGTTGCCACGGCAACACCTAACAGCCCAACCCACCTCCACAGCAACAACTGCGCGAGAATCGTCATCACAGGCGGCAGCAAAACGGCGTGCTTCTGCACCAGCGGCGTAAGCACATACCCTTCCACGGCATGGAGAGCGAGATACAGGAACACGACGTAAAGCGCCGTCATCGGGCTTACCGTTAGGGCCACCAATACGGTGGGAACGAACGCAATCCAACTCCCCACGTACGGTATGAAGATCATTATCCCTGTCAGAAGCCCCAGGGCAAATGCCAGCGGAACGTGCAGAGCCCATAGCCCGATCGTTGTCGCTACGCCCAATACGCTCATAGGCACCAGTTGCCCAAGGATCCACCATCGCAGGGTGTAAATCAGCTGGCTGCTAACTTCCTTCACGCGCTGCCGCCTGTTGGCAGGGACCAGGCGCAGCAAACCCTGCGCGTCCTCCCGCGCATTCACGGCTCCGTAGAAACCGACCACCAAAACAACTACTGCCCCCTCCAGCGCATCCGCCACTTCCCCCGTGATGGTGCTCATTCCCATCCGCGGCCTCATGGTTAGCGATTCGTGGGCCAGACGAAGCACATACCGGCCCCAATCGGATGTTTGCAGGTAGGCTGTAATCTGCCCCATGGATTGGGGAATGATCTTTGAAATCCTGCCAGTTTCTGCCACCGCATGCGGCACAATGAAATACCCGATCAACCCCGCCAGAACCAGAATGCCGATCACGGTCGTGGTGTAGGAAAGCCGCGGGCCGAAGGTTTGGGGCGTATGTTTCTCGACCCAATCCGCGCAGGCGTGAAGGAGAATCGCCAGCAGGACGCCGGCGAATGCTAAAAGCACTAGTTCGAAAGCGAACCAGATAAATATAAACAGGATCGCGGTCAGCGCGGCCCATAACACCAGACGCTTCGGCCAATCCAGACGGTCGAGTGACGAGTTCATGATTTAGTCGAAGCGCCTGCCAATTCCCATTCTTTACTATGCCTGTACTGTTACCCCCAACTCCTCGTCCGCTACTTCCATAAAACCATTGCCTGTCATGCCTTCCCACCCTCGGAGGGTCGCCAATTCGTCGGGCCGTCGGCAAGTCCCACTTGCCATTTTGAACTGTGCCGTTTCACATTGAACCGCCGATGTCTCAAAACGAATCGCAACCATCCTCGCCGGGCGGCTGTGGTTCGTATTTTCAACGACTTACCTTCCCGAAGAAGACGGCAGACGAAGTGCCCTAACACAGGCATGAACATCTTCTTGATCCTCCTGGCCCTTCAAGTTCTCGTGACCGTCTTCTCTCTCATCCGCGAGTGCGGTGAAGACAAGGCCTTCGAAGGTGATAGGATCGGGTACCGCAGTTAAGCCTGTGCCGTCAAAGCCGAACCTCCATACGCCCGCCATCGCCTGAACAGGGCAGTCCGTCCCCCGCACTCGCCTTCAGTCCCGCTGATCTCTCCATTCTGTTAACACCGGCTCGTTCCGGTTCGCGGTCCTTGGTAGTGCATCCTGAACTGTATGGTTCCCCGCCGGTCAACTATCACAGCGGCCGCTACCGCTCTCCTATTGTGGTCTTGTACCGTTATGGCCGCCACTTCCGCGCCACATGGTAAATGGGCCGTTGCGCTCCACGGAGGAGCCGGCGTCATCAACCGCAGCTCCATGGACCCGAAAACCGATGCAGCCTACCGGAGCGCCCTGAAAGAGTCTCTGAACGCCGCTGCCGCCGTCCTTGACAAAGGAGGAACCTCGATCGACGCTATCGAAGCCGCCCTCCGTCTGATGGAAGACAACCCGCTTTTCAACGCGGGATGCGGAGCCGTGTTTACCGCCGACGGCGTGAATGAGCTCGACAGTGCCATCATGGACGGCGCTACCCTGCAGGCCGGAGCGGT
>Ga0308176_10002851_pt1 | contig 10953 bp, 13 predicted proteins | sample PhyCR2_3_FD_203890 | JGI IMG/M metagenome (GOLD analysis project Ga0308176, IMG submission 203890) | Soil microbial communities from UC Gill Tract Community Farm, Albany, California, United States - DLSLS.C.R2 | ecosystem: Environmental > Terrestrial > Soil > Agricultural land | place: USA... | reverse complement strand
ACGCGTCGAGGAACGGCTGCATCGCGTCCGTCCCGAGATACGGGTTGACCGTCGCCGCGTCCGCGTGCGGTCGCACGGCGTCGACGTAGGCCTGCGCCGTCGAGCCGATGTCGCCTCGCTTCACGTCCGCGATCACGAGCAGCCCGGCGGCACGAGCGTGCGCGCAGACCGACTCGAAGGCACGCACACCGTCCCAGCCGCGCGCCTCGAAGAACGCGGACTGCGGCTTGACCGCTACCGCGTACGGCGCGACCGCATCGATGATCTCCCGGCAGAACGACTCCGGATCGGCGACGCGGTCCGGAAACGGATCGAGGCCGACCACGAGCTGGCTGTGCTTCCGTTCGACGGACTCGGCGAGCCGGTCAGAGAAGTGGTTCAGCGCTGTTTGACTGCGGACTTGAGCGAGCTGCCGGCGGAGAACTTCGGCACGCGCGACGCCGGGATCTCGACCTTCTCCGACGGGTTTCGCGGATTCACCCCCGTACGGGCCGCACGCTCCTGGGTCGTGAACTTCCCGAAGCCGGTGAACGTGACGTCGCCGCCGCGCTTGAGGGTGTCGGTGACGACGTCGAGGAACGCTTCGACCGCCTTGCCGGCATCGCGCGACGTCAGCTGGCTGCGGCGCGCGACCTCGGCGATGAACTCCTGCTTCGTCATGCGAAAGACCCTAGCGCAGCAGGTCGCCGGCGCGGAACAGCGGCCGGAGCCGGACCGCGTGCCTCGCGAGCGCGTCCGCCCCACCCTCCTCGCGGTCGACGACGCAGACCGCGGTGTGGACGACGAGGCCGGCCCCGCGGAGCGCGACGACCGACTCGAGCAGCGCGCCGCCGGAGGTGACGACGTCCTCGACGACGCACACGCACTCCCCCGGCTCGAAGACCCCCTCGATGCGCTTCGTCGTGCCGTACTCCTTCGCCGCCTTGCGCACGATGAGGAACGGCAAGCCGGACGCGAGCGAGGCCGAGGCCGCGAGCGCGACCGCCCCGAGCTCCGGGCCGGCGAGCCGAGTCGCGTCGGCGGCGTGCTCCCGCACGATCGCCGCGATCCGCTCGCCGAGCGGGCGGAGCAGCTCCGGCCGCGTCTCGAAGCGGTACTTGTCGAGGTAGTACTTCGACCGCTTCCCGGAGCGGAGGACGAAGTCGCCCTCGAGGTAGGCGTGCTCCTTCAGCTGCGCTGCGAGGTCGGTCACCGGCGTGCGGCCTGGAGCGCGTCGCGGGCAGCGTCGAGCAGCGTTCCCGCCTCCGGCGCGCCGTCGACGTACGAGATCATCCCGCCGTCGTCGAAGTAGACCTCGACGCGGTCGCGCCGCTTGCCGAACTGGCGGCGGAAGACGACGCTGCCGGCGAAGATGCCGGTCGCGAAGCCGAGGAGAGCGAGCACCCTACGCTTCATCGTCGGCCTTTCGCCGCGGCGCGCGCTTCGGCTTCTCCGGTTGCGACTCCTCCGGCTGGACGCTACCGGCGCTGTCGCGCAAGCAGGACTTGAGGTCGTAGAAGACGAGCCCGACGGTCGGGTTGGCGACGGTGGTCGCGGCGATCCGCCGGGCGCCGTCGCGGACGACGAAGACGGCGCCGTCGCCGAGCGCCGCCTCGACCTGGGTCACGGACGACTCAGCGCTACGCAGCGCTTCGGCGCGGTCGAGCAGCTGCGCGGCCGCCGTCGCGAGCCCCGCGGCGGCGCGCTCGTCGGACAGCGTCGAGCCCTCGACGGCGCCGTCCGCGTCGAAGAGGACGGCGGCTTCGATCTGCGTCGAGATCTCCGTCAGGTCGGCGAGTGCCTGGGCGACGTCCACGAGGAGCAGGCTAACAGCCTGCGAAACTGGGCTTGTGGTTCGCAAGCGGCAGCTCGTGACCAAGTTCTTCGCGGACCGGGGCACACACCTCGCGGCGATGGTCGCGTACTTCGCGCTCCTCTCGTTCGTGCCGCTCATCTTCCTCGCGCTGTCGCTGCTCGGTCTCGTGCACCGCGCGGACGCGTCGGACTTCCTCGTGCGCGAGCTGCAGCGGGCGTTCCCGGGCACGTCGGTCGGGAGCATCATCACCCTCGTCCACAAGGTGCAGGACAACGCAGCGACCCTCGGCATCATCGGCGGCGTCGCGCTCCTCTGGTCGTCGCTTTCGCTGTTCAGCGCGCTCGAGTCCGCGTTCAACATCGTGTACGGCCTGCCGAACCGCTCGTTCCTGCGCGGCAAGGCGCTCGCGATGACGCTCATGGTGACGATGGTCACCTTCCTGTTCGCGAGCCTGCTCGTGGGCGCGCTCGGCGTCGAGGTGCTGAAGCGCTACGCGCCGGGATTCGTCGGCAACGGCATCGTCGCCTACATCGTCTCGATCGCGGTCTCGCTCGCCGGCGTCTTCGCCTTCCTGCTCGCGGTCTACTGGTTCCTGCCGACCGCGGACGTCGCGTTCCACGACGCACTGCCCGGCGCCGCGATCGCCGCAATCGTGCTCGAGGCCTCGTTTCAGATCCTGCCCGTGTTCGTGCGGCTCGCCGGTGTCAGCCCGACGCTGCGCGTCCTCGGCGCTCCCGCGATCCTGCTGCTCTGGCTGTACGTGATGGCGAACGTCGTCGTCTTCGGGGCCGAGCTGAACTGGTGGCGCGCCGAGCGGGCCCGGCTACGCACCGCCGAGCTGCCGCTCGAAGGCCTCGCGTAGCACGCGGGCCGCGCGCGCACGATGCGAGTGCTCGTCCTTCCACGCGTCGCCGAGCTCGCCGACGGTGAGCCGCTCGCCGCTGGGGACAAACACCGGGTCGTAACCGAAGCCGCCGCTCCCGCGCGGTGCGCCGGCCACCGTTCCCTCGAGGACGCCGGTGCCGCGCAGCTCCTCACCGTTCGGGCCGATCGCGACGAGCTCGCTGACGTACCGCGCGCGGCGGTCGTCCACGCCGTCGAGCTCCGCGAGCAGCTTCGCGATCGCCGGCGCGCCCTCCGGCGCGTAGCGTGCCGAGTTGATCCCCGGCCGGCCGCCGAGCGCGCCGACCTCGATGCCCGAGTCCTCGCCGATCACCCAGCCGCCGACCCGCCCGTGCCCGAATCGCGCCTTGATCAGCGCGTTCTCGTAATACGTGGTGCCCGTCTCCTCGGGGTAGTCGTCGGCGTCGAGCGGCTCGACGTGCCACCCGGGAAGCAGCACTTCGAGCTCTTTCGCCTTGTGCGCGTTGCGCGAGGCAAGCGTTACTCCATCCATCGCACCTCGAGCACGCCGTCGATCTCGGCGACCGCGGCGACGACCTGCGGCGAGCCCTGGTTGTGCAGCGCGACGTCGATCGCGATCTCGCGCCGGTCGCCCTCCTGCGCGACGTCGAGCGAGACGACGCGGCCGTACCGCTCGACCGCCTCGATCACGGGCGCAGGCGAGCCGCCTGCCGGAACCTCGACGAGCAGGCGCTCGGTCTGCGTCCGGAACCGGCTTGTCGCGCGGAACGCGATGATGCGCAGCGGCCCGAGCGTGAACAGCGCGCCCGCGGTGGCGATGATCGCCGCGTCGTAGTACCCCGCGCCGGAGGCCATGCCGATCGCGGCGACGAGCCAGAGCGTCGCGGCGGTCGTCAGGCCGCGCACCGAGAGGCCCTGACGGATGATCGCGCCGGCGCCGAGGAAGCCGATCCCGCTGACGATCTGCGCGGCGATCCGCGTCGGGTCGACCTTCGGCGAGACGAACGCGTACGCGCTGACGAGCGTGAAGAGCGCGGAGCCGACGCAGACGACGAGATGCGTGCGCAGGCCCGCCTGCCGCTCGCGCAGCTCGCGCTCGAGGCCGATCGCGCCGCCGAGCCCGGCGGCGACGGTCAGCCGCAGCAGGATGTGCGGCCAGGCGGGAGAGTTAGAGATCGCGAGCGACAGCATCCGCCTGCTTCGCGCCGATCAGCCGGCAGCCGCGCTCCGCGAGGTCGAGCAGCTCGCCGAGCAGCTCGCGCGTGAACGGATCCTTCTCCGCCGTCGCCTGCACCTCGATCAGCCGGCCGTCTCCCGTCATGACGACGTTCATGTCGGTGTCGGCGTTCGAGTCCTCCGAGTAGTCGAGGTCGAGCACCGGCGTGCCGTCGACGACGCCGACCGACACCGCCGCGACGGAATCCGTGAACGCACGCGAGAGGCCGAAGCGGTCGAGCGCGCGCTTGCCCGCGACGTAGGCGCCGCTGATCGCGGCGCAGCGCGTGCCGCCGTCGGCCTGGAGCACGTCGCAGTCGAGCCACATCGTCCGCTCGCCGAGCGCCTTGAAGTCGACGACCGCGCGCAGCGCGCGCCCGATCAGCCGCTGGATCTCGACGGTGCGCCCCTGCTGCTTGCCGCGCGACGCCTCGCGCTCGACGCGGTCGCCCGTCGACGCCGGCAGCAGCGAGTACTCGGCGGTCATCCAGCCGCGGCCCTGGTTGCGCAGCCAGCGCGGCACCTCCTCCTGGATCATCGCCGTGCAGAGGACGATCGTCTTTCCCTGGGTGATCAACGCCGAGCCGTGCGGGTTCTCGAGGTGATCCGGCTCGATCGTCAGCGGCCGGAGCGCGTCGGGACGGCGGCCGTCGTTTCTCATACCCGCTCCCGGCGCCGGCAGAGCCGGCACCTCCGCTCTTTGACGGGCTCCGTCAAGCCTACGCTCATACGGCAGTCAGCTCCTGCAGGGTCACGTGCTCGACCTCCCCGATCGGCAGCTGGAGGAAGCGGCGCCCCATCTCGCGGAACGCGTCGGGGTCGCCGGTCGTCAGGAAGCGGTAGTCACCCTCGCGCGCGGCGTCGTGCTCGATGCGCTTGCGCGCCAGCGTCTCCGCGACCTCGCGCGCCGTCTCCTCCGCCGAGAAGACGAGCGTGACGTCGCGGCCGAGCACGCGCTGGAGGATCGGTCGGATCAACGGGTAGTGCGTGCAGCCGAGGATGACCGTGTCGACGCCTGCAGCCTTGAGCGGCGCCGCGTACTCGCGCACCGCCTCCTCGGTCTCCGGCCCATAGGGGTCGTCGCCCTCGATCAGCGGCACGAGCCGCGGGCACGCGACCGGCAGGAGCTCGACACCGGCGTCGAGATCGTGCACGAGCCGCGCGTACCGGCCCGCGTCGACGGTGAGCTGCGTCGCGAGCAGTCCGACGCGGCGGTTGCGCGTCGCCTGCACGGCAGCGTGCGCCTCCGGCGTGATCACGCCGATCACCGGAACGGTCAGCTCCTCCTGCAGCTGCGGCAGCGCCGCCGAGGTCGCGGCGTTGCACGCGACGACGATCAGCTTCACGTCCTGCCGCTCGAGGAACACGCCGATCTCGCGCGAAAACTCGCGCACCTCCTCGATCGGCCGCGGGCCGTACGGCAGTCGCGCGTGGTCGCCGAGATAGACGAAATCCTCGTGCGGCAGCGTGACCAGGCACTCGTGCAGCACGGTGAGGCCGCCGACCCCGGAGTCGAACACGCCGACGGGACGCGCATCCATCGGCAGGAGGCTATCGTGGCGCCGTGCTCCGGAGGGCCCTGGTCGTGGGTGCGGTCGCGCTCGTCTGCGCTGCCTCGGCGACCGCGGCGACCCCGCAGCAGCTGACGATCCCGATGTCCGACGGCGCGAAGCTCGCGTGCTCGCTCACCCTCCCGGACGGGACGCCTCCGTCGGGCGGATGGCCGGGCGTGGTGCTCTTCCACGGCCTCGGCGGCAGGCACCAGGACATGGAGCCGCTCGCGACGCAGTTCCTCGCGCCGGCCGGCTACGCAGCGCTCGCGTGCGACGCGCGCGGCCACGGGACGTCGGACGGGCTGTTCGGCCTCGACGGCCCGCGTGACGTGCAGGACACGAAGGAGCTGTTCTCGTGGTTCACCGCGCGGCCCGACGTCTCCGACACGCAGATCGGCGCGCTCGGCTTCTCGCTGGGCGGCGGCGCGGTGTGGAACGCCACGGTCGCCGGCGTGCCGTTCAAGGCGATCGTCCCGATCATCACGTGGACGAACCTCGTCACGGCGCTCGTACCGCAAGGCTTGTCGAAGTCGGGGCTCGTCACGCTTCTGGCGCAGGACGTCCCGCAGAACCGCTGGGACCCGCAGTTGCTCGCCGCGGTGCCCGGCCTGACGACGAGCTCCGACCTGACCGCGGCGACGGCGCTCGCGACGCCGCGCTCACCGCTCGGTGTGCTGCACTCGATCACGACTCCGACGCTCCTCGTCCAGGGACGCCACGACTTTCTCTTCGACATCGACCAGGCGCTCACCGCATACCGGCAGCTCGACGGCCCGAAGGCCCTGTACGTCGGCGACCTCGGCCATCCCCCCGCGCCGAACCCCGCGGCGGAGCTGCCGACCATCTACGGCACCGCGATCAAGTGGTTCGACCACTTCCTCAAGGGGACGGCGAACGGCATCGAGAAGACGCACGTCGTCGTCGCGCACGACCCGTGGGACGGCAGGACGACCGCGTACGCAGCCGTCCCGCCGACGAAGACGGTGTCCGTCAACCTGCCCGGCTCGACGACGATGACGGGGGCCACGGGCAAGGTCGTGCGCAGCGTCCGCATCACCGGCGGCCCCCACGAGACGTTCGGCGACACGACGGTCACCGTGAAGTACAGCGGCGCGCAGAGCTGGGACCGGCTCGTCGCCGTCCTCGCCGTCGCGGGCAGCTCGACGCCGCTCACCGCCGGCGGCGTGAAGCTGAGCGCCTCCTCCGGCACGGCGACGATCAAGCTGATGGACGAGGCCGTGAAGATCCCGGCCGGGAAGAAGCTGACGCTCTACCTCTCGTCCACTTCGCTCGCGCAGAGCCCGAGCGACGCCCTCTATCTCAACTCGGTGTCGAGCTCGACGGCGCAGATCACGATCGGCAAGGAGACGCTGAAGCTCTCCGTCCTGAAGAAGGCGGTCTCGCGGCGGCTCGCAGTCGTCCACGCCGAGCCGGGGATCACGAAGACACAGATCGTCCTCGGCGCGACCGGCCCGCTCAGCGGCAGCGAAGCGGCGTACGAGCCGGTGCTGAGCGGCGCGAAGGCGTACTTCGACTACGTCGATGCGCACGGCGGCGTGAACGGCCGGAAGATCGTCTACAAGATCGCGGACGACCAGTACGACCCGGTGCAGACCGTCTCGCAGACGCAGAAGCTCGTCGAGCAGGACGGCGCCTTCGCGATCTTCAACTCGGTCGGAACCGAGCACGCAATTGCCGTGCGCGACTACCTCAACCAGCGCAAGGTGCCCCAGCTCTTCGTCGGCAGCGGCGCGGCGACGATTGCGGCCGACCGGAAGAAGTACCCGTGGACGATGGGGCTGCTGGCCAGCTTCGTCGGCGAAGGGCAGCTCGACGGCCGGCAGATTGCGACGCAGCATCCGAACGCGAAGATCGCCGTCCTCTACGAGAACGACGAGTACGGGAACGAGCTGCTCAGCGGGCTGAAGAGAGGCCTCGGGAAGCGTGCCGGGCAGATCGTCGCGAGCGCCTCGTACGCGCTGCTCGACACCAGCGTCCTCCCGCAGGTGCAGCAGTTGCACGCGTCGGGCGCGGACACGTTCGTGATCTTCGCGCTGCCGGCGCAGGCGGCCCAGGCGTTCGTCGATGCGTCGAAGCTCGGCTGGAAGCCGTACGAGTACGTCACCTCCGTCTCGATCGACCCGGCGGTCATGAAGATCGTCCGCCTGAGCAGCGACGCCCAGACGGGCGTCGGTGCGCAGTCGCTCGCCTTCCTGCACGACCCCACGAACCCGACGCAGAAGTCCTCGGCGGGCGTGAGGCTCTACGTCCAGATCATGAAGCGCTACCTGCCGAACGAGGACCCGAAGGCAGTCGCGCACATCTACGGGATGATGGCCGCCTACGCGATGGTCGATGCCCTCGAGCACGCGGGCAAGAACCCGACGCGCGCGAGCCTGCTCAGGGCGGCGACCCACCTCGACGAGACGAATCCGTTCCTCCTGCCGGGGCTGAAGCTGCAGACCTCGCCGACCGACTACCTGCCGCAGTCGCGGATGTACCGGGTCGTCTACCAGCACGGCTTCTGGAACGTGCTCGGCAAGCCGCTCACCGTCCCGTAGTTCGGATTCCGGGCGGTGCGGGAACGTACAGTCCCGCCGATCAGTCTCTGGACGAAAGGAAGACGGAAACGATGAGAAAGGTCCTCGCCACGGCGGCCGTCCTCGCCGGCCTCGTGCTCGCGCCGGGCGCCCTCGCGGCACCGAACTCGGCCTCGATCTCCGTGGCGTTCAACCCCGCGAAGCTCGGAAGTGGAAGCCAGGCGACGATTCACGTCAACGTCGCGACGACCTCCGACGCGGTTGCGCGGATCGACATCTACGCCTCGTCGGGCGTGGCCGCGAACCTCGGCCAGGCGGCCGGCGCGACGATCGGCTCGGTCGACGCGACCGCGATCGCGCACGACCAGGGCGGGCTGACGCTGCCGCTCTCGGGCGGCGTCGTCACGGACGATCCGGCGAAGCACACCGCCGACGGCTGCTCGCCCGGGACGAATCAGGCGGTCTGGATCATGAACCTCTCCGTGGCAGGGCAGACCCTGCAGATCCCGATCTACGTGAACAAGACCTCCGGTGACGCGGCGGCGCTGGGCACGTATGACCTGAGGATCTGCCTCCCGCCGTGGGATGTTCCCGCCGCCACGCCGGGGCGCGCGGCATTCGGCGCGCAGCTCGTCGACGCGCAGCTCGTGCTGAACAATGTCTTCACGGCCCCGACCACGGCCGGCTCGGCGGTGTGGACGATGATCGTCACGCCGTACACGCCGGGTGTCGGCACGCCGAATCCAGCGGAGACCTGGGAGGCACGCGCGTTCGTGCCGCTTCCGGTCGTCCTGACGATCAAGGCGACCTTCTCGAAGAAGACGAACGCGTGGAAGCTGACGGGGAAGCTGACGGAAGGCGGCAAGCCCGTTCCGCGCTGGACGATCCGGATCGCCCGTGGAGGGAGCTCGACGTCGCTCCCGACGCAGTCGTCGACGAAGACGACGCTCGCCGGGACGTGGTCGAGCGCCGGTCACTTGAAGCCCGCGAAGACGACCTACTTCCAGGCCCGGGCGTCCGCGAACGAGCGTGACTACACGCAGACCGGCTGCGCGAACCCGGACGCGACGTTCGTGCCGGCCGGGTGCAAGTCTGCGACGCTGCCGCCCTGGTCGGTGACGAGCGTCGTCGTGCGCGTCGTGAAGAAGTAGTCAGTTGCGTAGACCGGCTGGTGCCTGCTTTAAAGCAGGCACCAGCCGTGATTCGCATCGGAACCTGCTCATGGGCCGACGAGGCCCTCTCGAAGTACTTCTATCCGCCGAAGTTCCCGGCACGGGAACGCCTTGCGTACTACGCCGAGCACTTCGACACCGTCGAGGTCGACTCGACCTACTACCGACTGCCGGACGAGTCGCTCGTGCAGGGGTGGGCCGACCGCACACCGGACGGGTTCACGATGCACGTGAAGGCGTTCGGGCTGATGACGCGGCACCCGGTGAAGCCCGAGGTGCTGCCGGAGGATCTGCGCGCCGCGATGCCGGTCGACGAGCGCGGCCGCGTCGACCGGCCGCCGCGCGAGCTGCGAGGCGAGGTGTTCCGGCGCTTCCTCGCGGCACTCGAGCCGTTGCGGGCGTCGGGCAAGCTCGGCGGGATCCTCTTCCAGCTGCCGTCGTACGTCGTCGTGAAGGACCGTTCCTTCGAGTACCTCGAATGGGCGCGCGAGCAGCTCGGGGACGACACGATGCTCGTCGAGTTCCGGCACCGGTCGTGGTTGGAGGAGGACAACGTCGCCGAGACCCTCTCGTTCCTCGAGCGTATCGGGGCCGCCTACGTGACGGTCGACGCGCCGAAGTCGGAGTCCGCGAAGAACCTCGTCCCGACCGTCCCGGCCGTCACCGCCGGCCTCGCCTACGTCCGCTTCCACGGCCGCAACATGGAGACATGGAACAAGCGCGGCGGCTCGGCTGCGGAGCGGTTCGACTATCTCTACTCCGACGCGGAGCTCGAGGAGTGGGTGCCGACGCTGCGCGAGCTGGCGGGCGAGGCGAAGCAGGCGTACGCGTTCTTCAACAACAACTCGTCGTCCGTCGATCCCGACAACCCGCTCGGACGGATCTCGCAGGCGGCGGACGGCGCCTTCCGCCTGCGTAAGCTGTTGGACGTGAGCGGCCTCTCGTGAACGTCCTCTCGATCGTCCACTCGCCGGAGGCGAGGACGGAGCTGTTCGCGCAGGCGGGGCACCCGATCGACGAGTGGTCGTTCAGCGGCGGCGGCGTGCCGCCGGACGGCTACGACGCATACATGGTCTTCGGCGGCGCGATGCATCCCGACCAGGACCTCGTCCACCCCTGGCTCGCCGACGAGGTGGCCTGGCTGCGCGCTGTGATCGAGAGCGGCGCGCCGGTGCTCGGCGTCTGCCTCGGCGCGCAGCTGATCGCACGGGCGACCGGCGCGTGGAGCGGCCGGCTGGAGGGCGAGCCGGAGATCGGCTGGTGCGAGGTCTCGCTGACCGGCAGCGGCCGCGACGACCCCGTGCTCGGCGCCCTTCCGGCGTCGTTCGACGCGCTGGAGTGGCATCACTACACGTACGAGCTCCCGGCGGGGGCGGTCGAGCTTGCGCGCAACCATCGCTGCAACCAGGCCTTTCGGCTCGGCGAGGCGTGCTGGGCGGTGCAGTTCCATCCGGAGGTGACGCACGCGCAGGTGCTCGGGTGGCTCGACGACCCGGACGATCCGGCGCCGGACCCGGCAGCGCTGCGCGACCAGACGGCCGCGAAGATCGGGCGCTGGAACGAGCTCGGGCTCGCGCTCTGCGACGCGTTCCTCGCCGCCGCAGGGCGCACGCTCGCGCGTGCCGCCTAGCGGGCACGGCCGTGCATCGCTTCACCGCCGGCCGAAAGGCCCCGATGCGCAGGTTTGCAGCCGGCCGGGCGGACAAGACGATGTGCGGCCGTGCCCGCTGAGGCACTTGCGCTCGCTTTGGCCGCGGCGTTCCTGCACGCCGGCTGGAACGTGCTGCTGCGCGGCTCCGACGACGTCGCCGGGC